>Ga0075429_100001929_pt1 | contig 17195 bp, 9 predicted proteins | sample RhiMetdeltSRZDD3_FD_75295 | JGI IMG/M metagenome (GOLD analysis project Ga0075429, IMG submission 75295) | Populus rhizosphere microbial communities from Tennessee, USA - Rhizosphere MetaG P. deltoides SRZDD3 | ecosystem: Host-associated > Plants > Roots > Rhizosphere > Soil | place: USA... | reverse complement strand
AAGCCAGCCGCCTGCCGTCTCAGCGCGAACCGTTTCATGAACCATCCAGGCCTCGCCGCCTTCAGCGGCGAATTTCTTCTCACGTCCCGAGTCGCTTCAAGTTGCTCGAGCGATACGGCTGGCTTGCAATCGGCGTCAGCGCACGGACAGCGTCGTGGACAGGTCGACCTCAGCCAACGGGCACGTCTCCACGCGCACCTCGTGGCCGCGCTCCTCCTTCGTGCCTTCCTCGATCGACCCCGGCTTGCCGGGGGCCATCACCATCGTCGGACCGGTGGCGACCTTCGCGCACTTCGGCACCTGCAACGCGCCCAGGAGGGCAACGCCGTCCACGTCCACACGAAAACCGCCGGCGGTGAGCTCGAACGGCCGATCGGCGTGCAGGTACCACGTCACCGGCTTCGGTGCGCGCAAACGCACGCGGTCGGTGACGACAAGCGTCATGGGCGGCATGAATCGCAGCTCGCGCGTGAAGTCCGTCGAGCCGGCCTCTTCCGGGTAGGCGCTCGACGCCTCCGCCACCACGCGGAGGCCGCCGGCTTCCGCCGCGACCTGCTGGATTCGCACGCGGTCGAGCCGCTCGTAAGGCACACCCTCCCACACGTCGTGTTTGCCCTGCTCGCGCCCCTGGCCGAGGCCCCCGACGGTGATCGTGTTGTGATGAGCGGCGGAGGTGAGCCCCGCGTAGCCCGTGTCACCCGTGAGATAGCGGCCCTTGGCGTAGAAGATGAAGCTGTTGGCGTCGGGATGCGCATGGCCCGTCGACATCTCCCACTCCGGGATCTGCGACAACAGCGCCGCCGCGCGGTGCCCTTCCGGAGGGCCGGCGCGGAACGCCAGCGCGGCCGCGTCGGCGCCCCACGTCGTGCGATGGACGACGACGCCGGAGTCGGCGAAATGATGGTGGAGTGGCACATCCATCGCCGCCTTCACCGCCGGATCGCGCCACAGCAGCGTCCAGTACTCCTCGAGATTCGTATGACCGTAGCCGGCGAGGCGCTCCGCCACCGCTTGCGCGCCCGGGTCCCGCAGCCGCGACGCCACGCGATACAGCACGTTGTAGTTGCTCTGCAGGGTACCGCCGGGATAGACACGCTCGTAGTCGCCGCCCTTGCGCGCGCGGGTCAGCGGCCCCTCCCAGATGTCGCCGAAGTCGAAGACGTCGTGGCCGTTCGGCAGGACGGTGTGGGCGACGTACGTCTTCCAGTTCCGGAACAGCTCTCGCGTCCAGAAGCTTTCGCCCGTTGCGTGCTCCCAGGCATCGGCGAAGTGCACGAGCCAGGGTGACGAGAAGATCCAGTACTCGAACCCCTCGTAGTAGTAGCCGTCCGGACTGAGCAGATGCAGCGCGCGATGCTGATGGGCGCGAGCCAGAGCCGCCCAGCGCGGGGCGTCCTCGGATTCACCCAGCAGGGCCAGCGCGGCCACGCCGAGGCCGGCGGTGGGGATGAAGTTGTGGTTCTGCGTGAAGTGATGGTGCTTGCCCGGCTTCGGTGCGAAGTAGTCGTGGACGAGACCGGCATGACGCGACAGAGACGCGCGGACGTGCGCGCGCTCTTCCGCAGTCAGGTCGTGATACAGCAGGTCGTACGCCCAGCCGATCGCGTACAGAAGATGGCCGGCAGCCAGGTCCACGTTCGGCTTGTTGAAGGTGTATCCCCACGGCTCGTAGTCGGCGGCGGCGAGCGTCCATCGACGCGCGGCCGCGAGGTACTCCGGCTTGCGCTCGACGGCGTAGGCGAGGCTCGCCCCGACGATGGCAAACGCCGCGTTGTTCTGAGCGCGGCGCGCCTGCGGTCCCGGGGGCGGCGGCGGGTCGCTCGCCATCGCGGGCAGCGCGGCCAGCACACGCTGCCACTCGTCCTTGTGGGTCGTGCGCGCCCGCTCACGCAAGACCTCGAGCCCGGCGGCGGTGACGAAGACGCGCGGATGGACCCCGACCAGCTCGGGCTTGAGGGCCACCGGATGCGCGAGCAGCTCGGCCATGGGACGCACGTCCTCCGGCTCGACGGCAAACGACGTCGCGACGTTGTTGGACAGCATGACGGCGAAGGACGCGGCCAGCAGCGACGTTGTCATCGTGATACCCGCTCGATGCGCCCAGCCAGCGTGAAGAGCGCGATCGCTCCCAGCGGGCCGAGCAGTCCCGCGATCGTGAAGATCGGCGTGTAGGAGAACTTCTGGACGACGTGGCCGGTGAGCAGCATGAACGCCATGCTGCTCAGGCCGGCGGCGGTGCCGCCGAGGCCGAACACGGAGCCGACCATGCGATTGGGAAAAAAATCGCTCGGCAACGTCTGGACGTTGTTGATCCAGACCTGGAAGGCGAACAGCACGACCGAGATCAAGGCGAGAGCGGCATACGGGCTCTCGACACGCACGGCGAAGGCGCCGGCCGGCATCAGCGCCGCTCCCACCAGCATCACCGACTTGCGCGCGCGGTCGACGGAGACCCCGCGGCTGATCAAGTAGCCCGACAAGAACCCGCCGCTCAGGCTGCCGATGTCCGCGGCCAGGAACGGCACCCACGCGAAGAGCCCGATGGCCTTCAGGTCGAAGCCGCGCACGTCGTACAGGTATTGCGGCAGCCATGCGATGTAGAGCCACCAGATGGGATCGGTGAAGAAGCGCGCGGCCACGATCGCCCACACCTGCCGGTGCCGCAGGAGCTCGAGCCAGCCCACGGGCGCGCCTGCATCGGCCGCGCCGGCACCCTCCACGTCCTGGCCGGAACGGATGTGCTCGCGTTCTTCGGCGGTGAGCCAGGGATGCTCGCTCGGCGCGCGGAAGAAGAAGAGCCATGCCGCGAGCCAGAGGAAGCCGAGGGCCCCCGTGAAGAGGAACGTCTTCTGCCAACCGTAGCTGAGCTGAAGCCAGACGATCACCGGCGGCGCCACCACCGCCCCCAGGGCGGCACCGCTGTTGAAGATGGCCATCCCGAACGCGCGCTCACGCACCGGAAACCATTCGGCGATGGTCTTGGCCGCCCCGGGCCAGTTCCCCGCCTCGCCCAGGCCCAGCAGGAAACGCAGGGCGGCGAGGCTGCGGAAACCGCTCGCGAGCGCGTGCAGCATGGCGGCGACCGACCACACGACGATCGAGATCGTGAAGCCCACCCGTGTGCCCAAGCGGTCGAACATGCGGCCGGAGAGCGACTGGCTGATGGTGTAGGCGAGGAGGAAGAACGTCACCACGTTGCCGTAGTCGACCTTGCTGAGGGACAGGTCCTTCAGGATGATCGGCGAGAGGACCGAGATCGTCTGGCGATCGATGTAGTTGATGACTGTCGCCAGGAAGATGAGGCCGGCGATCCACCATCGCAGCCCCGGGACCTGCAGGCCGCCCTCCCTCGCGCGCACGTCGGCCACGACCTCGTTCATCTCATCCACATCCCGCCGTTGACCTCGATCGTCTCGCCGGTGAGGAAGCCGCTTTCGTCACCCGCCAGGAAGGCGATCGCCTGCGCCACGTCCTCGGGGCCGCCGGCACGGCCGAGCGGGATCGTCTTGGCGATGGTGTCGAAGGTCTCACGGGCGGTGAACCGGCCGTGGAACGACGTGTTGTCGATGAGGCCGGGGGCCACGCAGTTGACGCGGATGCCGCGCGGTGCCAGCTCCTTCGCGAGGCCACGCGTGAAGCTGAGGATCGCCCCTTTGGCGGTGGCATACGCGAAGGCGCCGGGGCCGCCGCCGTTGTGGGCAGCCAGCGACGACAGGTTCACGATCGCCCCCGCCTTGCGCTCGATCATGCCGGGCACCACCGCCTGCGCGCAGAAGAACGCGCTCGTCACGTTGGTGTCGAACACGCGGTGCCACAGCTCGGTGTCCATCTCGAGCAGCGGCTTGCGCTCGATCATGTCGCCCGCGTTGTTGACCAGGATGTCGAGGCGGCCGAAACGTTTCTCCACCGCGCCGACCACCCGCCGCGCGTCCTCCCACCGCGTGAGGTCTCCCGACAGCACCTCCGTCTCGCCGCCGGCCTCCCGCACGAGATGCGCCGTCTCCGCCGCGCCCTTCTCGTTACGGAAATAGTGGATGCCGACGGACGCGCCGCGGCGCGCGAGCTCCACGGCGGTGGCGCGGCCGATGCCGCCGCTGGCACCGGTCACGAGGGCGATCTTCTTCGCGAGTGTGGCCATGATTCCTCCGGGTTTCGCCTCAGCGGTACGTCCTGGGGCGCGACGTGGACGAGCGAACGATGAGATGACAGTCGAGCAGCACCTCGCGGCGAGCCACGGGCGCGCTCTGCTCGATGCGCGAGAGCAGGAACTCGGCGGCGAGCCGGCCCTGCTCCTCCGTCGGCTGGCTGACGGTGGTGAGCGACGGCGACATCAGAGCGGTGAGCGGGATGTTGTCGAAGCCGGCCACTGAGATGTCGTCGGGCACGGTCAAGCCCGCCTCCTGCACCGCCTGGATGACGCCGGTGGCGGTATGGTCGTTGCGGGCGAAGATGGCGGTCGGCCGCGTCGGCATCCGCAGCAGGTGCTGCGTGGCCTGGTAGCCGGTGAGCTTGGTCGAATAGCGCGGGCTGTGGCCAGTGCCGGTGTGGCCGACCACGTGATCGTCGAGGACGGGAAGGCCCACCGCCTCCATCGCGTCCAAGTACCCGCGGAGCCGGCCCACGTGCGCGGCCTCGTCCCGCTCCGCGCCAACGAAGGCGATGCGGCGGTGGCCGAGGCCGATGAGGTGCTGGGTGGCCAGCGCGCCGCCGCGGCGGTGATTGGCGGAGATGTTGTCGATCGCCGGGTGATCGATGGTGCGCCCGACAACCACCACCGGTACCTTGTGCTCGGCGAGGCGCGCCAGCATCGCGTCGGATTCGGGCGTGGCCAGAGTCGCCACCACCATCCCCGCCAGGCGCTGGCGCTGGAACGACTCGATGACCGCCAGCTCCGAGCGCACGTCCTCGGAGGCGCTGGCCACGAAGGTGGTGTATCCGCGGTCGACGGCGACGGTCTGCATGCTGTGCGCGAGCTGCACCGAGAACGGGTTGAGCAGGTCCCCGATGACGAGGCCCAGCGCGCGTGAGCGCTTGGTCTTCAGCACGCGCGCGTTCGCGTTGGGGATGTAGTGCAGCTTCTCGACCGCTTCCAGCACGGCTTTGCGCTTCGAGATGTGCACGTAACCCGAGTTGTTGATGACGCGGGAGACCGTAGTGATGGTCGTTCCGGCCTCGCGAGCCACGTCCGCGATGGTCGGGACGGCGGTCGAATGTGAAAGCGTTTTCATGTTCGTGCCTGTTTTCGCACAGCCACCGCCCCGGTGTCAACTCCTCTCTGTCCGCGACCCGCACGCCGAGCACAACCATCTATTGGCCATCGACTTGCAAAGCGCTATTTTTCTGCTTGACTTCGCCGCCGTCGCAGAGGCTACAATCCTGGCAACAGACCCCGGCCGCGCCGCCAGCACGGCACAAAAGTGAAAACGTTTGCATATAGAGACGGGATCGGAGGTCGAGAATGACGCGCTCAGGGCCTGCGTTCGTGATCTTCGCCGGCCTCGGTCTGGTGCCGGTCGCGCAGGCGCAATACGTCGAGGTCACGCCGCCCGCCTCCGCAGTGACGGCCACGACGAACGACGGCAACGTCCCGGGCAACACCGTGGACAACACCCTGGCCACGCGCTGGTCGGGTAACGGCGACGGCGCCTCGCTCAAGCTCGATCTCGGCTCCAACCGGACGGTGGGCTACGTGACGCTCGCGGTCCACCAGGGCAACACCCGCAAGAACAAGTTCGACCTCCAGGTCTCGACGAACAACTCGACTTGGACCACGGTCTGGACGGGACAGTCGAGCGGCACGACCACCGCCCAGCAGACGTACGACTTCACCGACGTAGCCGCGCGGTGGGTGCGCTACCTCGGCCACGGATACGTGACGAACGGCGGGACGAACGGCTCGTGGAACAGCCTGCTCGAGGTCGACGTGTACGCCGCCGTCACGCCGACGCCGACTCCCACCCCGACGCCGACACCGACGGCCACGCCCACGCGGACACCGACACCGGGAGCGACCGCCACCCCGACACCGACGCCCACGCCCTCCGGCGGCCGCACCGTCTATGTAACGAACGCGAGCCAGCTCACCGCCGCTCTCGCCGACGCGCGCGCCGGCGACACCATCGTGATGGCGGCCGCGACGTATGCGGGCCGGTTCGTCGCCACCGCGAACGGTACGTCGGCCTCCCCCATCACGCTGCAGGGCCCGGTGACGGCGGTGCTCGACGGCGGCTCCAACGGCACCGGCTACGGCTTCCACCTGAACGGCGCCGACTACTGGCGGCTCGTGGGCTTCACCGTCCGCAACTCCAAGAAGGGGATCGTCCTCGACAACGCCGTGCGCTGCACGCTCGACACCTTGAACGTGCGCGACATCGGCGAAGAGGCCGTGCACTTCCGCACGTTCAGCTCCGACAACACGATCCAGAACAGCACCATCACCAACACCGGCCTCGTGACACCCGGCTTCGGCGAGGGTGTCTACATCGGCTCGGCGGAGAGCAACTGGGGCACCTACACCGGAGGCCAGCCGGACCGCTGCGATCGCAACCAGGTCTTGGACAACCACATCGGCCCCAACGTCCGCGCGGAGACGATCGACGTGAAGGAAGGCACCACCGGCGGCCTGGTGCAGGGCAACACCCTCGACGCCACCGGCCTCTCCGGCGCCAACTTCGCGGACAGCTGGATGGACATGAAGGGCAACGACTATGTGATCGCCGGCAACCACGGCATCAACCCCGGCGGCAACACGCAGATCAAGGACGGCTTCCAGACCCACATCAAGGTGTCGATCTGGGGCAACGACAACCGCTTCTCCGGAAACACCGCCGACGTGCGCGGCCCGGGCTACGGCTTCTGGATCGATCCACAGACGAGCAACACCGTGTGCAACGACAACACCGTCACGAACGCGGCCTCCGGCTACGCGAACGTGACGGCCGTCGCGTGCCCATAGCAAGGAGACTGACGATGAGAAGCGCCGCCGCCCTGGCTGCCGTCCTGCTGCTGGCCGTACCCGTCTCCGCGCAGTACGTCGAAGTCACGCCCGGCGCCTCCGGTGTCACCGCCAGCACGAACGACGGCAACGTCGCCGCCAACACCGTCGACGACTCGTTGTCGACGCGCTGGTCCGGCAACGGCGACGGCGCCTGGATCCGCTTCGATCTCGGCACGCCGCAGACCGTCGGCTACGTGCGGATCGCCGTGCACCAGGGCAACACCCGCCACAACGTCTTCGACCTGCAGACGTCGCCCGACGGCACGGCGTGGACGACGCGGCTCAGCGCTCAGACGAGCGGGACGACGACGCAGCTCGAGACCCACGACTTCGCCGACGTGAGCGCGCGCTACGTGCGGTACCTGGGCCACGGCTACGTCGACAACGGCGGCGGCACCGGGAGCTGGAACAGCCTGCTCGAAGTGCAGATCTTCGCGGCCACGGGAACCCCGACGGCCACACCGACGCCCACTTCCACACCGACCCCGCCGCCCGCGGCCACGCCGACACCGACGCCCACTCCCGCGCCGACATCGACGCCGACCCCCACTCCCGGCGGCGGCCCCGTCGACATCACGCCCGGCGCCTCCGGCGTAACCGCCAGCACCAGCGACGCGAACGTACCGGCGAACGCCGTCGACAAGAACCTGTCGACACGCTGGTCCGGCAACGGCATCGGCGCCTGGCTCCGTCTCGACCTCGGCAGCGCACGGACCATCAGCTATCTGCGGATCGCGTTCCACCAGGGCGACACACGGCAGTTCAGCTTCGACCTGCAGCTCTCCACCGATGGCTCGTCGTGGACGACGGTCTGGACAGGCCAGAGCAGCGGCACCACCAACAACCACGAGACCTTCGACTTCGCCGACGCCACCGCGCGCTACGTGCGCTACTACGGCCGCGGCAACACCGTGAACCCGTGGAGCAGCCTGACGGAAGTCGAAGTCTGGGGCGGCGGCGGCGCACCGACGGCGACTCCGACGCCCGCACCCACGAACACGCCGACCCCGACACCCGTCGGGCCGACGCCGACACCGACTCCAACGCCCACACCCACCCCGCCCCCGGGCTCCTGCGCGCGCACGATCAACGTGACGCCGTCGACGTACTCCTCCTCGGTCGCGGCCGCGCTGCCCGGCGACTGCCTGGTCCTCGCCAACGGCACCTACACTGGCGTGAAGATCACGGCGACGGGCACCGCGGGAAGCAAGATCGTGATCCGCGCCGCGAACCGCCTGGGCGCGACGTTCACCGGCCAGACGGAGTTCAGCGCCGCCGCCCACGTCACCCTCGAAGGCGTCGTCTTCACCGGCACCAGCACCCAGAAGGTCACGAGCAGCAGCTTTGTCCGCATCACGCGATGCCGGTTCCAGCTCGGCGGCACCGCGTCGCTCAAGTGGGTGATCCTGCAGGGCGCCGGCAACAACCACACCGAGATCGACCACTGCGAGTTCGGCCCCAAGGACACCCTCGGCAACTTCATCACCATCGACGGCTCCGCGACGCAGGCCCCGCAGTTCGACTGGATCCACCACAACCACTTCCACGACATCGGCCCGCGCGCCACCAACGAGATGGAGGCCATCCGCATGGGCTGGAGCGCCATCTCGATGTCCGACGCCTTCACCACCCTCGAGAACAACCTGCTCGTGAACTGCGACGGCGACCCCGAGTACATCTCGGTGAAGAGCTGCCGGAACGTGATCCGCTACAACACCATCCGCACGTCGCAGGGCGCACTGTCGCTCCGGCACGGAAACTTCAACGACGTGTACGGCAACTTCATCCTGGGCAGCAGCCGCACCGGCACCGGCGGCATCCGCGTCTACGGGCAGGACCACCGCATCTTCAATAACTACGTCGAAGGCGTGACGGGCACCGGCTTCGACGCGCCGCTGGCCCTGGACGGCGGCGACGTCGACACCTCGGGCGCCCTCAGCTCGCACTGGCGCGTCTACCGCGCGAAGGTCGTGAACAACACGTGGGTCGGCAACACCTTCGGCATCGAGATCGGCAAGAACTACAGCCTGGCGCCCGTCGACTGCGTGATCGCCAACAACGTCGTGAAGACGAGCGGCCAGCTCGTCACCCACTGGAAGACCCCCGTCAACATGACGTACCAGGGCAATATCGGCCACGGCGGACCGCTCGGCATCTCCGCGTCGCAGGCGCAGTGGTGGCTCGTCGACCCGCTCTTCACGGCGAGCGCCGGCCTGCAGAAGCTCACGAGCGCGAGCCCCGCCATCGACGCCTCCGCCGGCAGCTACCCCTACGTCACCGACGACATGGACGGCCACCCGCGCGCCGCCGCGGCCGATGTGGGTGCCGACGAGTACTCGACCGCGGCCATCGTCCGTCGGCCTCTCACCGCATCGGACGTGGGACCCAACGCTCCCTGAGCGCAAGGAGACCTTATGAAGAAGACGATCGCCGTACTGCTGCTCCTGCTGAGCGCGGCCCTCCCGGGCGCAGCGCAGCAGACACAGAGCGACATCTCCGGCTACGTCCGCGATGACACGGGCTCCGTCCTGCCCGGCGCCACCGTCACCGTGACGTTCCCCGAGATCGCCGTGACCCGCGTGGCCACTACCAACACGGACGGCTTCTATCTCGTGTCCAGCCTCCCGAACGGGCCGGCCGTCATCACCGCCGAGCTGCAGGGGTTCAAGAAGGTTCGCCGGGAAGTGCAGCTCGAGCTGAACGCCAAGGCCCGCATCGATCTCACCGTCGAGCTCGGCGCCTTCAACGAGGTCGTCGAGGTCACGAGCGACCGGCCGCTCATCTCCAGCCGCGCCGACGTAGGGCACGTCATCACCGGCGACCAGACCAAGGAGCTGGCCATCGACGGCCGCACCTACATGCAGCTCCTCACGCTCCTGCCCGGCGTCAGCAGCAACAACTCCAGCTACGAGTTCGGCACCTCCTTCCGCGCCGACGGGCAGCAGATCAACGGCCTCCGCAAGAACCTCTCCGGCCTCACCGTCGACGGCGCCGAGAACCTCGACGCCGGCTCGAACGCCACCCAGGTGAACAACCTCAGCGTGGACGCCATCGAGGAGGTGGCGGTGATGAGCAGCCAGTACTCCGCCGAGTTCGGCCGCAGCGGCGGCGCCGCCATCAACGTCGTCACCAAGCGCGGCAAGAAAGACTTCCACGGCAGCGTCTACGCGTTCGGCCGCGACGACCGCTTCGACGAGGCCGACTTCGCCACCGGCGAAAAGAGCCCGCTCGACTTCCGGAACATGGGCTGGAACTTCAGCGGCCCCATCAGCGTGGGCGGCTTCAACGCCGACCGCTCGCGCCTGTTCTTCTTCGTCGGCCAGGAATACAAGAACCTGGAGACCGCGGTCGGCATGACGAAGACCAACGTCGCGGTGCCGAGCCTCCGGGAGCGCCAGGGCGATTTCTCGCAGTCCACGCTGCGGCCGCGCGACCCCCTCACCGGCCAGCCGTTTCCCGGCAACATCATCCCCGCCAACCGCCTGTCTCCGAACGGCGTCCGCCTCGTGAACCTGTACCCGGCCCCGGATGCCGGCCAGACGAACCTCGTCACCCTGACGCCGCTGCAGGAGCGCGACATCCGCGAGGACATCGTGCGCCTCGACTACAAGACGGGGGCGACGTCGAACCTCACCGTACGGTTCATCAAGGACGTCAGCGACCAGATCGAGCCGTACGGATCGTTCGGCGGGGGCGCCGGCAACACCACGTTCCCGACCGCACCCACGAGCCACGAGCGCGTGAGCGACAGCCTGCTCCTGAGCTTCTCCCACACGATCGGCCGCGACAAGAGCAACGAGATCAGCGTGAGCATGGTGCGCAACAACCAGGACCTCGTCCAGACCGGCGACGCGTTCCGCCGCAGCGGGTACACCGCACCGGAGATCTTCCCCAGCAACCGCGGCGATCGCCTGCCGAACGTGACGGACCTGCCCGGCTTCCCCACCGGCAGCTCGGGGCTGCTCGGCCAGAACTACCCGACGCACATCATCGGCAACTACTACACGATCAAGGACAACCTCACCTGGGTTCGCGGAAGCCACACCCTGAAGATGGGCCTCTACATCGCCCACAACCGCAAGAGCGAGGAGATCCGCACCGCCGATGCGGGGGCGTTCACGTTCAGCAACAGCCGTCCCGGCGGCACCGGGGTCGCGCTGGCCGACGCGCTCCTGGGTCTGGCCTCCACGTACACCGAGTCCGACGGCGCGCCGCTCGGCAACCTGCGCTACGACCAGCTCGAGGCCTACGTGCACGACCACTGGCAGGTGCGGCGCAACCTGACCCTCGACGTGGGCATGCGTTATCAGCTGATGCCGGGCCCGGTGGAGCGCGACAACCAGATCTCCACGTTCGATCCCTCACGGTACGACCGCAGCCAGGCGCCGCAGGTGAACAGCAGCGGCGTCGTGCCGGGAACCGGCGCCCTCGACGAGCGCGGTTTCCCCACTACCGGCATCGCCCGCGCCGGCATCGACGGAGTGCCGCGCAACCTCTATAAGACGGACCTCGACAACCTGGCGCCACGCTTCGGCTTCACCTGGGACCCGACGAACAACGGGAAGATGGCGATCCGCGGCGGCTTCGGCGTGTACTACGACCGGCCGGTGTTCAACAGCACGCGCGATCAGGCGGCGTCGCCTCCGTTCGTACGCACGGTGCAGCTGCAGAACCCGACCGTCGACGATCCGGGCTCCGGCCGCGCCAGCACCAACCCCCTCGGCGGCTTCGATGCGCTGGCCACCGACTTCCCGATGCCGGTGGTCTACAGCTACAGCCTCGGGTTCCAACGCACGCTGCCGGGCAGCCTCGCCCTCGACGTCAACTACGTGGGCAACCAGGCGCGGAACCTCCTGCGCGTGCGGGAGCTGAACTTCGTCACGCCGAGCGAGACCACCGGCCTGGCGCCGACGCCCGTCAACTCCAACCGCCCGTACGTCGGCTACGGCCGCATCTTTATCAACGAGACGTCCGGCACCTCCGGGTACAACTCGTTGCAGGTCGCGATCAACCGCCGCGCCCGGGACAAGTCCGCGCTCTCCGTCGGCCTGTCGTACACGCTGTCCTGGGCCAAGGGCGACTCCGACAGCGAGGACTCGTCGTCCTCGAGCTCGATGGCCCAGGACCCGCGCGACCTCGCCGCGGAGTGGGGCTACCAGGACTTCGACCGCCGCCACGTCCTGGCCGTGAACTACGTCTACCGCCTGCCGTTCATGCGCGACCAGAAGGGCGTCGCCGGCCGCATCCTCGGCGGCTGGGAGCTCTCCGGCGTCACCAAGCTCAACACGGGGCGGCGCCTCACGATCACCGCCGGCAACAACACCACGATCTTCGGCGACACCGTCTCCCTCCGGGCGAACCCGGTCGACGGACAAGATCCGGTGCTGCCCTCGTCGCAACGCACCGCCGACAAGTGGTTCAACACCGATGCCTTCGTGGCCCCCGCCGCCGGCCAGCTCGGCACGCTGCCGCGCAACTCGATGGTCGGCCCCGCCTTCCACAACTGGGACGTGTCCCTGTTCAAGAACGTCCGCCTCGCCGGCAAGGCGAAGGTGCAGCTCCGCGCCGAGGCGTTCAACGTCTTCAACATCGAAAACTTCCGCGACGTCGAGACGAGCCGCACTTCCGCCAACTTCGGCAAGGTCACGCGCTGGGAATCCCCCCGCATCCTGCAGCTCGGCATGAAGCTGACGTTCTAGGAGGACGACATGAAGAGGATCACGACGGCAGCGTTCCTGGCCGCGACGATGGCGGCGGCCCCGGCCGCCTTCGGTGCCAGCGTCACGATCAGCAACCCCGGTTTCGAGAGCGATTTCACGGGCTGGACCGAGGTCGAGCCCACCGCCATCTCCACCAGCGACGTCCACTCCGGCACCAAGTCGGCCAAGATGCAGAGCTCCACCGGCCAGGTGAAGCGCACGATCAGCGGCCTCACCGCCAGCACGAGCTACGCCCTCAAGGCGTGGGTGATGGGCAACGGCCGCGTCGGTGCCCGCAGCTACGGTGGCTCCGAGGTCTCGACCACCGTCAACAGCGCGAGCTTCACCCAGGTCACCGTCAACTTCACGACGGGTGCGTCGAACACCAGCGCCGAGATCTTCGCGGCCTGGGTCGGCGGCGGAGACGCGCGTGTCGACGACTTCACCCTCGACAGCACGGCGGCCGCCACCGCCACGCCGACGCCGACTCCGACGAGCCCGCCGTCCGCCACGCCGACGCCAACTCCGACGTCCAGCGGTCCGACGGTGATCACACCCGGCGCCGGCGGTGTCACCGCCAGTACCAATGACGGCAACGTGCCCGCCAACACCGTGGACAACAGCCTGGCCACGCGTTGGTCCGGCAACGGTAACGGTGCCTGGATCCGCTACGACCTGGGCTCGAGCCAGACCGTCGCCTACGTGACGCTCGGCGTGCATATGGGCAACACCCGCAAGAACGTCTTCGACCTGCAGGTTTCCACCGACGGCACGTCATGGACGAACGTGCTCACGAACGTCCAGACCAGCGGCACCACGACCCAGCAGCAGACCCACGACTTCGCCGACGTCAGCGCGCGCTACGTGCGCTACGTCGGCCACGGCTACGTCAATAACGGCGGCGGCACCGGCACCTGGAACAGCCTGCTCGAAGTGGACATCTACGGCATCAGCGGTCCGCCCACACCGACTCCCACGCCGGGCCCGACGGCGACCCCGACCCCGACGCCCACGCCCGGAGGCGGCGGATCGGTGCCCGCCGACTTCCTGAACCTCACGAACTGGAAAGAGACGCTGCCCATCAACACCGCCGTGTGCGGCGCCTCCGCCGGCCAACCCACCGAGGTGAAACAGCCGCAGCTCGCCACCTGCTCCGTCGATCCGTGGTTCCGGATCAACGCCGCCGGCACTGCCGTGCAGTTCCGCGCGGCGGTGAACGGCGAGACGACCTCCGGCTCCAGCTACCCGCGGTCCGAGCTCCGCGAGATGACGAACGGCGGCGCCACCAACGCGAGCTGGTCGACGACGTCGGGCACCCACACGATGTACATCGACCAGGTGGTCACATCGCTGCCGCAGACCAAGCCGCACATCGTGGTCGGCCAGATCCACGACTCCGCCGACGACGTCACCGTGTTCCGCATGGAGAGCGGCACCCTCTACATGACGAACGGCAACGACACCCATTGGACGACGCTCGGCAGCATCGGCGTCGGCACGCGGTTCAACGTGAAGTTCGAGGTGAGCGGCGGGCAGATCCGCGGCTACCTGAACGGCGTCTTGAAGGCCACGCTGGCCAAGAGCACGTCCGGCTGCTACTTCAAGGCCGGCGCCTACACCCAGGCGAACTGCACGAACAGCTCACCGTGCAGCAGCAGCAACTACGGCGAAGCCCACATCTATGACGTCTGGGTGACGCACCAGTAGCTTTTTACTCCACGCCTCCCCACCGGCGGGCCCCTCGTCTATCGCTTGGCGAGGGGCTCGCCGGACTCCTGGCCGAAGACCTCACGGCGCGCACGCGCGCGCCATTCCGCCGCCATCGGTCCGGACAGCGGATAGTGCCCGACGAGATCGATCACGCGGCCCGGAACCCCGGGCGCGTAGACGAAGGCGGGAGCACCGTCGACGAGCACGACACCGATCCCCTTCGGGCCGAGGGCGCCCTCGTCGACCTCGAGGGCCTGCTGCGCGGCGAGCCGCTGCCCCGCATTCAAGTCGCGCCACGGCGCGCGGCCGACCGTCATCCCCCCGCCCCGCGGCTCCCAGGTGAGGAGACCCTTGCGGTGAACGGACTTGAGCCCCAACCGATCGAGGGTGTCGTCCACCGCCGGCGGAAAGCGGAAACGCCGGCGCTTCTCCAGGCGCTTGTGCGGCGGGTACGGGAACGTGTCGAGGACCTCGCCCTGTCGGAGCAGCGTCTGGATGCCCTTCCAGTGCTGGGGCGTGAAGAGGTCCGGGTGCAGGCCGCGGAAAACGTCGATGAGGCTCACGCGGTACTCGTGGAGGAGGTATTCGAAGCACTCCTCCTGACCGAGGCTGGCCGCGAGCGGCACCTCTTCGAACGAGAACTTCCCCAGTACGTCGAGGCCGTCGAAGTCGAAGAAGACGACGCGGCCGTCCTCGGCCACCCCGAAGTTCTTGAGGTCGAACTCGCCCGGGAACAGGCCCGACGATGCCATGTCCTTCAAGCACCATCCGAGGTCGTTGAGGACGCGCTGCGTCTCCGGCCAGTCGCACTGCCGGAGGTAGATGGGCAGCGGCGTCGACTCGCGCTGAGCGTAGCAGTGGTCGATGATCACGTCGTCGCCCACGAGCCGCACCGTCTGCCCGCAGGTCTCGAGCAACTCCTGCAGGATCTTCGGCTCGAAATCGCCGCGCGCGAACCGGAGATGGTGGAAGGTGATCGTGTCGAGCAACCGCCCCACGCGATCCCCTTCCTGGACGAGCCGATACTTGCCGCGCACGCCCTGACGGCCGATGTAGCCCGACTTCGTCACCTTGTCGTCGTCGCGGATGACCTTGAAGACGTAAGGGAAGCCCGGCGGCGTGAAGACGACCATGACCAGGCCGGGAATGCCCCAGGCCGCCGCCATCCGCCGCGCGCCCACGCGGCGATGGCCCTCGAGGTCGCGCCAGAGCTGGATCTTCGCGGGGTTCATGAAGCCTATGGACGAGTAGAGCGCCGCCTGGTTCTTGTGCGGCATCACGCTCTGCAGGAACTCGAGAAGCTCGCGGTACTGGCCCTCGAGCTCCACGTGGAAGTTCGAGCGCGTGTAGCTGAAGATGCGGCGCAGGTCGCTCTCCTCGGTGAGCACCGCGTCGACGACGATGCCGTCGCGGTTGTGCGCAAGGGCGAAGGCGAGCGGGAGCAGCGCACCGCCCAGGCGGATGCGGCCGACGGCATAGGCGCCCTTGTTGCGATAGAAGAGCGGGCGGAGCATCTCGATCCTGGCCTCGAGAGGCGCTCCGCCGAGGCTCTCCTCGATGGCCTGGGCGGCCACGGCGGCGTCGTCTCGCAGGTCGCGAAACGGCGGGAGGAAGCCGCAGTCCGACAGGATCCGCTCGACGACGCCCGGCAGCGTGTGGTGCGGATCGACGAGGTAGGTGCGCACGATCCGCTGCTGGACCTCGGGATCTCGCTTCGGGTCGACGCTGTCGGCGCCGTAGGGCACGAGGGTGTGCGGCAACGCACGGCGCAGGACGGAGTCGACGAACATCACGGCCAGGTCGGCGTCGTAGCGGTCCTCGACCGCGCCCCGGCAGATCGCCTTGGCGCTCTCCCAGAACTCGGGCCGATCGGCATCGGCCGGGAACCGCGCGGCGCAGCGGGCATCGGCGGCGTCCACGTGGTGCTTGTAGAGCTGGAGCCGGGCGAGGGAATCCTGGACGGAGCCCTTCCAATCCATGCTTTCGAAGCAGCCCTGCGCGCGGCGGGTGATCTCGTGAAACTCCTGCACGTAGGCCTCATACGCGTCGAGGAGGGCCTTCGCCAGATCACCGGCGCCTTGTGCCGCCACAGCAAGAGGGTACCGCGAGGGCCGGGGAAGCGGAATGCCGCGGAGTGCCGCTGGGAGCGCACTCGCATTCTTCCTTTCGGCCGCTCCGACTGCGATTAGCCGCGGCACGGTCTTTGCGTGGATCGCATCTCGTCATCCATCGCCGCGAGGGTCCTCATGCGCAGCCGGAATGTCCTCCTGTCGACCTTGGGCCTGGTCACCGCCGCAGCCCTGCTCTCTTCGATACTGGACGCGCCCCCCTCACCGCCGGCCGCACCGGCTGAAGCGCCCGCCACTCGGCCCTGCGCCGTCCCGCAGGAGTGTGGTCCCGCCTTCGAGCCGAACCGCGGACAGGCTGACGCGGACGTGGTGTTCGTCTCCCACGCTCCAGCCCCCGACGTCGCGCTGACCCGGCAAGGGGCGCGCTTCCGCCTGCCCGCCCTGCGCGGGCGCAACGCCGTTCCTCTCGAGCTGCAGCTGATGGGTGCGCGCCCGACTACGCGGCTCCACGGGCAGGATCGGCAGCCGGGACTGAGCCATTACTACCTCGGCAACGATCCCTCCGCCTGGATCACTCACGTCCCCCAGTACGGCCGCGTGCGCTACGAGGGCATATACCGCGGGATCGACGCCTCGTTCCACGGCCACCACGAGGGCTTGGAGTACGACTTCGTCGTCCACCCGGGCGCCGACCCCTCCGCGATCCGCCTGCGGTTCAGG
>Ga0075429_100001928_pt1 | contig 17197 bp, 17 predicted proteins | sample RhiMetdeltSRZDD3_FD_75295 | JGI IMG/M metagenome (GOLD analysis project Ga0075429, IMG submission 75295) | Populus rhizosphere microbial communities from Tennessee, USA - Rhizosphere MetaG P. deltoides SRZDD3 | ecosystem: Host-associated > Plants > Roots > Rhizosphere > Soil | place: USA... | reverse complement strand
GCGGTTTTTGAATCTTGAAGAAAGTCATGGAGCCCACCTGGAGGGATATAATCCAGCCAACAGGAGCAAAAATAGCTACACACTATTGGATACTTGTTGCCTCGAAAGATCATTTGCAGCGTGGGCTGGCGGGCGGATTTCTTCAAGCGAACCATGGCAAAGCCGGCCCCCTCAAGCGGATGCGCGCGGGCGATTGGGTCATCTTTTATTCGCCCAGAAAAGAGTACGACAAGCCCGAAAAACTTCAGCGCTTCACCGCGATCGGCAAAATCGCCGACGAGAACATCTATCAACACGATATGGGTGGTGGGTTTGTCCCATTTCGTCGTAACGCAATCTTTTTGCGCGCTCAGGATGTTTCGATTCTTCCACTGATCGATCAATTAACCTTTATCAAGGACAAGACTCATTGGGGGGCCCCGTTTCGATTCGGGACACTACAAATCCCGGAGCCGGATTTTCGTTCCATTGCTGGCAAAATGGTAGACGATGAAAATTTGTTTGCCATATAGAATCCTTATGACAAGATCATCAGAGGCAATATGATCCCTACAATGTCTCGGCGATTCCTATTCTTTTTTGTTCTGCTTGTGTTGCTGACCCCTCAAGCTGTTTTGGCGGATACCGGCCCAAAGCCGAGCATGGATTTTCAGTTCCGCCAGGAAATGACCGGGGAGCCACCCGTTACGATCACTTCGGGGATTCTTTACGAATGCGACCAGCCGGATTGCATCAATGCTGCACCACTTGAGGAACTCGGTCCGCAGGGATTTCGGTGTGGAGTGAATAGCTGTAGCGCCGTTGCCTATGGCTTCGCTCCGTACCACCGGATTGAGATCGAGTTTTCCGATGGGAAGACGCGCCAGAGCAATGTCTTCGAAACAGCCGGATTTGAATCAAAGTACACAGTCATTATTCGCCCGGAGGATTTGCTTGTTGAGGCGCGATTTAGCCCGGGACCTCTTTGGCGGACTGCTGCAATTCTCATCGCTTGCATCTGTGCACTGCTGGGTGCTGGCTTGGTTGTCGGACTGATCCTCTTTCTAACGCGCCGCTCGAAAAAGATTTGACCGTCACTCTCTTAGTTACAGTCATCATCGAGAGCGCAGTTGTTATTGGATATTCCGTTTGGGCAAAGAAACCAGCCAAGCCCCTTTTGGTCACAAGCATCGCTGGCAACCTGCTGACCCAATTCCTGTTGTGGGTTGGGTTGAATCTTTTCTTTCGAAATTATCTTGTCACCCTGCTGATTGCAGAGATTCTGATTTGGATCCTCGAAACCATTCTGCTCTATGCCATTCGCCTGAATCATCTTGATCTCAGGGAAGCCAGTCTCTTAAGTCTGGCGATGAATGGGTTGAGTTTTACACTAGGCTGGTTCCTGCCGGTATAAATCTCAAGTCTCTAATCTCCAACCTCTACCGTTATAATTCGCCGCATGTTCGAGTTCAGCATTACAGCCAGAAATCAGCGGGCGCGTACTGGAGTCTTTACTACCCCTCATGGCGATTTGATCACACCTATCTTTGCTCCCGTGGGGACGCAGGCAACGGTCAAAACACTTACTCCGGAACATCTCAAGGACATCAACGCCTCCCTCGTGTTAAGCAATACCTACCACCTCTATTTGCGTCCCGGCGACGAACTGGTACGCGAGCTGGGCGGTTTACACAGGTTCATGCAGTGGCATCGCCCTATGCTCACCGACTCGGGCGGCTTTCAGGTCTTTTCCCTGGCACAGACACGCAAAATCGACGACGACGGCGTGACTTTCAAGAGTCATATCGACGGCTCGACGCATCGCTTCACACCGGAAAAGTCAATCGCCATCCAGGAGAACCTCGGCGCAGATATCATCATGGCGTTCGATGAATGCTCCGACCCGAACGATCATGTCTACACAAAGCTTGCCATGGAACGGACTCACCGCTGGGCAGAGCGTTCCCTCCAGGCAAAGACGCGCCTCGACCAGGCTCTATTTGGGATCGTACAGGGCGGCGTCCAGGCGGACCTTCGAACGGATTCTGCCAAATTCATTGCTGGTCTTGATACGCCTGGCATTGCCATCGGAGGACTTTCCGTGGGGGAGACGAAGGAGGAAATGCACACTATCCTCGAAGTGGTCACACCTCTCCTGCCGGAAAATAAACCGCGCTACCTGATGGGGGTTGGCACGCCGGAAGACCTGATCAACGGCGTGGCACGCGGGGTGGATATCTTCGATTGTGTGCTGCCAACCCGTTTGGCGCGGCATCATTCCGCCTTTGCGCCCGAAGGTCGACTCAACCTGATGAATGCAACCTTTTCGCGAGATGAGCGTCCTGTTGACGAGACGTGTGATTGCTATACCTGCAAAACCTTTACCCGGGCATATCTTCGCCACTTGATTGTTGCCAAGGAATTACTGGCGGGGACTCTGATCTCAATTCATAATCTGCGCGCACTGATCCGACTTATGGAGCAAATCCGGGTCTATATTGCAGAGGGGATCTTTGATGAGAAAGCCTCTTCGTTGCTGGAGCAGTGGTCGAATAATGCGAAGCGCCTGGTGAGCGAATAATGGATCGTTGATAGGGAATACTGAACACCAATACGTAGAAAAATGAAAAATCCTCAAATAACAGCGGAGAACAATGACTTTTTTTCATGCCTTTATCCTCGGCATCATTCAGGGCTTGACCGAATTTATCCCCGTTTCGTCCACCGCACATTTGCTGATCGGCCAGTGGTTGCTGGGCATCCCCTCCCAGGATCGGATATTGTCATTCCATGTGATCATCCAGCTGGGCACCCTCCTGGCTCTGCTCCTCTTCTTTTGGCGAGATATCTGGGCGATCCTACGGGACTTCTTTCAAGGTATCTGGCGTAAAAAACCATTTGAAAGCCACGAGGCTTTGCTTGGCTGGTTACTGATCGTCGCAACCCTGCCTGCCTTGATCGTAGGTTTCTTAATGAAAGACATCATGAACATGTTGTTCACCAACCCGATCCTGCTCGCCGGGGTACGCCTGTTAATGTCCGCCATTTTGCTGGCGCTGGTGGAGTACTTCGGTCGTCATCAGAGGAAACTGGAGTCGGCCTCATGGATGGACGCGTTCGCGGTGGGAATGTTTCAGATCATCTCAATTTTCCCGGGTGCCTCGCGGTCCGGCTCGACCATTGCGGGCGCCATCATTCGAGGCTTTGACCGTCCTTCTGCGGCGAGGTTTGCCTTCCTGATGTCCGCCCCGATTCTGCTTGCGGCAGGTGCATACGAAACCTATCAGGTGATCCAATCGGACGGATACACGGAGTTTTTGCCGTACCTGGCTGTTGGATTCATAACGGCAGCCGTCGTTGGCTGGTTTTCCATCAAATGGCTACTGGGGTTTTTACAAAAACACTCCCTTTATATTTTCGCTGCCTACTGTGCGGCGGCCGGTTTGATTTGTCTGGTCTTGAGCCTGTCCGAGGGTTAAACCATGGATGCAAAATACCTCCTCAAACGTCTCGTCGAAACCGAATCTCCTTCTCACGTGAAAGCCGCTGTAGACCGCGTCGGTGCGATCGTTGTGGAAGAAGCGCGTAGGCTTGGCGCGCAAGTGGAAATCATTCCCAACCATGAAACCGGGGATCACATCCTGTCTCGCTTTCATCCTTCAAACGCCAGCCTTCTTCGTTCGTCTCCCATCCTGCTCCTCTGCCATATGGACACGGTCTTCCCGCTGGGCACGATCGAAAAATTCCAGTATGGCGAAGCCGCTGGCAGGATCGTTGGCCCGGGTACGCTGGATATGAAAGCGGGCATCGTCATCGCCCTGGCTGCTATCGAAGAAGCCCAGCGGTCCGGGCTGAAGCGACCGGTCACGTTATTGTGCACATCCGATGAAGAGATTGGCAGCCAGACTTCACGCGCACATATCGAGCGGCTTGCAAAAGAAGCTGCACTGGTGCTCGTGCTCGAAGGTGGACTGGTGGATGGGGCGCTCAAGACCTGGCGTAAAGGGGTTGGCGAGTTTTGGGTGCGGACCCGGGGACGCGCTGCCCATTCCGGCGGCGACCACGAAAAGGGGCGCAACGCCATCGAGGAAATGGCGCACCAGGTCATTGCCATCCAAAAGCTCACGGATTATGCAAGACAAACGACTCTCAATGTCGGTGTCATTCAGGGTGGAACGGTTTCCAATGTGGTCCCGGAAGAAGCCGTCATTCAAGTGGATGTCCGTGTGATGCAGCCTGGCGAATGGAGTCGGCTTGAAGAGGCGATGAACAAACTCAAGCCTGTGCTAGAAGGGACGTCGATCACGATCTCCGGTGGGTTAAACCGCCCGCCGATGCCGTTTGATGAAACGATGAAATCCACGTTTGAAAAAGCCAGATCCATTGCGGCGCAAATCGGCATGGAGCTGAAAGCCGGCGGCACCGGTGGCGCCTCAGACGGTAACTTTGTGGCACCGCTGGGAATCCCGGTGCTGGATGGGCTCGGCGCCGTGGGGGAGGGTTATCACTCCGAACGTGAATACATCTTTGCCGATAGCCTGGATCAGCGCGTACGCTTAGTCGCCGCGTTGCTGCAAAACTGGTAAGGATCATGTCGTTGCAAGCTCCTTTTGCGAAGCAATCTCCTCGTAAAGGGAGAGAAATCTTTTCAACAAAATCAATGTTCAAAGCTGGGAGCTTGCCTGAAAGAGGCACGCTGCGCAGTCGTAGGGATCCTTCGACCGCGCTCGACACGCCCAACGTACGGGCGGACTCGCTCTGCTCAGGATGCCCTTCTCGCAACGACTTGTTAATCATTCTGCTTTCCTCGCTTCTCCTCTTTTCCTGCTCAAGCCCCACGCCTGCAGTAACTCCTCAACTGATCACCGTTTACTCAACCGCCGCTTCCCAGCCATGGCTGCCTGAACTCTATGAATGCGCTGGAACTGCTACTGCAATCTCCCGCGTCGATGATCCATCTGCCGCCGATATTGTCCTGCGGGTCGGCGAGCCGTCATTTCTTAACTCACCGGCGTTTCAGATCGATACGGAAGAGATCCTGATTGTCACACATCGACAGAACCCGGTGCAGAATTTGACACTTGAAGGTGCACGAGATTTATTTGCAGAGCAGGGAGATCCCTCCGTGCAGGTCTGGGTGTACGCCTCCGGCGAGGATGTGCAGGAAGTGTTTGCTCAGGTCGTGATGGCCGGAAGGAACGTAAGCCCTTCCGCGCGGCTTGCCGTTAATCCCCAACAGATGTCAGATACCCTGGTCAATGAAGCCAACACAGTGGGCATCCTGCCCCGGCATTGGAAAGCGGGGGATGTGCGTGAAGTCTTTTCTGTCGCGACTGTTCCCGTGTTGGCGATCACAGAAGCGGAGCCGCAGGGTGTAATCATGAAATTGCTCGCCTGCCTGCAAAAATAGATTAATAAGAAAAGCAAGACCGGCATATCACCCGCCTCAGGCTTTCTACAGCAGTGCGATTTGTTCCATGCTGCCATTCACATAACTTTGGATGGACTCCCCAACCCGCAGACGCGGATCGCTTTCATAAAGCTGGTGCACCGGGGCAAAGTCAGGGACATCGACTGATGTGAGATCGGCAAGCCGGTCGAGCATTGACAGGTCATCCGGCGGGAGCGTAGTGTATTCGGTCAGGATCATCCCCCAGCAATCCCACGGGAGGAGCTCCACCTTGTTGAGCGCGGCAACGTCACGGATGAAGTCTCCCTTGACGAAGTCCATACCGTGCATATCAAAAATGCCAAACTGATCGGGGTCCGCCTGTCCGCTGCGGCACATTTTCCAGGCCGCGCCGCCCACGATGAACTGATCGCGCGGTACATCGAGTGTGTCGAAAGAGGTTTTCAGAACGCCTCGCTGCAGTTCATCCAGCTGTGCGTCGACCAGCACCCAGCGTTGCTCCGTCTCATTCCAGTATTCGCAGACCCAGTGATCTTCATAATGATTGGGCATAAAGTAGGCACCGAATCCACAACGCGGACGAGCAGGAATGCCCTTCGATTGCAGCATGGATGCCAGTGTCAGTGAGAAATCACGGCAATTGCCCACGGTCTTTTTTTCATTCAGCCGGGGTGAAGTAAGTGGAGCCGAATCCAGCTCCAGCGTGCAACTCAGGCGGCGTTCCATGCTGCGTAGCTGCACTTCGGCTTTACGGTCTTCCGATAAGTTCAAGCCATAGCGCTCACCCCAAAAGACGTGAACCATCAATCCCTGAACCACCCGGACCAGAGATGGCACGTCAGACGGAAGGTCGGTGTATAGGGACGCGTATGGACCAGGCTGGGTCATTTTACCGTATTGAGTGAAATAGGTCAGATCAGTCATCGCATCATCCTTTCGTATAGAAATGGTTCAACACAGCTTCGGAAGCTGTGAGGTTTAACACAATCTATAGCCGGATGCCACGGAACTTCACGGCTTGCGCGTTTTATACACCCTCCCACAAGGGGAGAGTCAAGGGGTGGTTCATTCGATGGGAGTATCGAAGTAGGAACGGTTTCTTTCACAGAACCAAAATGCAGCAACTTCAGCCGGATGTTCTTTTGTGATATTATGGAATCATGTCGCGACTAAAATCACCGGTGCGGCAGGAGTGGGTGGACCCCGGGATCTGCTCACTAGATTATCGGCTCAAGGTCATTGGTCGGTTGCCGTTCTTCCGCCATTTATCCCCCCATGCAATTGTCGAGATCAACCACCTGTTCGAAGATCGCGATTTCTCGGCGGATCAAGTGATTTATTTTGAAGGGGAACCGGGCAGGAATTTGTACCTGGTGGCGTCCGGAAAGGTAAAACTCACGCGGTGGGCCTTGTCAGGTCGCGAAGTGCTTCTGGACATTTTGCAGGGAGGCGAGTACTTTGGTCATCTTTCCATCGCGAGCCAGCAAGTGTACTCAGAAACCTCGGTTGCTCAAACCGATTGTTGCATCCTGCAAATCTCTGCCCACAATTTTGAAACAGTCATGAATCGTTACCCCGACGTCACCATGCAAGTGTTGAAAGCAGTGGGGCAGCGCCTGGAAGAATTGCAGGAAATCATAAAACAATTAAGCCTTTACACCGTTGAGGAACGGATTGCCGCCACCCTCATTCGCGTTGCGAGGAAACTGGGGGAACAGAAACAAACTGGGACGTTGATCCAAATCCCGTTCTCGCGGCATGACCTGGCGGCAATGACCGGGACAACGGTTGAAACAGTCAGCCGGGTAATGAGTCGCTTCTCTACGGATGGTTTGATCTCTACCGGCAGGAAGTGGGTGGTGCTCAGAGATCTTGAACGTTTGGAGCAGATTGTAAAAGAGAGTGCACTTAATTGATTTCCATCATGTATTTTTTGCGGGGAAAGGAGTAAAGTGAAGGTAAGGTTTTCAAGAAAAGGAGAAATAAAATGAATACTTTCACTCAACCACTGCGTGACGAACATAAGGAACTGATCCCACACATTGAAAAAATCCTCGAGGTCGCAAATGGCATCCCGGATGCTCCTTTGGAGCAGATCCGTGCCGGTGTCGCGGATGTGTATGAATTCCTGGCATACGACTTGATCCCACACGCGCAGGCCGAGGATGCTGCGCTTTACCCGGCAGTTCAGAAGGCGCTTGGCAGCCCGGATTCCACGCGGACGATGACGCGCGATCATATCGAAGTGGGTCACTATCTTGCCGAACTTGCCCGATTACAACAGGAGCTTACGCCACAAAACTTCAAGGCTCTTCAGCGCGTCCTTTATGGACTCTATGCACTGGTGAAAGTCCACTTCGCCAAGGAGGAGGAAGTATATCTGCCCATTCTGGAGGAGCGCATGGATTCGGACGAAGCAGCAAAAATGTTCGAAGCGATGGAGAATGCGGCGAGTCATGCCAAACTTGCTGCGCAGGCCCATTGAGATCGGAAATAGATTTCACAAAAACACGGATGGCAAGCAGACCATCCGTGTTTTTATTTGACTTATAATCTGGGGAGCCAAACATGAGGAGAGGCTTAATGAGAGAGTTGTCTGTCTTTAGTCGTAGTCTGCTGCATCTGACGGAAAGTCAGGGGTCGGAAAGGCTTTCGGAATGGATACCGAATTATCTCTGCTGGCTTATGGAAAGGGGTGCCTCATGAAAACTCCGCTCTGGCTTCCCTCAGAAGAGCGCAAACGCGATGCCAACATCATCCGCTTTCTCCGTGAGATCAACACACGTCATGCATTGAACTTGCAGTCCTATCCGGAACTCTATCAATGGTCGATTGAGAATATTCCTGAATTTTGGGCGGCGATGTGGGATTTTGCAGGAATCAAAGCCACGCAGACATATGACCAGGTTATCGAGGATCTGAGGAAATTCCCCGGTGCAAACTGGTTTCCTGGCGCTCGTTTGAATTTTGCGGAGAATCTCCTGCGTTACCGCGACGACCAGCTGGCGTTTATCTTCAGGGGCGAAACGCAGACATCGTCCCAAATGACTTACAGGGAGCTGTATGACGCCGTGGCCAGGCTCGCTCGACCGCTGCGCGAGATCGGGGTTGGAGTAGGGGATCGTGTCGTTGGCTATATGCCGAATCTGATCGAGACCGCGGTTGCCATGCTGGCAGCGACGAGCCTCGGCGCGACGTGGTCCTCCTGTGCTACCGATATCGGTCCGGCCGCTGCAATCGAACGGCTCGGGCAGGTGAAGCCGAAGGCGATGGTCACCACCGATGGATATTTTTTCAAGGGGAAAGTATTTGATACCGTGGGGCATGCCGCGGAGGTCGCCCGAGGAATCTCATCCCTCCAAAAGGTAATCATTGTTTCGTATACCCGCGAAAATCCGGAGATTTCTGAAATTCCCAATGCCGTCCATTACGCGGACTTTCTTTCCAAAGAAGATCACCCCGAAATAGAATTCGAGCAATTGCCGTTTGATCACCCCCTTTATATTATGTTTTCCTCCGGCACGACGGGCAAACCCAAGTGCATGGTGCAGGGCGCGGGAGGAGTCTTGATCAATCACCTCAAGGAATTGATGCTGCATACGGACCTAAAACGCACGGACAAAATCATGTACATCACGTCCTGCAGCTGGATGATGTGGAACTGGTTGTTGAGTTCCCTGGCTGTCGGCGCGACCATCGTGCTGTACGATGGAAATCCGAACTATCCCGATCCGGGCGCGATGTGGAAATTAATCCAGGAGGAGAAGATCACGGTCTTCGGCTGCAGCGCAAGCTACCTGCACTTTCTCAAGAAGGAAAATATCGCACCGGGCAGGGATTATGATCTTTCTTCACTGAGGGAAATCTCGCAAACGGGCTCGCCGCTTTCGGCGGAGGGTTTCGAATATATATATCAGGAGATCAAACCAGACCTGCATTTCAACTCGATCTCAGGCGGCACAGACATCAATGGATGTTTTGCCGCTGGTAGCCCCATCCTTCCCGTTTACGCGGGAGAGCTGCAGAGTGCGGCACTCGGGATGAAGATCAAGTCGTACGATGACGAGGGCCGTCCTATTTTTGACCAGCAGGGCGAACTGGTCTGTGAAGCGCCATCCCCTTCAATGCCGTTATATTTCTGGAATGACCCGGATGGCTCAAAGTATTACAGTGCTTACTTCGATGTGTATCCTGGTATCTGGCGGCACGGCGACTATGTTTTGATCCACAGCGACACAGGCGGGATCACATTCTACGGACGGTCCGACGCGGTGCTAAAACCCTCTGGTGTGCGGATTGGGACGGCAGAGATCTATGCACAGATCGAAAAGCTCCCAGAGATTGCGGATAGCCTCGCGATTGGACAGAATTATCGGGAGGATCAGCGCGTGATCCTGTTCGTCAAGCTCGCCGAGGGTTTTTCGCTGACTGACGAGCTGAAAAACAAGATTCGCATGACACTGCGTGAGAACGCCTCGCCCCGGCACGTGCCTGCTCTGATCCTGGAAACGCCAGAAATTCCCTATACATTAAGTATGAAAAAGGTTGAAAGCGCTGTCACGAATATCATCAACGGACGTGCTGTGAGTAATAAAGATGCCCTGGTCAACCCCAATTCATTGGACTATTACCAGCGCATCGCGCCTGAATTACAGTCTTAAGCGAAAGGCAAATCAGGATGCCATGCAATTGCTGTGAAATTACCGACCACGCTTTTAGCGAAGCCGAAGCGAGAGCGGAGCTTAGAAACTATCGCCGGCGGGGACCGATGAAGCAGACGAAATTAATCCTGGAAGCAATTCGTTCACTGAGGTTGAAGGATGCCGATCTGCTCGATATCGGCGGTGGGGTGGGCGTGATCCATCACGAGCTGCTTGAAGATGTGGCCCGCGAAGCCACCCACGTGGACGCATCTTCAGCCTATTTGAAGGAAGCAAAGCAGGAGGCTGCCCGGCGCGGGCACAGTGAGCACGTGAAGTTTATCCATGCGGATTTTACGGAGGTTGCCCAGGAAATTCCGACGGCGGATCTGGTCACGCTTGACCGCGTCGTGTGTTGTTACCCGGATTTCCGCCGGCTGTTGAAAGCCGCGGCGGAACATAGCCAGCGTGCGCTTGTGCTGACCTATCCGCGCGAGGCCTGGTATTTGCGGATTGGATTGAGAATCATCAACTTCTTTCAGGGTCTTCGAAGAGATCCATTCCGCGTGTTTCTTCACCCGGTCAGTGAAATGGACACACTTCTCCAAAGGGAGGGATTCAAGCGCGTATTGTTGCGCCGTCTTTTTGTATGGGAGATGGCACTGTATCAACGAGCGTAGCCCTCGTTTTCTCAGGATAGCCTCATACTGTGGGGAAGCGCTTATGCCACTCCGTTGCCTGTTCGAAGGCATGGGCAATATTCAGAACTTTGAACTCGCCCCAGGAGCGAGAGACGATCTGCAATCCGATCGGTAAGCCTTCATTTGTAAATCCGCACGGAAGGGAGATGGCAGGCAAGCCCGCAAGGTTGAACGGCGCCGTGAAACGCGTCAGCCGGCCTGCCTGCTCGACGGCATCGTGACCTTCGATGGTCGGCGCGGCGATGGGTGTGGTGGGCATGACCAGAAAATCATAAGACTCAAAGAACTGCTCGAATTTTTTCCTGACTTCGGTCTGGGTGCGTCTTGCGAGGATATAGTCGGGCAGGGGTGTGTTCGCACCATCCTCCAGCCTCCGGCGTATATCATCGCCGAACATCTCGGGATGTTGGTTCAGGCGATCGCGGTGGACGGCCGCGCCGTCTGATTGGGTCATGAGCTTATTGGCAAGCGCCGCCTCTTTCAGCCAGCTTACATCCTCTTCCTGCACTTTGCATCCCAGGGATCCAAATACCTGTGCAGCTTCTTGCACGGCTTTGAGTATCTCAGGATCTGAAGTCTCGATAAACTCCCCGACCCCCAGCGCGATCTTTCTCCCTTTTACCTCATCGGTAAGATGACCCAGATAATCGCCCGTCAGCATTTTGACGGAGGCTGGATCCAGAGCGTCGTAAACCGCGATGATCTGCAGCAGCAAGGCGGCATCTCGCACAGATTTTGTCAGCGGTCCCACGTGGTCTAGATTCCAGGAAAGGGGGAACACGCCGCGCAGGCTGACCCGCCCAAATGTCGGCTTAAGCCCGACCACCCCGCATAATGAGGCCGGGATGCGGATCGAGCCACCGGTGTCGGATCCAAGCGCGCCCAGTGACATGCCTGTCGCCACCGCGATGGCAGACCCGCTCGAGGAGCCGCCCGGGATGCGCGTGGGATCCCAGGGGTTGCGCGCCGGCCCATAATGGGGGTTATTCCCGGTGATACCCAGCGCGATTTCATGCGTATTCGTTTTCCCCATGAGGATTGCACCCGCCTGCTTCAGCCTTTCGACAACGAACGCATCCTGCTCCGCGATGTTGTCTGCAAAGAGTTTGGAGCCGATTGTCGTTCGGATCCCTGCCACGTCGAAGATGTCCTTGATTGCCAGAGGAATCCCGCGCAGGCTGTTGGAAGAGGATTTGTCTGTTGCAGGAATCTGGGCTTTGAGGGCCTGCTCCGGGTCAGTCACAGTGATGAACGCGTTAAGCTTCGGGTTCAGCCTGTCGATCTGACGGGAACACGCCTCGACCAGTTCGCGAACCGATATCGTTTGTTCACCGAGCGCTTTCAAAGCATCCGAGATGTTAAGTGCCTGAATGTTGTCCATTGCGTCCATTATAATTGTGCTGGATCAATTTATGCATTCCACCATTGCCCGTTCCAAAAATAGATACTGGCTTTTTCTCTCCAGTCTGTCATTGATCGCGATGGTCGTGGGCAGCCTCGTTACCTCCAAATATGGCGCGGGGGTCTCGTCCGATTCAACCAAGTATCTTTCTGTCGCACAAAATCTTCTGGCGGGGAACGGATTGTATGACCACAAGGGTCTCCCACTGCTTTCCTGGCCCCCGCTTTATTCGATCATCCTCGCCGGAGTCAGTCTGCTGACTGGTGGAGATGTTTTCATTGCCGGATGGTATCTCAATGTGATCCTGTTGGGGCTGAACGTCTTCCTGAGTGGGGTTATTTTTTACCGTGTGTTTGTGGAAAAACTCCTCTATGCCTATCTTGCCAGCATTTTTGTCTTCCTGTCCCTGTCGTCGTTGCGGATGCATGCGACGATCAGCTCAGATCCGTTCTATCTAACGCTGACATTAGGTTTTCTGATCGCCGCTGACGGTTATATACAGAAACGATCCTACCGCGCCTTCGCGGGGATGGCCCTCTTCAGCGTGCTGGCTCCCATACTTCGGTATGTGGGGCTGGCGATCACGGCAACGGCAGGGCTCGTGATCCTGATCGAGAATCGAAGATCTCTCCGTATACTCCTGCGCGATGGATTTGTTTTGGGAATCCTTTCTGTAGTGCCGATCACGTGGTGGCTGCTCGTTCATAATGTGATGACTCATGGTTCTCTGTGGGGTCTTTCCAGCCAGCCCGTGGACGTGAGCGAGAATATATCGCTGGCGTTTACGAAGATGCTGCACTGGTTTGTGCCGTATGCCAGTTTTCTGATGCCGATCCTGATGCGACCCTGGCTCCTACTGGGAATCCTGGCCTTGATGCTTTTCCTGCTCAACAGGAACCGCCCCGAAAATGGATGGGCTTGGGTTCACGCGCTTGTGGCAGCCCCTGTCTACCCGACGATGGGGTACGCGGTGGTCTACTTTATCGCCCTGGCCCTGACGGTGATCACACAGGACCATCGCGATCTTTTTTCTGATCGCTATTATGTAATTCTACTGGTCCCGGCTGCGATCTTTTTTCTTCTCACCTTTGATAAACTGCTCCTACCTCATCTGAATATATCGACAAGACAACTACAAATTGCATCGGCCCTCATTTTTGCAGTATGGTCCGTGTATCCAATTTATAGTACAGGTGAGTATCTTTCTGAAGCCGTTCAGCAGGGCGAGCCGAGCGGTGCGAACATGTTCAATAATCGCCTCTATCACGAAATGCCGCTGATCGCGCAAATGCTGAGATTAAGAGCCGAACAGCCGCAGGCAACGTTTTACAGCAATTACGTCGATGCGGTCTGGTTCTACACCCGTAAGCCAGTTGCCCTCTTGCCGTTTGTCACCGATGATGCACTCACTGCGTATGCAGGCTGGCCTCACAATCAGCCTGGTTACATCATCTGGTTCGAGCCGAACGAGTACAAGCACTATCTTGCCCCCCCGAAGATCGCAGAATTTGCAGAGGTGAAGTTGGTCTATGAGGGGAAGGGTGGACAGATTTATTACGTGCAAGCACGTTAAATAATAAGACCCTAAAGGTTTTGACAATCATCCCACCGGGAAATGAACCAGGAAAACCTTTAGGGTCTCTGCTGTTTAGAACAAGCCAACGACCTTGCCAGTTGCCAAATCCAGGTCCACATCATAAAACACGGGACGGGTCGGGAGGCCGGGCATCGTTCGCATCTCGCCGAGCAGAGGATAGAGGAACCCTGCCCCGACCGAAGCGCGGATGTCGCGGATGAGCACGCGGAAGCCGCGCGGCGCGCCCTTCAGAGCTGCCTCTGTGCTGAAGGAAAGATGGGTCTTTGCCATACAGAGGGGCAGATCGGCGAAGCCGAGCTTGGTAAATTGCTCGATCTTGGCTTCCGCCTCCGGGGAGTAGTCCACGCCATCAGAGCGGTAGACTTCACGACAGATGGTCTCGATCTTGGTCTTGATGGGCTCGTCCAGAGGATAGAGGAACTGGAAGTTGCTCGGCTTCCCTGCCGCCTTGACCACGGCTTCCGCCAGAGCCACCGCGCCCTTGCCGCCTTCCATCCAGTGACGGGAGACGACCGCATTCATCGCGCCCGCTTCCAAGGCCGCCTGGCGGACGAGCTCCACTTCGGCGTCCGTGTCATTTGCGAACGAATTCACCGCCACCACCACATTCACCCCGAACTTCAGCGCGTTCTCGATGTGCTGGATCATATTGGGCAATCCCTTGCGCAGTAGGTCGAGGTTCTCTTCCGTATATTCCGCGGCAAGCGGTTTGCCAGCGACGACCTTGGGTCCGCCGCCGTGCATCTTGAGGGCGCGGACGGTGGCAACCAGTACCACCACCTGCGGGGTCAAGCCCGAGTAGCGGCACTTGATGTCCATGAACTTTTCCATGCCGATGTCCGCGCCGAAGCCGGATTCGGTGATCACGTAATCCGCCAGCTTTAGGGCGATCTTGTCGGCGATGATTGAGGACTGCCCATGCGCAATATTGGCAAAGGGACCCGCGTGGACAAAGGCGGGCGTCCCTTCGAGGGTTTGCATCAGGTTCGGCTTGATGGCGTCCTTCATTAACACGGTCAGCGCGCCTGCTACACCGAGATCTTCGGCTGTAACGGCTTCACCTTTCTTGCTCGTGGCAACAACCATCTTTCCAAGCCGGTCGCGCATATCTTCCAGGCTTGTGGTCAGCGCCAGGATTGCCATGATCTCGGAAGCGACCGTAATATCGTAGCCGGAACGATGCTCGAAGCCGGCTTCGTCCTTGCCCAGACCCACCTGGACTTCGCGCAGAAAGCGGTCGTTGACGTCGATGACTCGCCGCCACTGGATGCCGTTCGGGTCGATGTCGAGGCGGGCAAATCGGCTGCGCTCCGCGGGAGTCAATTCATTGGGATCGGTCTTGTCGATGCCGAGCTTCTTGAGCCGGCGCAGCATCGTCGGGGAGAACTTACGTTCACCCTTCTTATTGGCGGGGCAAAGCGCGTTGAAGAGTTTTTCGTCATCCTGCTGGGATTCGTGCATGACGCGCGCATCCAGCGCCGCGGAGCACAGATTGTGTGCCGCGGTAATCGCATGGATGTCGCCTGTCAGGTGCAGGTTGAAATCCTCCATGGGGATGATCTGCGAGTAACCGCCGCCTGCCGCGCCGCCCTTGATGCCGAAGGTCGGTCCCTGCGACGGCTGGCGAATGACTGTGATGACGCGCTTCCCCAGATGCGCGCCGAGTGCCTGGCTCAAACCGACCGTGGTCGTAGTCTTGCCTTCCCCGAGGGGAGTGGGCGTGATCGCGGTCACGTCGATGTACTTGCCGTTCGGTCGTTTCGCGAGCCGGTTGAGGATCTCGAGTTTGACCTTTGCCTTGTACGGCCCAAACAGCTCCAACTCATTTTCGCGGATGCCAAGCTCAGCCGCAATTTGAAGAATGGGCTTGAGCTTTCCTGCCTGTGCGATCTCGATGTCGGATGGGACCGGGCGCAGGAGTTTGAGTTTGGTCGGAGTAAATGGAACTTTTTTTCCGTTCACGGACAACGTGCTTCCCACCTTTTTGCTGGCTGGTTTCTTTAGAAGAACTTTTTTCTTTGATATAGTCTTACTGCTCTTTGCCGTTGGCATAGTTTCTCCTTTGCAGCGAAATTCAGTCTAGCGCTTGTCTGATGAAAGAATAAGCTTTTCCTATTGCCTGCTAGCTCAATTCAATCTTCCAGTTTTCGTGTTGCGCGGCACTCTGTTATTATCGAAAATTCCACGTTTTTCGCAATAGCCTTCCATCCCATGTTTTTGCGAATTGTGTCATGACTTTTCAGACCCGGTTTGGCGGGTATCAGGCAGAAATCCACGTGCCGAGGGTTTCTCCGGCAAGAGCGCGTCCGATATTGCCTGTCTCGGAGCCGGAAAAGATCTGGATTTTCAGGCCGGGAATTTGCTGAACCAGCTCCAACATTTGAGTGACCTTCGCTTCCATGCCGCCCGTGACATCCGCGCCATCTGCCTTGCCAACACCTGCCTTGATATCGCTGAAGGTCAGCGGAGTAATCGTCGCGATCTTGCGCGTCCGGGCGGGGAAATCCTCCCAGACGGCCTCTTCGAGCCCGGCGAGCAGGATCCGTTCGGGGTTGAGCGCCCGCGCCAGGTAGCCGAACAGATCCTCGGTCGAAAGGATTGTCCCGCCGCGTACTTCGTCGAAGGTAACGTCGCCATAGATCACCGGCACCAGCCCTGCTGCCAGCGCCATGCGGATCGCGGTCGTCTCCCAGATGGAGACCTGCCCGTTGCTCGCGATGACGTTTGCGGAGGGCGGCAGAGCGATGGAGGGGACGTTGGTCTTGTTCAGCGCCTTCATTACGAAGCGATTCAACGCGGAAGCCTGGTACCAGACTTCGGCAAAGCCCTTCCAGTAATTTTCTTCGGTCTTGTCCCGTTCCCGGTGGATAAGCGGGGAGGCGCGCGGCACAAATCCCTCGCGGGTATGGTATTCGCTGGCGGCAACGTGCCCAAACGATCCGGAGCCATGCCCAATCACAAGCCGCCGGTTGGGATTGTCCTTGATCGCGGTCGAGATTTGCAGGGCAACATCCTCGATGATATCGACGCGGGGAGTGTAGGGTTGGGTTTTATCCGTGATCAGCGACCCCCCGAGTTTGAGAAAAATTAGTTCCTTCATGGCTCTATTTAACCACAAAACTCCCACAGCAAGCACATAATCGAACGAAACTGGCGCGATGGAATCCATTTGGTGGGGTTACTTCTTATAACCATAAGGGCATTCGAAAATGCCTTCTCAGGGTTCAAATCGTTTACAACGTGACCATAATTATGGCGCTTTGGAAGAGGTAGTATAATCTCGCCCGCCTATGAGCATTGAAGTGATCATAATCCTTCTCGTTGCCCTCCTGGGGGCAGGCACTTTGCTTGCCGGGCGGGCCGGAATCCGCTCCATCCAGCAGGCGCGCAAGGTAGTCTTTTACCGTACCCGCCGATCCTATATGCTGGCTGGCTGGCAATGGCTTGTACTGGCACTGGTTCTTCTTT
>Ga0075429_100001926_pt1 | contig 17207 bp, 17 predicted proteins | sample RhiMetdeltSRZDD3_FD_75295 | JGI IMG/M metagenome (GOLD analysis project Ga0075429, IMG submission 75295) | Populus rhizosphere microbial communities from Tennessee, USA - Rhizosphere MetaG P. deltoides SRZDD3 | ecosystem: Host-associated > Plants > Roots > Rhizosphere > Soil | place: USA... | reverse complement strand
CCGGATCCTCGGCGTGGACGTGCTGCCCGTACCCGAGGACGGGACGGGGATCGATCCGGAGGCGGTACGCGCCGCCGCGCGCGCCGCCCGGGCCGCGGGCCGCCGGCCGCGCGCGATGTACGTGGTGCCCAGCTTCTCCAACCCGTCCGGGATCTCGTTGCCGGTGTCCTCGCGCCAGCGGCTGCTCGACGTGGCCGCCGAGGAGGATCTGCTGCTGCTGGAGGACGACCCGTACGGCCTCTTCGGGTTGACCGACGAGCCCCGGCCGACGTTGAAGTCCCTCGACACCGACCAGCGCGTCATCTACCTCGGCTCGTTCGCGAAGTCGGGCTTCCCCGGGGCACGGGTCGGTTTCCTCGTGGCGGACCAGGTGGTCGTCGACGGCGCCGGCCGGCGCACCCTGCTCGCCGACGAGCTGTCGCAGGTGAAAAGCATGCTGACCGTCAACACGTCGCCGATCGCGCAGGCGGTGATCGGCGGCCTGCTCGTCGAAGCGAATTTCAGCCTGCGGGCCGCCAACCGCGACAAAATACAGTTCTACCGGCGGAACCTGACTACTCTCCTCGATGCCCTCGACCGGTACTTTCCCGCATCAGTACGCTCCGATCGGAGTATCCGGTGGAACGTGCCCAGCGGCGGTTTCTTCGCGGTTGTCGACGTACCGGTGATCGCCGACGAGAAACTGCTGGAAATCTCGGCGCGCGCGTACGGGGTGCTCTGGACGCCGATGAGCTTCTTCTACTCCGGCGGAGGCGGTACCCATTCCATCCGGCTGTCGTGCAGCTACCTCGCCCCGGAACAGGTCGACGAGGGCGTCGCGCGGTTGGCCCGACTCATCGACGACCACCGTTGATCGACACCCGTGGGGGCATCCCGGCGGGCCGGGTTCAGACATTCGTCTGTGAAGATGCATCCGAACGGTCTCGGTCGCTGCCCCGCGCTGGCGCATTTGACGCAGTCGCGATCCCGACGTTGGTGTCATAGACGCAGGTCAGCGGCATCTTAGACATTGGACTACGTCAAGATCAATGTTTGCAGATCCATCTGTCCTGTGCTTAGCTTCGTCCACGCGAAATGACGACGGGTGAAGGCCAGCCGAGGGCGGGGTGCTGGTCGGGCCGACCTGTGGGACAAGGGCTCGGAGACCAACAAAGTGGAATCCACAGTGGACCCTGGATGGGTCGACGAAGTGCTGCTCGCCGGGGAAAGCGACCAAGTATGTCTCTGCCTTGAGCAGCCATTGACGAGGGGCGCCCTCCGGCGTCTCGTGGCCGACCGGCAGGCCGACCTCGCCGCCGCCGGACTGGCGCGCGGTGGCGCGGTCGCGCTGAACCTGCCGCCATCCCTGGCGTTCGTCACCAACTTGCTCGCCGCCTGGCGGATCGGGGCCCAGGCGACGCTGCTCGATCACCGGCTCACGCCGTACGAGATCGAGCGCGCGCTGGAGCGGGTGCTGCCGCAGGTCGTGGTCGCGCCGAAGAGCACGGTGAGCGGCCCGCTGCGCGCGTTCTTCACCGTCGACGAGACGGCCACGAGCTATCCGGGTACGCCGGCCCCGACGCCGCACGCCGTCATCCAGCTGAGCTCCGGCTCGACCGGCCCGTCGAAGGTGATCGGGCGCACCGCCGCCAATCTCGTCGCGGAAATCGACCGATATACACAGATCGATGGTGTACCGCGGCCCGGCGAGCGAATCGTCGTACTCGCGTCGATGGTGCACGTACTCGGCCTCGTCGGCGGACTGCTGTACGGGCTGCACGCCGGCGTACGCCTCGACCTGCCCGAGCGGATGACCGCCGACGGCATCCTGCGTACGGTCGCCGCCGACGACCGGCCCACCACCCTGCTCGGGGTGCCCTTCCACATCGAGCTGCTGGCGATGGGTACGGGGGACGCGCCGAAGCTGCCGCAGCTGACCGGCATGACGACCGGCGGCGAGCTCGTCCGGGCGACGGTGCACCAGGCGTTCGTCGACCGGTACCAGATCCGGCTCGGCAACATGTACGGCATGACCGAGGTCGGGGTCATCGCCACCGACCTGTTCGGCGAGCACCGGCCGGCGGTACGCCCCGCGCCCGGCATCGGCGTCCGCGAGGAGAACGGCGAGCTGCTGGTCGGGCTCGCCGAGTCGCCGTACGTCGGCCTCGTCGACCCGGCGCGCTTCGCCGACGGCTGGCTGCACACCAAGGACGCCGGCACCGTCGACCCGGACACCGGGCTCGTCACCGTGCTGGGCCGGCTCGACTCGCAGGTCTCGGTCGGCGGGTTGAAGGTGGACCTCACCGAGGTCGAGCACACCCTCGCCGCGCTGCCCGAGGTCGCCGGCGCCGTCGTCACGTTCGACGGCGGCATCGAGGCGTACGTGATGCTCGCCGACCCGGCCGCGTTGCCGGCGGTCGAGAACACGCTCGCCGCCCGGCTCGCCCCGTACAAGCGCCCCCGCGTCATCCACGTGGTCGAGCAGCTGCCCCGGACCGCGACCGGCAAGCTGGTCCGCGACCGCGCGGTGCTGCGCGCGGTCGAGCCCACCGAGCGTCCGTGACGGCGATGTCAACCACCGGGCACCTCTGTGACCGCGACCGCGAGGCCATCGGCGACGCGGCTGCCGCAGGCGACCGCGAGGACGATGTCCCCGGTTGCCAACCCGGCCGCGGCCATCTGCGGGTCACCGGGTATCGCGCGCAGCTCCGGTCGCACCGGCCGGTGCACCGGCATCGGCCGGCGCAGGCCACCGCCGCGCAGCCCCGTCCCGTACGCCTTGCCGACCGCCTCCTTGTAGGTCCACAGCCGCAGGAACGCGCCCACCCGCTCGTCGGGCGGATGGGCGGCGAGCCACTCGCTCTCCTCGGGGAGCATCCAGCGGCCCGCCAGCCGCCGCGCCGGCAGGGGGCGTACCACCTCGATGTCGATGCCGACCGGGGCGAGCGGCGAGAGGACGACGGCGACCGCGCCCGCGGCGCAGTGGCTGACCCCGACGTGCAGGCGCGCGGCGCCGCCGGTCAGGCACGGCCGGCCGCTCGGCTCGTGCGCCACCGTGATCGTCTCCGCCGGCTGGTCGAGCGCGCGCGCCGCGGCCTCGACCAGCAACGCCCGGGCCAGCTCCCGGACGTCACCGGCGGCACGGCTCCACCACACCGCCACCACCGGCCCGTTCATGGAGGGAAGTCCACCAGATGAGCAACGAGATCCGCCAGTTCGTCCTCGAGTCCCTGGCCGAGATGAACTATGACGTCGAGGGCATCGACGACGACACGACGCTCGGGCCGGCCGGTGCCGACCTGGAGTCGCTGGCGCTCGCCGAGCTGGCCGTACGGGTCGAGGACAAGTACGGCGTGAAGTTCAGCGAGGAGGAGTCCGAGGAGCTGGCCGGTATGACCGTCGGTGAGTTCTGCTCGACCGTTGCCTCGCGGATGAGCACCCCGCTCGCGGCGACGAGCGAGTGACGATGCGCGCGACCCCCGACCGCGACGAGGTCATCGAGATGCTCGCCGGACTGGGCAACCGGGAGACCGCCCAGATCCGCGAGCGTGTCGACTCCATGGAGCTCGCCTGGCTGGTGCACCAGGTCGAGCAGCGGTACGGGGTGTCGCTCGCGCTCAGTGACGAGTCCCTGGCCCGGATGTCCACTGTGGACGGCGCGGTCGAAGTGTTACGGGAAGAACTGCCATGAGCCCTGTTGTCACCGGCGTGGCCGCGGTCAGCGCGTTCGGCCGTGGGGCCGACGCCCTGCTCGCCGGCGCTCTCGCCGGTACGCCGGCGTTCCGGCCCGTCGAGCGGTTCGACGTGACCGGACGCCGCGTCGGGGTGGCCGCGACGATGGCGGGCTCACCGGACCTGGGTACGGAGCTGGCCGGAGCCGTCGACGACGCCTGTGCCGACGCCGAGCTGACCGGTCCGGCCCGGGCGGGCAGCGCACTGCTGCTCGCCGTCCACGGGGATCCGGCGCTGGCGCGCGCGGCCGAAGCGGACCGCCCGCGGCACAGCGCCGACGCGCTCGCCCACCGGATCGCCGACGCCTGCGGCCTGTCCGGCCCGGTGCGCGCGTACACGTCGGCGTGCGTCGCGGCCAGCACGGCCGTCGCCGACGCCGCCGCCACCATCGCGCTCGGCCGGGCCGAACGGATCGTCGTCGCGGCCGGGTACCTCGTCGAGCCCGACCAGTTCGCGCTCTTCGACGCGGGCCGGGCGCTCGCGACCGACGGCCGGGTCCGCCCGTTCAGCGACGGTCGCACCGGGCTGCTGCTCGGCGACGGGATCGCCGCGATCGTGGTCGAGTCCGCCGACGCGGCCCGCGGCCGGGGCGCCCCCGTCCTCGCCCGCATCCCGGGCTGGGGTCGGGCCGGCGACGCGTACCACGTCGTCCAGCCGCGACCCGACGGCGCCGGACTGTCGGCGGCCATCCGCGGCGCGCTCGACCGGGCCGGCGTCGCCGCCGGGGACGTCGGGTACGTCAACGCCCACGGATCCGGTACCCCGCAGAGCGACGCCGCCGAGACGGCCGGCCTCTACGCCGGGCTCGGCGACGCGGCGGCCGGCGTCCCGGTCAGCTCGACCAAGTCCACGCACGGCCAGGCGCTCGAGGCCTCCGGCCTGCTCGAGCTCGTGATCACGATCCTCGCGCTGCGGGCCGGCCGGCTCCCGGTCAACGCGGGCTTCCTCGGCCGCGACGCCCAGTGCCCGCTCGACGTGATCAGCGACGGCCCGCGCGCGGCGAGCCCCGCGTACGCGCTGAGCGTCAACTCCGCCTTCGGCGGCGCGCACACCGCCCTGCTGGTCGGTGCGGCATGACGGCCGAGGTCCTGCTCACCGCCGGCGCGACGGCCGGATCCGGGGCCGTCGAGGCGCCGCCGACGCTCGCGGAGCAGGCCGCCGCGGCGGGCCTGGCCGTCCGCGCGACCGGTGCGTGGCCGGAGTCCACTGTGGACACCAAGCCCCCCGGCCTGCCCGGCTTCGTCGTGTCGACGTTCAGCCCGCTGGTCGCCGAGGCGGCGAGCCGCTGCCTCACCCGCGCGGGAGACCTCGCCGAGCGCACCGCCATCGTCCTGTGCAGCCCGCTCGGCGACGTGACCAGCGCGGTCCACGTCGCGCACGCGGTCGACACCGGTGCCCGCGTCGGGCCGCTGCTGTTCTTCCAGTCGGTGCCGAACGCGGTCGCCGGCCACCTCGCCGCCCAGTGGGGCCTCACCGGGCCGGTCGCCTGCCTCGGATCGGCCGCCGGCGGGCTCGACCTGGCCGCCCTGCTGATCGCCGACGGCTCGGCGGACGAGGCGCTCGTCGTGCTGGCGCAGCAAGGGGAACCGGACCGGGCGACGGCCGTGCTGGTCGCGCCCGTGACCGAAGGAGACGGCTCATGACCAACATCCGCGGCCTCCTCGCCGCCGACCCCGACCTCGGCGCCGGCAACGTCCTGCTGAAGCTCCGCGAGCACGGCGCCGACCCGGACGGGCCCGGCATCACCTTCGACGTGCCGGTCGACGGGCACCCGGCGTACACGGCGCTCACGCTCGGCGAGCTGACCGACCGGGTCGCCGCGCGGGCCGCCTGGCTGCACGCGTACGGCATCGGCTGGCGCGATCCCGTCGCGGTCTACGCGACCAGCGCCGCCGACTGCTTCCTCAGCTTCATGGCCCTCAACTGGCTCGGCGCGATCCCCGCGCTGATGAACCCGAACATCCCCGGCGACGTGGCCGCCGAGTTCATCCGCCGGCTCCGCGCCGTCGCGCTGCTCACCGACGCCGCGCACCGCGAGCGCCTCGCCGGACACGACATCGGCATGTCCATTGTGGACCTAGCGGACACCGGGACGGCCGACCCGTCCGCGGCTCCGCCGCATTACCGGCACCACCAGGACGATCCCATCGCCATCACCCATTCCTCGGGTACGACGCGGATGCCGGCCGCGGTGGTCCACTCCCACGGCAGCCTGTTCGCGGCGACCCGACGGATACGCCTGTCCGTGCCGCGGGCCCAGGGGACCGACCGCGTGCTCTCGGCCCTGCCCGCGCCGCACACGGCCGGGATCCTGACCGTGAACCAGGCCCTGTGCAACCGGTCGGAGCTGCTGTTCCTGTCGAGCCAGACGGACGGCGCCGGGCTCATCGAGGCGATCGAACGCTGGCGGCCGACCGGGGTCTTCGGCTTCGCGGTCACCTGGGCCGAGCTCGCGCGCCACGACCTGACCCGGCACGACCTCGACTCGGTGGCCATCTGGTTCAACACCGGCGACTGCGCGCACGAGGCGCACATCCGGCCGCTCGTCGCCGCCGGCAGCCACGACGTCGTGACCCGCGAGGGCGTGGTACGCGTCTCCGGCTCGACGTTCGTCGACGGCATCGGCTCGACCGAGATGGGCCACTCCGCCTTCCACATCAGCCACCGCACCGACACCGACCGGTACGGGCGCTGCGTGGGCCGCCCGCACGTGTTCGCCGAGATCAAGCTGGTGGACCTCGCCACCGGCCGGGAGGTCGAGGTCGGCGAGGTCGGGCACTGCCTGCTGCGGGCGCCGACGCTCGCGCTCGGCTACTGGAACGACTCGGTCGCCACGTACCGGAACCGGTACCAGGGGTACTACATGACCGGCGACCTCATGTACCGCGACCACGACGGCTACTACTACCACGTCGACCGCGCGGTCGACGCCGTCGACCTCGGGGACGGCCGGTGGCTGTACACGGCCATGTCGGAGGAGCGCATCCTCGCCCGGTGCCCGGACGTGCGCGACTGCACCGTCGTCGCCGTACGGCAGGGCGACCGCGTGGTCACCGATGTGCTGCTCGCGCTCGTGGCCGGCGCCGACCCGGAGGTGGACCGCGCCGACGCGGTACGCGCCGCGCTCGACGACGCGGTCGCGGCGACCGTCCGGGAGGTCCGGGTCGTCCCCGACGAGTCCATCATCACCGGGCCGACGGGCAAGGTACGCAAGTTTCTCATGCGGCAACGGCACCTCGCCGAACTGTCCACTGTGGAGGCAAGGTGAGTACCGTGGAGAACGCCGTCATCACCGGCATCGGGCTGGTCACGCCCGCCGGCCGTACCCTCGACGGGGTCTTCGACGCCCTGTGCAACGGGGAATCCGGGCTGCGGGCGCCGGCCGCCGACCACCCGCTCGCGGGCACGGTCGACGTGGCCGGGTTCTCCCCCGCCATCGATCCGGCCTCCGTGCTGCCGGCCACGGAGGCGCGTACGGTCGACCGGTACATCGTGATGGCGCTGGCGGCCGCCGAGGACGCGTTGAACGACGCGGGGATCGTGGTCGGGCGCGACGTCGACCCGTACCGCATCGCCTCCATCGTGTCGGGCACCGGCGGGCTGGCGACGCTGGAGTCGCAGGTGGTTCTCCGTACCCAGAAGGGGCGCCTGGGGGTCAGCCCCTACCTGTTGCCCGGCATGCTGCCGAACATGGGCGCGGCCCGCATCGCGATCAAGTACGGGATCATGGGCTACAGCTCCTCGATCGGTACGGCGTGCGCCGCGGGCGCGCAGTCGATCGGCGAGGCGGTGCGGCTGATCCGTACCGGTGAAGCGGATGTCGTCGTGTGCGGCTGCAGCGAGGCACCGCTGTTCCCCACCCTGGCCGACACGTTCGGCAACGCCCGGGCGCTGGCCCGCGGCTGGGCCGACCAGCCGGCGGCCGCGAGCCGCCCGTTCGACCGGCGGCGCAACGGCCTCGTGCTGAGCGAGGGCGCCGGGGTGTTCGTGGTCGAGCGCGCGGAGCACGCACGGGCGCGCGGCGCGACCGGCTACGCGGACATCGTCGGCTGGGGCATGACGACCGACGCGCACCACCCGACGACGCCCCGGCCCGACGGGGCCGGTGCCGCCGAGTGCATGCGCCGCGCGCTGCGCGACGCCGGGCTCGACGGCCGCGACATCGGTTACCTCAACGCGCACGGCACCAGCACCAAACTCGGCGACGTCGCCGAGTCGCTCGCGATCCGCACGGTCTTCGGGGAGGACGTGCCGCCGGTGAGCTCGAGCAAGGGCATCACCGGTCATCTCCTGGGCGCGTCGGGGGTGGTGGAGGCAGCGGCGAGTGCCCTCGCGATGATCCGCGGGATCCTGCCGCCCACCCACAACCTCGACGATCCCGATCCGGCCTGCGACCTCGACCACATCGCAAAGGCACCGCGGCCGGCGGCGCCTGAGCACGTGATGTCGAACTCGTTCGGGTTCGGCGGACACAACGTGAGCCTGGTTCTCGGCAGGCCATCGACTCCAGCGGCACGCACCTGACGGCTGGCGGGCTGAACGGTTCCACCTGGGGCTGCGGCCCCGTAGCAAGGGAAGGGAAGGAAGGCATGAACATCCTCGGCGTTGACCATGTAGAGATGTTTGTCGGGGACGCGCGCCAGTCCGCCTACTACCTGTGCACCGCGTTCGGGTTCCGCATCTGCGGACAGGGTGGCCCGGAGACCGGGATCGCCGGCCAGCGCTCGCTGCTGCTGGCCCAGCGCGATGCCCGTGTCGTGCTCACCTCCGGGCTCTACCCTCAGGATCCGGCATCGGAGTACGTGGCGAAGCACGGCGACGGCGTGGCGGTGATCGCCTTCGAGGTGACCAGCGTGCGGGATGTGTTCGCCGAGGCGGTCGCGAAGGGCGCGACCGCGATCAGCCCGCCCGCGATCCACGAGCGCGGCGACGAGCGGGTCATCACGGCGACCGTGTCCGGCTTCGGCGACGTCGTCCACCGCCTGGTCGAACGCGGCGGGCCCGGCGAGGAGTTCCTGCCCGGCACGATCGACATGATCGCGCCGGACCCGGAGAAGAGCGACGAGCTGCTGGGGCTGATCGACCACGCCGCGATCTGCGTGCCGTACGGGGAGCTCGAGCCGACCGTGAAGTTCTACGAGGAGGCCTTCGGCTTCACCGAGATCTTCCGCGAGTACATCGAGATCGGCGAGCAGGGCATGGACTCGCGGGTGGTGCAGAGTCCCTCGGGCGGGGTCACGTTCACCATCATCGAACCCGATCCGCACCGCCGTCCGGGGCAGATCGACGACTTCCTGCACTGGCACAGCGGTGCGGGCGTCCAGCACGTCGCGTTCGCGACCGACGACATCCTCACGGCCGTCCGGACGTTCTCCGAGCACGGTGTCGCGTTCGGGCAGACGCCGTCGAGCTACTACGACGTGCTGGAGGATCGGGTCGGCCCGCTGCACGTACCGGTCGACACGCTGCGCCAGCTCGGCGTGCTCGTCGACCACGACCACTGGGGCCAGATGTTCCAGATCTTCACCCAGTCGATGCACGTGCGCCGGACCCTCTTCCTGGAGCTGATCGAACGCCACGGGGCCAAGACGTTCGGCAGCAGCAACATCCGCGCTCTGTACGAAGCCAAGGAGCGCGAGCTGGGCGGCCTGCGGGAGATCACCGAAGCGCCTGCCTGACCGCCACCGCCGCCCGCCACCACCAACGACGTTGGAGGAGATCCACCGTGTCCACCCCTACTTTCGAGCTGACCGCCGCCGAGCGCGCACTGCTGCCCACCGACGACGAGGTCGAGGCGTACGCGAAGCACGGCTGGTACCTCACCCGGAAACTGTTGACCGATGACGAAGTCGACGAGCTGGTCGCCGCGACCGAGCGGTTCTACGCCGGTGAGCGCGACCGGGTGCTCCCCCAGCGCCCATCCCGCCTCGCGTACTGGGAGCCGTCGCATGGAGAGGTGCAGCGGCACAACGACTACATCCACTACGAGAGCGACGCGGTCGCGCGGATCCTGCGCAAGCCCGTCATCGGCGCGGTCGCGGCCCGGCTCGCGCAGTCGGACTCGATCCGCGTCTACCAGTCGACGCTGATCTACAAGCCGCCGCGCCCCGACGAGCCGTCGAACATCGTGCCGTGGCACTTCGACCGGCACTACTGGCAGAGCAACACGTCGGAGAACATGCTGACCGCGTTCATCCCCTTCCACGACTGTGACGAGCAGATGGGCACGATCACGATGGTGGACGGCAGCAACCTGTGGAAGGAGATCGGCGACGACGACACCACGACGAGGCACTTCGCCGACCGGGACAACAACGACCTCGAGGCCAAGCTCGTCGACAACGCCGAGTTCAACAACACGACGGTCACGAAGATCCCGATGATCATTCCCAAGGGGCACATGAGCTTCCACCACTGCCGCACGTACCACGGCAGCGGCCCCAACCGCAGCGACCGGCCGCGCCGGGCGATCTCGTTCCACCTGCAGGACGGGGCGAACCGGTACCGCGAGTACCGGCTGTCCGACGGCTCGCTGCTCCAGTACAACCACGACGCGCTCGTCCGCCGGGACGCCGACGGCCGGCCCGACTACGCCGACCCGGACTTCTGCCCGGTCCTCTGGTCGGAGAGCTAGGTGGACTTCGCCACCCGCAAACTGCTCGGCATCCTCTCGGGCAGCTGGCTCGCGCAGGCGTGCTACGCGGTCGTCAAGCTCGGCGTACCGGACCTGCTGGCCGGCGGGCCGCGGACGGCCGACGAGCTGGCGGCCGCCACCGGCGCCGACGCGCGTGTCCTGCGCCGGCTGCTCCGCGCGCTCGCCGCGGCCGGCGTGGTGAAGCAGGTGGCACCGCGTACCTTCGCGCTCTCCCCGGTCAGCGAGCTGCTCGTGTCGACCGCACCGGGGGCCGGGCACCTCGTCGCGCTCATGCAGGGCGAGGAGGTGTACCGCTCGTTCGCCGAGATCATGCACACCGTCCGCACCGGCGAGCCCGCGTTCGCCAAGGTCTACGGGATGCCGTTCTACACGTACCTCGACGAGAATCCCACGGCGGCGCGGACGTTCAACACCTCGATGGGCGCGCAGCCCGTACCCCCGGCACTGTCCATGATGGACCTCGGCGCGGCCCGGTCCATCGTGGACGTCGGCGGGGGCGACGGGGCGGCGCTCGGGGAGCTGCTCGCCGCGAACGCCGCCCGGCACGGGACGCTGCTGGAGCGGCCGGACGCGATCGCCGCGGCCCGGACGAGGCTCGCGGAGGCCGGCCTCCTCGACCGGGTCACCCTGGTCGAGGGCGACTTCTTCGACGGGGTACCGGGTGGAGGCGACCTCTACCTGCTGGCGCGCGTGCTGCACAACTGGACGGACGAGCACGCGCGGCAGATACTGCACGCGGTCCGGGCCGCGATGCCGCCCGGCGCCCGGCTGCTCGTGGCCGAGGAGCTGCTGCCCGACGGCACGGACGCGCCCGCGCCCGGCGGCCTCGTGGACCTGCTCATGCTCGTGACGCTCGAAGGGTACGACCGCACCGAGGGCGAGTACCGCGCGCTCCTCGACGAGTGCGGCTTCACGGTCACCGCGGTCGACCGCACGGGCTCGCAGGGAGTCCTCACCGCCACCAGGTCTGGAGAGTCCGATGACTGAACCGACGCCGGCAGGGCTGTACCGCACGGTCCGGTTGATCCGCCGGTTCGAGGAGCGCGCGATCGAGCTCGTCCGCTCCGGCGACATCGTCGGCGGGATCCACCCGTACACCGGCGAGGAGGCGGTGGCCGCGGGCGTGTGCGCGGCGCTGCGGACCGACGACATCATCACGAGCACCCACCGGGGGCACGGCCACGTGCTCGCGAAGGGCGCGGACCCGGCCCGGATGCTGGCCGAGCTGGCGGGCCGGACCACCGGGCTGAACCGCGGCCGGGGCGGCTCGATGCACGCCGCCGACTTCAGCCTCGGCATCTACGGCGCGAACGCGATCGTCGGCGCCGCGGCCCCGATCGCGACCGGCGCCGCCTGGGCCGCGCAGCAGGCGGGCACCGACCAGGTCGCCGTGAACTTCTTCGGCGACGGTGCGGTCAGCCAGGGCGTACTCCTGGAGTCCTTCAACCTGGCCGCGTTGCGTGCGGTGCCGGTCATCTTCGTCTGCGAGAACAACCGGTTCGCCACGACCATGCGGGTGGAGGCGGCGGTCGCGGGGACGATCACCGGGCGGGCCACCGCGTTCGGCATCCCGGCGTCCACAGTGGACGGAATGGACGCCGAGGCCGTCCTCGCGGTCGCGACCGAGGCCGTGGAACGGGCCCGGGCCGGCGGCGGACCGTCCTTCATGGAGTGTCACACGTACCGCTTCGACGCCCACCACACGTGGGAGCACAGGGCCCGGCCGCGGTACCGCACCGACGAGGAGGTGGCGCTCGGCCGGTCGCGCGACCCCGTCGACATCCAGGGGGCGCGGCTGGACGGGGCCGAACGCGCGACGATCGACGCGGAGATCGAGGAACTGCTGGACGCCGCGGTCGCGTTCGCGGTCACGAGCGACAAACCCGACCCGGCGGACGCGCTCGACTACCTGTACGCCGACGGCCTGCGTACCCGGCTGGGAGTGAGGTAGCCGTGACCATCCTGTCGTATCTCAAGGCGCTCAACCGGGCCCTGCACGACGAGCTGGCCCGTGACCCCGCGGTGTGCGTGTTCGGCGAGGACATCGGCGTCGGCGTCGCGAACGTGACGACCGGGCTGCTCAAGCAGTTCGGGCCGGACCGCGTCGTGGACATGCCGATCTCCGAGCAGGCGTTCACGAGCTTCGCGACCGGTGCCGCGATGGCGGGCCGCCGGCCGGTCATCGAGTTCCAGATCCCGTCGCTGCTGTACCTCGTCTTCGAGCAGATCGCCAACCAGGCCCACAAGTTCTCGCTGATGACCGGCGGGCAGACCCGGATACCGGTCACCTACTTCGTACCCGGCTCCGGCTCCCGTACGGGCTGGGCCGGCCAGCACTCCGACCACCCGTACAGCCTCTTCGCCCACGTCGGCGTGAAGACGGTCGTCCCGTCCACGCCGGACGACGCGTACGGCCTGATGGTCGCCGCGATCCGCGACGACGACCCGGTCGTGCTGTTCGCGCCGTCCGGCTCGTTGGGCGTACGGTCCGATGTGGACATCGCGGGGCTGGCCCCGGTACCGCTCGGCGTCGGGCGGGTGCACCGGCCCGGTACCGACGTGACGGTCGTCGCCGTGGGCCATCTCGTCCAGGACGCGCTCGCGGTCGCCGACCAGTTGGCCGGCGACATCTCGGTCGAGGTCTTCGACCCGCGCACCCTGTACCCCTTCGACTGGGACGGGCTCGCGTCGTCGGTGGCGCGTACGGGTCGGCTCGTGGTCGTCGACGACTCCAACCGGTCCTGCGGCATCGGTGCCGAGGTCCTGGCCACGGCCGCGGAGGAGATGCGGCTGGCGGCGCCGCCCAAGCGCGTCACCCGGCCGGACGGGGCGGTGCTGCCCTTCGCCCTCGAGCTCGACCTGGCCGTCCAACCGAGCCGCGACCAACTCCGTACCGCGATCCAAGAGGTGATGAAGGCCTAGGTTGCGGCCAACGCTTGCCCAAGAAAGTGTTTGCGCTGACCTTGTACCTTGAAACTGTGAGGTTCCTGAGCACCGGAGACGGCATCTAGGCCGGTAGCGCGTCGCGACGCTCGTTCCACACCTCATTCCCCTTCCCTTGTCCCGGCATGACTCCCGGTCATGTCTGTCCACAGTGGACGAGGAGAAGGGAGGGGGAAACCGTGGAATCGCACGCCAATGGCCTGGCCACCGTCATCGGCTGGCTCATGCATTGGCTGGGGTAACGGCAGGAGAGAGCACGGTTAACGGGCCAGGCACCTCCTGCCGCCCCAGCGGCCACCGCGTTCAACGGTGACTCTGCACCACCATACGCGGAGATGGCGGACGAAAGGAGGGGTCGCGAGACTCCTCCTTTCAGCTCCATTTGACGCCGTACGCGAATCCTTGCCGCAGGTGCCGGAACGCGAGGTGCAGCTCCCCGAACTTGTCCGGGTCGACCACGTCGGTACCCGGCTGGGCGGCGTCGAGCACCCGGGGCGGTACGCCGTTGAGCAGCCAGATGAGGCCGGGCGGCCGATCGGGGTCGAACCGGATCGTCAGGTCGAACGCCCTGCACGGGAACAGCGGCTGCATCACGTAGTGCGGCTTCATCGGTTGGCCGGGCGGCAGCCGGAACCGGATGCCGTAGTCGTGCGTCTCGCCCCGGCGGTACGCCCTCGGCAGGTCGACGAGGAACCGGAAGTGCTCGTCGGACGGCCGCTCGGTCTCGCGGACGTGGCCCCCGTACAGCAGCTCGGCGATCACGTCGTGGGTACCCGCCGGGCGCGGCCGCGGCAGGCTGAACAGGCACACGAACTCGGTCACCTCGTCGCGGGTGAACAGGATGCAGCGCTGCTCGGTCAGCTCCGGGCTCGGCCCGTCGAGACGCATGAAGGCGCGCACCGACTGCACGTACCACGAATCGTCGCCGCGCGGCTCGGTGAAATCCTCGTCGTCGTCGCGTTCGGCGGCCGCCGCGACGAACAGGTCGAACGCCTCGGTGACCCGGCGGCGCGCCGTGCGCTCGTGGCAGTTCAGCTGCTGCGCGAGCCACGCCTCCCGCAGCGCCAGGTCGCGCTGGTCGGCCTCGGGGTGCAGGGCGAGCGCGGCGAGCACAGCGAGACGGACGTCCCGCGGCTCGCGTACGAGCAGCTCGTCGACGAGCGAGGTCGTCCGGGCCCGCAGGACGGCCGCGTTGTCGTCCGGGCCGAGGCCCACCAGGCTACGCAGCTGCGGTCCGAGCCGTTTAAGGACCGCTGCATGCCGCATCGCGCGGCCGCGGCGAAGGAACTTCAGCTCCTTCGCCAACGCATCGGCATCAACGGTCATGGCGCCTCCCCCAAGATCCGCCCGCCGCTGGCTGGTAGTCAGCGCATTTCCCGAAGCATCCGATCCTATTTGCGTCGGGGCCGCCGCGAAACACCCAAATCTTTTCCACAGAAAGGGTTGGCCATTTGGCCAGCGATTGTCCACAAAAACGGCCGCACTACCTGGCCGGCGGGGAGGACCATTGCCTGTGCACGGGGGCGGGGGAGGGACCTCCCGCTGAGGGGGTGGGGGGTCCGCCCCTCTCGACTGTCGAGCACCGCCGGGCGGTCACCTTCCGGGCCGCCCGCCGGAGCCGCGCAGTTACGTCGCCGCCGGGTGGCCAGCCTGCCATCCGGCGATGCCGAGCCGTTACGGCGCAGTCGGGCGGTCGCTGCCAGGACCGTTGGATGGCACCGGGTCGAGCAGGGGCGGACCCTCCCCCGCGGGCAGCGGGATCTGCAGGCACACCAGGCCACGCAGGTCGAGCCAGGCGCCGTCCGGGCCGCGGACCAGCCGCAGCAGGACGCCGTCGCAGCCGGGGCAGCGGGCGACGTAGCCGGGGGCCCGGCCGTACACGAGCGCCTGGGCCACCTCGCCCACCCGGCCGCAGCCGACACACGCACCCCGCGCGACCGTGACGTCGACGGCGAACACCTCCCGCAGCGCACCCGCCATCTCATTGCCGTCCGTATACATGCTCAACCTCCGAAGCGTTCGGTCTTGACCCGGTCGGCCGGGTGCCCGGCCTCCACGAGCAGGTTGGCGACGGCCTCCACGAAACCGTTCGGTCCGCACACGAAACACCAGGGCTCCAGGTCCGCGGGCCAGCCGGCCTCGGCGAGGAGTACGGGGTCCACCCGGCCCACCGGCCGGCGGGCCGACGGCGGTGCCGTACGGGTGTACGCATACGCGACGTCGAGGCCGCGATCGTCGCGCTGCCGCCGCCGCAGCTCGTCGGCGTAGATCGCGGTCTCCGGCGCGCGGGTCGAGTACACGAGCCGGAACGGGACGCGCGACCCGTACGCCGCCCGCGCCCGGATCATCGACATCAGCGGCACGATGCCCGACCCGCCGCCGACGAGCAGGACGGGGGCCGGGTCCCCGGGCTCCCACACGAAGTACCCGCCGACCGGACCGCGTACCTCCACCTTGTCCCCCGGCTGGGCGACGTCGACCAGGTACGGCGACACCTCGCCGTCGTCGATCCGCTGGACGGTCAGCTCCAGCCGCCCGGCCGTCGGCGCGGACGCGATCGAGTAGCTGCGCTGCGCGGCGTACCCGTCGTCGGCCGTCAACCGCACGTCGACGTGCTGCCCCGCGCGGTGCTCCGGCCAGCCGGGCACGTCGAAGACGAGCGTGTCCGCCACCGCCGTCTCGGCCCGGATCTCCGCGACGGTGGCGACCCGCCAGGTCAGTCGCCCCAGTACCGCTGCTCGCGCCACGGGTCTCCGTAGTTGTGGTAACCGACGCTCTCCCAGAACCCCGGGTGGTCCTCGTGCAGCAGCTCGAGCCCCCGCACCCACTTCGCGCTCTTCCAGAAGTACAGATGGGGTACGAGAAGCCGGGCGGGACCACCGTGCTCCGGCTCGAGCTCGGCTCCGTCGTACCGGTACGCCACCCACGCCTGGCCGCCGGTCAGGTCCTCGAGCGGGAGGTTGGTGGTGTAGCCGCCGTACGAGTGCACGAGCGCGAAGTCGGCGGCGGTGTCGACGTCGGCGAGCAGGGTGTCGAGCGCGACGCCCTCCCAGTGCGTACCGAGCTTCGACCACTTGGTCACGCAGTGGATGTCGGTGGTGACCGGCTCGGCCGGCAGCGCGCGCAGCTCCGCCCAGCTCCACGTGTGCCGCGCCCCGGCCTCGGTCGCGACGAAGAACTCCCAGTTCGCAAGATCGAGCCGCGGCGTCGGGCCCGCGGACAGGACCGGGAAGTCGTCGGTCAGGTACTGGCCCGGCGGCAGTTCCGGGTCCTGCCGGCGGCGGCCGCCGAACCCCCGGGTTACGACACCCATGTGTAGGTTGTACCGCATGAGTCGGGAGGTTCGTGGCGTCATCGCCCCCGCCAAGGGCGCTCCGGTCGAGGTCACCACCGTCGTGGTCCCCGATCCGGGGCCGCACGAGGCCGTGGTCCGCGTACAGGCGTGCGGAGTGTGCCATACCGACCTCCACTACCGCGAGGGCGGGATCAGCGACACGTACCCCTTCCTGCTGGGCCACGAGGCGGCGGGCGTCGTCGAGGAGGTCGGCGCGGCGGTCACCGACGTGGCGGCCGGCGACTTCGTGGTGCTCAACTGGCGTGCGGTGTGCGGCAACTGCCGCGCGTGCCGGCGGGGGCGGCCGTGGTACTGCTTCGCCACGCACAACGCGGGGCAGCCCATGACGCTCACGGACGGGACGGCCCTGAGCCCCGCGCTGGGCATCGGCGCCTTCGCGGAGTACACCCTCGTCCACGCGGGGCAGTGCACGAAGGTCGACCCGTCGGCGCGGCCGGCCGCGGTGGGCCTGCTGGGGTGCGGCGTGATGGCCGGGCTGGGCGCGGCGATCAACACCGGCGGCGTGACGCGCGGCGACACGGTCGCGGTGATCGGCTGCGGCGG
>Ga0075429_100001925_pt1 | contig 17208 bp, 14 predicted proteins | sample RhiMetdeltSRZDD3_FD_75295 | JGI IMG/M metagenome (GOLD analysis project Ga0075429, IMG submission 75295) | Populus rhizosphere microbial communities from Tennessee, USA - Rhizosphere MetaG P. deltoides SRZDD3 | ecosystem: Host-associated > Plants > Roots > Rhizosphere > Soil | place: USA... | reverse complement strand
TCCAGGAAGCGTTTCTCCGAGCAGCGCCTTCCCGATGCGCTCACGAACGTGCACTGGTACCGATCCCGGTCGCTCACTTCGCGGCGGACGTGCGCGGGGATGTGTCGAGCGCTCTTGGACCGACGCCTCGCACTGGGTCGGCATGTCGCTGCGAACCGCCGCTTCTCGAGCGCCTTGATCGCCAGTTCGAACGCGCGGCCGAGGACCTCGGCGAGGTCGCCGGAGGGAACGCTATGCGAGAGCAGCTCTTGCAGCCGGCGCAGATTGTCGTGTGTGGCCTGGTCGAGCGTCGTGCGCAACTCGTACCGGCCGGGCGAGAGCGGCGCTACTCGCGTGCGCGGGGGAAGTGGTGCCGGCGACTCACTGCGGTTTGACTCGGTGGATGGGGCCACTGGTTCCAGAACCAGTGAATGTGCATGTGCAGCAGTTTCGAGCTCTGGGGACTGGACTGCGTCTGCCGTGGGCTCTCCCTGCAGAACAGTCTGGGTTTCCACGGGGGAGGACACGGGGCGCAGGACGGTCGGGACGTCGGCACGAGGGGCTCGCTCGGCGAGCAGAAGTTGGATCTGCGCCTTGGTCTTGTGCGCGGCCGCCTCGAGCAGCTCGGCCGCGTTCTCGTCGGTGAGGTGCGGTGCGAGCAAGACGACTGCGGTCAAGTGCAGGCGCGACTGCGCCACCATGTCGTAGATCGCGGTGAACTGGTGCGCCGCGCGCGCGGCCTGGATGCGCTTCCAGGCTTCGTCCTCGGACAGGTGGAACTCACCCACCAGGTACGCGTGCATGTTCGGGTAGGCGGCGGGCAGGTAGAGCTTGCGCGCGTGGAACTCGGCGATGTGCGCGAGCGTGGTGGCGAGCGGTTCGCTCTCACGAGCGAACGAGGTGGCGAGGCCACGGCACAGCGAGGCGTCGGCGAGGTGCGACAGGGACCACGAGACCATGGGAGACTCCCGCGGGGGCGGGTGATCGCGGGGGCGATGCGTGATTGAAGCACACGCATTTTCGGCGCTCTCAGCTGCGCCCACGTCGCAAAACGCAGCCTCGGACGAGATCGCGCGTGTTCGGACTCACGATGTGCTCTCAGCGGGCGGCCACGGCAATCACGCGAGCAGGCTGGGCAGGACTCTCGAATCGAGACAGGTAGCGCGCCGAGAACCGTCAAGCCGATTGTTGCGTCCAAAGCCTGCGGCTTCAGCGCCCGTGCAGAGTTGACGATAGCTCAACAGACCGAGGCAGCGCCGTCCCCGAACAGATGCGAAGCGAGGAGCGAGCGACATGGTTCGTGGAACCCAGGTGATACTTCCTCCACCACCCACCCCTCGCGTATTGTGCCCACTCATGTCCCAAGGACTGATGATCAGCGTGGCCGGCGTGCGCGGCATCGTGGGCGAATCCCTCGATCCCGCGGTGGTATCGCGCTTCTCGGCGGCGTTCGCCAAAGCGCTGCCGGACGCCGGACCCGTCGTGCTGGGCCGCGACGCGCGGGTGACCGGCCCCATGGTGCGGCTCGCCGCCTGCGCAGGGCTCACCGCGGCGGGGCGTGACGTGGTGGACATCGGGCTCGCGACGACGCCCACGACCCAGATGGCGGTCGAGCACCTGCACGCTGCCGGCGGCGTCATCCTCACGGCCAGTCACAATCCCGCGCCGTGGAACGCGCTCAAGTTCCTGAGCGCGCGAGGCGAGTTCCTGGGGCCGCGCGAAGGGCAGGAGGTGCGCGAGCGATTCGAGACCAACCGCGACCTGTGGGCGCGCTGGGATGCGCTCGGCTCGGTGCGCGAGGAGAGCGGCGCCCTGGCCTGGCATCTCGAGCGCGTGCTGGGGCTGCCGCATGTGGACCTACCGTCGATCCGGAAGCGCGCCCTGCACGTGGTCGTGGACGGCTGCGCGAGTGTGGGCGGTGTGGCGCTGCCGGCCCTGCTCGCCGAACTCGGCGCAAAGGTCACGAAGCTGGACTGCGAGCCGAACGGCGCGTTCACGCGCGAGCTGGAACCGCTGCCTCAGCACTTGGGCGCGCTCGGCCGCGCCGTGCGCGACGCGGGCGCGGACCTCGGCATCGCGAGCGATCCCGATGCCGATCGCGCGGCATTCGTGGACGCCACGGGCGTGCCGCTCGGCGAGGAGTACACGGTGGCGCTCGGCACGAGCGTCGCGCTCGAGACGCAGAGGGGTCCCGTGGTGACAAACCTGAGTACCTCTCGTATGCTCGACACGGTGTGCGAACGCGCAGGTGTGGCGCTGCATCGCACGCCGGTGGGCGAGGCGCACGTGGTCGAGGCCATGCGCGCGCACCACGCGGCCGCCGGCGGCGAAGGCAATGGCGGCATGATCCTGCCGGCCGCGCACCACGGGCGCGATGCCCTCGTGGCGATGGTCCTCGTGGCGCAGGCGATGCGGCATGGAGCCACGCTGCGCGAGCTGGCCGACGCGCTGCCTTGCTACGCGATGATCAAGGACAAGCTCGCCCGGCCGGAAGAGCCGTGGGAGCGTGCGGCCGCGCGATTGGAGCAGACGTTCGCGGGCTGGACGCTCGATCGGCGCGATGGCCTGCGCTTCGAGCGCGGCGAGACCTGGGTGCACGTGCGCCCGTCGGGGACCGAACCGGTGGTGCGCGTCATCGCCGAGTCTCCCGACGCGGGAAGCACGAGAGCGGTGGTCGATCAGGCACGCCGCGCTCTGGACGCGGCGGGCGGGAGGTAGGGATATGTGCGGCATCGTCGGTTACGTCGGACACCGGGACTGCCTGCCCATCCTGATCGAGGGCCTCAAGCGCCTCGAGTATCGCGGCTATGACTCCGCGGGCGTGGCGGTGCAACAGAACGGGCACCTCCAGGTCGTGAAGGCGGCGGGCAAGATCCGCCAGCTGGTGGCCCGCCTCGTCGAGCAGCCGGTGCAGGGCCGCTTCGGCATCGCGCACACGCGCTGGGCCACGCATGGCGAGCCGAACGACACCAACGCCCACCCGCACACCGACGAAGCCTCGCAGGTGGCGCTGGTGCACAACGGCATCATCGAGAACTTCGCCACGCTCAAGAGCGCGCTCGCGAGCGAAGGGCACGTGTTCACGACCGACACCGACACCGAAGTGCTCGCGCACTTGATCGAGAAGTACCTCAAGCGCGGGCTCAAGCTCGAGCGCGCGGTGGGTGCGGCACTGCGCGACGTGGACGGCACGTATGGCATCGCGGTCATGTGCGCGTCCGAACCGGGCGTGCTGGTGGGGGCGCGCAAGGGCAGCCCGATGGTCCTGGGTATCGCGGACGGCGAGTACTACCTGGCATCCGATGTCGCGGCCATCGTCGAACACACCCGCCAGGTGATCTACCTGGACGACGGCGAGATGGCCGTGCTCACGCCCGACGGCTTCCACACCGCCACGATCTCGCACAAGCCCGTCGAGAAGGAAGTGCACGACGTGGACTGGGACCTGTCGCAGATCGAGAAGGGCGGCTACGAGCACTTCATGCTCAAGGAGATCATGGAGCAGCCCGATGCGGTGCGGAACGCCATGCGCGGCCGACTGCTCGTGGACGAGGGCCTGGCGCGGCTGGGAGGCTTGAACCTGACGCCCGACCAGCTGCGCGACGTGCGGCGCATCATCATCTTGGGCTGCGGCACGTCGTGGCACGCGGGGCTGATCGGCGAGTACATGCTCGAGGAGTTCGCCCGCATCCCGGTCGAGGTGGAGTATGCGTCCGAGTTCCGTTACCGGAACCCGATCCTCGACGAGGGCACGCTGGTGCTGGTCATCTCGCAGTCCGGCGAGACGATCGATACGCTCGCCGCCATGCGCGAGGCACGCCACCGTGGAGCGAAGGTGCTGGGCATCGTGAACGTGGTGGGCTCCACCATCGCGCGGGAGTCCGACGGCGGTGTCTACATCCACGCCGGGCCCGAGATCGGCGTGGCCTCGACGAAGGCGTTCACGAGCCAGGTCACCGTGCTGGCGCTGCTGACGCTGCTGCTGGGCCGGCTGCGCGGGCTGGCGCGCGACTACGGCATCGAGATCGCGCGCGAGCTTCAGGCACTGCCCGGCAAGATCGAGCGCGCGCTCCAGGGCCAGGAGGCGGTGCGGCGCATCGCCGAGCAGTATGGCAAGAGCGACAACTTCATCTACCTCGGGCGCGGGTTCCACTTCCCGGTGGCGCTCGAGGGTGCGCTCAAGCTCAAGGAGATCTCGTACATCCACGCCGAGGGCTACCCCGCGGCCGAGATGAAGCACGGACCCATCGCGCTCATCGATGAGCACATGCCGGTCGTGTTCATCTGCACGCGTGACTCGGCCTATGAAAAAGTCATGAGCAACATGATGGAGGTGCGCGCGCGCAAGGGCCGCATCGTGGCCGTCGCCACCGAAGGCGACACCGACGTGCAGTCGCGCGCCGACCACGTGCTGTACGTGCCCGCGACGATCCCGATGCTGCAGCCCATCCTGTCGGTGATCCCGCTGCAGCTGCTTGCCTACGACATCGCGGTCGCACGCGGCTGCGACGTGGACCAGCCGCGCAACCTGGCCAAGAGCGTCACCGTCGAGTGACGCGGGAGGTTCACGTGAAGAGCCCACTGCACGTCGAGGACGCCCCGAAGGCCATCGGACCCTATGTCCAGGCGCAGGTCGTCCGCCTGCACGGCGGGCAGAAGATGGTGTTCACGTCGGGCCAGGTGGGGATCGACCCGGCGACGGGCGAGCTGGTCGAGGGCGGCGTGCGCGAACAGGCCACGCGAGTGCTCGCGAACCTCACCTCCGTGCTGCGAGGGGCCGGGCTGACGCTGGCCGACGTGGTGAAGACCACCGTGTACCTCGCCGACATGTCCGACTTCGCCGCGATGAACGAGATCTACGGCGCCGCATTCGGGCCCGTGCCGCCCGCGCGCACGACGATCGCCGCCGCTGGCCTGCCGAAGGGCGCGCGGGTCGAGATCGAATGCGTCGCGCTGGGGCGGGACCTCTGAGCCGCACGGCGCCTCCCCGCCGGACGATCGCGCGCGCATCATGACCCAGCGCCGTCGCATCGAGGTCCAGCTCACCGCCCAGGTCGCGTGCGCGGGTTGAGCGGCCAAGCTGGGTCCGGCGGACCTGCGTCAAGTGCTGGAACTGCTGCACCAGCCGCCGCGTGACCGGCGCGTGCTCGTCGACGCCTCCACGCTCGACGACGCGGGCGTGTTCGCGCATGGCCGCAACGAAGCCTTGATCCAGACCGTCGACTTCTTCACGCCGATCGTGGACGACCCGTACGACTTCGGCCGCGTCGCGGCGGCCAACTCACTCTCGGACGTGTATGCCATGGGCGGACGCCCGCTCACCGCGCTGGCGCTGCTGTGTGCGCCGGAGCACGGGCTGGCCGCCGACGTGATCGCGGCCGTGCTGCAGGGCGGGCTCGACACCATGCGTCGTGCGGGCGTGAGCGTGGTCGGCGGCCACTCGGTGCGCGACCCGGAGCTCAAGTTCGGCTACGCCGTCACCGGGATCGCGCGGCGCAAGCAGCTGCTCCTGAACTCGGGTGCACGCGCCGGCGACCGGCTCTATCTCACGAAACCACTCGGCACGGGCATCCTGTCCACGGCACTCAAGCAGAAGAAGCTCGACGCTCGCCTGACGAAACGCCTCGCGACCCACATGGCGAGCCTGAATCGCGCCGCTTCCGAGGCCGCGGTGGCGAGCGGCGCGCGTGCGGCCACGGACGTGACGGGTTTCGGGCTCCTCGGGCACGCGTCCCAGATGGCGGACGCTTCGGGCGTCACGTTCGAGCTCGCGCCGTCGGCGCGCTGGTTCCTGCCGCGCGTGCTGGAACTGGCCGCGGCCGGAGTGGCGCCCGGAGGGCTCGCACGCAATCGCGAGTTCTATGGAGCCCAGGTCGCGCCGACGGCGCTCCCGGCGCCCATGCTGCAGGGGCTGTACGATCCCCAGACCTCCGGGGGCCTGCTGGTGGCCGTGCCGGCCCGGCGCGTCCGCGCGTTCGAGCAGGCGCTGCGCCGCCGCCGCGTGTGGTCCGTCGCCGTGGGAGAGGTGCGCCGGCGCGGCGCTCATGCCATCGTGTGGGGATGAATCAAGTTGGGGACGTGCGGGAGCGAATGGGGTCTGGTGGCCTCCGGGGACTTCAAATCCTGCGGTCGGGCGCTTCGCGCGTCCGAGGTGGGTTCGATTCCCACGCGTTCCCGCCATCTTCTTGCCACGCCGTCCTCGCGGCCGCACTCGCCGCGGGTGTGATGCTGTTCGCGAGCACGCCGGCTCGCGCGCAGGCCGCACCCGACAGCGCCATCGTGCAGGACACGACCGCGACCGGTGCCGGGACCGTGACGCGAGTGCGCCGCACCGTGGATCCGGCCGACAGCGTGCGCCGTCATGTCTGGCACGAGGAGCCGCGCTGGGTCATGGCGCGTTCGGTGATCGTCCCCGGCTGGGGGCAGGCCCACAACGGCGCGTGGTACAAGGCCACGGCCGTCGCCACGGGCGAGGTGTGGCTGGGCACCTTGCTGGTGAAGGACCAGCGCGAGCTGGACCGCCTCACCCAGGAGATCGTCGACGCGCAGGCGGCGAACGACCAGGAAGGTGAGGCCGAGCTCGTGAACCAGTATAATGCCCGGCTCGACCAGAGGATCGCGCGCCAATGGCTGTTCGGCGCGCTGCTCGCCTATGCCATGGTCGACGCGTACGTGGACGCGCACTTCCGCGGCTTCGAACTCGAATTCCAGACCGACCCGGCGCTGCCCGCCGGCCGCGAACCCGCTCCCGGCGGTCGCAGCCGCCTGGGCGCGCGCCTCGCCCTGCGGTGGGACTTTTGACCGATTCCCGGCTTCGCAATATCCGCAATTTCTGCATCGTCGCGCACATCGACCATGGCAAGAGCACGCTGGCGGACCGGCTGCTCGAGATCACCCACACGCTGACGCCGCAGCAGATGAAGGCCCAGGTGCTCGACGACATGGACCTCGAGCGCGAGAAGGGCATCACCATCAAGTCGCACGCCATCGCCATGGAGTACCGGTCGAAGGACGGGCAGAGCTACGAGCTGAACCTCATCGACACGCCCGGCCACGTGGACTTCACCTACGAAGTCTCGCGTGCGCTGGCGGCGTGCGAGGGCGCGATCCTCGTCGTGGACGCTTCGCAGGGGATCGAGGCGCAGACCCTCAGCAACTACTTCCTCGCGCGCGACCAGCACCTCACCATCGTGGGCGCGATCAACAAGGTGGACCTGCCCGCCGCGCGCCCCGACGACATCGCGCTCGAGATCGAGCACGTGGTCGGCATCCCCGCCGAGCACGTGAGCCGCATCAGCGCGAAGACCGGTGTCGGCGTCCCCGAACTGCTGGAGCAGGTCATCGCCGACGTGCCGCCTCCTTCGGGTGACCCGGACGCGCCGTTTCGCGCGCTCATCTTCGATTCGAAATTCGACCAGTACCGCGGTGTGGTCTGTCTCGTGCGCGTGGTGGACGGTTCGCTCAAGACCGGCGACCACATCCAGTTCCTGTCCACCGGCGCGCAGCACGAGGTGACCGAGGTGGGCAAGCTGCGGCTCAAGCTGGACGCCGAGCCGACGCTGCACGCCGGCCAGGTGGGCTACGTCGTGGCCGGGATCAAGACGGTGGCCGACGCACGCGTCGGCGACACCATTGCGGCGGCGGGGCAGGAGACCGCTCCCGCTCCGCTCGCCGGCTTCCGTGAGACCAAGTCCATGGTGTTCTCGGGGCTCTACCCGATCGACGCCGAGCAGTACGAGTCGCTCAAGGAAGCGCTGGCCAAGCTGCGGCTGAACGATGCTTCGCTGGATTACGAGCCCGAGACCTCGGTCGCGCTCGGCTTCGGCTTCCGCTGCGGCTTCCTGGGCCTGCTGCACCTCGAGATCATCCAGGAGCGCCTGCGGCGCGAGTTCCAGATCGACCTCATCGCCACGACGCCGAGCGTGATGTACCACGTGCTGCTCACGAACGGCGAGTTCATGAAGGTGGACAACCCCAGCCAGATGCCGGCGGTGCAGAACATCGAGGCCATCGAGGAGCCGCTCGTGCTGGCGCACGTGGTGACGCCGACGGACTACCTCGGCAACATCATGAAGCTGTGCCAGGAGCGGCGGGGCTCGTACGTGGAGATGGTGCACCTGGAGGAGAAGCGCGTGCGCGTGGCCTACCGGCTGCCGCTGGGCGAGATCGTGCTCGACTTCTACGACCGCCTGAAGAGCGTGTCACGAGGCTACGCGTCGCTGGACTACGAGTTCTCCGGCTACCAGGAATCCGATGTGGTGAAGCTCGACGTGATGCTGAACGGCGAGATCGTGGACGCGCTGTCGGCCATCGTGCACCGGGACAAGGCGTACTCCTATGGCAGCTCGCTGTGCGGGAAGCTCAAGGAGCTGATCCCGCGGCAGATGTTCCAGGTCGCGATCCAGGCCGCGATCGGGGGCAAGATCATCGCGCGCGAGACCATCGGCGCGATGCGCAAGAACGTCATCGCCAAGTGTTATGGCGGTGACATCTCGCGCAAGCGCAAGCTGCTCGAGAAACAGAAGGAGGGCAAGCGGCGTATGAAGCAGATCGGAACCGTCGAGGTGCCGCAGGAGGCGTTCCTGGCGGTGCTCAAGGTGGACCGCGGCTGACGCCGCACGGAGAACCATGCCCAGTCCCGGCACCCCGCGCTCCCAGACCCGCGACTACGTCGAGGCCATCGCCTGGGCGGTGGTCATCACGCTCGTGCTGCGCACGTTCGTCATCCAGGCGTTCCGCATCCCGTCGGAGTCCATGGCGGATACGCTGCTGGTGGGGGACTTCCTGTTCGTGAACAAGCTCGAATACGGCCCCAAGATCCCGTTCACGCACCTGCGCCTGCCGGGCCTGCGCGCGCCGCAGCGCGGCGACGTGATCGTGTTCCAGTGGCCGGAAGACCCGTCCAAAGACTTCATCAAGCGCTGCATCGCCACCGGCGGCCAGACGCTCGAGGTCCGTCACAAGGACGTCTACGTGGACGGCGAGAAGCTCGCCGAGCCGTACGTGAAGCACGACAGCTGGACCGAGGAACCGGGTGGCTACACGCCGCGCGACAACTTCTCACCGCCCACGGTGGCACCGGGCGAGCTGTTCATGATGGGCGACAACCGTGACAACTCGAACGACAGCCGCTTCTGGGGAACCGTACCCATGGACTACGTGAAGGGCCGGGCGCTGTTCATCTACTTCTCGACGGCGGGCCAGAACTGGTGGGACGGCCTGCTCCACGTCCGCTTCGGCCGCCTGTTCAAGGGCATCCGATGAGCACGCTCCCCGACGGCCCGTCGCCGTTCGCCCGCGCCGAGGCCGGGCACGCCCTCTACGTGCACGTGCCATTCTGTGCGGCACCCTGCCCGTACTGCCACTTCTCGAAGGAACGCCTGTCCGGCGCGGGGGTCGAGCGCTGGCTCACGGCCCTCGAGCGTGAAGCCACGCTGCGCGCCCCGCAGGCCCGGGGCGTGAAGTTCCGCTCGGTCTTCTTCGGCGGCGGCAGCCCCTCTGCGCTGTCCTCGCGCCACTTCACGCGGGCATGGACCACGCTCCGTGACCGCTTCGAGCTGGCCACCGGAGCCGAGGTCACCCTCGAGGCCAATCCCGAGGCGGTGAGACCCGAGCTCTTGGACGCGTGGGCCGCCGCGGGGGTCAATCGCTTGTCCATGGGCACGCAGTCGTTCGTGCCGGAGGAACTGGCCGTGCTCGGTCGCATCCACGACGAGAAGCGCCCCGCCGAGGCGTTCGCGCTCGCGCGCGCGCATGGCTTCCGCAGGCTCTCGCTCGACCTCATGTTCGGTTTCCCGGGCCACACGGCCGAGCGCTGGGCGCGCTCGCTCGAGGCGGCGCGCGAGATCGCTCCCGAGCACGTCTCGGCCTACGGCTACATCCCCGAAGACGGCACGCCGCTGGGCGACGCCGTGGCCCGAGGTACCGCGGTGACCGTCTCGCCCGAGCTCGAGGCGGACCTGCACCTCCAGGCCGGCGAGGCTTTCGCCGCCGCGGGGCTCGCGCCCTACGAGACGTCCAACTGGTCGCGGCCGGGCGCGGAGTGCCGGCACAACCTGAGCTACTGGCTGCGCCGCGATTACCTGTCCCTCGGGCCGTCGGCGCACGGGCTGTGGCACGGCCTGCGCTACGCCAACGCCCACGCGCTCGCGGACTGGGCCTCGCGACTCGAGTCGGGCGCGGACCCCGCCGTGAGTCTCGAGCCCGAGACGGCCGAGTCGCGCACCGACGAGCGCGTCATGCTGGCGCTGCGACTCGCCACGGGCCTGGACCCCGCCGATCACACGAGCGAGGCCATGGCCGAGGTGCAGGCACGCTACGGCGAGGCGTTCGCCGCGGCCGTGGCACACGGCCGCCTCGAGCGGCACGGCCGCGCTTGGCGCGTGCCGCCTGCGCACCGCTTCGTCGCCGACGACGTCATCGCCTGGCTCGCCGTCCGCGCACGCCCGTTCGCCACCGAGGAGTGTGCCGCGTGAGTGCCAAGCGGCCGGCCGCGACGCGCTCGGCGCTGCGCGAGAACTTCGAGTCCATCGCCTGGGCCGTGGTCATGATGCTGATCCTGCGCATCTTCCTGCTGCAGGCGTTCCGGATCCCGTCCGAGTCCATGCGCGACACGCTGCTCGTGGGCGACTTCCTGTTCGTCTCCAAGGTGGATTACGGCGCCAAGCTCCCGTTCACGCACATCCGGCTGCCGGGGCTCCGCAGCCCGCGGACGGGCGACGTCATCGTGTTCCAGTGGCCTCCCGACCCCACGCAGGACTTCATCAAGCGCTGCATCGCCACCGGCGGACAGACCGTGGAGATCCGCGAGAAGCACGTGTTCGTGGATGGCCGCGAACTCACCGAGATGTACGTCCGCCACACCGACGACAGGATGGAACCCGCCGGCGTGTCGCCGCGGGACAACCTCGGGCCGTTCACCGTGCCACCGGGGCAGCTGTTCATGATGGGGGACAACCGCGAGAACTCGGCGGACAGCCGCTATTGGGGATTCGTGCCGATGGACCTGGTGAAGGGCCGCGCGGTGTTCATCTATTTCTCGACCGCCTCCAAGCACTGGTGGGACATGCCGTTCTTCGTGCGCTGGGACCGGCTGTTCCGCGCGATACGGTAAGATGGTGCTGGCCTCCGGTGGGCGCGGCTCGACGCGAGTCCGGCGCGCGGCCGGAAGTTGACTTCCCGTCCCCCCGCATGCAGGAATCCCTCGCCATGTCCTCACCAGCCATCCCTGGGCGGCTCGCCGCCACCGACCCCGACCTGACCGACCATCAGCGGCGCGTCTTTGCGCGGCTGGTGGCACTCCATCGGCAGGACGCCCGGCCCGTGAGTTCCGAGCGGCTCGGGCGAACCGCCGAGAGCGGGTCCTCGGCGCGCCTGCGCGGCGCCCTTGCCGATCTCGAGGCCCTGGGACTGCTCGAGCGCGCCCACGTCGCCGCGGGCCGCGTGCCGAGCCCCGCGGGCTGGGAGTTCTACGTGCGCGTCGTGCTGGAGCCGGCCGCATTGTCGGCCGAGGTGGAGGATGTCGTGGCCGAGCGGCTCGCCCAGTCGCGGCACGATGTGGAGCGCCTGCTCCAGGAGGCCTCGCGGTTGCTGGCCGCATTCTCGCATCAGCTGGGGCTGGCACTCGCCGCCTCGCTCGAGGACGAACTGCTCGAGTCGCTCGACTTGGAGCCCCTGGGCGAGCGCCGCGCGCTGCTCGTGCTGGGCCTGGCGAGCTCGCGTTCGCGCACGCTCGCGCTGGAGCTGGACACGCCGCTCGATCGAGGCGCGCTGGCCGAGGTCACGGCCGTGCTGCGCGAAGCCCTGCTCGGCCGCACGCTCGCGGAAGCTCGCGCGCAGCTCGCGCGCGACCCCGCGCTCGCCAGCCACTCCGCCGTGCGCATCGTCGCGCGTGCCGCGGTGGCGAGTTGGGGACGTGCCGTGGACACGCCGCTGCTCACCGCGGGTATGGCGCACATGGCCGACCAGCCCGAGTTCGCCGACGGCACGCGATTGGCGACCGTCCTGCGTGCACTCGAATCCGGCGGCCCGTTCGAGCGTCTGATGGTGACCGGCGTGCAGGGGCATGCCGGCGTGCAGGTGGGCGTTCGGCCCGCGGGCGGACCCGCGTCCCTGAGCCTCGTCAGCTATGCCCTCCCGGGTGCCGTCTCCGGCGCCGTGGGCGTGCTGGGTCCGATGCGCATGGACTACGCGACCACGCTGGCACTGGTGGACCTGGTGGGCACACGCGTCACCGACCTGCTCACCGACTGATCGCGCGACTCCCTCGCGCACCTCGAGGACCGTCATGAACGAGAACAAGCAAGACGCCGGCGTGCCGCAAGAGCCCGAGCCGGCGGTGACCACGGAGCCCCAGGCCCCGGACGCAGCGGAGTTCGCCGCGGAAACGGCGCGTGCCGATGCGATGCGCCCGACGCCCGAGACCCCCGACTACAAGGACAAGTGGCTGCGCGCCGAGGCGGAGATCCAGAACGTCCGCCGCCGGCTGCTGAGGGAACGCGAAGACGCCGTGCGCGTGAGCGAGGAGCGTGTGCTGCTGGACGTGATCGGGCTGCTGGACGACCTCGAGCGTGCTGTCGCGGCGCTGCCGCCCGAACAGGCCGCGGGCCCGTGGGCGCAGGGCGTCGCGCTCACCGCGCAGCGCATGCGCGACACGCTCGCGCGACATGGCGTGACGGCGGTGCCGTCGGTGGGCGAACGGTTCGATCCCGCCTTCCACGATGCCCTGCTCGAGATCCCGGCCCCCGAGGGCATCGCCCCCGGCCACGTGGCGCAGGAGGTGCAGCGCGGCTACCAGCGCGAGAACCGTGCGCTGCGCGCGGCCCGCGTCGTCGTCGCGAAGGCCGGCTGAGCATGGCCAAACGCGACTACTACGAGGTGCTCGGGATCGCCCGCGGTGCCTCGGAGGACGAGATCAAGAAGGCCTACCGCAAGGTGGCCATGCAGTGGCATCCCGACCGCAACCCCGGCAACAAGGACGCCGAGGCGAAGTTCAAGGAGGCCACCGAGGCCTACGAGGTGCTGCGCGATGCCCAGCAGCGCGCACGCTACGACCAGTTCGGCCACGTGCCCTCGGGCGGCGGCTTCGGCGGCGGCGGCGGCGGTGCGGAAGGGTTCGGCGGGTTCGACCTGGCCGACGCGCTGCGCGCATTCATGCGCGACTTCGGCGGCGACGGCTCGATCGAGGACCTGTTCGGCGGCGGTGGCGGCCGCGGGCGCGGCCCCGCGAGCGGCGACGACCTCCAGGTGCGCCTGCCGCTCACGCTGGAAGAGATCGCCACCGGCATCGAGAAGAAGATCCGCGTGAAGCACTTGAAGCGCTGCGAGGTGTGCAGCGGCCGGGGCGGCACCGGCGTGAGCGTGTGCCCGCAGTGCAAGGGGCGCGGCCAGGTGCGCCGAGTGCAGCAGACCATGTTCGGCCAGTTCGTGAACGTGTCCGCGTGCCCGCGCTGTGACGGCGAGGGCAGCATCGTGGCCGACCCGTGCAAGACGTGCGGCGGGGACGGGCGCGTGAGCGACAGCGACACCGTGTCGGTGAAGGTCCCCGCCGGGGTCGCACACGGCAACTACATCCCGCTGCGCGGGCTCGGCGATGCGGGCACGCGCGGGGGCCCGGCAGGGGACCTCGTCGTCCTGATCGAAGAGCGCGAGCACGAGCTGTTCGAGCGCCATGGCGATAACCTTGGCCTCGAGATGCCGGTGAACTTCGCCACGCTCGCACTGGGCGGCAAGGTGGAGGTCCCGCTGTTGGGAGGCGGCAGCGCGAGTGTGGACGTGGCGGCGGGGACCGCGAGCGGCCACGTCGCGCGCGTGAAGGGCAAGGGGCTGCCGGGACTGCGCGGCGGCCGCGGAGACTTGCAAGTCAGGCTGCGCGTGTGGGTGCCGTCGAAGCTCTCGGGGGCGGAGCGCAAGCAGCTCGAAGAGCTGCGCCGCGGCGAGAGCATGCAGCCCCCCAAGCCGTCGCGGTCGCTGTTCGACAAGGTGCGAGATGGCTTCGGCGGCTGACGCCGCGCCGTCGTTCCTGTACTTGCCGCGGCTCGACGGCTCGCCCGACACGTTCGTGCTGGGTGAGGAGGACGCGCGCTACGTCGCGCGCGTCGTGCGCGCGAAGCCGGGCGAGCGTCTCACGGCGAGCGACGGCGCGGGGTGCGTGGCCGAGTTGGTGATCGAGACCGTGCGTCCGGACGTGTTCGTGCGCGTCGCACACCGCGCGCGGGCAGCGGAGCCCGCACCGCGCGTGCTGCTGTGCGGTGCGCCCGAGGGTGAACGCGGCGATTGGATGGTCGAGAAGTGCGCCGAGCTGGGCGTGACGCGCTTCGTGCCGGTGCACAGCGAGCGCGTGCGCTGGCCGGAAGGCACGCGTGTCGAGCGCTGGAGCCGGCTGGCGGTCGCGGCCTTGCGGCAATCCCAGGCCGCGCGGCTCATGGGAGTCGAGTCTCCCGTCTCGCTGCGCGAGGCGGTGGGCTCGCTGGCTGCAGGCGTGCGCTGGCTGGCCGACGCCGCCGGTGCGAGCCCGCTCGAGGCCGGCTCCCCGGCCGACGTCGCGATCGCGGGCGCGGTGGGGCCCTCGTCGGGGTTCTCGGTCGAGGAGCTCAAGTACCTGGCCGATAACGGGTTCCTGCCCGTCGGCCTGGCCTCGTCCCGGCTTCGGACCGAGACCGCCGCCGTGGCGCTCGCGGCGGCCTGGGCGGCCCTGGGCCTGCACGCTCGGCCGGGCGCTTGACGCTTCCGGGCCCCAGCCATAGACTGACCCGCAAGTTCACAGATTCAAGAGGCGGCCGGGGAATTCCCTTGCCCACAAGGAGTTATCACCCTCAACCCTTTCCTCAGGGAAGACCGATGAGAGAGGGGGGGATTCGATTTGCCAGGCATCAGGGTCAAAGAAGGTGAGTCCTTCGAGAGCGCCCTGCGCCGTTTCAAGAAGAAGTGCGAGAAGGCCGGGATCATGGCCGACCTTCGCAGGCATCAGCACTTCGAGAAGCCAAGTGAACGGCGCAAGCGGAAGATGAACGCCGCCAAGCGCAAGAACATGGCGCGGCGTTCGGCGGAGAACTGAGCTCGCTCTCCCCTCCGAGTCCATTCACGTGGTGGGACGGGATCGTCGCGGTCCTCGCCATCACGTTCGCGGTTCGCGGAATCCTGCGCGGCACCATCGCGCAGGTTTTCGCTTTCTTCGGCGTCGTGCTGGGTGTGCTCGCGTCGTCCGCGGTTGCGGACACCGTCGGCAAGCACTGGCACGATGCTCGTCCGGTGCTCGTGTTCCTGCTGCTCCGCTGGGTGGTGGCGGTTCTCGCCGGCCTCGGAGTGGGGGCCCTGTTCGGCTGGTGGGGTGGGCACCTGGCGAAGATGGCGCACGAGGGCCCGTTCGGGTGGCTGGACCGCACCCTCGGTGCGTTCGTGGGAATCACCCAGGGTGTCGTGGTCGCCACGGCGCTTTTGGTACTGCTACTCCAGGCACCGGGCCTGGAGTTCGCGCGGCCGTTCGCTGCGCGAGGCGTGACGTCCGAACCGCTCCTCGCGGCGGGCGAGCGCGCCAGCGCCTGGGGCAAGTCCCTGCCCGGTGGTCTCTGGCTGCACGAGCAGCTGACGAGCGCGTCCCGCCGGTTGGCGGCGCGCCGCCAGTCCTGATCGTCGCGGCACTTCCGCTTCTCCTGTGACCGGCCCCGCGCCGGCGCGAGGGGTCCCGGTCGCGAGCGTCGCGTGCATCCGCATTCCCTGGAGCTGATCGAATTCCCACGCGTCGCCGGTGCGATCGCCGCGCGCGCGACGAGCCCGCGTGCCACGCGAGCGCTCGCGGACGCAGCACCACTTGCCGACGCCGCTGCTCGCGCACTCGCCGGCGAACGGCTCGCCGAGGCCATCCGCCGCCAGCGCGAGCCCGAGGCGTGGGCGTTCGCCGCCCCGAGCGCGCTGGCTGAGCTGTTGTCGGGGGACGCCGCCGACGCGCTCGATCCCGAGGGCTTCGCGATCGTCGGGGACTGGCTGGATGCCGGCGCGCGCACGCGTGCGGCGTGGACCGACGAGCCGCTGCGCTCGCGATTCCCGCGCCTCGCCGCCATCGTCGAGGCCGTGCCGCCGCTCGACGCGTTGCGCCAGCAGCTCGCGCGCACGCTCGATGCCGACGGCCGCGTGCGCGACGAGGCTTCGCCTGCACTCGCGCGCGCCCGGCGCGGCGTGCTCGAGGGTGAGCGCGTGCTCCACCGCCAGCTCGAGAAGTGGGCGGCTGCGCACGGCGCGGGCAGTTACGTGACGCGGCACGGGGACCGCTTCGTCGCACTGGTGCCGGCCGCCGGCGGCGTACGCAAGCAGGGCATCGTCCACGACACGAGCAACACCGGGCAGTCGCTGTTCGTGGAGCCGTTCGAGTCCGCCGAAGGCAACAATCGCCTGCTCGAGCTGCGCGCCGATGTGCTGGCCGAGGAGCGCCGCGTGCTGCGCGAGCTGGCGGCCGCGGTGTACGGCAGCGCGCCGGCATTGGAACAGCTCGAGGCTGAACTGGCCACGCTCGACGCCCTGCGCGCCTGCGCGTCCTGGGCCGTGGAACTGGGCGGCGAGGCCGTGATCCCGGGAGGCAGCCGGCTGCGGCTCAAGCGCGCGCGCCATCCCCTGCTCGCCATGGGAGCGCGGCGCGACCAGGTGGTGCCGCTCGATCTCGAGCTGGGCGACGACGGCCGGCTGCTGCTCGTCTCGGGGCCCAACATGGGCGGCAAGACGGTGCTGCTGAAGACGGTCGGGCTCGCGGTCGCGCTGGCCCACGCGGGCCTGCCCGTGCTGGCTGCGGAGGGCAGTGGCATCCCCGAACTGGACGAGCTGCGTGCCGACCTGGGTGACGAGCAGTCGGTGGACCAGGGCCTGTCCACGTTCGCCGCGCACCTCCTGGCGCTCAAGGCCATGGCAGAGGCTGCGGGTCCGCGCACGTTGCTGCTCGTGGACGAGCTGGGCGCGGGAACGGATCCCGAAGAGGGTGCGGCGCTCGGCCGCGCGCTGGTCGAGCACCTGGCCGCGCGCGGCGCGTGGGGCGTGGTGACCACGCATCTGGGCAGCCTCAAGCGGGTGGCGAGCGAGGTGCCGGGCGTGGTGAACGGCTCGCTGGAGTTCGACCTGGAGACCCTCACGTCGCGCTACCGCTTCCGGCGTGGCGTGCCGGGCGCGAGTCACGCGCTCGACGTGGCCGGCCGGCTCGGGTTCCCGCCGGAGTTGCTCGCGCGTGCCCGCGCGCTGACGCCGGAT
>Ga0075429_100001923_pt1 | contig 17226 bp, 14 predicted proteins | sample RhiMetdeltSRZDD3_FD_75295 | JGI IMG/M metagenome (GOLD analysis project Ga0075429, IMG submission 75295) | Populus rhizosphere microbial communities from Tennessee, USA - Rhizosphere MetaG P. deltoides SRZDD3 | ecosystem: Host-associated > Plants > Roots > Rhizosphere > Soil | place: USA... | reverse complement strand
CGCCGTCGTCACCGGTGCGGTGGTCACCGCGCTCGTGCTGGTGCAGAACCTGTGGACGTGGCAGCAGGTGGTGCGCCCCCAGGTCGCGAGCTTCAGTGCGGGACTGCGTGCGAGCCTCGTGCCCTGGGGGCATTGGTTCGCCGAGCACACGCCCGCGGACGCGGTGATCGCCGCGCCCGACATCGGCGCGCTGGGCTATCTCTCGCAGCGCCGCGTCGTGGATCTCGCCGGGCTCGTCTCGCCGGCCATGGTGCCGGTGCTGCGCGAGATGCCGCAGGAGGACGCGGTCGCACGTTTCGAGTTCGCGCGTTTCTCGCGGCCCGATTACCTGGTGGACCGGGCCTCACGCCCGTGGGACCTCGTGGAGCGCAGCGCATGGCGGGCCGCGCTGGCCCCGCTCGGCCATGCCTCGCTGCCGAACCTCGGCGTGGCGAGGCCAGACAGCGCGGTCTACTCCTTCTACCGGATCGACTGGGCGGCCTACGACTCGGTGGCCGCCACGCGCTGAACGCAGCTCCCTCGCCTGCACGCCCGTGCAGTGATCCCGCGATCGAGCGCGCGTTTTTTCTTTTGACACCCCCGGAGCCAGGGCCTATCTTGCGCCGCGGTGGGGAGCCGTGGGGAACCGTGGTAAGAGCGGGGGAGCAGTGGTTCCCCATGGGGTACATGCGAGATGGCGACATTCCTCGGCACCGAGACCTATTCCATCGACGACAAGAACCGCGTCGTGGTGCCGGGCTCGATGCGCCGGGTCGGTAACAGCAAGACGCCGCTGAACCGGTTCGTCCTCATGCGTGGACTCGACGGCTGCGTGTGGCTCTACGCGCAAGAGGATTGGAAGCGACTCGAGGATCTTCTCCAGCGGTTGTCGACGGGGCCCCGGGATCACCGGGCGTTCGCGCGGACAGCGCTGGTGGGTGCTAGCAAGGTGGCGGTGGACAAGCAGGGACGCATCACGATCTCACCGTCACTGATGGGCCATGCAGGTCTCGGCAAGGAAGCCGTACTGCATGGCCAGGTTGGTCGCATCGAGATCTGGTCGCCGGACCGGTTCGCATCGGGCCTGGTCACGGAGGCGACGGAATACGATGCGCTGGCGGAGAAGGTGCTGGGAGGGGAGTGACACGGATGGTCACGCAGACCGGATCGAGCGGGGGAGTCGCCTCGGTGACGCTCCATCTCCAGTTCACGCGCGGACGCCACGGGGCCGGTGCGCGGCTGGACGTGCTCGAACGCCCGGCAGGCCGTGTCGGTCTGCTGTCGCTGCGGGGCTGGGTCGACCTGTCGGCGCAGCGCGGCATCGAGGGCATGCTCGACGACGTCGCCGCCCGCGAAGTGTCGCGGCTGGTCGTGGACTGCTCGCAGCTCCTGCACATCGACTACCGGCTCGTGCCGCGCCTCGCGGACTCGCTGCTGCGCTTCGAGGCGCAGGTCGCGCCCGTGGGCCTGTGCGGCCTGAGCCGCTACCTTCGCGACCTGTTCCGCATCGCCGGCTGCGACTCGCGCCTGGCGTGCTGGCCCACGGTGGCGGACCTGCTGGAGGCTCCGGTGGGAGCCCCGGGCCGCGAGCGTGAGCGCGCATCATGATCCGGTCCTCGTCCGCGAGACGCTCGCGTTCCTGGCTCCCCGGGCCGGGCTCTACCTCGATGCCACACTCGGCGACGGCGGCCACGCCGAGGCCCTGCTCTCGGCCCAGCCGGACGTGCGATTGCTCGCCAGTGACCGCGACCCCGCTTCGCTCGCGTTCGCGCGCGAGCGGCTTGGGCGCTTCGGAGCGCGCGTGACGTTCGCGCACGGCACGTTCCGCGACCTGCCCGCGGCGCACGCGGCACTCGGGGAGCGGCTGGCCGGCGCACTGTTCGACTTCGGACTCTCATCTCGGCAGATCGACGATCCCGCGCGCGGCATGAGTTACCGCAGCCAGGGTCCGCTCGACCTGCGCATGGATACCAGCCGCGGCGAGACCCTGGCCGAGAAGCTTGCCAACGTGACCGAGGAGGAACTGGCGGACGTGCTGCGCACGCACGGCGACCTCAGCCACTCGCTGGCGCTGGCACGCGCGATCCTTGCCGAAGCGCGCGCCGGCCGGCTGACGACCACCACCGCGCTCGCGGAGCTGGCGGGGCGCGTGCTGCGCGACTCGCGCCCGGGTGCGGTGGCTCCGGTGTTCCAGGCGCTGCGCGTCTGGGTGAACGACGAGATGGCGGACCTCGAGGCGGCGCTGGCGTGGCTGCCCGGGGTCATGGACGACGGCGGGGTGGCGGTCACACTGGCCTACCACTCCGGCGAGGATCGGCGCGTGAAGCAGGCGCTGCGCGGTCCCGTGCGCGCGGTCTCGCGCCGCCTGCCGCCCGCCGCCGAGGGGATGCCAGGTCCATGGGAGGAACTCACCCGCCGTGTGGTGACGCCCTCCGAAGAGGAGATCCGCCGTAACCCGCGCGCGCGAAGCGCACGCTTGAGAGCCTTCCGGAGGAAGCCGAGATGAGCAAGGTCAGGCGGCATTCCGTTCCGTCGTGGCGCCGTGCAGACGCCCGAGCTTTCCAGCCGAGCTGGATCCTGGCCGGCGCGCTGCTGTTGTCCATGCTGTTGCTCGAGGTCTGGCAGCAATCGGCAGTCGCCAGCCTCTCGGTGAGCTCGGGCCGAGCCACCGACGCGCTCAAGCGCGCGAGCAATGACCTGGAGTGGACACGGGCCCAGATCGATCGCGGCGCGACTCGTGCCGAGGTGGGTTCGCTCGCGTCCAGCGCCGGTGTGCGCCCGGCAGACGCCGCGCAGATCGTGTGGCTGCCCGACGATTATCTCGAGGAGGACGGAGTCGTGGCGGACCGCAACGGTTCGCCCGCGCTGCTCGCATCAGCGGGCCGCGCCCTCCAGTCGCTCGTGCCGGAAGCGAAGGCACGGGGTCGCCGCGTGAACTGAGCCGCTCGCCGTCAAGGCGACCGGAACGATGTACCGGCCGCGTCACAGCACCGCGCAAGTGGGGCCGGCGGTCTGCGTGAACCGCCGTTCCATGGAGGGAACAGTTGGCCCACAAGGAGATGCGCAAGAGTCGGGTGCTGCTGACTGCGGCCGGTCTTTTTCTCGGCCTGACGTGCCTATGGGTGCGGGTGGCCGTGCTGCAGACCGCGATGCACGCGCACTACTCCGCGCGCGCGCGCGAGAACCAGCAGCACCACCAGAAGCTCCTGCCGCGACGCGGCGTGTTGACCGACCGGCGCGGACGGGTGCTGGCGCACGACCTGGGCGTGAGCCAGGTGGCCGTCTACCCGCCGCAGCTCACCGACCCGATGGCGGCGGCGCGCGTGCTGGCGCCCATCACGAAGGAGACGCCGGTCAAGCTCGCGCGGCGGCTGCGTTCCCTCAAGAGCTACACGTGGATCGCGCGCGACCTGCCGCCGGAGGAAGGGCAGCGCATCCGCGACGCGCGCATCGAGGGCGTCGTCGTCGAGGACGAGACGCGGCGCTTCTACCGGCTGGGTGACGCCGCAGCCGAGATCCTCGGCCGCACGAATCGCGACAATGTCGGCGTGGACGGGCTCGAGTACCAGTTCGAGAACATGCTCGGCGGTCGCACCGGCTGGGTGACCATGGTGCCGACCGGTTCGTCGCGCATGAGCCTGCTGCTGCCCGGCGCGGAGGGCCGCCCGGCGCGAGATGGCGCCTCGCTCGAGCTGACGCTGGACTCGGATCTGCAGTCGAGCGTCGAGCACCATCTCGCCGAGGCGGTGGACTCGCTGAACGCCGAGCGCGGCTTCGCCATCTTCTTGGACCCGATGACGGGCGAGGTGCTGGCGGCGGCGTGCGTGCCGCACCTGCCGCCCGGCAAGGCGCGCAACTGGACGTTCACCGACCAGTACGAGCCCGGCTCGACGTTCAAGATCGTCGTGAGCGGAGCAGTGCTCGAAGAGCACCTCGTGCGCCCCCAGGATCGCCTCGAGGCCGCGGCCAGCGGTGAGGCCGAACTGGTGCCGGGCTGCGTCATCCACGACACGCACGAAGCGGCCAATTTCACGTTCCACGCCGCCATGCAGTACTCGAGCAACATCGTGATGGGCCGGCTCGGGCTCAAGCTCGGCGCCGAGCGGCTGCACCGCTACGCGTCGGCGCTCGGCTTCGGCAGCATGACGGGCGTGGAGTTCCCCGGCGAGACCGCGGGCCGGCTGCGTCCCGTGAGCGCATGGCAGCCGCGCTCGACGCCGACCATCGCCATCGGACACGAGATCACCGTGACGCCCCTGCAGCTCGCCCTGGCCTATGCCGCCGTCGCCAACGGCGGCGTGCTCATGGAGCCGATGCTCGTGCGCTCGATCCGCGACGCCGACGGCCGCGAACTGCGCAAGGCCGAGCCGCAGCCCTCGCACCGCGTGTTCAGCAGTGCGACCGCCGCCACGCTGCTCGAAATGCTGTGCGCCGTGGTGGACAGCGGCACCGCGACCTCGGCGCGGCTCCAGGGATTGCGCGTCGCCGGCAAGACCGGCACCGCGCAGAAGTACGACGCTGCCGTGGGCACGTACGGGCGCGGCATGTACGTCGCCTCGTTCGCGGGCATCGCGCCCGCCGACCGGCCGCGACTCGTGGGCGTGGTGGTGATCGACGAGCCGCGCGGTGCGCGTTATTACGGCGGCCAGGTCGCGGCCCCCGTGTTCCGCGAGGTGCTGCTGGACCTGCGCCGCATGGCGTGGGCCGGCTTCGACGACCCGAACAGTGCCGTGGCGTTGAGCCCGCCGAAGGTGCCGGCCGTGACCGCGCCCGACCTGCGCCTGCTGCCGCCGCGCCAGGCCGAACGCCGGCTCGAGGAATACGATCTGCACGTGCGCTTCGAGGGTTCGGGTCCGCGCGTCCTGTCGCAGGTGCCGCCCGCGGGCGAGCCGGTGGAGCGCGGCGCGGTCGTGCTCGCGTACCTGTCGGCGCCGCAGGATTCGCTGGGTCGCGCGCTGCCCGACCTGGTCGGGTTGCCGGTGCGCGAGGCGATGCGGCGGCTCACGCAGCGTGCCGTGCCGGTGCGTATCTCGGGCAGCGGATTCGTGACGCGGCAGGAACCAGCACCCGGCACGCGGCTGCCGCTCTCCGGACCGTGCCGGCTGTGGTGCTCGCCGGGCGAGTCCGACGTCCTCGGGCACGACCCGGCCCGCGCCCGGTCCCTCTCGCCGGCCGCCTCGCCGGTGGCGCTCCGGCTGCGGCGACCGTGATGCTCGCCGAGCTCCTCGCCGGCGTGGACGCGATCGCCGTGCGTGGCGCCACCGATCTCGAGATCCAGCGCCTCGTCCTCGACTCCCGTCGCGTGCGGCCGGGCGACGCGTTCTTCGCGCTCCCGGGCGTGCGCACCGACGGGGCCCGCTTCGCCGCCGATGCGTCGGCCGCCGGTGCTTCCGCGATCTTCGGCGCGCCGGGACTGCACATCGCCGCGGGCACGCTCGTGGAGGTGGCCGAGCCCCGGCTGGCGCTGGCGCAGGCCGCGGTGCGACTCTTCGGCCACCCCTCGCGCTCGATGCGCGTGGTGGCGGTGACGGGCACCAACGGCAAGACGACGACGACGTGGCTCCTGGAATCCATCGCGGCCGAGGCGGGCTGGAGCGCCGGCGTGGTGGGCACGACCGGCGTGCGCGTGGCGGGGGAGTCCCGGCCCACGTCGTTCACGACGCCGGAGGCGCCGGAGTTGCAGCAGCTGTTCGCCGAGATGCGCGACGCCGGCGTGCAGTGCGTGGCGTTCGAGGCGAGCAGTCACGCACTGGTGCAGCGGCGCGCGTGGGGCACCTCGTGCGATGCGTGCGTGTTCACGAACCTGACGCAGGATCATCTCGACTATCACGGCACCATGCAGGCGTACCTCGACGCGAAGCTGATGCTGTTCGACGGCCGCAACGGCGGCCGCGACAAGCCGTGCGCGGCGGTGATCGACGCCGACGATCCGCACGCGGAGGCGGTGGCTACCGCCGCCGGGCGCGGTTCGATGCGCGTGCTGCATTTCGGTTCCCCCGACGCGGTGGCGGGACGCGACGGCGTGAGCGTGGTGGAGGTCACGGCCCGTACTACCGGTCTCGACGTGCGCCTGCGTCGCCACGGCCTCTCGGGCGGGGGTGAGACCACCGTGGCGCTGCCGTTGCTCGGGCGGTTCAACGCCTGGAACGCGGCCGCGGCCTACACCGCGGCCTGCGCGCTGGGTGTGGCGCCGGACACGGCGGCACGCGGCCTGGAGCGCACGCGCGGCGTCCCGGGCCGGCTCGAGCGCATCGAGGCGGGACAGTCCTTCGGCGTGGCGGTGGACTACGCGCACACGCCCGACGCGCTCGAGCGCGCGCTGGCCGCCTGCCGCGAGCACACGAGTGGTCGGGTGCTCGCCGTGTTCGGCTGTGGCGGTGACCGCGACCGCGGCAAACGGCCGCTCATGGGTGCCGCGGCCGCGCGTGGCGCCGACCGCGCGTGGGTGACCAACGACAACCCGCGCAGCGAGGACCCCGCGGCCATCGCCGCCGAGGTGCTGGCAGGCGCACCCGCGGGTTCGCTCACCGTGGAGCTGGATCGTCGTGCGGCCATCGCGGCCGCCGTCGCTGAGGCGCGGCCGGGCGACCTGGTGCTGATCGCGGGCAAGGGTCACGAGACCACCCAGACCATCGGCGCGCAGGTGCTCCCCTTCGACGACCGTGTCGTGGCGCGCGAAGCGCTCGTCCGGCTCGGCCACACGGGGGTCGCGTGAGCGCCGCACCGCTGGTCACGCTGGTGCAGCTCGCGCAGTGGTCGGGTGGCGACCTGGTCGTGCGCGACGTGCCGGGCGAGCCGCGGGCGCGCGAGGCGCTGCTCAAGACCGGGATCACCGGCGCGGCGATCGACTCGCGCGCGATCACGCCGGGCATGCTGTTCGTGCCGCTGCCCGGCACCACCACGGACGGGCACGCGTTCCTCGATGAGGCGTTCGCTCGCGGCGCCGGCGCGGCGCTGTGCGCGCGCGCCGTGCACCCGCGCATCGAGCACGTGCCGCTGGGACCGCTCGTGCTCGTGGACGACGTCACCACCGCGTTCCAGCGCCTCGCGACCAAGCTGCGCGAGCTGTGGCCGGGCTGGCTCGTGGCCGTCACCGGAAGCGCCGGCAAGACCACCACGAAGGAGCTGGTCGCGGCGGTGCTGCTCACCGCCGGGCCCGTGCTGCGCACCGAGGGCAACCTCAACAATCACTGGGGCGTGCCGCTGACCTTGCTGGGCCTGCGCCCGGAGCACCGCGCCGCGGTCGTCGAGATGGGCATGAACCACGCCGGCGAGATCGCCGCGCTCGCGGCCATCGCGCGGCCGAGCGCGTGCATCGTCACCAACGCCGGCTCGGCGCACCTCGAGAACCTGGGCTCGCTCGAGGCGATCGCGAAGGAGAAGGCGTCGCTGGCGTGGACGCTCCGCAAGGGCGATCCGGCGTTCATCGGTGCCGACTCGCCCCGGCTGCTGGCGGCGGTGAAGGGCTGCCCGGCGCGGGTGGTGACGTACGGGCTCGCCGCGGGCGCCGACGTGCGGCCGACACGCGTCGAGGACCGCGGCGATGCCGGTTCGCGCTTCGAGGTGGCGGGCTTCCCGCCGGTGGAGCTCAAGCTGATCGGGATGCACCAGGTGAGCAACGCGCTCGCCGCGCTCGCGGTGGCGCGTGAGCTGAAGCTCGACCCGGCGGCCGTGGCCGCCGCGCTGAGCGCGCGCCGGCCGCTCCAGGGTCGCATGCAGGTGCAGCACGCCGCGGGTGCGACGCTGCTGCTCGACCACTACAACGCCAACCCCGACTCCATGCGGGCCGCTCTCGCCACGCTCGCCGGCTGGCCGCGCGCCACGCGCCGCATCGCGGTGCTCGGCGACATGAAGGAGCTGGGGGGCACCGCTGCCGGACTGCATCGCGAGGTGGGCGAGGCGGTGCGCGACGCGGAACTGTGGGCGGTGGGAGCGCACGCGGCCGACTATGCCGCCGGCGCACGCACCGCCGGCGTACCCTCACGCGTGTTCCCCGACAAGCCCGCCGTGACCGAGGCGCTGCGCGAGACCCTCGGCCCCGGCGTCGTCGTGCTGCTCAAGGCGTCGCGAGGGGCGGCGCTCGAAGACGTGCTGGCCGGGCTCCCGCTCGAATCCCAGGAGGCCTGACGCGTGTTCCACGAATGGCTCTACCCGCTGCACACCGTGCAAGGGCTGTCGTTCCTGAACCTGTTCAAGTACATCACCGTGCGCTCCGCACTCGCTGCCGTGCTGGCGCTGCTCATCAGCTTCGTGCTCGGCCCGCCGATGATCGCGTGGCTGCGCCGCGTGAAGCTGGGGCAGAAGGTGCGTGAGGAGGGCCCGCAGACGCACTACGTGAAGGCCGGCACGCCGACCATGGGAGGCCTGCTCATCCTGGTCGCGATCGTCGTGCCCGTGCTGCTGTGCGGCAACTTCCACAGCAAGCAGGTGTGGCTCGCGCTCGGGACCACGGTGTGGCTGGGTGCGCTCGGCTTCCTCGACGACTGGCTGCGCGTGGTGAAGAAGCTGCCGAAGGGCCTGCTCGGGCGCTACAAGCTGGTGGGCCAGATCCTGATCGGCACCACCGTCGGGGCGTGCGTGCTGATGTGGCCCGACCCCAATGCCGGCCCGACGCTCACGCACGTGCCGTTCATGAAGAGCTACTACGTGGACCTGGGGCTGCTGTTCGTCCCGTTCGTGGTGCTGGTGATCACCGGGGCGTCCAACGCCGTGAACCTGACCGACGGCCTGGACGGCCTCGCGTCGGGGCTCGTGGCCATCGCCGCGATCGCGTTTGCCGGCATGTGCTACCTGACGGGCCACCTGCGATTCAGCGAGTACCTGAACACGGGCTACCTGCCGTTCGCGGGCGAGCTGACCGTGTTCTGCGCCGCCGTGCTCGGCGCCTCGCTGGGCTTCCTGTGGTTCAACAGCCACCCGGCCGACGTGTTCATGGGCGACACGGGCTCGCTCATGCTCGGGGGCGCGCTCGGCGTGGTCGCGGTGCTCATCAAGCGCGAGTTCTGGCTGGTCCTGGTCGGCGGCGTGTTCGTGGCCGAGGCGCTGTCGGTGATGCTGCAGGTGACGTCATTCAAACTGACCGGTAAGCGCATCCTGCGCATGTCGCCGCTCCACCACCACTTCGAGCTGATCGGCTGGCCGGAGTCGCGCGTGGTGCTGCGCTTCTACATCGCGGGCGCGCTGCTGGCGCTGCTGTCGCTGTCGACCTTCAAGCTGCAGTGAGCCTCGATCCCCGGCATCCGCTTCCTGGCAAGCGCGCTCTCGTGGCCGGCGCGGCGCGCAGCGGCGTCGCCGCCGCGCGCCTGCTGCGCCGGCACGGGCTCGAGGTGACGCTGTGCGACCGCCGCGCCGCCGCCGAGGCCCCCGAGGCCGCGCTCGCGCTCGCCGCCGAGGGCGTCTCGCTGGTGTGGGGGCGGGACGACGCGCCGCTGCTCGCCGGGCACGACCTGGTGGTGTGGAGCCCGGGCATCCCGGTGGATCACGCGCTCGCCGTCGCGGCGCGCGCGGCGGGCGTGCCCGTGATGGGCGAGCTGGAACTGGGCTACCGCGCAGCACACGCACCGCTCGTGTGCATCACGGGGACGAACGGCAAGAGCACCACCACCGACCTGACGGGCGCACTCCTGCGCGCGGCCGGCCGCGAGGTGCAGGTGTGCGGCAACATCGGCCGCGCGGTGTGCGAGGTGGCCGAACAGGTGAGTGCCGCCGGGCTGCTGGTGGTGGAGGTCTCCAGCTTCCAGCTGGAGACGGTGGAGCGGCTGCGTCCCTCGATCGCGACGTGGCTGAACCTCACGCCCGACCATCTCGACCGGCACGGCTCGCTCGAGCACTACGCTGCGATGAAGCAGCGGCTGTTCGCGAACCAGACCGAGGACGACTGGGCGGTGCTGAACGCCGACGAGCCCGAAGTGGTGAAGCGCAGGACCGGTGCGGGCCAGCCGGCCGAGTTCTCGGTCTCGCGCGCCGTGGACGAGGGTGCGTTCCACGAGGACGGCTGGCTGGTCCTCGCTCGCCGCGGCGGCCGCGAGCGGCTCATGCCGCGCACCGAGGTGCGATTGCCCGGCCCGCACAATCTCGCCAACGTGCTCGCCGCACTCGCCACCGTGCTGCCGCTCGAGCCCACGCCGGAAGTGCTGCGTCACGTGCTGCGCGAGTACCGCGGCCTCGAGCACCGGCTGGAGCCGGCCGGCGAGAAGGACGGCGTGCGGTTCGTCAACGACTCCAAGGCCACGAACACGGACTCGCTGCGCGTCGCGCTGCAGAGTTTCCCGGACCCGATCGTGCTGATCGCGGGGGGTCGCGACAAGGGACAGGACTTCTCGACGCTGGCGGAGCTGGTGCGGCGGCACGTGCGGCACCTGGTGCTCATCGGCGAGGGCGCCGAGCCCATGGCGAGAGCGTGGGCGGGGGTGGCCCAGGAGCGCGCCCCCGGCCTGCGCGAAGCGGTGCAGGCGGCATACCAGGCGGCCCAGGGCTCCGGCTCGGTGGTTCTCCTGTCGCCAGGATGCGCATCTTTCGATATGTTCCGGGACTACGAGGACCGCGGCCGCCGCTTCAAGGAAGAAGTGGCGCGGCTCTCAGGGAAAGAGGGGTGACCACGTGAGGCGTGGCGATCGCTGGCTGGTCGGCCTGGCGCTGCTGTTGACGGCGGTGGGCCTGGTCATGGTCTATTCCGCGGGTTCGTTCCACGCGTTCGTGCGTTACGGCGACACGAACTACTTCCTGCGCCAGCAGCTGGTGCGCACCGTGCTGGGTGTCGGCGTGCTGTTCGCATGCTCGCGCGTGAGCCTCAAGCGACTGGAGCTGTTCGCACCGTGGCTGCTCGCGGGCGCGTGCGTGCTGCTGGCGCTGGTGGTCGTGGTGGGCCACATGTCGAACGGTGCGACGCGCTGGCTGCGCCTCGGGTTCATGTCGCTCCAGCCCACCGACCTGGGCCGGCTCGCCGCGGTGGTGTTCATGGCGTGGTGGCTCAAGCGCCACCCGATCGCCCAGCTCGGCTTCTGGCGCGGCATGATGCCGCCGCTCGTCGTGCTCGGACTGGTGGCCGCGCTCATCCTCAAGCAGCCGAACCTGAGCTCGGCCGGGCTGCTGCTCGCCACGGGCTTCTTCATGCTGTTCCTGTCGGGCGCTCCCATGCGCTTCCTGCTCGCGCCGGTCGCGGCGGGCGGGGCCATCTTCGCGGTGGCGCTGGCGACGTATCCCTACATGATGACGCGCGTGCAGACGTTCATGAGCTTCGTCTTCGGCGGCACGCTGGACCATCGCGGCGCCGGCTGGCAGCTGGACCAGTCGCTGATCGCGATCGGCTCCGGCGGCGTGCTCGGCCGCGGCCTGGGCGGGGGATTGCAGAAGATGCTCTACCTGCCCGAAGCGCACACCGACTTCATCTTCTCGATCATCGCCGAGGAACTCGGGCTGTGGGGCGTCACGCTGCTGTTCGCGGTCATCGGCGTGTTCCTGTGGCGCGGCCTGCGCGCCGCGTCCCGAGCCTCGGATCCATTCGCCTGCCTGCTTGCCGGCGGGCTCACCGTGCAGATCGGCTGCTATGCGCTCGCGAATCTCGCCGTCGCCACCGGGCTCGCGCCCACGACCGGACTGCCGCTGCCGTTCGTCTCGTACGGCGGCTCGGCGCTGCTCGTGAATCTCGCGGCCGCCGGCCTGCTCTACCGGGTCAGCGCGATGAACGGCGACGAGGACGCGCTCGCGCGCCAGCGCTGGTCGAGGGAGGCTTCATGAAGGTGCTGATCGCGGGCGGTGGCACGGGGGGGCACGTGTTCCCCGGCATCGCCGTGGCCGAGGAGCTCAAGGCCCATCACCCGAACGTGGACGTGCTGTTCGTGGGCGGCCGCCGCGGACTCGAGGCGTCGGCGGTGCCCGAGGCGGGATTCCGCCTGCGCACGCTGGCCACCGCCGGCTTCGCGCGCACGCGGCCGTGGACGTGGCCGTGGGCGGCGGTCGTGAACCTGTTCGGCCTGGTGCAGGCCGTCTGGCTCGTGCTCACCGAGCGGCCGCGCGCCGTGCTGGGCACCGGCGGCTACGTGAGTGGCCCGGTTTCGGTGGCCGCGAAGATGCTGGGGGTGCCGCTGTTGCTGCAGGAACAGAACAGCATCCCCGGGCTCACCAACCGCTGGCTGTCGCGCATCGCCGACGAGGTCCACCTGTCGTTCATCGAGGCGCGCAGCTTCTTCCCGCGCCGCGATCACCTGCGCGTCACCGGCAATCCCGTGCGCTCCGTGATCCTGTCGGGCGAGAAGGAGCAGGCGCTGCGCGAGTTCCGGCTGGATCGCGAGCGGCAGACGCTGTTCATCTTCGGCGGCAGCCTCGGGGCCAAGCGCCTCAACGCCGCCGCGCTGGACGCGCTGCGCAAGCTGAAGGGCCGCGTGGCCGTGCAATGCATCCTCCAGACCGGTCGCGAGGACTTCGAACCCGTCCAGCGCGCCGTCGCCGCCGAGCAGCTGCCCGCCACCGTGCTGGCGTTCGTGAAGAAGATGCACCTGGCCTACGCCGCGGCCGACCTGGTGGTGTGTCGCGCGGGTGCGATGACGCTGGCCGAGATCGCCGTGTGCGGGCGGCCCAGCATCCTCGTGCCGTACCCGTACGCCGCGCACGACCATCAGCGCGTGAACGCCGCGAACCTCGCCGACCGCGGCGCCGCCGTGGTGATCGAGGACGCCGATCTCACGGGGGAGAAGCTCGCCCAGGAGATCGCGCACCTGCTCGCCGACCGCGCGATCCTGTCGCGCATGTCGGCGAACGCGCGGCTGTTCGCGCGGCCCGACGCCGCCGAGCGGCTGGCGCGCGCGCTCGTGTCATGGGCCGAGGGTGCCGCGGGTCGCGCACCCGAAGAGCCGGTCACCGAGGAAGGTCACTGATGTACGGGCGCACCCACCGCATCCACTTCATCGGCGTCGGCGGCAGCGGCATGAGCGGCCTGGCCGAAGTCCTGCTCAACATGGGCTACGAGGTGAGCGGCAGCGACCTCAAGGGGACGGAGGTGACCGACCGGCTGGTGAGCCTCGGCGGCCGCGTGTTCGTCGGGCATTCGGCCTCGAACGTGGAGATGGCGCAGGTCGTCGTCTACTCCTCCGCGGTCAAGCCCGACAACCCCGAGCTGGTCGCCGCGCGGCAGGCCGGCATCCCGGTGATCCCGCGCGCCGACATGCTGGCCGAGCTCATGCGCATGAAGTACGGCGTGGCGGTCGGCGGTTCGCACGGCAAGACCACCACCACCAGCATGATCGCCACGGTGCTGCAGCGCGGTGGGCTCGATCCGACCATCGTCGTGGGCGGCCGGCTGCGCACCATCGGCACGAACGCCAAGCTGGGGCACGGCCGCTTCCTCGTGGCCGAGGCCGACGAGAGCGACGGCTCGTTCCTGCGCCTGGCCCCCGCCGTGACGGTGATCACGAACATCGACCGCGAGCACCTGGACCACTACAAGGACCTCGACGACATCCGCCAGGCGTTCGTCTACTTCGCGAACCGCGTGCCGTTCTACGGCGTGACCGTGCTGTGCGCCGACGACGAGAACGTGCGCGGCATCCTGCCCAAGGTGACGAAGCGCCACGCGCTCTACGGCACGCGGCCCGAGGCCGAGATCCGCGGCATCGCGCTCGAGCTGCGCGCGCAGGGCTCCACCTTCCAGATCGAGGCCGCCGGCCGGCTGCTGGGCCGTGTCGAGCTCAACGTGCCGGGCCGTCACAACGCGCTGAATGCCATGGCCGCCGTGGCGGTGGGGCTGGAGCTGGAGATCGCGTTCTCGCACATCGCCGAGTCCCTCGCGGCGTTTCACGGCGTGGGCCGCCGCTTCGAGCTGCGCGGCGAGGCCGGTGGCGTGCGCGTGTTCGACGACTACGGCCACCACCCGACCGAGATCGCCGCCACGCTGGCCGCCGCGCGCGGCCTGGGCGGGCGCGTCCTGGTCGTCTTCCAGCCGCACCGCTACTCGCGCACCGACTCGCTGCGCGCCGAGTTCGGGCGCTGTTTCGGCGACGCCGACCTGGCGTGGGTGATGGACGTCTACGCTGCGGGCGAGACGCCGATCGCCGGCGTCAGCGGCGAGACCGTGGTGCGCTCGGCGCACGACCAGGGCGCGGCGCACGTGCGCTACGCGCCGACCGCGGCCGATGCGCTCGAGGCCGTGGTGCGCGACGCGCGGGCGGGCGACGTGCTGCTCACGCTCGGCGCCGGCGACGTGTCCAAGCTGGCGGACCAGCTGCTCAAGGCACTGGGCCGCGCCCCGACGGGAGCCCGGTCATGAGCCGCTACCAGGGCAAGGCCCTGCACCGCTCGCCGGCCGAGCCCCGGCGCCACTCGCCGTTCCGCCGGCCGCTGCGCGTGCTGGTGGCGATGCTGGTCCTGGGCGCGCTCGCCATGGTGCCGTGGGGCGACCTGCGCGCGAAGCTCCTGGTCCTGGACCGCATCCACGTCACCGGCACCCGCTACCTGGACGCCAATCGCGTGCGCGACCGCTCGGCGCTCAAGCCGGGGCAGGATTTGCTTTCTCTGGACCTCGACCGCGCGCGGCAGCTGGTCCTGCTCGAACCGCGTGTGCTGAGCGCGCGCGTGCGCCGCGTCGGGCTCCGCTCCGTCGAGATCCGCGTCGAGGAGCGCGTGCCCGCACTGGCCGTGGAACACGGCGAACCGTGGGAACTGGACGCGAACGGCGTGCTGCTGGAGCCGCTCCAGACCGGCGTCGTGGCCGATGTGCCCATGCTGGCAGGTCCGGACTTCTCGGCCTACCGGCCCGGCAGCCAGGTCCAGACGTTGGAGGTCCGAAGAGGACTCGCGTGGACGGCGGTTTTGAGCGACAATGCCTTGCGGCTCATCGGGCAGGTCTCGGAGGTGGACGTCTCCGACACTCGCCTCACGCGCTTGGTGCTGCTGAACGGCGTGCGCGTGATCGCTCCGGTGTGGCCGAATGGCGCGCGACAGCTCTCTGGGCTGCGCGCGACGCTCGCCGATCTCGCGGCCAAGGGCATGACGCCCCGCGAGGTGGACGTGCGTTTCAAGGATCAGATCGTCGTGCGCGGTGCGAGGCCGGAGGCCCCCACCGCCACGGCTCCGACATCTCGCGAGAGTTGAAGCCACCGAGGGAGGGACCCCCATGGCTCAGGCAACAAAGTCGTACGCCGGTCTCGACATCGGCACCACGAAGATCTCCTGCATCGTCGCCGACGTGGACCAGAACGGCGAGTTGCGGATCGTCGGGATCGGCAATGCCCCCAGCGAGGGATTGCGCCGCGGCGCCGTCGTGGATCTCGAGAAGACGGTGGCCAGTATCGCTCGCGCCGTGGAAGAGGCCGAGCGCATGGCCGGCTTCGAGATCAAGGGCGTGCATGCCGGCATCGCCGGCGACCACATCCGCAGCCTCAACAGTCGCGGCGTGGTCGCGATCTCGCGCAAGGACAACGAGATCGCCGCGGCCGACGTCGAGCGCGTCATCGAGGCCGCGAAGGCGATCGCCATCCCGACGGACCGCGAGATCATCCATGTGATCCCGCAAGAGTTCATCGTCGACGACCAGGACGGCATCAAGGACCCGGTCGGCATGAGCGGCGTGCGCCTCGAGGCCGAAGTGCACATCATCACCGGTGCGGTGACGAGCGCGCGCAACATCTGCCGCGCGATCCAGCGCGCCGGCCTCAAGGTCTACGACCTCACGCTCGAGCCGCTGGCCTCGGCCATGGCCGTGCTCGACGCCGACGAGAAGGACCTCGGCGTCGTGCTGCTGGACCTGGGCGGCGGCACGACCGACATGGCGGTGTTCCACGAGGGCGCCGTGCGCCACACCAGCATCATCCCGTTCGGCGGGGCCAACGTGACCAGCGACATCGCCATCGGCCTGCGCACGCCGATCGACAAGGCGGAGGCCATCAAGCTGCAGTCGGGTTCGGCGCTCGCCGCCATGGTCGGCGGCCACGAGATGGTGAGCGTGTCCGGTGTCGGAGGGCGCGGCGACAAGGAGATCTCGCGGCACGTGCTCGCGTCCATGATCGAGCCCCGCATGGAGGAGATCTTCGCGCTCGCCAACAAGGAAGTGCGCAAGAACCACTTCGCGCCCCTGATCGGCGGCGGCGTGGTCCTGACCGGCGGGACGTCGCTCCTGCCCGGAGCGGCCGAGCTGGCCGAACAGGTGTTCGAGATGCCCGTGCGGCTGGGTGTGCCGCGAGGTCTGGGCGGACTGTCCGCCAACGTCTGCGACCCGCGTTACGCGACGGGGGTCGGTTTGGTGCTGCACGCTGCGAAGTCGGAAGAAGGTCCGGGGGATTTCGTCGAGGTGGGTGCGTCCAAGACTCGGACGCGCTTCGACCTGCGAAACTGGTTCGCCGACCTGTTCTGAAGTCCATCACGCCGGGCACGGGCGGTCAGGAAGGCCGCTCACCCGAACCAGGGAGGGTCCCATGTCCACGTTCGAACTCGAGATCGATCGCAGCAACTCTGCGAAGCTGAAGGTCATCGGCTGCGGGGGTGCCGGCGGCAACGCCGTCAATCGCATGATCGGCGCGGGGCTGCGCGGCGTGGAGTTCATCGTCGCCAACACCGACATGCAGGCGCTGTCGCAATCCCTCGCGCCCACGCGGCTGCAGATCGGCGTGACCACCACCCGCGGTCTGGGCTCGGGCGGCGATCCCACGACGGGACGCCGATCGGCTGAAGAGGACGAGTCGGTCATCACCGATGCGGTGGCGGACGCCGACATGGTGTTCATCACCGCAGGCATGGGCGGCGGCACGGGCACGGGTTCCGCGCCGGTGATCGCCCGGCTGGCGCGCCAGTCCGGTGCGCTCACCGTGGCCGTGGTGACCAAACCGTTCCAGTTCGAGGGCCGGCGCCGGATGCGCCAGGCCGACGAGGGCCTGGAGGAGCTGCGTGCCGAGGTGGACACGCTGCTCGTGATCCCGAACGAGCGGTTGCTGTCGGTGGTGGAGAAGGGCACGTCGCTGTCCGAGGCGTTCCAGGTCGCGGACAACGTGCTGTTGCAGGCGACGCGCGGCATCTCCGAACTGGTGACGGTGCCGGGGCTGGTGAACCTCGACTTCGCCGACGTCAAGAGCATCATGGCGGCCAAGGGCAACGCGCTCATGGGCTGCGGCCGCGGCAGTGGTCCCACGCGCGCGGCGGATGCCGCCACTCAGGCGGTCTCCAGCCCGCTGCTCGAGGACGTCTCCATCCACGGTGCCGAGGGCGTGCTCGTGAACATCACCGGCGGCCGCGACCTCACGCTGCACGAGGTGAACGAGGCGG
>Ga0075429_100001921_pt1 | contig 17232 bp, 15 predicted proteins | sample RhiMetdeltSRZDD3_FD_75295 | JGI IMG/M metagenome (GOLD analysis project Ga0075429, IMG submission 75295) | Populus rhizosphere microbial communities from Tennessee, USA - Rhizosphere MetaG P. deltoides SRZDD3 | ecosystem: Host-associated > Plants > Roots > Rhizosphere > Soil | place: USA... | reverse complement strand
TACCGCGAGAAGCTCATCGAGGCCGCTGCCGAGACCGACGACGACTTGCTCGCAAAGTACCTCGAGGAAGGCTCGCTCGGCGAACCGGAGATGCTAAAGGCGCTCCGCGCGGGCATCGCCGGAGGCAAGCTGATGCCCGTGGTTTGCGCCGCCGCGTCGAAGTCGATCGGGGTCCACGCGCTGCTCGACCTGATCGTCGCCGAGCTGCCCTCCCCGGCCGACCGCGCCGAGGTCGCCGGCACGGACCTCAAGACGAAGCAGGCGGCCGCCCGGAGCGCGGACGCGAAGGCCCCAGCGACGGCGCTGGTGTTCAAGACGCTCAGCGATCCCCACATCGGTAAGCTCTCGCTCTTCCGCGTCATGACTGGCACCGTCCGGGCCGACTCGACGCTCTTCAATCCGGCGCACAGCGCTCGGGAACGGATGGGCCACGTCTCCTGGCTCCAGGGCAAGACGCAGAAGAACGTCGAGGCGCTGGGGCCGGGCGAGATCGGTGTCGCCCAGAAGCTGAAGGAGACGCAGACGGGCGACACGCTCACAGAGGAGTCTCAGCCCTTCCAGCTGCCGAAGATCACGTTCCCCGAGGCGGCGATCTCGTTCGCGATCCAGCCCAAGACACGCGGCGACGAGGACAAGATCTCGAACGCGCTGGCGCGTATCTCCGAGGAAGACCCGACGGTCCACTACCACTTCGATCCGGAGACCAAGCAGCTGCTGGTCTCGGGCGTCGGCAGCCTGCACGTCGAGATGGTCGTCGAGCGCATGAAGCGCAAGTACAACGTCGACGTCAACCTGCTGCCGCCGCGCATCCCCTACAAGGAAACGGTCAAGGGACGCGCGGAGGGGCAGGGCAAGTACAAGAAGCAAACGGGTGGACGCGGCCAGTACGGCGACACGTGGCTCCGCGTGGAGCCCATGAAGCGCGGCGATGGGTTCGAGTTCGTCGACGACATCTTCGGCGGCGCGGTCCCGCGCAACTTCATTCCCTCGGTCGAGAAGGGCGTGCGCGACTGCATGAAGAAGGGGATCCTCGCCGGCTACCCGGTCGTGGACATGAAGGTCACGCTCTACGACGGCTCCTATCACGACGTCGACTCGTCGGACATGGCGTTCCAGATCGCGGCTTCCATGGGTCTACAGAAGGTGTTCATGGACGCCCGCCCGATCCTGCTCGAGCCGATCATGAACGTCGAGGTCACGACTCCCGCGGATCATGCTGGCGACGTAATCGGCGACCTCAACTCGCGGCGCGGCCGCATCGTGGGCATGGAGCCCGCCGGCGAGACCGCCGCCGTGCGCGCGGTGGTACCGATGTCCGAGATGCTGACCTACGAATCGAGCCTGCGCTCGATGACGGGTGGCCGCGGCGGCTACTCGATGGAGTTCTCACACTACGAGGAGGTCCCGTCCTCGCTGGCCGACAAGGTGATCAAGGAAGCCAAGGCCGAGCGGGAGAAAGCCGAGAAGCACTAGTTCGGTTGGGGCCTCGGGTAAAATAGGGCCCAATGATCTTCCAGCAGATACTCAACGAAGAGTCTGGCTGCCTGTCCTATCTGATCGGCTGTAGCGAGGCCGGGAAGGCCCTCGTGGTCGATCCCGGCCGTGACCGCGTCCCCGAATATCTTCGCCTCGCCGCCAAGAAGGGCCTCACGATCAGCCACATCCTCGAAACGCACACGCATGCCGACCACATCTCCGGCAATCGCGATCTGGCCGAGGCCGTGCACGCCCCGATCCTCGTGCACCGCGCCGCCGGCGTGGCGTTCGAACACCAGGACGTGAGCGACGGCGAGGAGATCGTCATCGGCAACGTGCGCTTCAAGATCGCCCACACGCCCGGCCACACGCCCGACTCGATCTGCGTGATGGTGTCCGACCTGTCGCGTGGCGACGCGCCGTGGTTCGTCCTGACCGGCGACATCCTGTTTGTCGGCTCGGTCGGCCGGCCCGATCTCGGCGGCGCCCGCGCGGCGGAGGACGCCTGGGAGAGCCTGCACCGCGTGCTGCTGCCGCTCGACGACAGCGTCGAGGTCTATCCCGCTCACGGCGCCGGCTCGGCGTGCGGGCGCGCGATGTCGTCCAAGTCGGGCTCCACGATCGGCTTCGAGCGGCGCTTCAACCCGGCGCTGCAGCTCCGCGAGCGCCAGGCCTTCGTCGACTTCCTCATGAAGGACCTGCCGCCCAAGCCGCCGTCGTTCGAGAAGATCGTCGGCAAGAACAAGGGCCTGATCTCGCTGACGGCTGCCAAGCCGCGACCCTTCACCGCGCGCGAAGCGTGGGACGCCGTGCAGCGCGGCGACATCGTCCTGGATCTCCGCGATCCCGGCACCTACGGCGAGATGCACATCGCCGGCGCGATCAACGTGTGGATCGAGAGCCCGCAGTTCGCCGAGCGGGTCGCCGGTATGGTTCCCGCCGGCGCGCCGCTCCTCCTGCTGGCGCAGGGGCCGAGCGATCTCGACCGCGCCGTGCAGGCGCTGGCGCGCATCGGCGTCGACGAGATCAGCGGCTTCCTGCAGTGGGGCATGATCGAGTGGCGCAGCGAGGGCTTCCCGGTCGAGACGGTGCCGCAGATCCAGGCCTCCGAGCTCGCCGAGTGGCTCGAGCAGGGCCGCGACGTGGCCGTCATCGACGTCCGCGAGCACTCCGAGTGGATCGAGGGCCACATCAAGGGCGCGATCCATCTCCCGATGCTCGAGGCCGCCGCCCGGCGTGGCGAAGTGCCCGCCGATCGCCCCAAGGCCGTGCTCTGCGCCGGCGGTTTGCGTTCGAGCACCGCGATCAGTGCGCTCAAGCGCCACGGGATCCAGGGCTGGTTCAACGTCACGGGCGGCATGGGCGCGTGGAAGCGGTTCGGCTATCCCGTCGTGCGCTCCTCGTCGGATTCGGGCACCTCTCCGCGCGCGTGATGTTCTGATGCCGAGCTCGCTCGCTCCGCTGTATGGAGCGCTGTTCGCGCGTCCGTGGCTCGTGTGGGGCTCGGCGGTCATGATCGCGACCCTGAACGTCTTCCTCTTCGCGTTCGACAGGCCGTGGACGGCGTCGGACGGCCTGAGGAACTGGGGCGATTGGGTTCTCACCGGCGTCGGCCTCGTGCGCCGCCCGGATCTCCTGCCGCCCTGGCTCTACTCGGGCTCCGTGCTCAACATCGGCGTGATCGTCGGGGGGACGATCGCGGCGCTCCTGTCGCGCGAGTTCGCCATCCGCGTGCCGGTGCGCGCCGAGCTCGCCAAGGGCGGGGCCGGCGGGCTCTTGATGGGGATCGGCGCCGTGCTCGCGTTTGGATGCAACATCGGCGGCTTTTTCTCGGCGACGAGCGCGCTCTCGCTCTCGGGTCTCGGCATGATGCTCGGCCTCGGCGCCGGGGCGTTCCTGGGCATCCGGTATCTGATCTGGGAAGTGGCGCACCGACCGCAGTGGTCGCGGGGTGGCGGACGGATCTATCTCCAGGCGGGGGCCGCGAGCACGACTCGTCAACCCTGGGCCGGCGTGGTCGTGCTCGGCCTGGTCGCGGGGGTGCTCGTGCTCTTCACGCGCGCCGGCTACGGGCCGCAGGGCGTGTTCCTCCTCTTCGGCGCGGCGTTCGGCGTGGTCTTCCAGCGCTCGCGCTTCTGTCTGGTACGTGCATTTCGCGAGCCGTTCATGACCGGCGACGCCGAGCACACGCGCGCCGCGGCGCTGGCCCTGGCGGTCTCGACGCTCGGCTTCGCGATCCTGAAATTCACCGACCTCAAGGACAAGAGCGAATGGGTGTTCCCGGCCGCGGGCGTGGGCTCGCTCGCCGGCGGCCTCGCGTTCGGCGTGGGCATGACCCTGGCCGGCGGCTGCGGCGCCGGCTCGCTCTGGCGCGCCGGCGAGGGGCAGGTGAAGCTCTGGGTCGCGGTCGCATGCTTCGCGCTGGGCGCCTCGCTCGCGCGGCTGATCGCGGCGCAGACGGGGCTGCTCCAGAAGCTCGGCGCCGCCGTCTTCCTGCCAAACTCGCTCGGCTGGGGCGGGGCGATCGCGTTCGTCGTCGCGATCGCCGTTGCCTGGGCTATGCTGTCGACCTGGAACGAGGAAACGCACACGTTCAGCGTCGTCTAGATGCGGTTCGGAACGCGGTCAGCGGAGGGTCGCATGACGCAGTCGACGCGCAGGCAATTTCTTCGGACGTCGTCCTGGGCCGGGCTCGGGCTCTTGGGCGCGGGCTGCGCGCCCAAAGTCGCGGACTTCGCCCAGAAGTCCGGCCGCCGGGTCGTCGTGATCGGCGGCGGGTGGGGCGGCGCCTCGGCGGCGAAGTACGTACGCCTGGCCGATCCCTCGATCGAGGTCGTCCTGCTCGAGCCGAGCAAGGAATTCGTGTCGTGTCCGTTCTCGAACCTGGTCCTGAGCGGTGTGCGCACGATCGACAGCCTGACCTTCAACTACGACGGCCTGCGGGCGCACGGCGTGAAGGTCCTGCACGAGACCGCGACGATGATCGAGCCCGCCGCGCGGCGTGTACGCATCGGAACCGACGCGCTCCCCTACGACCGGCTGATCGTGTCGCCCGGCGTCGAGTTCCAGTGGGAGCAGGTCGAGGGGCTCGCGGCAGCGCAGGACCGGGTGCTCCACGCCTGGAAGGCGGGCCCGCAGACGGTCCAGCTCGCCCGGCAGCTCCAGTCGATGCCGGACGGCGGCGTGTTCGTGCTGTCGATCCCGCCGGCCGCCTATCGCTGCCCGCCCGGCCCGTACGAGCGCGCCTGCCAGGTCGCGTGGTACCTGAAGAACAGCAAGCCGAAGTCGAAGCTGCTCGTGCTCGACGCGAACCCCAACATCATCTCGAAGACCGCGCTGTTCCGCGCGGCGTGGCAGAGCTATCCGAACATCGAGTACCGCGGCTCGAACAAGGTCGTGAAGGTCGATCCGGGCACACGCGAGGTCACGACCGAGATCGGCGACAAGGTGAAGTACGACGTGATCAACCTGATCCCGCCGCAGCGCGCGGGCACGATCGCGGTCACCGCGGACCTGGTCGGCGCCGACAAGCGCTGGTGCGAGGTCGATCATCAGACCTACGAGTCGGTGAAGCACAAGAACGTCCACGTAATCGGCGACTCGACCATCGGGTTGCCGGTGCCGAAGTCCGGCAACATCGCCAACGCGATGGGGAAGATCTGCGCGGTCGCGGTGGCGAGCCTGCTCAACGGCAAGCCTGTGCCGACCATGGCGCCGGGCAACACGTGCTACAGCTGGGTCAGCGACAAAGAGGCCATCGCCGTCGTCAACAGCTACAAGATCGAGAACGGCAAGGTGGTCCAGATCGAGCAGAAGCTCACGCCGGGGCAGTCGGAAGCGTGGGCGCAAAACGCGCTGGGGTGGGCAAACAGCATCTGGGCGGACATGCTCGGCTAGGCAGGCGAATGCTAAGGGCCCATCTGCTTCGTTGGCGCGCTCGGCCGCACGCTCACCGTACAGCGAGTACGGCTCGCGTGCGGCCTTCGCGCGCCGCCTCGCAGCTGGACCCTTCTCATTCGCCTGCGGGACGTGAAAGGACAACGATGCGAGTCATCACGACGACGCTGTTGCTGCTCGCGTTGGCGGGTCCGGTGACGGCGGGGCCGCTGGATACGCAGGGGGCGGCGCAGGCGCTGGTGTGTAGCGCGTGTCATGGGTTCGCGGGGCAGAGCCGGTCGAATACCGTGCCGATCATCGCGGGCATCGCGCCGTGGTACTTCAAGAAGGCGATCGCCGACTACGCGGCCGGCAAGCGTGTGTCGCCCGAGATGGAGCCCTACGCGAAGCAGGTGCTGCAAGCCGGCGTCGACGACGTCGCGGCGTACTTCGCCGCGCAGGCGCGAACGGCGTCGCCGGTGATCGTCGAGCCGGCCGCGGTCGCGCGCGGACGCGTCGTCGCCGCGCAGTGCACGACCTGTCACGGCGCGTCCGGCAAGGGCGATCAATCCAAGGGCGTGCCCCCGCTCGTGGGCCAGCCGCCCGGGTATCTCCGCAATCAGATGCTCCTGTTCAAGGCCGACCGGCGCAGTCCCGGTGACGAGCAGCTCAAGGCGCTGAAGACGTTGATGCGATCGCTTTCCGACGAGCAGATCGCCGACCTCGCCGCCTACTGGTCGAGCATCCGGTAAGTGACCTCCGCCGATGGGGCTATTCTCGTCGGGCTCGGGCTCGCCATCGGCGCCTTCGGCACCCTCATCGGCGCGGGCGGGGGATTTCTCCTGGTTCCGCTGCTGGTCCTCGGCTATCACTTTCCCCCGGCGCAGGCGGTCGGCACCTCGCTCTCGCTCGTGTTCCTCAACGCGGCCTCCGGCAGCGTCGCCTACCTGCGGCAGCGGCGCGTCGATCTCTCGCTCGGCTGGAAGTTCGCCGCCGCCACGATTCCGGGAGCGGTCCTGGGCGCGTTCCTCACCCGATCGATCTCGACGTCGCTGTTCAACCTGCTCTTCGGCATCGTGCTGGTCGCGATCGCGATCCTGCTGTTCTCGGGCATCGCGGTGGCGCCGTCGCGTCGAGCCGGTCTCCGGCAGGTCGTCGACTCCTCCAGTGAGGCCCACTCCTATCGCGTCGACGTCTGGAAGGGCGTGGTCGTCAGCCTCCTCGTCGGGTTCATGTCGAGCATCCTGGGCATCGGCGGCGGCATCATCCACGTGCCGTTCCTGATCGTCGCGTTGAGCCTGCCGATCCACATCGCCACCGCCACCTCACACTTCGTCCTGAGCATCTCGGCCTTCGTCGGCGCCGCGACGTTCCTGGCGCTGGGCAACGTCGATCTCCGGACCGTGGCGTTCATGGGCGCCGGAATCCTGATCGGCGCCCAGCTCGGCGCGCGCGCGTCGTTGCGCGCGGGCGCCACCCTGATCCGACGCATCCTCGCCGGCTCCCTCGCAATCGTCGGGCTCCGCATGATCTTGCAGGGGCTCGGTCGTGTTTAGGCGTCGCTGACGTGCGTTACGGGTTCGTGATCGACCAGCGCCGGTGCATCGGGTGCCACGCGTGCACGGTGGCCTGCAAGGAGGAAAACCGGGTCCCGCTCGGCGCGTTCCGCACGTGGGTGAAGTACATCGAGCGCGGCGTGTTCCCGAACACCCGGCGTTATTTCTCGGTCCTGCGGTGCAACCACTGCGACGCGGCGCCGTGCGTGACCATTTGCCCGACGGTCGCGCTCTACCGGCGCGACGACGGCATCGTGGATTTCGACGGCAGCCGCTGCATCGGCTGCAAGTCGTGCATGCAGGCGTGCCCCTACGACGCGCTCTACATCGATCCCGACACGATGACGGCGGCCAAGTGCAACTATTGCGCGCACCGGATCGAGGTCGGCCTCGAGCCCGCCTGCGTGATCGTGTGTCCGGAGCGCGCGATCATCGCCGGCGACCTCGACGATCCGAAGTCGCCGATCGCCACGATCGTGGGCCGCGAGCCGGTGCAGGTGCGAAAGGCCGAGCAGGGGACGCGGCCGAAGGTGTTCTACCTCGGCGCCGACGCGGCGGCCCTCACGCCCGAGCTGCAGGCGCCGTCCGAGGGGTATCTCTGGGCCGAGCGCCCCCGCGACGAAGTCGATCTCATGAAGATGGTCGCCGCGGCCCAGGAGCCATCGAGTGCCGCCGCGAGCCCGGGCCTGAGCCGACCGGTGTACGACGCGCCTCATGCGGTGCGGCCGTGGGGCTGGCGAGTCGCGGCCTACCTGTGGACCAAGTCCATCGCCGCGGGCGCGCTGCTGGTCGCGGCGTTCGCGGGATCCGACGCGTGGGGTGACCTCTTCAACGCGGTGGCGCCCGCGCTCAGCCTCCTGTTCCTGGCGCTGACGACGGTGCTCCTGGTCGCCGACCTCAAGCGCCCGGATCGCTTCGCGTACATCCTGCTCAAGCCGAACTGGCGCTCGTGGCTGGTCTGGGGCGCCTGGATCCTGATGGCGTTCGGTGTCGTCGGCGCGGTGTGGCTCGTCGCGGGGGTGACCGGCCGTGCGAATCTCGTACATCTCGCGCTCTTGCCGTCGGCGCTGCTGGCCCTGGCGACCGCGGGCTACAGCGCGTTTCTGTTCGGTCAGGCCGAGGGGCGCGATTTCTGGCAGAGCCCGCTGGTGCTGCCGCATCTGATCGTCGCCGCGTTGCTGGCGGGCGCCGCGACGCTCTCGATCGCCGCCGCCGTCGCGCCATCGCGGAACGCCGAGGCGGACCCGATTCAGACCTTGTGGCCGCTGCTGTTCCTGGCCCTGGTCGCGCACGGATTCCTGGTCGGGCTCGAGGTCGTCAATCGCCACGCCGTGCACGACGCGACGCTCGCGGCGCGTCTCATCCGGCGCGGGCCGCTTCGCGCCACGTTCTGGGGCGGCGTGGTCCTCGGCGGTGTCGTGCTTCCGATGGCCCTGCTGATCGCCGGCGCCGCCTCCGATTCCGTGGCGGTGAGCACGCTCGGCGCCCTCCTCGCGCTGGTCGGCCTCTGGCTCTGGGAGGATTTGTGGGTGAAGGCCGGGCAGTCGGTGCCCTTGAGCTGAGAGGCGTCGCTCCATGACGATGGGACGATCATGACGGACCGCGCGGCCGAGCCGCTTCACCCGGTTGCCCGAGAGCTCGCTTCTCACGGCGGGCCGCTCGCGAGCTATCCCCCCGTGGAGCGCTGGGAGGACTGGGAGGAATACGACCCGGTTGCCTGGCCTCGGAAGGTGAAGCGCCGCTACTCGCTGATCCCGACGATCTGTTTCAACTGTGAGGCGGGCTGCGGCCTCCTGGCCTACGTCGATCGTGAGACGCTCGCGATCCAAAAGTTCGAGGGCAACCCCGCCCATCCCGGGAGCCGCGGCCGAAACTGCGCCAAGGGCCCGGCCACCTTGAACCAGGTGACCGATCCGGAGCGCATCAAGTACCCGCTGCGCCGGGTCGGCCCGCGCGGCGGCGGGCGTTGGGAGCGCGTCACGTGGGACGAGGTGCTCGACGACATCGGCGGGCGCATCCGTAAGGCGCTGGTCGAGGGCCGGCAGAAGGAAGTCATGTATCACCTGGGCCGGCCGGGGCACGAGCTCGTCTATCTGCAGCGCGTCTTCCACGCCTGGGGCATCGACGGCCACAACAGCCACACCAACGTCTGCTCGGCGAGCGCGCGGGCCGGCTACGCCTTCTGGCACGGCATGGACCGCCCGTCGCCCGATCACGCCAACGCGCGGTTCATCCTGCTGCTCTCCTCGCATCTCGAGACCGGCCACTACTTCAACCCGCATGCCCAGCGGATCATGGAGGCCAAGGCGCGCGGCGCGAAGATCGCGGTGCTCGACACGCGCCTTTCCAACACCGCCTCGATGGCCGACTTCTGGCTCGCGCCGTGGCCGGGCTCCGAGTCGGCCGTGCTGCTGGCGATGGCGCACATCCTCGTGCGCGAGAAGCTCTACGACCGCGAGTTCGTCAGGCGCTGGGTGAACTGGGACGAGTACCTGCGCGAGGAGCGGCCGGACCTGCCCGTCGAGTTCGAGGCGTTCGAGCGGGCACTCGACGAGCTCTACGCGCGCTTCACGCCGGAGTTCGCCGAGGCCGAGAGCGGGGTCGCCGCCGCGACCATTGTCGAAATTGCGCGCGAGATCGGCCGTGCCGGCTCCGCGTTGGCGACCCACATCTGGCGCAATACCGCCGCCGGCAACCTCGGCGGCTGGCAGGTGGCGCGCGCGCTCGAGCTGATTGTCGTGCTGATGGGTGCCGTCGGCACGCCCGGCGGCACCGCGCCGAGCGCCTGGAACAAGGCGGTGCCGGCGCCGCCGATGATGCCGCCGCCCGGCAAGATCTGGAGCGAGCTCCTGATGCCGCGCGAGTACCCGCTCGCGTTCTTCGAGATGAGCTTTCTCCTGCCGCACTTCCTGCGCGAGGGCCGCGGCAAGCTCGCGATGTACTTCACGCGCGTCTACAACCCGGTGTGGACCAACCCGGATGGGATGTCCTGGATCGAGGCGCTCACCGACGAGACCAAGGTGGAGCGCCACGCGTGTCTGACGCCGATCTGGAGCGAGACCGCGTGGTTCGCCGACTACGTGCTGCCGATGGGCCACGCTTCCGAGCGCCACGACCTCATGTCACAGGAGACGCACGCGGCGCGCTGGATCGGCTTTCGCCAGCCCGTGCTGCGCGTTGCGCTCGAGAAGGCCGGCAAGCGGTTCGATCACACCTGGCAGGCGCACGAGGTCGCCGGGCTCGGACAGGTGTGGGAGGAGGACGAGTTCTGGATCGAGCTCTCCTGGCGGATCGATCCCGACGGCTCCCTCGGGATCCGAAAGTACTTCGAGTCGCCCTATCGCCCGGGCGAGAAGCTCAGGATCGAGGAGCAGTACCGCTGGATCTTCGAGAACAGCGTGCCCGGGCTTCCCCAGGCGGCCGCCCAGGAGAACCTGACGCCGCTCGAGTACATGCGCAAGTACGGCGCGTTCCTCGTCGAGGACGGCGTCTACCGCACGCACGAGCAGGCGCTTGGCGCGAAGGATCTCGACGGCGCGACGATCGATCCGGTGACGAGCGTCGTCAACAAGGGCGGTCAGGCGGTGGGCGTCGAGATCGACGGCCGGCGTCATCTCGGCTTTCCGACGCCGTCGCGCAAGCTCGAGTTCTTCTCCAAGACCTTGAAGGCCTGGAAGTGGCCCGAGCAGGCGGTGCCCAACTACATCCGAAGCCACGTGCACTGGTCGAACCTCGACCGCGCCAAGGGCGAGATGGTCCTGCTGCCGACGTTCAGGCTGCCGACCTTGATCCACACGCGCTCGGGCAACGCCAAGTGGCTCTACGAGATCTCGCACACGAACCCGCTGTGGGTTCATCCCGAGGACGCGACGCGCCTGGGCGTTACAACGGGCGACCTGCTCAAGATCGCCACGCGTATCGGCCACTTCGTCGACAAGGCGTGGGTCACCGAGTCGGTGCGTCCCGGCGTGGTCGCGTGCTCGCATCATCTCGGCCGCTGGCGGCTGCACGAGGACGCGGGCGGCGAGCGCTGGTCCACCGCGCTGGTCGATCTGAGTCAACTCGAGCCGGGCAAATGGCGCATGCGCCAGATCCACGGGCCGCGCCCGTTCCCGAGCGCCGACCCCGACTCGTCGCGCATCTGGTGGAACGAGGCGGGTGTCCATCAAAACCTGACCTTCCCCGTGCAGCCCGATCCCGTGAGCGGCCAGCACTGCTGGCATCAGAAGGTGACCGTCTCGCGGCCCGGCCCCGACGACCGCTACGGCGACGTGTTCGTCGACACAGCGAAGTCGTTCGAGGTGTACCGTGAGTGGCTGGCGCTGGCGCGCCCGGCGCCCGGGCCCGACGGGTTGCGGCGACCGCTGTGGCTGCCGCGCGCCTTCAAGCCCGACGCGTCGGCTTACAAGATGACGAGCCCGTGATCGGTGAATCGCGCCCTCGGCGGCGCGCATCCTGGATAATGTGGTAGTGGGAGGACCAGCCATGAGGAACCCGATGCCCCGGCGGGCGGTTCTCAAGACGCTCGGGGCGCTCGGCCTGGGCGTCGCCGCCGGCCTCGAGCCGGGGGCGCGCGCGCACGCGCAGGCCCCGTCCTTCGGTCAGAACGAGAGCGTGCAGGACGCGATGAAATGGCTGTTCGGCGGCAAGACCATCAAGGACGGCTCGGCGATCATCAAGTTCGACATTCCGCTGATCGCCGAGAACGGCAGTGTGGTTCCGGTGGCGGTCAGTGTCGATTCGCCGATGACCCCGGCGAGCTACGTGAAGTACATCTACATCGTCGCCGACAAGAACCGCATCCCGGTCGTGACGCGCGTGACCCTGGCGCCCGAAGCTGGCAAGGCGTCGGTGGGCGCGAACATCCGCCTGGGCGAGACCGGCGAGGTGCGCGCGATCGTCGAGCAGAGCGATGGAACCTTGCTGCAGGTGGCGCGCGAGGTCAAGGTGACCGTCGGCGGGTGTGGAGGCTGAGCCGTGTCCGACATCGGCAAGGTCCGGCTCCGCGTTCCCTCGAGCATCAAACCCGGCGACGTCGTGCAGGTTCGCTCGCTGATCATCCATCCGATGGAGCGCATCGAGCGCGATCCGCAGGGCAAGATCGTCGCGAAGAACTACAACTACATCAACAAGGTGATCGTGACCTACCTCGGCAAAACCGTCGCGGTCTTCGACACCACCCAGAGCGTCGCCGAAAACCCGTTCTTCTCCTTCACGTTCAAAGCGACCGACCCGGGTCAGCTCAAGGTTCAGTTCCTCGACACGACCGGCGGCCGCTACGAAGGCACGGCCGACATCAAGTTCTCGTGACCGCGTGCCGATGACGGCACGCCGGACGCTCGTGTGGGCGGCGCTCGCGGTGCTGGGCGCCGGCTGCGCCGGGACCTCGCCGGCCGTACCCGACTATCGTGGTGTCCCGAAGTGGTCGTCGCGCGCGATTCCCGAGGCGCGCGGCGAGATCCGCACCGCAGCCGACGGCAAGCGCACGGCCGTGCGCTACGCGGGCTGGACCACTCGCGACTTCGATCGCTACACGACGTACGCCTACGACGATGCGCGGCCGGAGCCGCCGGTGCAGCGCGTGACGATGCCGGCCAATGCGGTGGGCGACGCCCAGAAGGGGCGCGCGCTCTTCCTCAGCCGGAGCAAGGGACCGTGTACCGCCTGCCATCTGGTGCCGGGCGACGACGTCTGGCCCGCCGGAAGCGCCGGCCCCGACCAGTCGACGATCGGCGACCGCAAGCTGCCGGATCAGTACCTCTACCAGGCCGTCTGGGACGCGCGCGCGTTCTTCCCGCACACGGTGATGCCGCCGTGGGGCACCGCCGGGATCTTCACGTCCGCGGAGATCGTCGACATCGTCGCCTATCTACAGACGCTCAAGGGCCCGGTGGCGCCCGACAAGGACCGCGATCGCAACCCGTTCACACGTGCCAGGCCCACGGGCTTTGGCGACAACCTCGATCCCACGAACAATCCAGCGATCGTCTTGGCCGACGACGCCGAGACGCTGTGGACGACCCGTGGACCCTCGGGGAAGGCGTGCGCCGACTGCCACGAAGGCGGTGCGAGCCGCGCGATGCGGAGCGTCGGCACGCGCTATCCGAAGTTCGTCAAGCCGTACGGCCGCGTGATGAGCATCGAGGACTTCCTCGAGATGCACGCGCCCGAGATGACCGGGCTCGCGATGGCCGTCGAGTCGGCTGACAACCTGAGCATGACGATGTTCGTCAAGCGCGCGTCGAACGGCCTGCCGGTGAGCGTGGACATCGAGAGCCCCGAGGCGCGTGCGGCGCTCGCGCGGGGCAAGGCGACGTTCTACCGGCGGGTGGGCGAGCGAAACCACGCGTGTGCCGACTGCCACACGCCCGACGCGGCGGCGGGCAAGTTCCTGGGCGGCCGCGTGCTGGCCGACGTGCGGGCCGGCCTGACGCGGCACTTTCCGACCTGGCGGACCGATCGGGCCGAGGTGTGGGACATGCGCAAGCGCTTCCAGTGGTGCATGACCCCGCTCGGCATGAACATGCTCGCGGCGGACTCGATCGAGTACGCGGAGCTCGAGCTCTACCTGACCTCGTTCGACAACGGCAAGCCGCTCAGCGTGCCCGGGATCCGCCACTAGCGCGATGAACGTCTCGCGGCGCGACCTGCTCACGCTGCTCGCGATCGCCGCGAGCGCCGGGCTCGCGCCCCGGAGCCTCGAGGGCGCGGACGGTCCGGCGCGCCTGCTGTCGTTCGAGTCGCTCGGCAACGTCACCTTGCTCCACATCACCGACACGCACGCGACCTTGCGGCCGGTCTTCTACCGCGAGCCGGACGCGGTCATCGGCATCGGCGCCGAGCGGGGCCGGCCGCCGTTTCTGACGGGCGCCGAGCTGCTCCGCGCGTATCACGTGGCTCCCGGCACCGTCGAGGCGTATGCCTACACGTACCTCGATTTTCCCGCGCTGGCGGCGCGCTACGGGCGCATGGGCGGCTACGCTCATCTCGCCACGCTCGTCCAGCGGATCCGGAGCGAGCGCGCCGGGCGGACCTTGCTGCTCGACGGTGGCGACACGATCCAGGGCTCGGCGACCGCGTTGTGGAGCCGGGGCGAGGACATGGTGCGGGTCTCGAACCAGCTCGGCGTGGAGGTGTTCACTCCGCACTGGGAGTTCGTGTACGGGCTCGATCGGGTCAAGGAGCTCTTCGGCGATCGCGAGTCGAAGGGACTGTTCGCCGGGGATTTCATCGCGCACAACGTGAGCGAGATCGGGTGGGGCGAGCGGCCCTTCCATCCCTACTCGATTCGCGAAGTCGGCGGCGCCAGGGTCGGCGTCATCGGCCAGGCGTTTCCCTACACGCCGGTCTCGCATCCCCGCCGCTTCGTGCCCGACCTCACGTTCGGCATCCGCGACGACGGCGTGCAGGCGCTGGTGAACGAGCTCCGCGACGACAAGAAGGTCGACCTGGTCGTACTGCTCTCGCACAACGGCGTGTCCGTCGACCTGAAGCTCGCGAGCCGCGTCCACGGTCTCGACGTGATCCTCGGCGGCCACACTCACGATGCGCTGGCGCAGCCGATCCTCGTGGGCCGCACTCTCGTCGTGAACTCTGGCTCGCACGGAAAATTCCTGAGCCGGCTGGACCTCGACGTCCGCCGGGGGCGAGTCACCGCCCACCGCTACCGTCTGATTCCGGTGCTGGCCCAAGAACTGGCCCCGGATCCGGACATGGCACAGGTGATCGACGAGATCCGGCGTCCGCACGAGGAGAAGCTCGCGGAGAAGCTCGCGGTGTCCGAGTCGCTGCTCTACCGGCGCGGTAACTTCAACGGCACGTTCGACGAGGTGATCCTGGACTCGCTGATGCTCGGCGGCGACGCCCAGATCGCGTTCTCGCCGGGCTTTCGCTGGGGGCTTACGATCGTGCCGGGGCAGGAGATCACCCTGGAGGACGTGTACGCGCACACCGCGGTGACCTATCCGAACACGTGGGTGCGTGAGATGACGGGCAGCGAGATCCACGCGGTGATGGAAGACGTCGCCGACAACCTGTTCCATCCCGACCCGTACTATCGCCAGGGCGGAGACATGGTCCGGGTGGGCGGCCTCACCTATACAATCGAGCCGTCGAAGCGGGTCGGTCAGCGCATCCGTGATGTCCGCGTGGCTGGCCGCTCGCTCGAGCTGACCCGGCGATACAAAGCGACGGGCTGGGCGAGTCTCACCGAGGTCGACGGGCCGCCGGCGTGGGACGTGGTGGCCGCTCACCTCAGGAGCGTCGGACGGATCAGACTCTCGCCGCGCGCGCGTGTGCGAGTCGTCGGAGCGAAGGCCACGTGAGCGCGCTCGCGTTAGGCCAGGGGGGATTCACATGCAAAGGGTTGCGCGGCTGCTCGTGCTCGTGATGGCGGGAGTGCTCTGCCTCTCCGCCGCCGAGGCGTCGCATCGGGCGGATCAGCCCAAGCGGCACAAGGTGTTCTATCACCTCGACGATCCCGGCGTCGAGCGCGCGAGGGCCGTGCTCGTCAACATCGAGAACCACGTCAATGTCGTCGGCTGGAAGAACATCGAGGCGCTCGAGCTGGTGGTGCACGGGCCGGCGCTGCGCACGTTTCTCGCGAAGGACATCGACCCCGAGGTGCGCGGCAAGCTCGAGACCTTGCTCGCCGGCGGGCTCAGGTTCGATGCCTGCCAGAACACGATGGCACGGCAGAAGATCGAGCTGAAGGACCTGATCGAGGGCGCGACGCCGGTGCCGAGCGGGGTCGTGCGAGTCATGGAGCTGCAGGAGGCGGGCTACGCGTACGTCAAGCCGTAGACTCGCCCTCGCGTTCGCGCTGTTCGGACTCTCGCTGCTGCCGGCGGCCGCGGCCGACGACCGGCTGGACGAGCTGTTGTCGGCATTCCAGGCCACGCCGCTCGGCGACCAGCGGTCGATGCCCTTCACGCTCGACGCGCTCGACGGCAAGCCCGTCTCGCTCGCCGATCTGCGCGGCCGGGCCGTCATGCTCTACTTCTGGGAGAGCACCTGACCGTACTGCGCGAGGGAGTTGCCCTCAACGATCGAGCGGGTGCACCGGGAGCTCAAAGGCCAGGGGCTGGTCGTGCTCGCGATCAATCTCGGGGAGCAGCCTGACCTGATCGCCGGGTGGGTGAAGAGTCGCGGCGTGACGGCGCCGGTGCTGCTCGACGCGAAGAAGGAAGTCGAGAAGAGCTACCAGATCGCGTACACGCCGACGGTCTTTCTCGTCGATCGACAGGGCAAGCTGGTCGGCAAGGTGATCGGCGAGCGCCCGTGGATGGGCGAGCAGGGCCAGGCCCTTCTACGCGCGTTGCTGGCGCGAAAGAGCTAGCGGCGACGGCGCGGCGGGCCGCCCGCCTCGCTCAGGGTCGAGCGCAGCGCCTGGAGCAGCGCCCGCGCCGCCGGCGAGAGCGGGCGCGGACGCGGATGGATCACGTCGAGACTCCGGCTGATCGGCTCGGCGTCCGAGATCTCGATCGCCACCAGGCTGCGCCGGCGTAGCTCCCGCACGACCGCTAGGTGCGGAAGGAACGCGAGCCCCATCCCGCGCTCGACCATTCGCTTGGCGGTCTCGATCGTCTCGACCTCGAGCGCTACGTTCGGCACGAGGCCGGCCCGCCGGAAGAGCCCCTGCGTCAGGGTCCAATCGCTCGAGCCGCGGTCGAAGAAGATCAGCGGCCGGTCGGCGATCTCGTCCAGCCGCGCCCGGCGCTCGCGCGCCGGCCACGAGGACGAGCGCCCGACCAGCACCAGTGGATCGTCGCGCAGGCTCACGGTCTCGACCTCCGGGTGGTGGAGTGAGCGCGCGAGCCCGATCTCGGCGTCGCCCCGCAGCACCATCTCCAGGACTTCCTTCGAGTGACCCGAGCGCACCGTGATCATCACCGTCGGATGCGCGGTCTGAAAGCGCTTGAGGACGTCCGGCAGGAGGTAGGTGCAGATCGACAGCACGGCGGCGATCTGGATCGCGCCGCCGCTGGCCGGACGGATGTCGTGCACCGCCTGGCGCGCCAGCGCGACCGACTGCAGCAGTTGCTCGGCGTGGGGGCGCAGCGCGCGGCCGGCCGCCGAGAGCGCGAGTCCGTGGCCCTGCCGCCCGCGCTCGAAGAGCCGCACGTTCAGCGAATCCTCCAGCGCGCGGATGCGCGCGCTGACCGCGGGCTGGGTCAGCCGGAGCGCGGCGGCGGCGCGGCGAAATCCGCCGAAGGTACCGACGGCGAGGAACGCTTCGACCTGCGGGATTTCCATGGCGCCTCGCTTCCGGAATCTACCTCAGTGATAAACATAATTTATCCGGGATATAAAAACAATCACGTTG
>Ga0075429_100001919_pt1 | contig 17246 bp, 13 predicted proteins | sample RhiMetdeltSRZDD3_FD_75295 | JGI IMG/M metagenome (GOLD analysis project Ga0075429, IMG submission 75295) | Populus rhizosphere microbial communities from Tennessee, USA - Rhizosphere MetaG P. deltoides SRZDD3 | ecosystem: Host-associated > Plants > Roots > Rhizosphere > Soil | place: USA... | reverse complement strand
ATTCGTGCCCTCAATGAGACGTTGGTCGGATATTCTCACGTCTCGCGCTCGAACACATCCCCGAATAGCACCTATTGGACCAAGGTCCGATTAGTGCGCCTTAGTGCGCCAGCGGAACGACGGCAGTCAGGTAGAATGCGCACGGTGGACGCGATGCCCTTCCGAGGCGGTCGGGCCGATCGCGCCCCGGCCGAAGTGGCTTTACTTCTGTGGGGTTACGGCTTCTGAGCAGGATGATCGACCGGTGTCGCGCGCGCAGAGTCACGGTGCTCGTCGCCTGGCTCTCGCTGGCGACCATCGCGTGCTCGACGCCGATCAGCGTCTCGAGAGTCGATCCCGCGATCATCCAGCGGTCCCTCGCCACGAGCGCCGTGGCGAACGCCAAGCCGAGCCACGCGACGCGGACGGTCCTCGAGGAGGAAGGGCTCATCGATCGCTTCGACGATGAGCCGGAGGCTGTCCTCAAGACGCTCCACTCTGCGGTCGTGTCGGGGCGACGCAAGACCCGCGCGCTGTTCGCCCTGGCCGAGCTGTCGTACATCCAGGGCCTGAAGTCGGGTGATCGGCGCTACTATCTGGGCGCCGCGGTGTATGCCTGGGCATTTCTCTTCCCGGACAATCCCGCGGACGCGCCGAACCAGTTCGACCGGCGCTTGCGCGTGGCCGCCGACATCTACAACCACGCACTGGCGGCGGCGTTCAAGTCCGCGGACGGCGCAACCGTCAAGCTGCGCTCGGGCGTGTTTCCGCTGCCGTTCGCCGAGATGGAGGTGACGTTCGATCCGTCGATGCTCGCGTGGCGCGGGCGCCAGCTCGGCCCGTTCGTCTCGTTGGCCGAGCTCGAGGTCGAGGGCCTGCGCGCGCGCTACCGCGAAACCGGGCTCGGGGCGCCGCTGGCGGCCGGCGTCAAGCCGATCGACCCGCAGCGCCTCACGTACGACCTGCTCGGCCCGAACGTGAAGATTCCAGTGACCGCTCTCCTCGAGCTTCCGCGCGGGACAGGCCATCTCGACACACCGCGCCTTCAAGGCACCTTGACCCTGCACGTGACCAGCGACGCCGATACGGTGACGGTGGACGGCAGCACGATCCCGCTCGAGAATGAGCCGACGGCCACCCTGGCGTACGCGCTCTCCGCCTCGCCGCTCTGGTCGCGCGAGCTCGGCGGCTTCTTCAAGAGCCTGATCCCCGATCCAGGCGCCCGGGCTCAGCTCGGCGCCATCACTCCCTACCGTCCGGGGCTCATCCCGGTCGTGTTCGTCCACGGCACGGCCTCGAGCCCCGCGCGCTGGGCCCAGATGTACAACCGCCTGGCGAATACCGCGCGCATCGAGGGCAAGTACCAGTTCTGGTTCTTCGCGTACGACACCGGCGCGCCCATTCCCTACTCCGCCCGCGTGCTCCGCGATTCGCTGCGCGAGGCGGTGCGGTCGCTGGACCCCGACGGCCGCGACGAGGCGCTCAAGCACATGGTGTTGATCGGCCACAGCCAGGGTGGGCTCCTGGTGAAGATGACGGTGATCTCGACCGGGACAAAGCTCTGGGACGGCGTGTCCAAGAAACCGCTCGACAACCTGAAGCTCAGCGCCGAGAGCCGCGAGGACCTGCGCGCGATGATGTTCTTCGAGCCGCTGCCCTTCGTCGAGCGGGTCGTGTTCATGTCCACGCCCCATCGCGGGAGCTTTCAGGCCCGCAACGTCGTCGGCGACCTCTTCCGTCGCATCGTCACGCTCCCGGTCACCATCGCGCGCACCAGCAAGGACCTGGTCACCGGAAACCCGGACGCCTTCCGCGTCCCAGCATCAGGGGAGATCACGAGCCTGGACAACATGAATCCGCTGCGGCCCTTCATCCGTTCGCTCGCGGAGATCCCGGTGGTGCCGCGGGTACACGTGCATTCCATCATCGCCGTGCAGGGTAACGGTCCCCTCGAGAAGGAGGACGACGGCGTGGTGGCGTACAAGAGCGCGCACATCGACGGCACGGAGTCGACGCTGGTCGTCCACTCCGGCCACTCCTCGCAGGAGACCCCACAGGGCATCGAGGAGGTCCTGCGAATCCTGACGCTTCACGCCTCGACCCTGGAGGAGCGCAATGCGAAGTGACCTGTACCGCACGTGGACGGCGCTCGGTCTCGCGCTCCTGCTCGGCCTTGCCGGCTGTGCGAGCAACGGCGCGACCGCGACCTCGACGGCGCCAGTGACCGTCACCGACGTCTCGAGCGTCGCCGGCCGGTGGGCCGGCCTGCTCTCGATCACGGGAAGCCGCGACCGCGAGGACTACGTCGAGGTCATCATCGACGGCAACGGCGCCTACCGCGCCTCGGCGGCGCGGACCATCGGCGTCCTGGACACCAAGGGCACCGTGACCGCCAGCGGCGGCCGCCTGCTCATCAAGGGTGACAGCGGCGGCCAGGGCACGGCGACGCTCTACAAGCAACCACCGCCCGACGAGCGCATGCTCGTCGTCAACGGCACGGCCTCGGACGGCCGCGCCTACACGCTGCGACTGCGACCTCAACGCTGAGCGCAGGCGGCCTACGGTAGAGCATAGCCGCAGCCTCGATACGCGCGGCCGTCGACTTCGAGCGCGACGATCGATTCGGAGCGCTCGCCGCTCATCGTGTCGACGCATTCGCTCTCGCGAATGAGCACGCGGATCCGATGCGCGTCGGTCTCCGCGGCGTAGACGGTCTCTCCGCTCGCCGGGTCGACCTGCGGCGCCGGGCGGGGCGTCGTCACGCGCGCACCTTCCTGATCGAGAAACAGGATCCGATCCTGGAGCATCTCGAGGGACCAACCGGGCTCGTTGCCGGTGGCCCGGAAATCGACGCCGCGCAGACGGGCGTCGGCGCGGATCGAGCGGGGCCGGCTTTCGACGCACCGGTACTTCAGCGCGCCGAGCTCGAGCAGCGCCTCACGGCCCTGGTTCCAGACCGTCACTTTGCCATCCGAGTAGCGGGCTCCCGAGGCTGTGACCTGGCGCGTGAGGCGCAGGACGTCGCGGTCCAGCTCGAGCGCAGCATCGCCACCCAGCACCGGGACCAGCACGAAGGCCGGCCCCTCTTCACAGTCGAACGCGCGCGCCGTCTCGGCGCGCTCGGCCGCGCGGGTCAGTCGAACCCGCACGCGATCGGTCGCGTCGACCAGCAAGAGCGTGCGACCCTCCTGGCGGAACGCGGTCACGGCGGCCAGGGCACTCAGGAACACGCGCTCCTGGCTCATCACGGCAGGCGGACAGGCCCGCCGGGTGCTCCCGATCGCTCCGGCGCGCAGCGTCGCACCCGACAGCTGGACTGGCGCGAAGTAGTTGTTACACCCGGTCGAGCCGACGATGCGCTCTTCGCTCTCGAAGGTGAGCGTCGACTGGGCGGACTCGAGCACGCCGGCCCCGTCGATGTCCTCGGTAAGCCACGACGTCCCACCTAGCGGCGCGGGCGAGTCGGCCGGACCGCGAGCCGCGCCCCAAGGCACCGCAGTCTGGCATGCCGAAAGGGCAAGGCAGAACACCAGCGCGGAAAATCGAAGCATAGGGCTCACCGTGCACGTTCTCGATACCGCGGGCGCCGGAGCCGGAAAACTGGACCTTGGGCCAGAACAGGTGCGCGCGAGCGCCGCCCACCGACGCGCTTTACCCGGCGCGACGAGACGTGACACAATGTCGCGGACGTAGAGGAAAAGGCCTCAGATGAAGCGGATCACCCGTGACCGCCTTCCGATGTTGCTCGCCCCGCTGATCGTCTGCGTCGCCTACTTCCTCGGCGCCAAGCTCGGGTTTGCCCTCAAGCTCCACCCCTACCCGATCTCGACGATGTGGCCCCCCAATTCCATCCTCCTGGCGGCGCTGCTCCTGGCGCCGACGCGGATGTGGTGGATCCTGCTACTGGCCGCGCTACCCGCCCACGTGGCCATCCAGCTCGCGAACGGCGTGCCGGTCCCGATGCTGCTCGGCTGGTTCGTCAGTAACTGCTCGGAAGCGCTGATCGGCGCCACGCTCGTTCGACGGCTCACCAGCGGACCGCTGCGGTTCGACGACTCGCGCCACGTCGGCGTCTTCGTGCTCGCCAGCACCCTCGGCGTGAGCCTGTCGTGCTTCCTCGACGCGGGCTTCGTCACGCTCGTCGGCTGGGGCGAGGGGACCTACTGGGGCCTCTGGACCTCGCGCTTCTTCTCGAACCTGCTCGCCGAGCTGACGCTGGTGCCGATGATCGTCGCGTGGGTCCGGACCGACCGCGAGGCCCTGCGCCGCCTCACGCCCGCGCGCCTCGCCGAGCTCGGGGCGCTGATGATCGCGCTCCTTGCGGTCAGCATCCCGGTCTTCAACTGGCAGAAGACCGGACCGGAGAGCATCGCGGCCCTGCTCTACGCCCCGCTGCCGTTCCTGGTCTGGGCCGCCGTACGCTTCGGCGCGCGGGGAGCCAGCACCGCGACCCTGACCGTCGCGCTGCTCGCCATCTGGGGCGCGATGCATCGGCTCGGTCCCTTCGTGGGCAGCGTGCCGCGCGACAATGCGATGTCGATCCAGCTGTTCCTCATCTTCATCTCCATCCCGCTCATGCTCCTGAGCGCCTTCGTCCAGGAGCGCCGGAAGGCCGAGCGTGCGGCGCTCCTGAACGAGGAGAGCTTGAAGCTCGCGCTCGACGCCGCGCAGATGAGCATCTGGGACTGGAGCATCACCGGCAACGACGCCACGTGGCCGCGCGAGACAAGCCGCGTCCCGTTCGGCCTGATCCTCCGCGTGGTCCATCCCGACGACCGCGCGATGGTCGCCGAGGCCGTCACCGCCGCGATCGAGAAGGGCGCCGCCTGGGACGTCGAGTTTCGCGTCGCGCATCCCGACGGCAGCGTGCGCTGGGTGATGGGCAAGGGCGAGGTCCTGCGCGACGAGGCGGGAATACCGGTGCGACTGCTCGGCGTCAACGTCGACATCACCGACCGCAAGCGGGCCGGCGAGGCCCTGCGGGCGTCCGAGGAGCTCTTCGCCAAGGCCTTCCGCGGCAGCCCGGACGCGATGGTGATCAGCCGTCAGTCCGACGGGCGCATCATCGACGTCAACGCCCGCTGGGCGACGATGTTCGGCATCGACCGCGGCCTCGCGGTGGAACGGATGCTCGGCGAGTTCCTGATCGGCGCCGGCGTGGCGGACCGGGAAGCGCTCCGGCGCTGGGCCGAGTCGTCGCCGCCCGTGCGCGACATCGAGCTACGGCTCCGCACGCTGGAGGGCGAGCACCGCGAGGCCGTCATCGCCACCGAGGCCATCGAGATGGGCGGCCACGCCTGCTTCGTCACCACGATCCGGGACGTGACGGAGCGCCGGCGCGGCGAGCGCGAGGCTCAGGAGCAGCGCCAGCTCCTGACCCACCTGAGCCGGGTCGCGGTCGTCGGTGAGCTTTCCGGCGCGCTCGCCCACCAGCTCAGCCAGCCGCTGACGTCGATCCTGAGCAACGCCCAGGCGGCGCGGCGCATCCTCGCGCGCGAGCCCGTCGACCTCGACGAGATCCGGGCGATCCTCGAGGACATCGTCGGCGAGGACCGGCGGGCCGGCGAGGTCATCCATCGGCTTCGCGCCATGTTCAAGCGCGGCGAGTCGAATCGCCAGCTGCTCGACCTCAACGAGCTCGCCGGCGAGGTGCTGGGCTTCACGCACAGCGACCTCCTCACCCGGCACGTGCAGGTCACGACCCGGCTCGCCGCCGATCTCCCGAAGGTGCGCGGCGACAACATCCAGCTCCAGCAGGTGCTCCTGAACCTGATCGTCAACGCGTGCGAGGCGATGACCGCCAACGATCCGCACGACCGCTCGCTGATGATCGAGACCGCCGCCATCGATCACGACACGGTGGGCATCTCGGTGCTCGACAACGGCAGCGGGATTCCGGTCGACGTCGTCGATCAGCTGTTCGAGCCGTTCGTGACCACCAAGCAGCAGGGCCTGGGTCTCGGGCTCACGATCTGCCGCTCGATCGCCAGCGCCCACGGCGGCCACCTCTGGGCCGGTAACAACGCGAGCCGGGGCTCAGCGTTTCGTCTGGTGCTGCCGCGGGAGGGGAGCCCCGCGGCGATCGCCTGATCGCGGCGGCGGTCAGGCCTGGGGCCAGAGACCGAGACGATCGGACTGGCGGACCAGCTCGGCCACCGAGCCCGCCTGCGTCTTCTCCATCACGCGGCCGCGGTGGAACTTCACGGTCTTCTCGCTGATCCCGAGGTCGCCGGCGATCTGCTTGTTGAGCCGGCCCTGGATGACCAGGCCGAGCACGTCGCGCTCGCGCGGGGTGAGCGTATCGAAGCGCACGCGGATCGCCGCCAGCTCCGCCCGCTCCCGCCGCGCCTCACGGTCGTGGCGGAGCGCCCGGTGGATGATGTCGAGCAGCGCCTGGTCACTGAACGGCTTCTGCAGGAAGTCGATGGCGCCGGCCTTGATGGCCCGGACGCTCGACGGGACGTCGGCGTGGCCGCTGATGAAGATGATGGGGATCTCGCGCCGCGCCTGGTTGAGGCTCTCCTGCAGCTCGAGGCCGCTCGGGCCGGGCAGGCGCAGGTCGAGCACGATGCAGGCGGGACGGTCGGGTACCGGGAGGTCGATGAACTCCCGGGCCGAGCTGAACGTCTGCACGTCGAGATCGACAGACCTGAGGAGCCGCTCCAGCGAGCGGCGCACGGAATCGTCGTCGTCGATCACGAAGACGATCGGCTGATCGGCCGGATCGCCAGGCCCGGCGGCGCGGGGGCCGACGGCGGCTCTCGGTGCGTCGCGATGGGGCGGGTGAGTCAGGGAATTCTGCACGGGCACCCTCGCCAGCTCGGGTTGCATATGGAAATCGTCGCCCGGCGGCTCCCGCGACGGCGGGATCGTCGAGCGGGAGTAGGGTAGTCGATTCGCTTTCCGGAAGCAACCAGACCTACAGCGCACGACGGTGCGATCTTGGTCCAGATGCCTTCCCCGCAGGCAATGCTACGATCGATTCGAGGGCAGGATGATCAGACAGCGGCCTCTGATCGCGGTCGTCGACGACGAAGAGTCCGTTCGCAAATCACTTCGGCGTCTCCTCGTGGCCTCCGAGCTCGACGCGACGGTCTACGCCTCGGGCCAGGAATTCCTCGACTCGCTCGGCGGGCATCAGCCCGATTGCCTCGTTCTGGATCTTCAGATGCCCGGCCTGACCGGGCTCGAGGTGCAGCGAGCGCTCGCCCGGGCCCGGGTGCGGTTTCCCACCATCATCATCACGGCCCACGATGAGCCCGAGACGCGGGCCCGCTGCCTGGCGGCCGGAGCGGTGGCCTACCTCTGCAAGCCGCTGCACGACGAGCTCCTGCTCGACGCGATCACCACGGCCGTCGGCCCGATCGTTGACTCGGTGGCCGCCCAGAAGCGGCCGGATCCCTAGCCCGCCGCCCGCTTGCCCGGAGCGATAGAATCGCTCCGTGGCCCGTCCCCGGTGTGTGAGATAGTCGCGCGATGCCTTGGGATCCCCGTATCCAGGCGCTCATCGACCGTTACCCCGCGCTTCACGCCGTGGGCAACACCCCCCTGGTTCCGGTCGATATCTTCCGCAAGGAGCTTCCCGAGGTCGAGGTCTTCTCGAAGATGGAGTCGCTGAATCCGGGAGGGTCCCTGAAGGACCGCCCGGTGCTTCGCATGCTCCTGGGCGCCGTGGACGACGGGCGGCTCAAGCCGGGACGGATCGTCCTCGACAGCTCCTCGGGTAACGCCGGCATCGCGTACTCGATGATCGGGCGCATCATCGGTGTGCCGGTGGCGATCGTCATCCCCAACAACGCGAGCGCGGAGCGAAAGAAACGGATGCTCGCCCACGGCGCGCAGCTCATCTTCACCGATGCGCTGCTGGGCTACGACGAGGCGCTCCGCGAGGTGCGCCGCCGCTACGAGACCGAGCCGGATCGCTACTTCTTCTGCGACCAGTACAGCAACGGGGATAACTGGCGGGCGCACTACGAGACGACGGCCGAGGAGATCCTGCAGCAGACCGACGGCCGGCTGACGCACGTCGTGGTCGGCGTCGGCACCGGTGGCACCCTGACCGGCCTGGGGCGGCGCCTGAAGGAGCACGATCCGTCGATCCGACTCATCTGCATCATCCCCGAGGCGTTTCCGGGCGTGGAAGGGCTCAAGCCGCTGGGACGCGCCGAGGACATCGTGCCGGCGATCCTGGACGAGAAGATCATCGACGAGCGCGTGCCCGTCACGGTCGACGAGGCATACCAGATGTGCGTGCGGCTCGCGGCGGCGGGCTTCTTCGTCGGTCAGTCGTCCGGCGCCTACATGGCCGGGGTCCTGCGAGTGGCGCAGCGGGAGCGCCGCGGGCGGTTCGTGACGATCTTCAACGACCTGGGTGAGCGCTACTTCTCCACTCGCCTCTGGGATTAGGCTACAAACGCGGTGCCACGCGCTCCGCGAACAGCCGCATCGACTTCAGCACGCGATCGTTCGGGATCAGTCCGCCCGGGTTCATCCACGTCGAGATCGTCGAGAACCCCATCTCCTCGCGCAGCCCGGCGAGCCGGTCGACGACTTCCTCGGGTGAGCCGATCACCGCGTACTCGCTCATGACCTCGTCGTAGGTGATCTCGGCGAGCCGGTTGGCCCGCGCGGCGCGCGCCTCGGTCGTCTGGGCGGTCGCGCCGTCCGACTTGTTCAGCGCCTTGCTGATCGATCGGAAGAAATGCATGGTGCTTGCCTCCGCTTCCTCGCGCGCCTGCCGCGGAGTCTCCGCGACGTAGAGCGGGACGCTCATGCCGACGTTGCCGCGTCCCGGGCGCCCGGACGCCGTCCACGCTTCCTGGTACGTGGGCAGATGACGCTTCAGGTCCCTGATGGAGACCGTGCGGACTGCCACGAAGATCGGCGATCCCATCCGCGCGACCATTGGATAGGTTTCCGGTGTAGACGCCGCGACGCGAATGGGCGGGTGCGGCTTCTGGTACGGCTTGGGCATGACACACACGTCGTTGAACTGGAAGTACTTCCCGTCGTGCGAGAACCGCTCCTGCGTCCAGGCCTTCCGGAGAATCTCGAGCGTCTCGACGAAGCGGTCGCGGCTCTCGCTGTAGGGAATGTTGAAGCCCTGGTAGTGGCCCGGCAGTCCGCTCCGGCCGACGCCGAACTCGAGGCGCCCCTTGGCGATGTGGTCGACGGTGGCGACGTCTTCGGCCAGGCGGAGGGGATGGCTGAGCGGCAGGACCTGGACGGCGATCCCGATCTTGACGCGCCGCGTGCAGGCCGCCAGGGCCGAGGCGATGACGAGCGGGGCGGCAAGGACCGAGCGGTCCTTCTGGAAGTGGATCTCGGCCAACCATACGGCATCAAAGCCGAAGTCCTCGGCAGCCTTCATCTGAGCGAGGGCTTCGTCGAACGCCGCGGCGTCCGTGACGCCCGGCGGGCTCGGAAACTCCGTGAACAGGCCGAATTCCATCCCACCCTCCCGATCGGATTCGGGATATCCTACGCCAGAGCGTCCCGTGACGGGGGGCCAACAATTGGGGGGGCACAATGCCTGGCGACAGAGTGTTCGATCGTAGCGCTGAGGACATCGGCAACATCATCCTGCTCGAGCACGTGAACGTGAAGATCCCGGACCAGGTGGTCGCGACGAACTTCTACGTGACGGCGCTCGGACTCACCCGTGATCCGTACATCATGACCGGCACCGAGAACATGTGGATCAACGCGGGCCAGCAGCAGTTCCACATGCCGACCGGGAAGCCGGAAGTGCTCCGCGGGACCATCGGGTTCGTCGTCCCCGATCTCGAGGGGCTGAAGACGCGGCTAGTGAGCATGCGCGAGAAGCTCGGCGGCACGAAGTTCATGTGCGCAGCCGAGGACAAGTACATCAGCGTGACCTGTCCGTGGGGCAACCGCATGCGGTTCCACAGCCCCGGACCCGAGTTCGGCGACATGACGCTCGGCGTTCCGTACGTCGAGTTCGACGTGCGGCCGAATACCGCGGTGGGGATCGCGAAGTTCTACCAGGCGGGCATGGGCGCCCCGGCCACGGTGTCGTTCAACGGCAACGTCTCGGCGAAGGTCCAGGTCGGTAACAAGCAGCACCTGATCTTCACGGAGACCACCGCCCCTGAGGCGATGTACGACGGCCACCACATCGCCGTCTACGTCACGAACTTCTCGGGCCCGCACAAGTGGCTGAAGGAGCGCGGCCTCATCAGCGAGGAGTCGAACCCGGTGCAGTACCGCTTCAAGGACATCGTCGACCCGGAGACCTCGCGCGTGCTCTTCACCATCGAGCACGAGGTGCGCAGCGCGACGCATCCGATGTTCATGCGTCCCCTGGTGAGCCGGAACCCGGTGCAGGTGCAGCGGACGTATCAGCGCGGCCGCGACGCGTACTACCCCGGAGCTAACTAGACCGTTCGCGCGATGTGAGCTCTCTTCCGGCGCCGGCGTGATCCGGCGCCGGAAGAGGGCAAGTCCCTCGGATCCGCTTCTTCGAAGCCTCTACTTCTTCAAGCCCGACAGCAGTCCGTTCGTCACCGCGCTCGTCGTGTTCGTGACCGTGTTGAGCACGGGACTGACGATCGGCGCCGGCGGCCGAGTGACCACAGGAGCCGGCGCGGGCGCCAGGCTGCCGACCGCGCCCCCCACGGCACCCGTGAGACTGCCGGTGACACCCGTCGCCGTTCCGGTGAGACCACCGACCACGCCGGTCGTGGTCCCGGTCAGCCCGCCAACGACGCCGGTCGCCGTGCCTGCCAGACCGCCGACCGCACTGGTCGCAGTGCCCGCCAGGCCGCCGACAACACCGCTCGCGGTTCCGACGACGCCTCCGGTGACGTTGCTGACCGTGCTCGTGACCGTCGTGACCGTGCCGCCCGTCGAACCGGTCGGCACGCTGACGGCGCCGCCGGTGGCCTGCAGAATCTCGCGGATCGTGGCATCCCGCATGGCGGCGTTGAGCGGCTCCACGCTGGCGGCCGGGACGTCCTTCGGAACCATGCTGAACTCCGAGCCCAGACCGCGCGCGGCTTCCTGCGTGATGCTCGTCGGCTGCGGCACGGGCCCGGCGCCGACCACCGACACCCGCTGGAGCGCGCCGACCTTGACCGCGGGCCCCACCGGGCCGGCCGTCGGGTCCAGCCGGGTGACGTCGACCAGGCCGCGCAGGATCGTGATCGTCGAGCGATAGCCGCTACCGGCCGGCTCGACCTCGGCGACCACCACGGTGCCGCGGATGGCCGTGACCGCGTTCGGCGTCTTGATCTCGATCACGTCGCCCGGCTTCATCAGGGCTTTCGAGACCGCCACGGAGATCCGGCCCTCGCCGAGCTGCACGGTCGCCACGCCCGGTACCTCGGTGATGGTGAGCACCGACCGCTCGCGGGCGGTGACGGTCGCCTTGCCGCCGAGCAGCACCCGCACGAACGAACGCTCGCCGGTGGTGATGCGGTCACGGAGAAACACGGCGTCCTTGAACTGCAGGGGCTGCGCGCCGGGCTCACTCAGGCGCGCAACCGTCGCCGTGCCTTCGATGTTGGTCACCACGCCGACGCGCTCGCCGGCCATCGCCGAGGACGCCAGCAGGAACGCGGCCGCGGCCGTGAGCAGCAGTGCTGCGATCAATCGCTTCGCGAGAGCCATATCCCCTGGTTCCTCCGTCGGCGGCGCCGTTCCGTCACGCCGGCGCGCGCGGCGAAAAGAGAGGGAGCAAGCGCAATGCCACGCAATTCCGGATTTCCGAGAAATTGAGATCAAAAGGTTCTTTTAGATTTCGACCACCGGTCGGGCGTACACCGGTGGCCACGCTCGAGCCAGGCTGGCAGCTTCTGGTCAGACTGGCGCGTTTCGCGCGCAATTCCGGATTCTTGCGTTCGTGCGGAAGTGGGACTACGCTCGCTTTCGCTCGCGGACTCTCGAGAGAAGGAGCCCCACATGGCGCTCAGAGCGATATCGGCCGACAGTCACATGGACCTCATCTACCTGCCGCAAGACACGTTCACCTCGCGCATGCCATCGGCGTGGCGCGACCGCGCGCCGCGCGTCGTCGAGCGCGACGGCCGTCTGATGTGGATCTCCGGCGACGCGGTGCTCGGTCCCTGGGGCGTGTACGGCCCCGGCGTGACGGGCGGGCGGCGCGGACGCATCCTGGCGGAGGCGGGCTTCGCCTCGGGTAAGCAGACCCGCCCGTCGAATACCATCGAGCGGTCCCAGGACCAGGACCGCGACGGCGTCGCGGGCGAGGTGATCTACGGCATCATCGGCATCTCGCGTGGCCTCTTCACGCACTCGGGCATCGCCGACCACGAGACGCTCGCGGCCGTCTACCGCGCGTACAACGACTACATCGCCGACTTCAATCGCACGGCACCCGGCCGCTTCTTCGGCCTGGGCTGCCTGCCCAACCACGACGCGCGCGCCGCCGCCGACGAGGTACGCCACTGCGCCGAGCTCGGCCTGCGGGGCGGCGTCTTCGTGCCGTGGGGCGCCGCGGCGCCGGTGTGGGACGTGGCGTGGGAGCCGCTGTGGTCGGCCGCCGAGGAGACCGGGCTCGTCATCTCCTTCCACGTGTTCGAAGGCGGCGCTACCACCGTCGGCTACGCGGTGAAGGGCGGCCAGCACCCGGCCTCCGCCGGCTCGTGGACCGTCGTCGCGCCCCTGCAGATGGACGAGATCTGCGCCTCGGTCATCCTGTCCGGCGTGTGCGAGCGCCATCCGAAGCTCACGCTGGTGCTGGGCGAGAGCGGCATCGGCTGGCTTCCCTACATGCTCGAGCGCCTCGACGACACCTACGAGGAGCGCCTGGCCGACGACCTCGGGCTCAAGCTGCCGCCCAGCGCCTACTTCAAGCGCCAGATGTACGCCACCTTCCAGAAAGACTTCCACGGCGTGCGCGCGATGGCCGAGATCGCGCCCGACAACGTCATGTGGGGCTCCGACTATCCGCACCGGGACGGCACCTGGCCGTTCTCGCAGAAGGCGATCGAGGAGCAGTTCCGGGGCATTCCCGAGGCGATCCAGGCCAAGATGCTCTGGGAGAATGTGCGGCGCGTCTACCGGATCTGATGCGCGAGGCCGATCGCCGGCGGGAGATCGCGACATATTACCTCGGGATCTCCCCCGACGAGATCAGCTCGTACGTCGCCGCGTCCTTCGACCTCTGGGATTCGCTCAGCCGTTACCGAAAGGAACTCGCGATCGGCGTCCGGTGGCTGGAGCTCGGTGGCGGTATGGGCGACCTGGCGGCCGACGCGCTCGACCGCGGCTACGACGTCCTGATGACCGACGTCGAAGACGCGCTGCTCCAGACGGCCGCGCGCCGCCATCCGCGGCTCTCCGGGCGGCTTCAGCGGGCGGACGTGTTCGACACGAAGGCCGTCGCCGCGCTCGGCGCCCGCGGACCGTTCTCGATCGTCGCCGCGCTCGGCGCGGTGCTCAACCATGCCCGCGACGGCCGCGAGCTGGCGCGGGGATTCCGCCACCTGGCGGCGCTCGGCGAGTCGCGCTCGCTCCTGATCGTCGATCTCCTCGTGCGGGAGATGTTTCCCGGCCACCCGGCATCGATCTGGGCCGACTTCCTGCACGTCCTGCCCGGGCTCGACGAGCTGTCGCGCCTGATTCGCGCCTCGGGCCTGCAGCTGCTCGAGACCTACTCGCTGTTCCACCGGTACCCGCCGACGCCGGCTTACGATCGGGAGTTCGAGGAGCGGATGCTGCGGGTCGTGCTCCTCAAGGCGGACCCGCCTTGCCCGGCGGGCGGCGCGCTGCGATAATCCTGCCGCGATAGTCAGCCACAGCGTTGCGCGTTGCAGGCCGTCGCGGGGCTGGGGCCCCGCCGGCCGAGACGCGGCTATAAATTAGGGAGGCGGATATGCCGAACATCACGATCCAGTGGTTCGCCGGGCGCACCGATCAGCAGAAGCGCGAAATCACGGCCGCGATCACCGACGCCATGGTGAAGATCGGCAAGACCACCGCGGACCAGGTCCATATCGTGTTCCAGGACGTAGAGAAGTCGAACTGGGGCTTCAACGGAAAGCTCGCCAGCGATTAGGGTCGCTGCCGTTCCGCCGGGGCGCGCGCGTACCCGGTGATAGCGTGACCGGATGAGGTGCCCCGGCTGTCAGCAGGAAAATCCGGAAGGCGCGCGCTTCTGTAACAGCTGTGGGACCCGGCTCACCGCGGCGGCGCCGGCCGCCGCGCCTCGGACGTACACGCCCGCGCATCTGGCCGAGAAAATTCTGACCTCGCGCTCCGCCATGGTCGGCGAGCGCAAGCAGGTCACCGTGCTGTTCGCCGACCTCAAGGGCTCGATGGAGCTCCTGGCCGACCGCGATCCGGAAGAGGCCCGTCGTCTGCTCGACGCCGTCCTCGAGCGCATGATGGAGGCCGTCCACCGCTACGAGGGCACGGTGAATCAGGTGATGGGCGACGGGATCATGGCGCTGTTCGGCGCGCCCGTCGCGCACGAGGATCATGCCGTCCGCGCCTGCTACGCCGCCCTGCGCATGCAGGAGACCGTCGGCCGCTACGCCGAGCACATCCAGCGCACCGAGGGCATCTCGGTGAAGATCCGGGTCGGGCTCAACTCGGGCGAGGTCGTCGTGCGCTCGATCGGCAGCGATCTGCACATGGACTACACGGCGGTCGGTCAGACGACGCACCTGGCGGCGCGCATGGAGCAGATGGCGGACCCCGGCTCCATCCTCGCCGCGTCCAGCACGCTCCGCCTCGCCGGGGGCGCCGTCCAGGTCATGCCGCTCGGGGCCCGCGCGGTGAAGGGCCTCGACCAGCCCATCGAGGTCTCGGCGCTCGTCGGCGGCGCGCCGGCGCGGTCCAAGGCCCGGTATACCGACGCCCAGCAGCTCTCGCGCTTCGTGGGGCGCACGGCGGAGCTCGATCACCTGCACGACCTGCTCGAGCTCGCGCGCTTGGGCCAGGGCCAGGTTGCCGCGGTCTGCTCCGAGGCCGGCGTCGGCAAGACGCGGCTCGTCTACGAATTCCTCCGGTCGGCGAAGACGCAGTCGTGGCGGGTCCTCGACGGCCGGGCGCTCTCCTACGAGCGGGCCGCGTCCTACCTGCCCATCGTCGAGATGCTCCGCACCTATTTTGAGGTCGACGCGCGCGATCCCGCGTCGCGCGTGGCCGAGCGCGTGGCGGCGACGCTCCGCGACCTCGATCCCGGGCTCGTCGACGCGATCGCGCCGATCCTGTCGCTCCTCGACGCGCTGCCGCCGGACGATGCATTCCGCGCGCTCGATGCCCACGAGCGGCGCGAGCACGTGCTCGAAGCGCTGGTGCGCCTGATCGTGCGAGAGAGCGAGCGCCAGCCCCTCGTGCTGCTGCTCGAAAACCTCCAGTGGATCGATCCCGAAACACAGGCCTTGCTCGACACGCTCCTCGAGCGGATGGGGAGCGCGCGCCTCTTGCTGCTCGTCGACTATCGGCCCGACTACGAGCACGGCTGGGCGAAGCGGCCCGGCTTCACCGAGCTCAGGATCGACTCCTTGCCGCAGGCCGACGCGGACGAGCTCTTGCGCACGCTGCTCGGCGACGCGCGCGCGATGCGTCCACTCCGCGAGCTCCTCACCCATCGAGGCAGCGGCAACCCGTTCTTCCTCGAGGAGATCGTGCGGGCGCTCGTCGAGACGAAGGTGCTGGTCGGCGAGCGCGGCGCCTATCGGCTGGCCGGTGAGCTCGGCGCGCTCCAGGTGCCGCCGACGATCCAGGCGGTGCTGGCCGCGCGCATCGATCGGCTCCCGCTCGACGAGAAGCTCCTGCTCCAGTCGGCGGCGGTGATCGGCTCGGACGTGCCGCAGGCCTTGCTCGAAGCGATCGCGGAGGTGCCGGCCGACCGGGTGGGCCAGGCGCTGACCAGCCTGCACAACGCGGGCTTTCTCTACGAGGCGAGCCTGTTCCCGGACGTCGTCTACCGGTTCAAGAGCGCGCTCACCCGCGACGTCGCGTCCGCGAGCCTGCTCCGGGAGCAGCGCCGCGTTCACCACGCGCGCATCGTGGAGGCGATCGAGCGGCTCTATCACGACCGGCGCACGAGCCACGCCGATCAGCTCGCGTTCCACGCCTCGCGCGGCGAGGTGTGGGCGAAGGCGCTCCTCTACAACCGGCAGGTCGGTATCCGGGCGGTGCTGCACGCGGCCAACGCGGAGGCGGTGCGAGCGTTCCAGGACGCGCTCGCGGCGCTGCGCCACCTGCCGGAGACTCGCGAGACGACCGAGGCCGCGATCGACCTGCGGCTCGACCTGCGTCCTCCCCTGCTCCAGCTCGGCCGTCTCGAGGAGGTCCTGACGGTCTCGCGCGAGGCCGAGCGGCTCGCCACGAGCCTGGGCGACGAGCAGCGCCTCGCGCGCGTCTACACGTATCTCATCAACTATCACTACCTCAAGGGCGAGACGCGCGAGGTCATCGAGTACGGCCAGCGCTGTCTCGCGGTGGGCCGCTCCACCGACGACACCGCGCTCCAGGGCCTGGCCCGCCAGTACATGGGCCAGAGCTATCATGCGCGCGGCGACTACGCACAGGCCGAGCGCACGCTCCGGGAGAACATCGAGATGTCGGCGCGCGACCAGGCCACCACTTCGTACGTGGCCTCGTGCGGCTGGCTCGCCTTCAGCCTGGCGGACCGCGGCGCGTTCGACGCCGCCACGTTCTATCTGGCCGAGGCCCAGCGCGCCGCCGAGACGACCCAGCACGCCTACAGCCGGCTCATCGCCTGGACCCTCATCGGCCTGGTCTGGATCCGGCGAGGACGTCTGGCCCGCGCCGTGCTGCCCCTCGAGCGCGCGATGGAGGCGTGCCGGCGCAAGCACCTGACGGTGTGGCTACCGATCCCGCTGTCACTACTCGGCCTGGCCTTCGTCCGCATGGGTCACATCGTCGAAGGGCTCCGCCTCCTGGAGGAGGGCGTCGCGCTCAGCCGCGAGCTGGGAGTCCGCGCGTATCTCGCCGCGTGGCTCGTCAACCTGGCCGAGGGCCTCTTCGCCGCCGGCCACGTGTCGCGGGCGCGCGAGACGGCGGGCCAGGCGCTCGAGCTCGCGCGCGAGTGCGGCGAGCGCGGCCACGAGGCCCAGGCTCTGCAGATGCTCGGCGACCTCGCCGCGCACGGCCCGCGGCCGGACGTCGCCGACGCGCGCGAGCGGTATGCGGCCGCGATGCGGTTGGCCGAGGAGCTCGGGCTGCAGCCGCTCGTTGCGTCGTGCCAGTCGAGCCTGGGCTCGCTCGACCTCCTGGCGGGCGACGAGACGGCGGCCGCGCGGCGGCGC
>Ga0075429_100001914_pt1 | contig 17265 bp, 20 predicted proteins | sample RhiMetdeltSRZDD3_FD_75295 | JGI IMG/M metagenome (GOLD analysis project Ga0075429, IMG submission 75295) | Populus rhizosphere microbial communities from Tennessee, USA - Rhizosphere MetaG P. deltoides SRZDD3 | ecosystem: Host-associated > Plants > Roots > Rhizosphere > Soil | place: USA... | reverse complement strand
ACGCGCCGAAGTGCCAGGCGATCTTCCGATGAAAGCCGTCTACATCGCCGAGCCCGGAGGCCCGGAGAAACTGATCTTCGGCGACAGGCCCGATCCTGAAGCGGGGGCCGGCGAAGTCGTCGTGCGCGTGCGCGCGACGTCGGTGAATCACGCGGATCTCGCGCTCCGCGCCGGACGCTCGGCGACGGGCGGGCTGCCGCGCATTCTCGGCCTCGACATCGCGGGCGAGATCGCGCGGCTGGGGCACGGCGTGACGGGCTGGAAAGAGGGCGACCGGGTCGTCGTGGAGAATCGCGTCAAGTGCGGCACGTGCGCGCCGTGCGTGCTCGGGCGCGACGAGTTCTGCGAGCGCCAGAAGCGCCTGGGCGGCGAGCTCGACGGCGGCCACGCGCAGTACTGCAAGGTGCCCGCGGCCAATCTGCAGCGGATTCCCGACCACATGGGGTTCGAGGAAGCGTCGACGTTTCCGCTCGCCGGCCACACCGCGTGGCACTGCCTCTTCGAGCGCGTCGGGCTCCAGCAGGGCGAGGACATCCTGATCCAGGCGGTCGGCAGCGGCGTCGGCAGCTTCGGCCTCTCGATGGCCAAGGGCGTGGGCGCCCGCGCGATCGTCACGGCCGGCAGCGACTGGAAGCTCGCGAAGGCCAAGGAGCTCGGCGCCGACGAGGTCATCAACTACACGACCACGCCGAAGTTCAGTCAGCGCGTCAAGGAGCTCACCGGCGGCCGCGGCGTCGACGTCGTCTTCGACTGCGTCGGCGCGACCGTCTGGGATGAGAGCTGCGCGAGCCTCAAGCCCGGCGGCCGGCTCGTCATCACCGGCACGACCGCCGGCGCTCAGATCCCGTTCAATCTCGCGGTGCTGCAGAGCCGGCCGCTGACCTTGATGGGCAGCGGCGCGCGGAGCCGACGGAGCTTCGCGGCGATGATGCACAGAGCCCGCTACGGCGGCCTGAGAGGCGTCGTGGGCCAGACCTTCGAGCTGTCCGAGGCGGCGAGGGCGCACGAGGTGATGAGCGGGCGCGACTTCTTCGGCAAGCTCGTCCTGCGAGTGCCGTAGGCATTCGACTTCCTAACCGCCCTTTCGATGGGCGACCCCGTCGACGTCAAGCGGCAGTATCGGCAGTTCGCGGAAACCGAGTGCAAGGGCTATTCGGACCTGTACTACCGCCTGGCGCTCGCCGTGTCCGAGCTCGACGACGTGGCCGGCTTCATCGCGGAGATGCCCGCGACTCAGCCCAATCTGTTCCTCGCTTCCATCCAGCTGCTGACCGGCCCGGCGGCCATGCCGACCAGCGATTCGGCGCTGCGGACCTTCGTGAAGAAGCACGAGGGTGAAGTCCGCGCCGTGATGCAGGCTCGCCGTACTCAGACGAACGAAGTCGGACGGTGCGCGGTGTTGCTGCCGGCGTTGCCGGCCGGGCCGCTCGCGCTGGTCGAGGTCGGCGCGAGCGCCGGCCTGTGCTTGCTGTTCGAGCGCTACCACTACGACTTCGGATCGACGCGGCTCGGCGCCGTCTCCTCGCGCGCGCATTTACGCTGCACGACGACCGGACCCGTCCCGCTTCCGCCCGCCTTGCCGCGGATCGTGTGGCGACGGGGTCTCGACCTGAGGCCGATCGACGTGCACGACGACGACGCGGTTCGCTGGCTCCTGGCCTGTGTGTGGCCCGAGCACCTCGAGCGCCGGCGACGACTCGAAGGCGCGATCGAGATGGCCCGGGCCGATCCTCCCGTCGTCCGCCCAGGCGATCTCGTCGACGATCTCCCGGCTCTACTGGCCGAGGCGCCCCACGACGTGCAGCTCGTGGTCTTCCATTCCGCCGTGCTGAGCTACGTGAGCCGCGAGCGCCGGCAGGCGTTCGCCGACGTTCTGGCACACGCGTCGAGGCGGCGGGACATCATCTGGCTCGCGAACGAGGCCGCGGGCGTCGTTCCCGAGCTCATCGCCCCGGCGATATCGAGTTCGCTCCGCTTTGTGCTCAGCCGCACGCGCTGCGCGAACGGGCTGCGACGAAGCGAGGTCCTGGCACTGGCGCACCCACATGGAGCCGAGCTGGCGTGGGTTCCGGCCGAATAGGAGTACTATTGGGACCGCCGCGCGCGCCGCGCACGTCGGGCGGCGCCGGCCGGCTCCGGAGGTGCGACATGGGCAACATTATTCGCCTGTATACCGGTACGGACGGCCAGACCCACATCGAAGAGCTTGACGTCGCCACGCATCCGGAGCTGACGACGCTCCAGAGCGCCAAGGGCATCGTGTTCCGAACGACCAAACCCGGCCACTTTTCCGACTGGCACAACGCGCCGCGCCGGCAGTTCGTGATCACGCTGACCGGCGAAGTCGAGATCGGCTTGGGCGACGGCACCAAGCATCGCTATGGGCCGGGGCACGTGACCCTGGCGGAAGACCTCACGGGGAAGGGCCACACGACGCGTGTCGTAGGCGATCAGCCTCGCCTGTCGGCCACGATCCCGCTGGCAGACTGACCGACGGATCGACAACGAGGAGAACGACCCATGGGCCAGATCCTCGGCCTCGGCATCACGCACTATCCCCCTCTCTCGTACAAGGGCAACATGACCGGCCGCATCAAGCTCCTCATGGCCGATCCGCTGCTGCCGGAACCGCTGCGCACGCCCGCGGGCTGGCATCCGACGATGCGCGAGCAGTGGGGCGCCGACGAGGGCCACGAGCACTCGGACAAGCATCGGAGTGATCTGATCCATCACTTCAGGAAGATCCGCGCCGAGCTCGACGCCTTCGAGCCCGACTTCGTGCTGCTCTTCGGCGACGATCAGTACGAGAACTACCGCGAGGACTGCGTGCCGCCGTTCTCGATCCTCGCCTACGATTCGGTCGACGTGCAGCCGTGGAAGGGGCATCGCGGCGAGAACTGGTGGGACGAGCCGCGAGACAAGACCTTCACGATCGCCGGCCATCGCGCGGGCGCCAAGCATCTGGCCGCGGCGCTGCTGGCCGACGGCGTCGACGTCGCCTACGCCTACAAGCCCCTGCACCATCCGCTCGGCCACGCGTTCGTGAACTCGATCCTCTACCTCGACATCGACCGCAAGGGCTTCCCGTATCCGGTCGTGCCGTTCACGGTGAACTCGTACGGGCGCTGGCTGATCGGCGCCCACGGCGCGCCGATGACGCCCTCGCAGGCGGCCGCGCTCGCGGGGCAGACCGAGCTCGATCCACCTGGTCCGCAGCCCTGGCGGTGCTTCCAGATCGGCTCAGCGATTGCGCGGGCGCTCGGGCCGAGCCCGTGGCGCGTGGCGGTGATCGCGTCCTCGAGCTGGAGCCACTCGTTCCTGGTCGAGAAGCACTCGCTGATGTTCCCGGACGTCGAGTCGGACCAGCGCTACTACGCGGCGTTGCGCGATGGCGACTGGGCGCTCTGGCGCAACACCACCATCGCGGAGGCCGAGGATCGCGGCCACCACGAGCTCCTGAACTGGTTCTGTCTCGCCGGCGCGATGGCCGAGCTTCGGCGCAAGCCCGACGAGTCGGTGTTTCTGGAGTCCTGGATCTCCAACTCCAACAAGGTGTTCGCGGTCTTCAGGCCGTAGCACGCCCGCTATAACAAAGGAGGAGCCCATGATCTACGAGGTTCGGACCTACACCCTGCGCACCGGAGCCGTCGCCGAGTTCGAGGATCGCTTCGCGAAGAGAAAACCGCTGCGCGAGAAGCACTCCAAGCTCGGCGCGTTCTGGCATACCGACTTCGGCCCGCTCAATCAGGTCGTGCACGTCTGGCCGTACGAGGACCTCAAGCACCGCACCGAGGTGCGCGACTCGATGGCGAAGGACAAAGATCTGCAGGCCCTGCCCGGCGGGCGCGATCTCATCGTCGAGCAGCAGGCCGACATCATGATCCCGGCGCCGTTCATGCAGCCGCTCGGCAGCCGCGACTTCGGCGTCGGCAACTTCTACGAGATGCGGATCTACACCTACGCGCCGGGCGATCTGGGGGCGGTCCTGGAGGCGTGGGGCAAGGCCGTGCCGATTCGCGAGAAGCTCTCACCGCTGGCCGCCTGCTGGACGAGCGAGCTCGGCGGGCTCAACAAGTTCGTGCACGTGTGGCCGTACAAGGATACCAACGAGCGCACGCGCATCCGCGAGGAGTCGCGCAAGGGCGGGCAGTGGCCGCCGCAGTCCGGTGTTCGCCCGGTCCGTCAGGAGAACAAGATGCTCATCCCGGCGGCGTTCTCGCCTCTGCGGTAACCTCCCCCCGATCGAACCGACGCCCGGGCGGCGTCCGGCTTCGTGCCGGAGCCGTCGCCCGGGCCGTACACCGGCGCCTCATCTTCGAGGAAGACGAAGGAGAGATTGCGATGGCCTCGCTCAGCCGTCAGCTCGCGCAGTGGGTCGTCGGACTCCGCTACGACGATCTTCCCCCCGACGTGCTCGACCGCGCCAAGGGCGTCACCTTGCAGGGCCTCGCGTCGGTGCTGCTCGGCTCGCTGACGCCGGGCGGCCGACAGGCCGTCACGCTCATGAGCGAGGAAGAAGCCGGCGTGAAGAACGGCGCCACGATCATGGTGGACGGCACGAAGGTGACGAAGGGCGGCGCCGCGTTCGCGAACGCCGAGATGGCGATGGCCGGCGGCAAGTGGGACACCTTCCGCATGCTGACACACCCGGGCACCAGCATCATCCCCGGCGCGTTCGTCGCCGCCGAGATCGGCAGCGCCTCGGGCCGCGACTTCCTCACCGGCGTCGCCGCGGGCTACGAGGTGATGGAGCGCATGGCCGCCGACTTCATCCCGACCGTGATGGCGCGCGGCTTTCACGCCGGCGTCGTGTTCGGGATCTTCGGTCCCGCCGTCGCCGCCGCGAAGATCCTCAACTTCACCGAGGAGCAGGTGAACAGCACGATCGCGCTCTGCGCGAGCCTGGCCGCGAGCAATCTGGAAGGGGCGCGCAGCGGCGGGCGCGCGCTGCGCGAAGGCGCGGCCGTGCGTAACGCCATGCTGGCGGTCACGTTGGCCCGGCAAGGGCACCCCGGCGGCGAGACGGTGCTCGAGGGCGAGGCCGGTTTCTATCACGCCTACGCCGGCAACAATCAGGGCCGGCTCACCCACAGCTTCGTCGGCGCCACGCACACGAGCCTGGACAAGATCACGGTCGGCCTGGGACGCGACTGGATGTTCCTCGAGACGCTGTATCGCGTCTACTCGACCGCGGGCTACAACATCGCCCACATCGACGTGACCGCGGCGTTATGCCGCGAGCACGACATCGCCTACAAGGACGTCGATCGCGTGGAGGCGGTCGTGAACTGGCTCGAGACGCAGTATCCGAGCCCGGCGTTTCCGAGCCGCCGCGAGGATCAGGAATGGAAGCCCGGGAGCACGGCGTACTACGCCGCCTACGGCGTGGTGAAGCGCGGCTTCCCTCTCCTGAAAGCGCAGGTCGATCCGGCCGGAGCCGACGATCCGCCCGAGGTGCTCGATCTGATGAAGCGCGTGAAGCTGATTCCCTCGCACGAGATGACGCTGTTCGGCCCGCGGATCACGATCTTCACCCGGGACGGCAAGAGCTACACCAAGCAGGCCACTGGGCGCGAGTTCATCTGGGACTTCGCCGAGGAGGCCCGTCGCATCCGCGAGGTCATTCCGGGGCTGCCGGTCCCGGCCGCGCAGTTCGAGGAGATCATCGCCACGTGCCGCGATCTCGACCGGGAGCCGCGAGCCGACAAGCTCGTGCGGCTGACCTTGAAGAAGGCGTGAGGGGTTCGGTATGCCGGGCAAAGTGCGCAGGATCGTGACGGGCGTCAACGCCGCCGGGCGCTCGTTCATCGCGTCGGACACGATGCTCCCGACGGCGCCGGTGGCGGCGGGAGCACCGGTGCGAACCGGCCTGTGGACCACGACCAGCGCGCCCGCCTCGAACGACGGCATGGATCCCGTGCCGGACGGCGTGATCATGCAGACACCGCCCGCGCACCGGGGCGGCACCGTCGTGCGCATCACCGACATCGTCCCCGACTCGGCGCGCGCCTACAGCCCGGACGAGCTGCGCCGTCGAAATTGCAAGACCACACCGGACCGCTCGGCGCGACACCCGGGCTTTCACGCGACCGACACCGTGGACTACGCGATCTGTCTGGAGGGCGAGGTGTGGGCCGTGCTCGACGAGGGCGAGACCTTGATGCGCCCGGGCGACGTGCTGATCCAGCGCGGTACGTATCACGCCTGGTCGAACCGCACCGATCGCATCGCCCGCATGCTCTTCGTGCTGATCGACGCCGAGCCGCTGAAAAACCACTGAACGACCGAGGAGGCGGAACTCCATGGCCCTGAAGGACAAGATCACGCTCGGCATGTCGCTGCCCCACCGCTCGCCGGAGCCGATCGAGATGAATGTCGTGCGCCAGGTGGCCCAGCGCGCCGACGCCCTCGGCTTTCGCGACCTCTGGGTCACGGAGAACACGCTGGATCACGTCTTCTCGTTCGATCCGATCGTGATCCTGACCTACGCGGCCACGCTCACGGCGAAGATCCGCGTCGGGGTGTCCGTGGCGGTACTGCCCGTCCAGAATCCGATCCACGTCGCGCACCAGTTCGCGACGCTCGACTACGCGAGCAATGGGCGCGCGATCCTCGGCGTGGGGCTCGGCCGCGATCAGCACTACCCGCAGTTCCAGGTGCCGCGCGAGCACCGCATCCGGCGCTTCCGCGAGCAGGTCGAGCTGATCCGGGCGCTGTGGACCGAATCGAAGGTGAGCTACAAGGGCAGCATTTACCAGCTCGACGCCGCCGCCATGTCACCCCGGCCGGTACAGAAGCCGCATCCGCCGATCTGGCTCGGTGGTGGACACCCCGACGCGATTCGCCGCGCCGCCCAGATCGGCGACGGCTGGATGGGCGCCGGCGGCTCGACCAACGCCGACTTCAAGCGCTCGGTGCCGCTGCTGCGCGAGCACCTCGAGAAGGCCCGGCGCGATCCGAAGACGTTTCCGATCTCCAAGCGCGTGTTCCTGTCCGTGCACGAGCGCGCCGAGGCCGCGCGCGAGGAGCTGCTCCGCTGGTACAGCGTCGTCTACCACAACCCGCCGGGGACCGATACCTCAGGGGTGCACGGCACGCCGGAGCAGGTGCGCGAGCGCCTGGAGGAGCTGGTCGCCGCGGGAGCGAATCACCTCTTGCTGAACCCGATCGCGCGCCACGCCGAGCACGTCGAGGCGCTGGCGTCGATCGCCGGGCTCAGCTAGGTCGCCGACTCGAGCAGACGCTCGACACGGGCGAGCACTGGACTTTGCACGAGCCAGGCGTGGTGAGCCGGGAGATCGACCCACACCGGAAACTCGCGGCCCGTGATCTTGCGGATCTTGGTCGGACCGCCCAGGGACATCAGGCTCTGCCACGATTCGGCGAGCTCGGGATGGGCCAGCAGTAGAAGTCCGCGGCCGAGATAGCCGTCGGCGACACCGGGCAGATCGATCCCGGCGTCCCGCGTCGCGCCGGCCAGCTCTTCTGGACCGAGCAGTCGTCTCGCCGCACCCGCCTCCCACGCCAGGACGGGACACAGTCCCCGTCCGGTCTCCTCCAGGGCGCCCAGCCAATCACGCCGGGCCACGGCGAGGAACCTGAGATAGGCGTCGCCCACTCCGTCGGGCGCAACCTCGTGCTCCCGGAGAAGAATGGACGGAAACGGAGCGTCCGGCAGGCTATAGGCGCGGATCAGCGACCCCGGCACCGGGCACCCGAAGGGGGCCACACGCCCGAGAAAATCCGTCAGCATTTCCCCTGAAAGAACAGCCCGTGGCATAGCCAGCAGGTAGCGCCTGGCGGCCGGATCGGTCCGGGCGGCCAGGACGATCTCGCCCCCCGGCCACGCCCGGCCGTTCGCGGCGCCATCGACGCCGAGATCCATCGGGTGGCAACGCCGTTGCTGGACGCTCATGCTCCGGTTAACATCAGACATCTTCTCCAAGGAGGGCCAGAATGGCCGAAGGTAAATGTCACGTCGAGATCGTCTACTGCGTCGTCTGAGGGTACCTCCCCGTGGCCGTCAGTGTGGCGGCCGAGCTGTCCTCGATCAACTATCGAGAAACGGCGATCACCCTCACCCCGTCCGACAGCGGCCGGTTCGAAGTGTACCTCGACGGCAAGAAGCTCTATGACCGGAAAGCACCGGGCGCCGTCGACTTCCTGCCCGCGCTGAAGGAGATCCACAAGATCCGCGATGCAATCAAGGAGATCTTCGGCGTGGCGACCGCACCGGCGGCCCACTAGGAGAGCGGCATGGCCATCGGAACGCACCACCTGCACGTGAAGACCCGGGATCCCAAGCAGACGATGCAGTTCTACGTCGACAATCTGGGGGCAACCCTGATCGCCGACATGGGCGCGCGCGGCTACCGCGTGAATCTGCACGGGCTGCAGCTCAACATCACGGGCCTGATCGAGTCGCAGAAGCGCGAGCAGCACTACGGGCTCGAGCACATCGCGGTCGACACCGATGACTATGCGGGTACGCTCGCCCAGTTCCGCGCCAAGGGCGTCCGCGTCCTCGAAGAGCTGCCACCGAACAACGGCCGGCGTGTCTGCTTCCTGGAGGCGCCCGACGGCGTGCAGATCGAAGTGATCGAGAAGGTCTAGCCCGTGGGCGCCCGCCGGTCCGGCCAGCCCGACGCCGTCAAGCAGCAGGTCGCGGCGCACTGGAACCGGCGGGCGCCCGGTTTCGACGCAGACTTCGGCCACAGCATCAAGACGCCCGCCGAGCGCGCGGCGTGGGATCGCATCCTCGATCTGATTCTTCCCGCCGGTCGCCAGCTCGACGCGCTCGACGTCGGCTGCGGCACCGGCTTTCTCACCTTCGAGCTCGCCGGCCGCGGCCATCGCGTGACCGGCGTCGACTTCGCCCCGGCGATGATCGCCGAGGCGCGGCGCAAGGCCGCCGAGCGTGCGCTGTCGGTGCGCCTGGAAGAAGCGGACGCCGAGCAGCTTCCGTGCGAGGCCGCCAGCTTCGATCTCGTCGTCAGCCGGCATCTCTTGTGGACCTTGCCACACCCCGAGGGCGCGATCGACGAGTGGAAGCGCGTGCTGCGTCCGGGCGGCCGCCTGGTCGTCGTCGACGGTCAGTTCGACGCCGGCGCGCTGGTCGCGCCCGCGTCCAGCGCGCGCGGCAGCCAGGAGTACGCGGCCATCGGCGATCAGCTTCCCTTCCTGGGCGGTCGCTCGCGCGAGGACATCGAGGCCTTGCTGACCGCGCACGGTCTGCACAACGTCCACGGCGATCCGCTGCACGATCTGGCGGCCGCCCAGGCGCAGCGCATGGTCGACGAGGGCCTCGAGCGGCGCACGCATCGGCGCTACGTCGTCTGGGCCGACGTGGCGCCTCGCTAGCCGAACCGGAGACCGCACACCATGAGACGACTCCTGCTCGCCGCGCTGCTCCTCGTCGTCTTCGCCTCGCCGGCCGCGACGCAGACGAAGCCCGCGGCGCCGAGCAAGCCCGAGGGCGAGATGCGCTGGGCGCTCTACGTCACGCTGGCGCCGGCGTGGTTCGACCCGGGCGAGACGACCGCGGGATTCTTGACGCCGTTCTGGATCCTCTACGCGATGCACGATGCCCTCGTGAAGCCGATGCCCGGCAATCTCATGGCGCCGAGCCTGGCCGAGTCGTGGACGGTGAGCGCCGACCAGAAGGTCTACGAGTTCAAGCTGCGCGAGGGCGTCAAGTTCCACAACGGCGATCCATTTACCGCCGAGGACGTGAAGTTCAGCTTCCAGCGCTCGAAGGTGGGCAAGGTCCTGAAGGACCGCGTGCGCGACGTCGAGATCGTCGGGCCAACCCGGGTGCGCTTCCATCTGAACGAGCCGTTCCCCGACTTCATGGCCTTCTACGGCACCCTGGCCACCGGTGCCGGCTGGATCGTACCGAAGAAATACGTCGAGAGCGTCGGCGACGAGGGCTTCAAGAAAAAGCCGATCGGTCTCGGGCCCTACAAGTTCGTGAGCCACACCCCCGGCATCGAGCTGGTCATGGAAGCGTACGAAGGCTACTGGCGCAAGATGCCCTCGGTGAAGCGCCTGGTGTTCAAAACGGTGCCGGACGCCACCACGCGCGCGGCGATGCTGAAGAACGGCGAGGTGGACGTGGCCTACATGCTCGACTCGCCCACCGCCCTCGAGCTCAAGCGCGATCCGTCGATCCGACTGGCCTTCTCCGGCGCGATCGGCATCCACTATCTCGACTTCTTCGATCAGTGGGACCCGAAATCGCCCTGGCACGACCGGCGCGTGCGGCTGGCTGCGATCATGGCCGTCGACCGGCGCGCGCTCAACGAGGCCGAGACACTCGGCGCCTCGCGGCTGACCGGCGCCATGGTGCCGCGCAAGTTCGAGTTCGCGCTGCCGCTCGAGCCCTATCCCTACGATCCGGCGAAGTCCAAGCAGCTCCTCGCCGAGGCCGGCTACCCGAACGGCTTCGACGCGGGCGACCTCTACCCCTACCCGCCCTACTTCTCGACCGGCGAGACCATCGCCGGCTACTTCGGCGCGGTGGGCATCAAGATCAAGGTGCGCACGATGGAGCGCGCGGCGCTCCAGACCGCGTGGGCGAGCAAGAAGCTCCACGGCCTCTGCATGTGCACGGTGGCGAGCTACGGCAACGCGGCGACCCGGCTGGCCGACACGGTGCCGAGCGACGGCGCCTACGCGCGCGGCGCCGACCCGGATATCGAGGCGCTCTACAAGCAACAATCGCGCGAGACCGACCGGAAGAAGCGCGAGGCGATGCTGCACCAGATCCAGCAGCTCCTGCACGAGCGCGTGCGCTTCGGGCCGCTCTGGGAATTCATCTGGCCCAGCGGCATCGGTCCGCGCGTCGCCGAGCCCGCGTTGATGCTGATCGATCCCTATCCGTGGTCGGCGCCGCTCGAAGACGTGCGGCTCAAGCCCCGCTAGCTGGAGGCGAGGAGTCGGACATGCCGCGCGTGAAGCCGATCGTCAACCGCGACGACGTGAGCCCCGAGCACCACGCGCTCTTCGACGAGCTGGCGGCCCTCCGCGGCCGGATCAGCGGCCCGTCGACGATCGTCCTGTGGAGCCCCGGCCTCGCGCGTCCCTGGAACGAGATCAGCGAATACCTCCACCGCCAGAGCATCGTCGAGCCGCAGCACGCCGAGCTGGCCGTCTGCGCGACGGCGCGCGAGCGAGACTGCGGCTACATCTGGAACGCGCACGTGCCGCTGGCGCGCAAGGCCGGCGTGCCGGTCGCGACGCTCGACGCCGTTCGCGATCGCCGGCCGGTGTCAGGGCTCTACGAGCCGGAGGCGGACGTGATCCTCTACGTCCGGCAGCTCATCCAGGACAATCGCGTGGAGTCCGAGATCTTCGAGCGGCTGCTCGCGACCCATGGCCCACAGTGGCTGGTCGAGCTGACCGTGTGGATCGGACGATATCAGGCGCTCGCCGGCATCCTGAACGGCTTCGAGGTCACGCAAGCGGCGCCCGCCGAAGCGCTGCCGATGGTCCCTCGACCGCGCGTGCCACGGGCCGAGGTGCGCGCGCCACAGCCGACGCCCCGCGTGACGCCGATCACGCGGCGCGAGCAGCTGACCGAGCCCAATCGCGCCATCTTCGACGCGGTGACCGAAGGCCGAGGCGGCATCCGCGGCCCGTTCGGCACGCTTCTTCATAGCCCGCTGCTGTGTCGCCGCCATCTCGACGTCGGAACATACCTGAGATTCAAGTCGCGCCTGGAGCCTGCCGCCCGGGAGCTGGCGATCGTCGCCGCCGCGCGCGAGAAGGACTGCCCGTACGTCTGGGCGGCGCACGCGCCGGCGGCGCGAAAGGCCGGCGTCAGCGAGCCGGCCATACGCGCGGTGCGCGATCACGACGATCTCGGCGCGCTGCCCGAGGTCGAGCGCGACATCGCCGGCTACGTGCGGCAGCTTTCGCGAACCAACGCCGTGGCCCAGGACCTGTTCGATCGCCTGCAGGCGCGACATGGTGTGCCATGGCTGGTCGAGCTCACCTGCCTGGCCGGCCACTACGGCATCGTGGCCTCCATCCTGAACGCGTTCGAGGTCGCGCCGGCGGCCGACGCCGAGCCGCTGCCGCTCGCGAGCGACAAGAAAGGGACGTGATGCTCCTCACCGAACGCCGCAAGCTCTATCGCCGCATCCTCGAGGGCAACGCCTGTGTTCACCCCGCGTCGGTGTTCGACGCGATGTCGGCGCGGATGGCCGAATCGCTCGGCTTCGAGGTCGGCATGTTCGCGGGCTCGATCGGCTCGGCCACGGTGCTCGGCGCGCCGGACCTCGTGGTCCTCACCCTGAGCGAGTTCGCCGAGCAGATCCGGCGCATCACGCGCGGGAGCGACCTGCCGCTCATGGTCGACGCCGATCACGGCTATGGCAACGCGCTCAACGTGATGCGCACCGTCGAGGAGCTGGAATCGGCCGGCGTCGCGGGGCTGACGATCGAGGACACGGTGCTGCCGACGGCATTCGGCGGCCAGGCCGAGGCGCTGATCTCGGTCGAGGAGATGCTGGGCAAGCTGAAGGCCGCGGTGGCCGCGCGCCAGGATCCGGCGCTGGTCGTCATCGGCCGCACCGGCTCGCTGCGTCGCGGCGGCATCGCCGAGGCCGAGAAGCGGCTCAAGGCCTACCAGGACACCGGCGTCGACGCGATCTTCCTGGCGGGCGCGAGCAAGCGCGAGGAGGTCGAGGCGATGCGGCGCGCGACGCGGCTCCCGCTCATGCTGGGTGGCGCAACGCCCGAGCTCGCCGACAAGAGCTATCTGGCGGCGCAGGGCGTGCGGATCGCGCTGCAGGGCCACCACCCCTTCTACGCGGCGGCCAAGGCCGTGTACGACACGCTCAAATATCTGCGCGAGGGCGGCGCGCCCACGGGACTCAAGGACCGCGTCGCGTCCGAGGAGCTGCTGAACGTCGCCCTGAAGCAGGACGAGTACAAGCGTCGTCAGGCGAGCTATCTGCGCTGAGCCTCGCGCCGCGCCAGCGCGCGCTTACTACCAGACGAACGGGATCAGCCGGTAGCGGACTCGCCGCGTGTAGTCGTCGTAGCCGGGCAGCTCGCGCCTGAGGAATCGCTCCTCGAGCACGATCCGCACGACGAGGGTCGCCGCGGGCACGAGCGCAAGGATCGTCGCGGCGTACGACTCGAGCCACAAGGGCATCGCGGCAAAGAACAGGACGGCGCCGGCGTACATCGGGTGCCGCACCCAGCCGTAGAGCCCGCGATCGACCGCCACCTGCTGTCGTTCTTCCTGATGTCTCACGACCGGCGACGCGAACGGATTGGCCCGGATCGCGAGCGTCATGATCCACCAGCCGACCAGGAACACGAGGAGCCCGGCGGACGACGCGAGCGGGCTCGGTCGCGGCAGGAGATGAAGCCTGAACACGTCGACCGGAATGAAGGCGATGTCGGCACAGAACGCGGCGATCAGCAGCAGCACGACGATCTTGTCGGCAAGCGGTTGCCCCTCTTGCACCGGAGGCTTGAAGCGCGCCGCGAGCCCGGCGGGGCTCGTTCGACGAAGGTACGCCGTGGTCGCAGTGGCGCCGACCAGAACCACGCCGAGAAATATCCAGGCGCGCCGCCAGGCGAGATCGCGCGTCGGCAGGAACAGCAAGGCGCCGAAGATGACGACGTTGGAGAGGACGCCGAAGACCAGCTTGAGGATCGCGCAGCTCCGGGGGCTAAACGCCTCGCAGCACATCGAGGGCCGCGAAGACGAGCTGCTCGGCCGGCGGGCCTTCCTCGAAGGCGCACATCGCGCATACCGAGGCCTGCCCGAGACTCGGCGCGTGGAGCGCGGAGGCCGAATAGCCTGGTCCGCTGCCGTTGTGACCCCAAACCAGACCCCAGCGTGACGCCGCGTCGACCATGACTCCCAGGCCATAGCCCGGCCGGCTCCAGGGCCCGGCAGCAGCCGGAACCGGCACCGCCACGGTCATCTCCTGGACAGAAGCCTGTGAGATCAGGCGCCCGCGAGCCAGCGCGTCGACGAAGCGCACGATCTCGGACGGCGTGGACGCCACGACGCCGTGAGAGACCCAGCCCGGGTGATACAGGCTCCGCACGTCGCGCGACGTGCCGTCGGGGCTGAGTGCCTGAGACATCGCGGGGGCGAGTGAGGCAAGATCCTCGACCGACTCGGCCACGAAGGTCCTGGCGAGACCCAGCGGCCGAGCAAATCGCTCGGCGATCAGCTCGGCGAAGCGGCGGCCGGCCGCCTCCTCGGCGATGCGTCTCAGGAGCATGTAACCCGGGTTCGAGTACGCCCACCCGTTCCCGGGCTCGAAGCTCAGCCCTTTCTCCAGCGTCTCCGCCATATATCTCTCGAACGACCACGGCGCAGTCGGTGAAGCGCGCAGATCTTCATGGTACGCGCTCAGTCCGCCGTAGTCGGGAACACCCGCGGTGTGATCGAGAAGCCGGCGAAGCGAGATGCGCTCGGCCTCGGCGAGGCCTGGAAGCCACCGGGCCAGTCGATCGTCCAGGCTCAAGCGGCCCTCGTCTCGCAGCATCAGGACGAGCGAGGCGATGAAGGTCTTGGTGATGCTGTAGGCGAGGTACGCAGACTCCTCCGGCGCGGATTTTGGAGCCCACGCTGTCGCCGCGCCGCCGCCCGTGATCATGGCGAGACCGGCGGTGCCGCGTCCTCCGGCGTACCGCTCGAGAATCTCCGCGAGTGCGGCCTCGAAAGACATCGGGGCTTCAGCGCGGCGTGCCTGGCTCTCCGCTCACGAGACGGATGCGATGTAGTCCGGAGGAAAGCCGAGCTTGGCGAGCACGCGCTGCAGACGCGCGGCGTACTCGGGATTGCGCTCGTGCGGCGCGGGCGCCTCGCGCAGGTTGTAGCAGAGCGCCGGGACGGGCGCCCCGTCGAGCGACTGCGCCAGGACCGCTTCCGGCCGGTACTGCTTGAGGCCAGGCGCCGTGTAGAGCCGCTCGAGCTCCGCATGCGTGAGCGCCATCAGCATGCCGTACGCCCGAGCGCCGGCGGACGGGAGCAGGGTCGCGCGCTGGCCGATGCGCAGCGCGAAGCCGTCGACGTACGCGCGCCGTGGATTGACCGGCTCGACCTTGCTCTCGCGCAGCAGGTCGGCGTCCATGTAGAGCCCGTAGAAGAACCCATCGATCCGACGCTCGGCCATCGTCGCTCGCCCGTGCGATGGCCGCTACTTCGTCACCAGCGCCTTGAGCCCGCGCAGCGCCAGGTCGTAGCCGACGATGCCGAAGCCGGAGACGCCGCCCTGGCTGGCGCCGAGGACGTCGGAGTGCGTGCCGCGGCGTGCCGGATTCGAGATGTGCACCTCAATCGTGGGGAACTTCACCCGGCTGATCGCGGTGACGAGCGCCGGATAGCCGCGCGTGAATCCGTCAGGATTGATGATGGCCGCGTCGATACCGCCGTCGTGCGCGGCGTAGAGACGGTTGATCACCTCGCCCTCGATGTTCGAGTGGAAGATCTCGACGTCGATGCCGAGGGCCTTCGCGTACTCGCGAATCTTCACGTCGTATTCGGGCAACGTCAGCGTGCCGAACACCTCGGTCTGCACTTTGCCGCGCATGTTCATGCCGGCGCCGTGGATCACCAGAACTCTCATCGCCGAGATCTCCTCGTGTCTACGCCCGTGATGTGACGCGCCAGTCAGTCTCGACTCCTCGTCCGGGCCGATCCGTGGGTCGCCAGCCGGATCGGATGGTCCGCGAGCAGCGCCGACCGGAGATTGAGCGCGATGCGCGCCTCGCCCCTCGTCAGCGGAGTATAGCCCCGCGGGACGCTCGCCCTCCCGCCCGAATCCGAGCACGCGCTCGTAGAACGCGATGGGTGCGCGGAGATCGTCGACGAAGAGCTCGAGACGAAGGCTTACGCGCAACCTAGTATGGTCGCCAGCGCCAGAAAGTCGCCGACCTCGATGTCGGCTCGGTAGGGCGTCTCTTCGTAGGGAAGATCGTAACGGTTGATGTAGGCACCGCGGTAGCCGGACGCGCGCGCGCCGACCACGTCGAAGCTGTTGGACGACACCATCAGGAGCTGGCCGGGCTCGGCGCCAAGCACGCGCGCCGCGTAGCGGTACACCTGCGGGTTGGGCTTGAACACGCCGACGTCCTGGACCGAGATCACACCGTCAAAGTCGTACTGGATGCGGTGCTTCACGAGATGCGCGAGGAAGTCGCGCTCGCCATTGGACAGCACCACCAGCTTGAACCGGCTCCGCAGGCGCCGGAGGCCGGGCACCGCATCGGGAAACGGATTCAGCTCCTGCCAGCCTTCCATGATGCGCGCGACGTCGGCGTCGATGAACGGAAGCTTGGACGCGCGCAGCGTGTAGATCAGCGCGCGCCGGGACGAGTCGAGATAACCGTAGTGGCCGATGTAGAACTGGTTGTCCTGGTATTGCTCGATGCGCTGCCGATAGCGCCAGCGCGCCCACAGCTCCGCCGCCGTCAGGCTCGAGCCCTTCGCCTTCAGGAACTCTGCCAGACGCGGGGCGTGACTGCCGCCGAGATCGAGGATGGTGCCGAACGCGTCGAAGGTGAGGCTGTGGACGGCAGCGAGAACGTCCATAGGGCCCCGCATGAGTACCACATCACCGCGCGGCGGGCCAGGCGCCGCCATACGTCTTGTCACCGAATTGTTTTCAGCAGGACTAGTCCAGAGCGCCGAGCCGCAGTGTCCACGGGGTGACCCGAGCGACGCGCAGGAGTCCGTTGACTTCCCAGGGATCGAGGGCGAGGCGCGAGCGGATTTCGTCTGGAGACCCCGCGCGTACGATGAGCAACACGTCGGAGGTGCCCTCGAGCGGGCCGCCCAGGAGCACGAATCGCTCCTTCGCGAGGGCGTTCATGAACGCGGCATGGCCGGACCAGTCGGCCTGTCCCTCCAGAGGCCGGGCCTCCCGCCACGCCGGACCGCGCGGGCGAATCACGGCGAAGAGCTGCGACCTCGCCCTCCTTCCAGCCTAGCGCGCGGAACTGATGTTGCGGTAATACACGGTCGTCCCGCAGAGGCCGCCGTGCGGAAGCAGCGCGTAGCCCGGGATCACCCCGACGCGCTCCCAGCCCATGCGCTCGTACAACCGCTCGGCGTCGGCCGAGGCGGTATCGAGCACCAGCAAGGTCTTGCCACACGCGCGCGCGGTGTCCTCGGCCGCGCGCATCAGCGCGGCGCCCAGGCCGTGGCGGCGCGCGCGACGATGCACCAGCATCTTCGAGAGCTCGGCGCGATGCGGCTGGTTCTCGGGCTGCTCGAGCACGAGCTGCACG
>Ga0075429_100001912_pt1 | contig 17276 bp, 20 predicted proteins | sample RhiMetdeltSRZDD3_FD_75295 | JGI IMG/M metagenome (GOLD analysis project Ga0075429, IMG submission 75295) | Populus rhizosphere microbial communities from Tennessee, USA - Rhizosphere MetaG P. deltoides SRZDD3 | ecosystem: Host-associated > Plants > Roots > Rhizosphere > Soil | place: USA... | reverse complement strand
CCGCCGCGCCTGCCGCAACGGCCTCGCCCGCCGCGACGCCGGCAGCCGCCACCACCGCCGCGCCCGCGGCGCAGGCCGCCGCGGGCGGCAGCGCGCCGCCGCTCTACGCGCAAAGCTGCGGCGTGTGCCATGCCACCGGCGTGGCGGGCGCGCCCAAGCTGGGCGACAAGGCGGCGTGGGCGCCGCGCGTCGCGCAAGGCGTGGACGGCCTCACCGCCAACGTCGTCAAGGGCAAGGGCGCGATGCCGCCGAAGGGCGGGTCGAGCGCGAGCGACGCCGAGATCAAGGCCGTCGTGCAGTACATGGTGAGCCAGTCGCAATAGCGCGCGCCCGCGCCGCCACGCGAAGCCGGCCCGCGGGCCGGCTTTTTCGTGCCCCTCAGGGCGCGGCGGCCGGGCTCAGGCGGTAGCCGAAGCGCGCGGGGAAGTCGGCGAAGACGGCCTCCCGCGGCCGCCACGTGCCGGACTCGACCGCGCGCGACGCGGCTTCCATGTCCGCGGTATGCACGAGGCCGAAGCCGACGTCGGTGGCGAGGAACAGGCGGCCCGACTCGTCGACGAACGCCTCGCGCACGACCGCGTCCGCCCCCGTGTGGCTGCTCAGTGCCACCCCGTCGGCCTGCGGCCGCACGCGCCAGACCCACGGCGCCGCCTCGAGCTCGACATACACGCGCTGCGGGCCGTTCTGGAAGAACCAGCAGCCCGCGTCGTCGCTCGCGTAGTTGCGGTGGATGAACTCGCGCAGCTTCTCGTGCAGGATGCGGCTGCCCTTGACCTGCGGGAACGGGCCGGCGGCCTGGGTGCGCTCGTCGCGCATGTACCAGTCGCCGCGCGCGTCGAGCCCCAGCCAGCCCCGGCAGTGCGGCACGTTCGGCCACTTCCTGAGCGCCGCCTTGACGATGTCGTCCATGGTCCGATGCTGCTACAGCAGGGCGGTGGCCCACGCCATCACCCCTTGCGGCATCGCAAGTACATGGCCGGGGAAGGGCCCCGCCGGAAAGCCGACGTGGCCGCCCTGCGCGGGCTGCCAGAGCGTCACGAAGCGCCCGGCCTCGCGCGGCGCGGGCAGCGAGGCGGCCGGCACGAACGGATCGTTGCGCGCGTTGAGCACCAGCGCCGGGATGCGCAGGCGATGCAGGTGGGGCTTGGCCGAGCCGCGCCGCCAGTAGTCCTCGGTGCCGGCGAAGCCGTGCAGCGGCGCGGTGAACACGTCGTCGAACTCGTACAGGTCGCGCGCGGCGAGCAGCCGCTGCCGGTCGAACAGGCCCGGATGCTGCGCCAGTTTGCCGAGCGCCTTCGGCACCATGGTGCGCAGGAACATGCGCGTGTACACCACGCGGTTGAAGCCGCGGCCGATGGCCGCGCCGCCCGCGGCGAGGTCGATCGGCGAGCACACGGCGGCCACCGCGGCGGCCGTGCGCGCGGCGCTGTCGCCCGCCTCCTGCGCCCAGCGCAGCAGCGCATTGCCGCCGAGCGACACGCCCACTGCGACGAGCGTGCCGCGCGCGCGCTCGCGCAGGCGCTGCAGGATCCAGCCCACTTCCTCGTGGTCGCCCGAGTGGTAGGCGCGCGGCGCGAGGTTGATCTCGCCCGAGCAGCCGCGGAAGTGCGGCACGGCATAGCGCCAGCCGTGGCTGCGCGCCCAGTGCGCGAACGCCTGCGCGTAATGGCTGCGCGACGAGCCCTCCAGGCCATGGAACAGCACGAGCATCGGGGCGTCGGGATCGGCGGCGTTGGCCGCCTGCAGCACGTCGACGTCGATGAAGTCGTGGTCCGGCGTGGTCCAGCGCTCGCGCGCGAAGGCGGGCGGCGCGCCGTCGTGGCGGCGCGCGCAGAGCGCCGCCCAGATCGTCTGCGCATGGCCGCCCGGCAGCCACGCCGGCGCGCGGTACCGCTCCATCAGTGCAGGACGGAGGCGGTCTCCACCATCTCCTGCACCTCGCGCGGCGTGCCGGGGCTGGCGTGGTGGCAGACCATGCGCCAGCCGAACTCGCCCTTCACGTAGACGTTGGTCGCGATGACCCACGCCGCGGTGAGGCCCTCGGGCCCGAGCGCCTGCACCAGCTCGAGCACGTTGTGCACGGCGCTCGAATGGCTCACGATGCGGCGCACCTGCTCGGGCTGCGCGGGGATGGCGCCGTTGGCGAACAGCGCCTCGAAGCTGCTGCGGATGGCCGCGGCGCCCACCAGCCGCGGACCGCCCGGATGCACGCACACGATCTCGTCGTCGTCGGACCACACCGCCATCAGCTTGTCCACGTCGGCGCTCTGCAACGCGTCGTAGAACTGGCGCTCGATGTCGTCCGGGCTGCCGAGCAGCGCGTGGGGCAGCCGTTGGCGCGGCATCAGGCGAACACCACCGTCTTGTGCCCGTTCATCAGCACGCGGTGCTCCACGTGCCAGCGCACGGCGCGCGCGAGCACCACGCTCTCCACGTCGCGGCCGACCGCGGTGATCTCCTCCGGCCCGGCGCCGTGGTCCACGCGCTCGACGTCCTGCTCGATGATGGGCCCTTCGTCGAGGTCGGGGGTGACGTAATGCGCCGTGGCGCCGATCAGCTTGACGCCGCGGTCGTGCGCCTGGTGGTACGGCCGCGCGCCCTTGAAGCTGGGCAGGAAGCTGTGGTGGATGTTGATGGCGCGGCCCTTGAGGAAGGCGCAGAACTCGGGGCTCAGGATCTGCATGTAGCGCGCGAGCACGACCAGGTCCACCTTCTGCTCGGCGAGCAGCGCCTCCACGCGCATCTCCTGCGCGCGCTTGGCCTGCGCCGGCGCGCCCGGGGCGAGCGGCAGGTGGTGGAAGGGGATGCGGTAGCTCTCGGCGAGCGGCGCGAAGTCGGGGTGGTTCGACACGATCGCCGCCACCTCCACGTCGAGCTGGCCGGAGTGCACGCGGAACAGCAGGTCGTTGAGGCAATGCCCGTGCTTGCTCACCATCAGCAGCAGGCGCGGCTTGCGCGCCAGCGAATGGAAGCGCGCCTCCATGCGGAACTGCTGGCGCACGTGCGTGAAGAGCCGCTCCAGCGTGTCCTCGCCCGACAGGTGCGCCGGCGCCTCGAAATGCACGCGCATGAAGAACAGGCCCGTGCCGCCTTCGCTCTGCACGTCGCCGAACTGCTGCGAGTCGATGATGTTGCAGCCCGCCTGGTACAGCAGGCCGGAGACCGCGTAGACGATCCCCTTGGCGTCGGGACACGAGAGCGTGAGGACGAATTCGGTCGGCGCAGACATGGGGCGGGATTGTACGAAGCGCTCCGATGCGCCACCCGCGACGCATAATCGCGCGCCGAAACGACCCCGACGCCGCGCGCATGTCGCTCCCACCCAGCCGGGACTGGTCCGAACGCAGTCGCGAGCTGTCGCACCTGCTGGCGCGCGCCGGCATGGGCGACCGCGCCGCCTTCGCCGCGCTCTATGCCAAGAGCAGCGCGCATCTGTTCGCCGTGGTGCTGCGTATCTGCCACGACCGGGCACACGCGGAGGACGTCCTCCAGGAGGTGTACGTCAACGTCTGGCGCGCGGCGAGCGGATTCGACGCGGCGCAGAGCCAGCCCCTCACGTGGCTCACCAGCATCGCGCGCAACCGGGCCATCGACAGCCTGCGGCGCGCGCAGACCCAGCCGCGCCTGCAGAGCGCCAACGCCGCCGACGACGAGGATCCCGACGTGTACGAACAGACCGCAGACGACCGCCCCGGCCCGCTCGAGCTGCTGGCGCGCGCCGCGGACGCGCGCGCGCTCGCGCAGTGCATGGACACGCTCACCGGTCCGCAGCGCTCGAGCGTGGCGCTGGCGTTCTACGACGGGCTCAGCCATTCGGAAGTGGCCGAGCACCTCGGGCAGCCGATCGGCACGGTCAAGAGCTGGGTGCGGCGCGGACTGCTCGCGCTCAAGCGCTGCCTCGACGAGGCGGTGCAGCGTGACGCTGCGGCGCCGGCGCGGGGCTGAGCCCCATGGACTACAGCCATCCCGAGCTCGCGGAACGCCTGGCGGCGGAGTACGTCGCCGGCAGCCTGCGCGGGCCGGCGCGCCGGCGCTTCGAGGCGCTGCTGCCCGCGCACCCGGTGATGCGGCAGGCGGTGCGCGAGTGGCAGACGCGGCTCATGCCGCTCACCGTCTCGGTCGAGCCGCAGGCGCCGCCGGCCGCGGTGTGGGACCGCATCGAGGCCAGCATCGGGGGCGGCAGCCTGGCCGCGCGCCCCGCGCCCGCCGCGCCGTCGTGGTGGCAGCGGCTGGCGCTGTGGCGCGGACTGGCCGCCTTCGCGACCGTGGCGGCGGTGAGCCTCGGCGTGCTGCTCGCGCGCCCGCAGCCCGCTCAGCCGCCGATCGTCGTGGTGCTGAACGCCACGGGCGCCACCGCCGACGGGGCGGTCGTGCCGGCCACCTTCGTGGCCAGCATCAGCGGCGACGGTCGATCGATGGTGACGCGCCCCATCGCCCGGGTGAGCCTGCAGGCGAGCCGGGCACTGGAGCTGTGGGCCGTGCCGGCGCAGGGGGCGCCTCGCTCGCTCGGGCTCGTGTCGGCGCAGTCGGCGACGGTCGTGCGTGGCGAACGCATGCTCGACAACGCCGACGCCCTCGCGGTGAGCCTCGAGCCGCCGGGGGGCTCGCCGACGGGCGCGCCGACGGGTCCGGTGTTGTGGGCGGGCAAGCTCGGGACCTGAGGCATGTCGAGCCGACGCGCCCATGGCGTCGGATGGGCAGGGCGGCAGCGTGCCCACCCGCGGCAGCCGGCCGCCGACCCACCGGTGCGCTACGCGACCTGCGCCGCCTCGTCCAGCGCCGCTTCCACGCGCTCGGGCGACACCTCCGCCAGGCACCGGTAGTGCCCATACCGGCAGGTGCGCTCGAAGCACGGCATGCAGTCGAGCTTCAGCTCGTCCTTGAGCCACAGCACCTTCGCGCGCCGGTTGAGCGGCGGCGTGTGCTCGGGGCTCGTCGAGCCGAACACCGCCACCTGCGGCACGCCGAAGGCCGCGGCCACGTGCATCAGGCCGGAATCGTTGCTCACGGCGCCGCGCGCGCCGGCGATCAGCGCGATCGCCTGGTCCAGCGAGGTGGCGCCGGCCAGCACGCGGCAGGCGCCGGGCGCGAGGGCGGCGATCTCCTGCGCCAGCGCCTTCTCCTTGGCCGAGCCGAGCAGCACGACGGGCAGGCGGCGCACGGCATGCAGCGACCGCGCCAGCGCCGCGTAATGCCTGGCCGGCCAGCACTTCGACGGGCCGTACTCGGCGCCGGGCGCGAACACGAGGTACCCGCCGGGCGCGACACCGGCCGCGCGCGCGGCGTCGGCGATGGCCGCGTCGCTCGCATGCAGGCGCGGCGGGGGCACGGGCTCGTCCATCGGCCCGGCCAGCGCGGCGTAGAACGCCACCATCGGCGGCCGTCCCCCGGGGTTGGGCAGCCGCTCGTTGAGCAGCACGAAGCGGCCTTCGCCGTGGTAGCCGACGCGCCGCGGAATGCGCGCGAGGAAGGGAACCAGCGCGGACTTGAGCGAGTTGGGCAGCACGTAGGCCGTGTCGAAGCGCCCGCGCAGGCCGCGCGCCACGTCGCGCCGCGCCGGCCAGTCGAGCCGCCCGTGCGCGAACGGCCACGCCAGCACCTCCTGCACCTGCGGCATCGCGCGGTACGCGGGCGCGACCCAGGGCAGCGCGGCCACGGTGAGGCGCTCGCCGCGCCGGGCGAGGCGCGCCAGCAGCGGCTCGCTCATCACCGCGTCGCCGATCCACTGCGGCGCGACGACGAGCGCGCGCGTCATCGACGGGCGTGGCAGCGCGGCGCGGCCATCAATGCGCGTGCCCGGCGACCTCGCCCGCCTTCATGCGGTACACCGTGCCGCAGTACGGGCACCGGCCTTCACCGGTGCTCGCCACGTCGATGAAAACGCGCGGGTGGCCGCTCCACAGCGGCATCCTCGGATTGGGGCAGAACACCGCGCCGTGCCCCTGCAGGTCCTGGGCGGTCACCTCGACCACCGACTCGTTCTCGTTCATCCGGTTCAGACCTGGGTCAGCCACTCGGCGTACTTGGCGTTGCGGCCATTGACGATGTCGAAGAATGCGCTCTGGATCTTCTCGGTGACGGGGCCGCGCGCGCCCTTGCCGATCTCGATGCGGTCCAGTTCGCGGATGGGCGTGACCTCCGCCGCCGTGCCGGTGAAGAACGCCTCGTCGCTGATGTAGATCTCGTCGCGCGTGATGCGCTTTTCCACCAGCTTCAGCCCCAGGTCGCCGCAGATGGCGAAGACGGTGTTGCGCGTGATGCCGTTCAGCGCGCCGGCCGACAGGTCGGGCGTGTAGACCACGCCGTTCTTCACCACGAAGATGTTCTCGCCCGCGCCCTCGCTCACGAAGCCGGAGGCGTCGAGCAGCAGCGCCTCGTCGTAGCCGTCGTCGGTGGCCTCCATGTTGGCGAGGATCGAGTTCGAGTAGTTGCTCACCGCCTTGGCCTGCGTCATCGTGATGTTGACGTGGTGGCGCGTGAAGCTGGAGGTCTTCACCCGGATGCCGCGCTTCAGGCCTTCCTCGCCCAGGTAGGCGCCCCAGGCCCAGGCGGCGATCATCAGGTGGATGCGGTTGCCCTTCGGGCTCACGCCCAGCTTCTCGTCGCCGATCCACGCGAGCGGGCGCAGGTAGCAGCTGACGAGCTTGTTCTCCCGCACCACCTGGCGCTGCGCCTCGACCACCTGCTCGAACGAGTAGGGGATCTTCATGCGCAGGATCTTCGCGCTGTTGAACAGCCGCTCGGTGTGCTCGCGAAGGCGGAAGATCGCCGTGCCGTTCACGGTGTCGTAGGCGCGCACGCCCTCGAAGGCGCCGCAGCCGTAGTGCAGCGTGTGGGTCAGGACGTGGATCTTGGCGTCGCGCCAGTCGACGAGTTCGCCGTCCATCCAGATCTTGCCGTCGCGGTCCGCCATTGACATGGAAAGTCCTCGTGGGAAGAGAAAACCCGGGATTTTACGAGGGTCTCGACGACGGCCCGCCAGACGGCTCCAGTCATCGCGCGACCGCATGCCGCCGCCTCACCCGAGACGGGGGGTACATCGAACCGTCGACTGCCGACACAATCGGTTGCATCGATCAGGCCGGGGGAGCCAATGAGATTGAAGTTCATCAAGTCGACGTTCGGGCGCGCGGCGCTGGCCGTCGCGTTGCTCGGGGCCTTCACCACCGCCCAGGCGGGGCTGGTGACCGGCACCTTCGACTGCATTTCCGCGAACGAGGAGCCGGGCTGCGCGCTCGCCGAAGCGCAGCTCGGCTGGTCCTGGGACGACAGCCTCTCCCACTTCACGATCGCCAACGCCGGCGGCGGGTACGTCTCCGAGGTCTACTTCGATCTGCTGGCCGACATGCAGGCGTCGTTCGTCTCGGGCGTGGGCACGGTGATGTTCAGCGCCGAGAACACCTCGCCGGCGGCGCTGCCCGGCGGCAACGCCATCAGCTTCACGTCCGACGCCGCCTTCGATTCCGGCCCGAAGGGCAAGGGCCAATACGGCATCGACGCCGGCGAATCGGCCACCTTCCTCGTCACGTCGTCGCTCGGCGCGGTCGACAGCGCGAGCTTCACCTCGGGCATCCGCGTCCAGAGCGTGATCGACGGCCAGACCATGAGCATGGTGTCGGTGTCCGAGCCAGTGCCCGTGGTGTCGGTGTCCACGCCGGTGCCCGAGCCGGCCGGCTTCGCCATGGCGCTGCTCGGCCTGGCGATCGTCGGCGGCCTCGCCAGGGCGCGCGGCAAGGCCTGAGCCGACCGTTCGCAGGCGAATCGTTCACGGGTGCCTCACGATCGCCGACGGCCGCAGCCGGCACCGCGCATCACCCCGGCACGGCCTCGCGGGTGCGAGGCCGTGCCTCATGGCGGTGGTGATGGCGCGGTCGCGTCGCGCCTCAGCTCCCAGGTCTCGCAGCGCCCGTCGCGCACGACCACGATGACGCTCGCGCCCGACGCATCCGTCCATTCGTAGCGCTCGGGATCGTCCGAGACCTTGCGACCCAGGCTGCGGGCGATCGCCACCACCCGCATCAGCAGCAGCCCGGGCCGCAGCTTCGAATGCAGCATGACGGCGCTGTCCACGTGGCCGACCGGCTTGCCGGCCGCGTTGCGCATCACGCGCAGGGCGCGGTTGAACTGCAGCAGCAGCCAGAACACGCACGCCGTGAGGGCGAACAAGACGCCTTGCCAGCCGTACTGCCACCAGGCCAGGCCGACGAAGGCCACCGCGAGAATCCAACCGAGCACGGGATGCATGGGCGCGATGGTAGGGCGTGCGCCGGCGCGCTACAGCGAGCGCGCCAGCGCCATCGCCTCCTCGATGCGCTCCACCGCGTGGATCGCGAGCCCTTCCACCGGCTTCCTGGGCGCGTTCGCCTTCGGCACGACGGCCACCGAGAAGCCGAGCTTGGCCGCCTCGCGCAGCCGCTCCTGGCCGCGCGGCGCCGGGCGCACCTCGCCCGCCAGGCCGACCTCGCCGAAGGCGAAGAAGCCGCGCGGCAGCGGCCGCGCGCGCAGGCTGCTCTGGATGGCCAGCATCACCGCGAGGTCCGCCGCGGGCTCGCCGATGCGCACGCCGCCCACCGCGTTCACGAACACGTCCTGGTCGAACGACGCGATGCCCGCGTGCCGGTGCAGCACCGCCAGCATCATCGCCAGGCGGTCGCGGTCGATGCCGACCGACAGCCGCCGCGGGCTGGGCCCGCCGCTGTCGACCAATGCCTGCAGTTCGACCAGCATCGGGCGCGTGCCTTCCAGCGTCACCAGCACGCACGAGCCGGCCACCGGCTCGCCGTGCGTGGACAGGAAGATGGCGCTCGGGTTGGCGACGCCCTTCAGCCCCTTCTCGGTCATCGCGAACACGCCGATCTCGTTGACCGCGCCGAAGCGGTTCTTGACGGCGCGCACCAGGCGGAAGCTGGAATGCGTGTCGCCCTCGAAGTAGAGCACCGTGTCGACGATGTGCTCCAGCACGCGCGGCCCGGCGAGCGCGCCTTCCTTGGTGACGTGGCCCACCAGCACGATGGTGAGGCCGCTCGCCTTGGCCGTGCGCGTGAGCTGCGCCGCGCACTCGCGCACCTGCGCCACCGAGCCGGGCGCCGAGGTGAGCTGCTCGCTGTAGAGCGTCTGGATCGAGTCGATCACGCACACCGCCGGCCGCTCGGCCTCCAGCGTGGCGACGATCTTCTCGAGGTTGATCTCGGCGAGCACGCGCACGCGCGAGCCGTCGAGGCCGAGGCGACGCGAGCGCAGCGCCACCTGCGCGCCCGACTCCTCGCCCGTCACGTACAGCGTGCGCAGCGTGCGCGACAGCGCGTCCAGCGCCTGCAGCAGCAGGGTGGACTTGCCGATGCCCGGGTCCCCGCCGATCAGCACCACGCCGCCGGCGACGATGCCGCCGCCCAGCGCGCGGTCGAGCTCCTCGATGCCCGTGGGCTGGCGGTCCACGTCCGAGGCCTCGATCTCGCACAGCGTGGCCACCGGCTGGCTCTTGGCGAGCGACTGGAAGCGGTGGCGCGGCGGCGCGTCGGCGACCGATTCGACGAGCGTGTTCCAGGCGCCGCAGCCCGGGCACCGGCCCAGCCACTTCGGGCAGGAGGCGCCGCACTCGGCGCAGGTGTAGACGGTCTTGTCCTTGGGCATCGGCGGATTGTGCGGGTGCCGCGATGCGCGCGCGACGCACCTGGGCGTGCACGCTGCCGGCGGTGCGGCGGCGTCAGGGGACGATCTTGGAGCGCGTGGCCTTCACCTGCGCGCGCTGGCTCTTGCCTTGCAGGCGCCGCTCCTTCGACGCGCGCGTGGGCTTCGTCGGCTTGCGCGGGCGCGGCGGCGTGGCCACGCCATCGACCAGCTCCTGCAGGCGCTGCAGCGCGTCGGCGCGGTTCATGTCCTGGCTGCGGTGCGCCTGCGCCTTGATGACGACGACCCCCTCGTCGGTGATGCGCTGGTCGGCGAGCGCGAGCAGGCGCGCCTTCACGCCGTCCGGCAGCGAGGACGCGCGGATGTCGAAGCGCAGGTGCACCGCGCTCGACACCTTGTTGACGTTCTGCCCGCCCGCGCCCTGCGCGCGGATGGCGGTGAACTCCACCTCGCCGGGGTCGACGGCCGGCATCACACCGCGCGCGTCGGCACGCGCGCCGCCAGCGCACACATCAGCTCGTAGCCCACGGTACCGGCGGCGTGCGCGACCTCGTCGATCGCCAGCACGCGCCCGTGCGGGCCCTGTCCCCACAGCGTCACCTCGCTGCCCGGCTGCGCCGCGGGCACGGGGGTGAGGTCGACCGTCACCATGTCCATCGACACGCGCCCGACGAGCCGCGTGCGCACGCCGTCGACGAGCACGGGCGTGCCGGTGGGCGCGTGGCGCGGATAGCCGTCCGCGTAGCCGCAGGCCACCACGCCCACGCGCAGTTCGCGCTCGGCCGTGAAGGTGCTGCCGTAGCCCACGCAGGCCCCCGCGGCGAGCGCCTGCACGGCGATGAGCCGCGAGCGCAGCGTCATCGTCGGCCGCAGGTCCCAGTGCGCGAGGTCGTGCTCGGGGAAATCGGGCGACGAGCCGTACACCATGATCCCGGGGCGGATCCAGTCGCCGCGCAGCGCGGGCAGCGCGGCCGCGAAGCGCAGCGTGGCGGCGCTGTTGGCGAGCGTTCGCTCCCCCGGCAGGTCCGCGGCGGCGGACTCGAAAGCCGCGAGCTGCGCGGACACGCCGCGCGCGTTGTCGGCGTCGGCGAAGTGCGTCATCAGCATGACGGACTCCACCTGCGGCATCACCGACAGCCGCTGCCAGGCGGCGCGGAACGCCGACGGCGCGAAGCCGAGCCGGTTCATGCCGCTGTTGAGCTTGAGCGCCACGTGGTGCGGCCGCTGCGTCTTGTGCGCGGCGAGCCAATCGAGCTGCGCCTCGCGGTGCACCGTGTGCCACAGGTCCAGCCGCGAGCACCGCTCGAGGTCGCGCGGCTCGAAGCAGCCTTCGAGCAGCAGGACGGGGCCGCGCCAGCCCAGCGCGCGCACGCGCTCGGCCTCGTCGAGGTCGAGCAGCGCGAAGCCGTCGGCGCCCTGCAGCGCGGGGAACGCGCGTTCGATGCCGTGCCCGTACGCGTTCGCCTTCACCACCGCCCACGCCTTCGCGTCCGGCGCGGCACGGCGCGCGCGCTGCAGGTTGTGCGCGAGCGCGTCGCGATGGACCAGGGCTTCGATGGGACGGGGCATCGTGCAGTGCAGCAGGCGAGTGCGCGATTTTGCCGCAGCGCCGCGGCCCGTCGCGCGGGGCGTCGACGCCCCGCATTCGCAGGTCGCAGGCGAGCCGGCCGGCCATGACCCGCGTGCTATAACCCGCGCCGCGGGGAGACAACCGAACTGACCCTGGGGAAGTAGCGCAGCCTTGCGCCGGCCGGATGAAAAAAGGCTTCTACACCATCATGTCGGCGCAGTTCTTCAGCTCGCTGGCCGACAACGCGCTGTTCGTCGCCGCGGTGGAGCTGCTCAAGAGCTCGGGGCAGGCGGAATGGCAGCGCGCCGCACTGGTGCCGATGTTCGCGCTGTTCTACGTGGTCCTCGCCCCCTTCGTCGGCGCATTCGCCGACGCGGTGCCGAAGGGCAAGGTGATGTTCTTCTCGAACCTCGTCAAGGTGGTGGGCTGCCTGATGATGCTCTTCGGCACGCACCCGCTGCTCTCGTATGCCATCGTGGGCCTCGGCGCGGCCGCCTACTCGCCCGCGAAGTACGGCATCCTCACCGAGCTCCTGCCGCCCTCGCAGCTCGTGAAGGCCAACGGCTGGATCGAGGGCCTCACCATCGCCTCCATCATCCTCGGCGTGCTGCTCGGCGGCCAGCTCGTGGGGCAGGTCGTGTCCCGGCAGCTGCTCGCCACCGACGTGCCGCTGTTCGACACCGGCATCGACACCGCGCCCGAGGCGGCCATCGCCTCGCTCATCCTGCTGTACGTCGTGGCGGCGCTGTTCAACCTGAAGATCCCGCGCACCGAGGCGCCGCTGCAGCCGCTGGCGCACGGCCTGGGCGCGCTGGTGCGCGACTTCTCCAACTGCAACGCGCGCCTGTGGAACGACAAGCTGGGCCAGATCTCGCTCGCCACGACCACGCTGTTCTGGGGCGTGTCGGGCAACCTGCGCTACATCGTGCTCGCCTGGGCGGCCGCGGCGCTCGGCTACAGCACGACGCAGGCGTCGTCGCTGGTCGGCGTGGTCGCCGTGGGCACCGCGGTGGGCGCGGTGGTCGCGTCGATGCGCATGCGGCTGGACCAGGCGACCAACGTGATCCCGCTCGGCATCGCGATGGGCGTGCTGGTGATCGCGATGAACTTCATCTCCAACGTGTGGATCGCGGCGCCCTTCCTCATCCTGCTCGGCGCGATCGGCGGCTACCTCGTGGTGCCGATGAACGCGCTGCTGCAGCACCGCGGGCACAACCTGATGGGCGCGGGCCGGTCGATCGCGGTGCAGAACTTCAACGAGCAGGCCTGCATCCTCGGGCTCGGCGCGTTCTACACCGGCATGACCAAGCTGGGCCTCTCGGCGTTCGGCGCGATCACCATCTTCGGCCTGGCGGTGGCCGCGATCATGTGGCTGATCCGCCGCTGGCACGCGAACAACTGCCAGCAGCATGCGGACGAGCTGGGGCACCTGCTGGCCCTGGCGCGCAGCGACCGCCACTGAGCGAGCGCGGCGCCCCGGGGGCGCGCGATACCATCGGCCTCCCACGAGCCCGAGGCATGTCTCCATGGCGACCAGCGTCTACGACTTCGAAGCCCTGTCCATCGATGGCAAGCCGGCGCACCTGGCCACGCAGCGCGGCAAGGTGCTGCTGATCGTCAACACGGCGAGCCAATGCGGCTTCACGCCGCAGTTCGACGGCCTCGAGGCGCTGTGGGACACGTACCGCGAGCGCGGCTTGGTGGTGATCGGCTTCCCGAGCAACGAGTTCGGCGGCCAGGACCCGGGCACGGACGACGAGATCGCGCACTTCTGCCGCAGCAAGTACGGCGTGAGCTTCCCGATGATGAGCAAGGTGGCGGTGAACGGCGCGGACGCGCATCCGCTGTGGCAGTGGCTTGCCGCCGAGGCCCCCGGCATCCTGGGCAGCCAGGCCATCAAGTGGAACTTCACGAAGTTCCTCGTGGGCCGCGACGGCCGGGTCATCAAGCGCTACGGGCCCACGGAAACGCCCGAATCGATGAAGGACGACATCGAAGCCGCCCTCGCGGCCTCCTGAGAGCCCCCCATGTTCCAGCACCTCGAACCCTACGCCGGCGACCCGATCCTCTCGCTCAACGAGGCCTACGGGCACGATCCCCGGCCGAACAGGATCAACCTGTCGATCGGCATCTATTTCGACGACGCGGGCCACATCCCGGTGCTCGACTGCGTGCGCCAGGCCGAGGCGCAGCTGCTGAAGGAAGGCGCGGCCAAGCCGTACCTGCCGATCGAGGGCGCGCCCGCGTGCCGCCGCGAGGTGCAGCGCCTGCTGTTCGGCCCGGACCACGAGGCGATCCGCAGCAACCGCGTCGCCACGCTGCAGACCGTGGGCTCCAGCGGCGGGCTCAAGGTGGGCGCCGATTTCCTCAAGCGCTGGTTCCCCGCCAGCCGCGTGTGGGTGAGCGACCCCACGTGGGACAACCACCGCGCGATGTTCGAGGGCGCGGGATTCGAGGTGTCGACGTACCCGTACTACGACCCGGCCACCGGCGGCCTGCGCTTCGACGCGATGCTCGACACGTTGCGCGGCCTGCCGCGCCAGAGCGTCGTGCTGCTGCACGCGTGCTGCCACAACCCGACGGGCGTCGACCTCACGCGCGCGCAATGGGACACGCTCGTGCCGCTGCTGCGCGAGCGCGAGCTGCTGCCGTACATCGACCTCGCGTACCAGGGCTACGGCGACGGCATCGCCGAGGACGCGTTCGCCGTGCGCGCGCTGGCCTCGTCGGGGCAGCCGTTCTTCGTCGCCAACTCGTTCTCCAAGAGCATGAGCCTCTACGGCGAGCGCGCGGGCGCGCTGTCGGTGGTGTGCGCCGACGCGGCGCAGGCCGAGCTCGTGCTCGGGCAGCTCAAGGCCACGGTGCGCCGCAACTACTCGAGCCCGCCGATCCACGCCGGCCTGGTCGTCGCCAAGGTGCTCACCGAGCCGGCGCTGCGCAGCGCCTGGGAGGCCGACGTCGCCGCGATGCGCTCGCGCATCCAGGCGATGCGGCGGCAGCTGCACGCGGTGCTCTGCGCGAAGGTGCCCGGACGCGACTTCGGCTACTTCCTCACGCAGCGCGGGATGTTCAGCTACACCGGCCTCACCGAGCAGCAGGTCGACCGGCTGCGCGAGGCGCACGGGGTGTACCTGGTGCGCTCCGGGCGCATGTGCGTGGCGGGGCTGAACACGCGCAACGTCGAGGCGACGGCGGTGGCGATGGCGGCGGTGCTGGAGGGCTGAGCCGACGGAGCGACCGCATCCTTCGACAGGCTCAGGACAGGCCCTTCGACAGGCTCAGGACAGGCTCTGCGAAGCTGTGCCGCGGAGTCGGCTCGCTCGGAGCCGAGCCGACCGTTCGCAGGCGAATCGTTCACAGGCGCCGAGCGTGCGCTAGATGCACCGCCCGCCGTCGACTTCCATCGCCACGCCGGTGATCATCGACGCCTCGTCGCTGCACAGGAAGCACGCCGCGTTGCCCAGGTCTTCCGGGGTCGAGAAGCGGCCGATGGGGATGGTCGCGAGGAACTTCGCGCGCATCTCGGGCGTGTCCTCGCCCAGGAAGGTCTTGAGCAGCGGCGTGTCGCCCGCCACCGGATTGAGCGCGACGACGCGGATGCCGAACGGCGCCAGCTCCACCGCCATCGCGCGCGTAGCCGTGATGACCCAGCCCTTGCTCGCGTTGTACCAGGCGAGCCGCGGGCGCGGGCTCACCCCCGCAGTGCTCGCCACGTTGAGGATCACGCCGTGCCCGTGCGCCTTGAAGTGCGGCACCGCCTCGCGCGCGGCGAGGTAGATCGACTTGACGTTGACCGCGAGGATGCGGTCGAACTCGTCCTCGGGCAGCGCCTCCAGCGGCTGGGGCGGGTGGGCGATGCCGGCGTTGTTCACGAGCACGTCGAGCCCGCCGAAGCGCTCGGTCGCGGCCGCCACCATCGCGGCCACGTCGGCCGCCTGCGACACGTCCGTGCGCAGCCATTCGGCGCCGGTCGCCCCGGCCACGCGCCGCGCGTTCGACTCGTCGCGGTCGGCGATCAGCACGCGCGCGCCCTCGGCGACGAACTTGCGCACGATGCCCTCGCCGAAACCGGAGCCGCCGCCCGTGACGATGGCACGCCTGCCCCGCAGTCGCTCGCTCACGGCGTGCCGCCCCGCGAAGGGTCCGGCGGCAGCGTGCGCGCGCCCGCGGCAGCGCACCCGCGGCGATCGACGAACACCCGGCGCGACTCGAAAGGCAGCCCGTGGCCCATGCGTGCCTCCTGCAGCGGCGGATGGCGCCGCTCTCGCGCCATCATAGTGGCGCCTTCCTGCGCCCCGGGCTGCCGCCATGCCGGTGCCGGCGCACCGGGCGCGCCACGCGGGCGCATCCAGTAGAGTGGCGGCCGACGTTGCCGACCGCCGGAGATCGCCCATGAAGCAGCCCATTCGTTGGATCGCGGCCGCCACGCTCGTCGCCGCCGCCCTGAACGCGGCCGCGCAGGCGCGCCCGGACAGCGTGGTGCTCGGCATGACGCTGGAGCCCGCGCCGGGGCTGGATCCGACGGTCGCGCCGGCCGCGGCCATCGGCGAGGTGGTGCACTACAACGTGCTCGAAGGCCTCACGAAGATCCAGATGGACGGCAGCGTGGTGCCGCTGCTCGCCGAAAGCTGGACGGTGGACCCCGACGGCAAGGTCTACACGTTCAGGTTGCGCCGCAACGTGAAGTTCCACGACGGCGAGGCGTTCGACGCGAGCGACGTGAAGTTCAGCTTCGAGCGCGCGAAGGCCGAAGGCAGCACGAACAAGGCGAAGAAGGCGGTGTTCGACAACATCGTGCGCATCGACGCGCCCGGCCCGCACACGGTCACCGTCGTTCTCAACCAGCCGGACGGCAACTTCCTCTTCCGCATGGGCGAAAGCACCGCCGTGATCCTCGACCCGAAGAGCGCGCCCACCACCGCCACGCGACCCGTCGGCACGGGCCCGTTCCGCTTCGAGAACTGGTCCAAGGGCACGTCGATCACGCTGGTGAAGAACGACGCGTGGCGCAACGCCGCGTCGGTGAAGCTGAAGAGGGCGACGTTCCGCTTCATCAACGACCCGGCCGCGCAGGTGGCCGCGCTGCTGGCCGGCGACATCGACGGCATGCCGCGCTTCGGCGCCGCGCAGAGCGTGCGGCAGTTCCAGGGCGACGCGCGCTTCTCGGTGGCGGTCGGCGGCACGCAAGGCAAGACGATCGTCGCCGTCAACCACCGCAGGAAGCCGTTCGACAACGTGACGGTGCGCCGCGCGCTCGCCGCCGCGATCGACCGCAAAGCGGTGATCGACGGCGCGCAGGACGGCTATGGCGCGCCCATCGGCAGCCACATGGTGCCCACCGAAGCGGGCTACGTGGACCTCACCGCCGTGAATCCGTACGACCCCGAACGCGCGAAGTCGCTGCTGAAGGAGGCGGGCGTGGCCACGCCGCTCAACGTCACGCTCACGCTGCCGCCGCTGCTCTACGCGCGCAAGGGCGGGGAGATCGTGGCGGCGCAGCTCGCCAGGGCAGGCATCGTCGCGACGATCGAGAACGTCGAATGGGCGCGCTGGCTGTCCGGGCCGTTCAAGGGCCACTTCGACCTCACGATCACCAGCCACGTCGAGCCGCTCGACTTCGACCGCTATGCGGACCCGTCGTTCTACTGGGGCTACGACAGCCAGCCCTACCGCGACCTGCTCGCCGCCTACAACGGCACGACCGACCCGAACAAGCGCATCAAGCTGCTGGGCGACATCCAGCGCCACCTGGCGAACGAGGCGGTCAACGTGTACCTGTTCCAGCTTCCGCAGTTCGCGGTGGCGAAGAAGAACCTGAAGGGCCTGTGGAGCAGCTCGCCGATCTTCGCCAACGACCTCGCCGCGCTGAGCTGGCAATGAGAGCGATCCGATGAGCCACCTGCATTCGCTCGGCGCCGTCGAGCTGGTCGAGGCCTATCGCCGCCAGGCCCTCTCGCCCGTGGAAGCGACGCGCGAGGTGCTCGAGCGCATCCACGCCTGGGAGCCGCACCTCGCGGCGACGTACGCGCTCGACCCGGACGGCGCGCTGGCGCAGGCCGAGGCGTCGCAGGCGCGCTGG
>Ga0075429_100001910_pt1 | contig 17284 bp, 16 predicted proteins | sample RhiMetdeltSRZDD3_FD_75295 | JGI IMG/M metagenome (GOLD analysis project Ga0075429, IMG submission 75295) | Populus rhizosphere microbial communities from Tennessee, USA - Rhizosphere MetaG P. deltoides SRZDD3 | ecosystem: Host-associated > Plants > Roots > Rhizosphere > Soil | place: USA... | reverse complement strand
GCAGGCGCTGCTCGGCCTCCTCCAACGTCGACCGCTCGCGCGCGAGCGCCTCGATACGCGCGGCCAGACCGCGCAGCGCCGACTGGGCCTCCTCGTACCCGCGGTCGAGCAGGTCCACGCTGCCGGCGGCGTCGCGCCTCGCGGCGGCGAGCTGGCGTGCCCATTCTCTCTTGGCCTCCATGCGCGTGGCGAGCAGCGTCTCCTCGCGCCGGGCCTCGACGAGGCGCTGGGTGATTCGCGCGCGCTCGCCGTCGATGAGGGCGAGCTTGGCCTCGAGCTCGGCGACGCCGTCGAGAGCGGAGAGGCCGATGTCGAGCGGCGGCCGGAATCCCGGCGCTTCCGCCTGGCCCGCGATGCGCTGCCGCGCCGCGCGCAGGGCCTCGATCTGGGGGGCCACCGCCGCCGCTCCCTCGCGCCGCGCGCGCTCCTCGAGCCGTCCTTCCTCGTCGTCCGCGGCCGCCTCGAAGGCGGTGCGCAGGCGCGCCAGACGCTGCTCGAACGTGGCGAGCTCGCGCTCCAGGGCGTCGAGGCGCGCGGCCAGACGATCGAACTCGCGCAGCTCGCGGGCGAGGACAGAGCCGGCGCGGTCCGTGCCGCCGCCGGGCCGCTTCAGGGCGGCCACGCGTTCCGCGGCCGCCGCCGCCTGGGCCTGGACCTGCTGCCTCTCCGCTCGCCGCGTGTCGCGCTCGCCCGCCGCCCGCGCCACGTCGCGCTCGATCTCGGCAGGTGAGGCCGCGGCCGCCGTACGGCCCAGCAGCGCCAGCGCGAGGAGGAGGCCCAGCCGCATGACGCCCGGTCAGCGCAGCCCGTGCTTGCGCAGCTTGTAGCGCAGCAGGTTCCGCTCGATGCCGAGGGCGCGCCCGGCGGCGGTCAGGTTGCCGTCGTGCTCGCGCACGGCGCGCTCGATCAGCTCACGCTCGACGCGGGCGAGCACCGCGCGCAGATCGGCGGTCGGCGATTCGGGGGCGGCCGGCGCCGCTCCCGGCAGGTCGAGATCGAGCTCGGTGAGGGTGTCCTCGCGGGCGAGGATGCAGGCGCGATGGATGACGTTCTCGAGCTGCCGCACGTTGCCGGGCCAGGGATGCGCCTGCAGCGCGGCCAGGGCTTCTCCGGTGATGCCGAGCCTCCGGCCGTCGGGGCGCGTCCCGTAGCGGGCGAGGAAGAGGTCGACGAGCGGCGGGACATCATCGACACGCGAGCGTAGCGGCGGCACGTCGATGCGCACGACGTTCAGCCGGTAGTAGAGGTCCTCGCGGAAGCGCCCCTCCCGCACCCACTGCTCGAGATCGCGATGCGTCGCCGCCACCACCCGCACGTCCACCTGCACCGTCGCCATCCCTCCGACGCGCTCGAATCGGCGCTCCTGGAGCGCGCGGAGCAGCTTCACTTGCAAAGGCGGCGCCAGCTCCGCGATCTCGTCGAGGAACAACGTCCCGCCGTCCGCCAGCTCGAAGCGGCCGAGGCGCCGCCGCTCGGCGCCGGTGAACGCCCCCTTTTCGTGGCCGAACAGCTCGCTTTCCGCGAGGCCTTCGGGAACGGCGCCGGAGTTGAACGCGACGAACGGGCCCTCCGCGCGCGGGCTCGCCTGATGCAAGCGGCGCGCGACCAGCTCCTTGCCGGTACCGGTCTCGCCGGTGATGAGCACGCTCGCCGCCGACGGCGCCACGCGGTCGATGAGATCGCGCACGCGCGCCAGCTCCGCCGACGCCCCCACCAGCGGATCCGGGGCGTGCTCGTCCTGCAGCTCCGCGCGCAGCACCTCGTTCTCGCGCTCGAGGCGCGCCACGCGTCCGGCGAGCCGCACCGGCTCCAGCGCGCGCTCCAGCCGGGCGCGCAGCACCTCGGGCCGGAACGGCTTCTCGAGGAAGTCGTCCGCCCCGCGCCGCATGGCGTCGACGGCGACGTCGACGGAGCCGAAGGCGGTGATGGCGAGGATGCGCATGCGGGGCGCGGCCGGCCGCGCCTCCGCGATGAGATCGAGCCCGCTCCCGTCCCCGAGGCGGATGTCGGTGACGAGCAGGTCGAATCCGCCCTCGGCCAGCGCCTTGCGCGCCGCGCGCAGGTCGCCGGCCAGCACGGTTTCGTGCCCCTCGCGCTCGACCGTCCGCTGCAGCGAGTCCCGCAGCGAAGGCTCGTCGTCCACGATCAGGATGCGCGCCACGTCTCCTCCTTACTTGCCGTCACGTTCGCCCGGCCATCGCAGCCGGAACCGCGCGCCCGCGCCGGGCGTGCTCTCCGCCTCGAGCCGGCCGCGGTGCAGCTCGGCCACGCGACGTGCAATCAGCAGGCCGAGTCCCGTGCCGTGCGGCTTGGTCGTGTGAAATGGCTCGCGCACGCGGCCGAGCTCGACCGTGGTCAGCCCGGGCCCGTCGTCCCGTACGGAGACGATCGCCTCGCTGCCCTCGACGGTGAGCTGGACGTCGATACGCGTGCCGCCCGCCTCGATCGCGTTGCGGAGCAGGTTGCGGAGGGCGTGGGCGACGAGGCGCGCATCGGCGCGCGTCGTCCCGCCGCCGTCGACGTTGCGCGCGATCCCCGCCGGCCAGGCCATCGGCTCGACGGCGGCGGCGGCGAGGGTGCGCAGGTCGACCTCCGCCGTGCGCAGCGGGGCCAGGCCGGCGAACACACGGAAGTCCTCGAGGAACTCCCGCAGGCGATCGTCCTCGCGCCGCGCGCGGTCGACGAGGTCCTGGCCTTCGCCCGCCGGCACGAGCGGCCGCAGCAGGTCGAGGTACATGGCCAGGGCGGCGAGGGGGTTGCCCAGCTCGTGGAGGAGCCCCCCGGCCATGCCGCCGAGGGCGGCGAGCCTCTCGTTCTCGCGGGCGCGCCCGATGAGTCGCATGGCGAGCACGCCGGCCAGGGCGACGAGGCCGGCGGCGATCGCGCCTAAGTGCACCATCTCGCGGCGGAGATCGTCCAGGGCGCTGAAGAACTCCGGCGGCGCGTCGACCGCGACCAGGGCCAGCACGTGGCCGTCGTCCGCGCGCAGAGGCGCGAAGGCGGACAGGCGCGGGCGGCCGCTCTCGTCGTCGTAGAGCCGCGTGGGAACGGCGCGCCCGGCGCGGGCTTCCGCCAGCTCGCTGCGGTGCGCGAGGAGCGTATGGCGGAGGCGGCCCGGCGGCTGTGCCGACTCGGTATCGACGAGGGTGCGATCGCCGGCATCCAGCACGTACGCGCGCGTGACGCCGGCCGCTTCTGCTTGCGCGGTGAGCCGGCGGCGCACGAGGTCGTAGGCCGTGAGCGATTCGTCGCCGGCCTTGAACTGGGCGACGAGCGGACCGTCGACCGCGAACGTGAGCAGGGTCGCCACGTGAACGAGCCGGCGTCCGAGATCGGCTTCGAGGCGGCTGCGCAGCCGCCGATGCAGGACGACTCCGGCCGCGGCCTGCGCCAGCACGGTGAGGACGAGGACGGCGAGAAGGAGGTGGCCCAGCGTCGCGCGGCGGAGAAGGACGGGCATGAGCGCGTGCGCTCGAAGGATATACGAACGCCGCCCGGCGGATCGCTATTGACGCGCGACGTCGCCCGGCAATACCTCGGCGAGCTGAAGGAGCTTGCCGTCGAGGTCCATCCCCTCGGCGGTGGCGGCGGCGAGGTTGACGATGATGCGCAGCTTCTCGCCGTTCGGCACCACGCCGATGGCGACACCCTGCTCGACCAGCGAACGGCCTGCGGCCAGCGAGGCGATCTTCCGCTGGCGGCACACGCCGCGGATCGCCACCACCTCGCTGCGCAGGCCGGGGGCGAGGTAGAGCGCGTCGATCTCCTTCTCCTGGATCCAGCGGGTGAGGTCGGCGACGTCCTTGTACGTGTGGATGTGGACGGCCACCGTCCGCCCCAGCACCTTCGTGCCGCTCATCCGCTGGAACGCCCGCCGCAGGTCGTACTGGAATCGCATCGAGTCCTGCTCCGGGGAGCCGAACACCACGCCGACGCCGAGCGCGGTGCCGGCCCGCGCCGGAAGCGCGCGATCGAAGGCGAGGGTGCGCACGAGGATGTGGGCCTGCATGTCCGGCGGCACCTGCGGTTCGGCGGCGCCCACCGCGGGCGAGAGCATGAGAACGAGCCACGCGGCGGTGAGGGTGCGAATCGACGAGGCAACGTAGTGCTGCATGGGCCGTCGATAGAGCACGTTGTGTACCAGGCGGACGGCGCCCGCATCAAACGCGGCTAAGTGGCTGATGCGGCGGTGGGTGCGGAGGTGCGGATCCGGAGATTCACGAAAGCGCGTCGTCCGGCCGCCGGACGCCAGCGTCCAGGGTCCGGATGCGCGTCAGGAGCCCTCGCGGGCGGGCGCCGGGGGGTGCGCCTGCTCGAGCCACTGCGCGCCGTCGGCGTAGTGCTCCTTCTTCCAGATGGGCACGCGCGACTTGAGGGCATCGATCGCGTGGCGGCAGGCCGCGAAGGCGGCGTCGCGGTGCGGTGCGATGACGGCCACCGCCACGCTCGCGTCGCCGATCTCGAGGCGCCCCAGCCGGTGGATCATCTCCACGCGAGTCACCGGCCAGCGCTGCAAGGTCTCGTGGGCGATCTCCTCCATCAGCGGCCGCGCCATCTCCTCGTAGGCCTCGTACTCGAGATGGCTCACCGGACGCCCGGCGTTCTCGTTGCGCACGACGCCGGCGAAGAGACACAGCGCGCCGTCGCGCGGCGTCGTCGCGTGGAGCGCGGCGAGGTCGATGGGATCGCGGGTGAGGGCCACGCGGAAGCTCACGTCCACATCCCGCGGACCTGCGATCCCGCCACCGCCTCGAGCTGCCACCGCACCGTCGTCGATTTGCTGTCCGCCTTCTTGGCGGCGTACATGAGGTCTTCGGCGCGATTGAGCGCGCCCTCGACGGTGTCGGGCGGGCTCGTGAACGTGACGCCGCCGATGCTGAAGCTGGACGCCCACTGGCTCTTCTGCGCCGACTCCGCGAGCAGGACCTCCAGCTTGCGCAGCGCGGCTTGCGCGGACTCCGCGCTCGTCTCGGGCAGGAGGATGGCGAAGTCGTCGGCCCCCAGGCGCGCCACGAGGTCGGTGCTCCGCAGCGACTTGCGGAGGGTGGCGGCGACGGACCGGATGAGGGCGTCGCCGACGTAATGGCCGTACCGCTCGTTGACGGTGCGCAGGTCGTCGACGTCCAGGTACACGAGGGTGAACGCGCTGCCGTAGCGGCGCGCCCGCGCGATCTCGGACTGGGCGGCGTCGTAGAAGGCACGGCCGTTCGCGATGCCGGTGAGGTAGTCGGTGCGGGCGTACTGCAGCGCGACGTTCAGGGCGGCGAGGAAGTGGGTGACGATGAGCAGCGCGCCGACGCGGATCACCGTGTTCCAGTAGGGCAGGTCACCGGCGGCGGGGCCGTGGACGAGATCGACGGCGAGCCACAGGGCGGCGCAGAAGAGCGCCAGGGCGGCCCCGGCGGTGCGGCCGGCGAACCAGGCGACGGCGACCACCGGCAGCACGTAGAGGATCGGCAGCGCCACGTCCGGTCCGGCGACGTAGCTGAGGGCGGCGACGGCCAGCGCCGCCGCCGATCCCCACGCCAGCAGGGAGGCGCGGCCCCGGTGGCCGAGGGCCTCGATGACCGACAACATGAAAAGGAAGCTCAAGACGCGAGCGAATTCTACTCCCGGCGGCGGAGCGGGTGCAGATGATCCACCGGGCCGTGGCCGCGGCCCACCGCGTAGGCCCCGCGCACCGCCTCCGTGAGGTAGGCCTTGGCGCCGCGCACCGCCTCCACCAGCGGATCCCCGAGGGCGAGGCGCGCGCAGATGGCGGCGGAGAAGGTGCAGCCGGTTCCGTGGGTGTGGCGGGTGGCGATGCGCGGGGCGCGCAGCTCGAATGCCTCTCGTCCGTCGTCGAAGATGTCGATCGCCTCCTCGCCGTCGAGATGGCCGCCCTTCACCACCACCGCGCGCGCGCCGCGTGAAACGAGCGACCGCGCCGCCTTCCGCATGTCGTCGACGCCGCGGATTGCGACTCCGAGCAGGGCCTCCGCCTCCGGGATGTTCGGCGTGAGGACGCTGGCCGCCGGGATCAGCCGCTCGAGATACGCGCGCTCCGCCTCCGGTGTCAGCAGGCGATGTCCGCCCTTGGCCACCATCACGGGATCGACGACGAGATGGGGGAACGCCAGGCGGCGCACGGCCTCCGCCACCGCCGTCACGATCTCGGCGTTCGCGAGCATGCCCGTCTTGGCCGCCGCCACCGGCATGTCCGCGGCGACGGTCTCCATCTGCTTCACGACCATCTCCGGGGCCAGCGCCACCCAGGCCGCGACTTCCACCGAGCTTTGGGCGGTCACGGCGGTGATCGCGCACGTTCCGTGGACCTCGTGAGCGGCGAACGTCCGCAGATCCGCCTGAATGCCGGCGCCGCCTCCGGAGTCCGACCCCGCGATCGTCATCGCGACCTTCACCGCGCCACGCCGTTCATCGCCTCGCGCACGCGCAGCGCGAGCTCGCTGAACATCCGGTAGGTGAGCCCCCAGATGACCTTGTCGTCGACGCGGAAGCACGGGAAGCGCAAGGCGCCCCCCGCCTCGGTGTAGTCGTACGTCGAGCGGAAGCGCTCGCCGAGCAGGTCGTCGAGGCCCAGCCAGCAGACGCTACGGACTTCGTAGTTGGGAGAGACGGCGGCGCCCGCCGGCGCGCGGAACACGAACGGCGCGATGGCGAGATCGATGGGGATGCGGCGGACGGCCTGCACCTCGTCGAGGGCCCCCAGGAGCTCCGCCTGGCCGAGGTCGAGGCCCACCTCCTCCGCCGTCTCGCGGATGGCGGTGAGGAGGGGCGCTTCACCTTCCTCGGCGCGTCCGCCGGGGAACGCCATGTGACCCGACCACGGGTCGTCGGGATGGTCGGCGCGGTGGATGAAGAGCGCCTCGATACCCGAGGGTCCGTCGCGCAGGACGATGGCCACCGCCGCGCGCCGCGTGCACCCGCGCAGGATCTCGGGACTGCGCCCGGCGAGTGCCTGCCGGACCGCTTCCCAGCTCACACGCGCCACGATTCGATTGTAGCGCTCTACTCCGGCGCCAGCCCGAGCACTGCGTGCCCGTGCGCGAGCCACAGGAACGCCATGTTCGGCGCGAGCTGGCCGCGCAGGAGCATCAGGTCGAGCACGCCCGGCGTGAAGTAGGCGAGGTCGTCGATCTCCGACGCCTGCGGCCGAAAGAGGCCGATGGGAATGTCCGTGCGCCCGGCGTAGACGGCCACATGATACGTGACGTTGCGCAGCCCGCCCGCGGGGGTGACGCGGACGTCGCGCAGGTTGAGCTGGCGTGCGAGCGGTGCTACGACCACGTGCTGCCCGAGATCGCGCCGGGTGCACTCCGCCGCGAGGTCCCCCGGGGGAACGAGCACGACGCGCGTCGAGCGCGGGTCATCGAAGAGCTCCTCGCCGCACTCGCGCCGCGCGGTGTCGTCGAAGTCCTCGCCGGCGCCGACGTGGCCGCCGACCGACTTGTCCCAGCGGCCGCCGTTTTCCTTCCCGCGAGGCCGGCGCTGCAGCAGGAGCTCGCGGTGTGCGTTGACGAGCAGGACGTTGACGGCGCCGACGGCGAGGCCGGCCGCCTTGGCTTCCGCGCGGCGGCGCGTGCCCGCCACGTTGCCGGCGGCGTCGTAGACGTTCAGCAGCTCCTCATGGGCGTCGCCGCCTTCGATTGTCATCGCCGCGCGCGCCGCAGTGCCGCCACCACGACCACCACGATGACGGCGATGCCGAGGACGCTGGTGACCAGAAGTGCCCGGAGCATGTCCGGCCCTCATGTTACCCTCCGTGCTGGTGTCACCCTACAAGCGGCTCCTGCCGTTCCTGGCGCTGGCCCTGGCCTGCGTGGAGCCGCTGGGGGCGGCTTCGTTCCCGCCGTCGTACCGGTTCCGCACGCTGCGCGGCGCCCGTGCCACCATCCACTTCCATCAGGGGCTGGAGGCGACGGCGCGGGAGGCGGTGGCGATGGCGGACGAGATCATCGCCGCCCACGAGGCGCGCTACGCCTATCGGCTGGGCCGCGTGCAGATCGTCCTCGCCGACGACGAGGACGATCCGAACGGGTTCTCGACACCGCTTCCGTATCCGATGGTCCACCTCCGCGCGGCCGCCCCGGACGGCAGCGATGAGTTCGGCAACCTCGAGAGCTGGCTGCGCCTGCTGCTCACCCACGAGCTCGCCCACAACATCCACCTCGACCAGGCGCGCGGGCTCTTCCGCATCGGGCGCCACCTCTTCGGACGGGCGCCGTTCCTCTTTCCCAACGGCGTGAGCCCACAGTGGCTCATCGAGGGCCTCGCGACGTACGAGGAGACGGAGAAAACGGCGTTCGGCCGCGGCCGCAATGCCGACTCGTTGATGGTGCGGCGCATGGCCGCGCTGCGCGACGAGTACCCGCGCGACGACGAAGCGGCGACGGGCCTCGACCGGTGGCCGCTGGGCCAGGCGCAGTATCTGTTCGGCGAGGCCTTCCTCCGCGACCTCAGCGTGCGTTTCGGCGAGGACACGCTGCCGAAGATCGCCCGCGTCCACGCCGGCTGGCCGCTGCCGTTCTTCGACGAGCTCACCGGCCTGCGCGTCACCGGGAAGAACTTCCACGCGCGCTGGAACGAGTTCGTGCACGCGGAGAAGGAGCAGTTTCAGGCGGAGGCGCGCCGCCTCGAGGCGCTGGGGCTGACGCCGACGGAGCCTCTGACCGACCGCGGGGTGCGGCAGATCGGCGGCCGCCCGAGCCCGGACGGCGCGACCATCGCCTACACGAGCAGCACCCTCACCCGCCGCCGCGTCATCCGGCTGCGGACGCGCGCCGATGGCCGGGAGCGCCGGCTCGTGGAGCGCAACGGAGGCGCCGCCCTCTCGTGGACGCCCGACGGCGGCTCCATCGTGTACGACGATCTCGAGGTGCACCGGTTGTTCACGAACCGCTACGACATTCGCATCGCCGAGGTGGCGACCGGCAAGACGCGCTGGCTGACCCGCGGCGCGCGCGCCCGCGATCCGGAGGTTTCGCCCGACGGCCGCCGCATCGCGTTCGTGCGCCGCCATCCGGATCGCAGCGAGCTCGCCATGGTCGGCCTCGACGGCCGCGGCCTGCGCGACGTGACGCGCTCCGAGCCGGGGGTGCAGTGGAGCGGGCCGACCTGGCACCCCCAGGGCGACGCCCTCGTCGTCTCGCGGTGGCGGCCGGGCGGCTGGTGCGATCTCGTGCGCGTGGATCCCGAGACGGGCGACGTCGTCGAGATCGCGCCCCCCGACCGCGCGCGGGAAGTCGAGCCGGCCTTCACACCGGACGGCGCCTTCCTCGTCTTCCGCTCGGATCGCGACGGCATCTCGAACATCTACGCGCGCCGCGAATCGGACGGGACACGGCTGCGCGTCACGCGGGTCCTGGGCGGCGCGTTCACGCCTTCGGTGGCCACCGACGGCACCCTCGTCTTCTCGGGTTACGACGCGAAGGGATACGACCTGCAGGCCGCCGCCATCGACTGGGATTCGCTTCCCGAAGCCGAGGCGTTCGCCGACGGGTATCCGCCGGCGTTTCCGGACGTCGTCCCGTCCACCGCCGCCGCGAAACCGTATCGCGCGTGGTCCACGCTGGCCCCCCGGTTCTGGACGCCCTACGTGACGCGCGGTGACGAGATCCGCCTCGGGGCGGCGACGGGCGGTGCCGATCCGCTGTTCCGTCACGCGTGGGGCATCGAGGCCTATCGCGCCATGGAGAGTCGGCGCTTCGGCGGCACGGCCTTCTATCGCAACGACCGCTTCCATCCCGAGCTCCTGCTGCTCGTGCACCAGGACATCGACAGCACTCCGGAGGGCCTGCTTCGGACGCAGGAGGCCAACCTGCGCGCGACGCTGCCCGTATGGCGGACGCGCCGTTCGTCGCACCAGGTCTCGCTGGCCTGGCGGCGCAGCCGCGAGGAAGCGCTCAGCGGGCGCCCCTCCGCCCTGGACCTGGGGGGGCTCGAGCTCGCCTGGACGTGGGCCCGCGACCTGCAACAGTCTTCGTATTCGATCTCGCCCAGCCACGGCGAGCGGCTCCGGCTCGCGTTACTCAAGGAAGATGGCGTCCTCGGCAGCGACATCTCGTTGGTGAAGGCGGTCGCCGATGCGCGCGCGTACCGCCGGGTGCTGGGCGACACCGACGTTCTCGCCGTCCGTATCGGCGGAGGGACGACGGTCGGCCGCCCGACCTTCGAGCGTTCCTACGCGGTCGGCGGTTTCCCCGACGGCGGCCTGTTCGACCTCGTGCGCACGAACCATTCCGTCCTGCGCGGCTACCCGTCCGATGCGTTCACCGGCCGCCGCTTCGCCCACGCCAACGTGGAGTACCGCGTGCCGCTCGCGCACCCGCAGCGCGGCTTCTGGTCGCTGCCGTTCTTCCTCCGCCACTTGCACGCCACCGCCTTCGCGGACGCCGCTCACGCGTGGACGGGCCCGTTCGATCGGCGTGACGTCAAGACGGCGGCGGGGGCTGCGCTGGGGGCGGATCTCTATCTCTCGCACGCGCTGCCCCTCACCGTCAGCGCGGGAGCGGCCCACGGCTTCGCCGAAGGCGGGGGGACGCGGGGCTACCTGCGGTTCGGGCTGGCGTTCTAGTGGCCTGTAACGCCCGATTCGAAAGCACGACCTGTCCGGAGAGCGTCGAGGCGCCCGGCTCGCAAGGCGCGAGGAGCGCGCATATCGGTGATATGCAACCGACGAGCAACGCCGCGAGCCGGGATGCATCGACGCTCGACACTTTCGAATCGGGCGTTACAGGCCACTAACAGTCGGCGGAGGCGGGGGACGGCGGTGCGAGGGGTCCGGTGTCACCGCTGCCCACGAGGGCCAGCGCCAGGGACTCCACCCACTGCAGCCGCAGGTCGGCGAAGCGGCCCTTCAGGGCGCCGACAGTCTCGGTGCAGGGCACGCAGCGCGCGGAATCGGCGCGCACGATCCTCTCCTCGAACGCCGCGACCACGCCCGGATCGGTGACGAGGGCGAGGTACTCCTGCTGGAAGTGATAGCTCCAGAGCTCGAAGTTGGCGGAGCCCATGACCAGGGTGCGGCCGTCGATCATCATCGCCTTCATGTGGGTCATGGGGCCGTTGAGGTACAGCAGCTCGAGCGGCGAGCGCGCCGCCTTCCAGAGGATGTGATCCTGCCAGGGACGCCAGTTGTTGACGGCGGGCGTCACCACCTGAACGCGCACGCCGCGGTGCGCCGCCTTCACCAGCTCCTCCGAGAACGGCGGGGCCAGATACGGCGACTGCACGTAGATCCTGTCTCGCGCGGAGGCGATGAGGTCGAGGACCACCGCGAACTGCTGCTCGTTCCAGCGCCCGTTCAGCACGTGCAGCTCGATGCCGGGAAAGCGGCGCGTCGTCGCGTGATCGCACCCTCCCCACGTCCATTCGAAGTCCTCGGAGAGGAACCCCGCCACCGCCGGGTCCTCGATCCTCAGCATGACGTCGTGCCACGCGAAGTTGTGGTCGCCGAAGTTGATGCCGCCGATGTAGGCCACGCGGCCGTCGATCGACACGAGCTTCTTGTGGTTGCGGGCAGGGGCGCGGCGCAGGAACGGCCCGGCGGGGTTGATGTACTTGAAGCCGATGCCCTCGCGGGCGAGCTCGGCCGCCATCGCCCGGGTGTCGCGCACCTCCGCCCGCAGCGCGCGGTCGAAGACGTGTTTGGGGTGGTAGCGCAGCTTGTCGCTCACGACGTGCCAAGAGTGGCAGTCGACCATCACGCGCTTGTCCGGAGCGGGCGAGCCGAGCAGGGCCTGCGCCAGGCCGCGTCCGGCCGCGTCCGCCTCGAAGGTCAGCGCCTGCACCCGGACGTGTTCACGGGCGGCGGCGATGTCGGCGCGGGCGGCGGGCCAGAACTCGGCGGCGTCGACGAGGAGCTGCATCGTCATCGCGCGCCGGCGGCCTGGGCGAGGTGGGCGGTGGAGGCGTCGTCGGCGGCGCGCCGCACCGCGGCCACCACGGCGTCGGGCGCCTCTTCGAAGACGAAATGGCCGGCCCCCGGTACGCGGTCGATGCTGAACTGGGGGACGCTCCGCGACAGTGTCTCGACGTCCTCGGGTTTCGGTCCACCCGGATGCGGGAAGGCGCCGAGAACGAGGCGCACCGGGCAACGCACGTCACGCAGCCGGGGCGCGAGCGCCTCCGATTCCTTCGAGTCGCCCATCCGCCGATAGGCGTTGATGGTGGCGTCGAGATCGGCGGCGGGGCCGCGGGTGTATCCCTCGACCACTTCGTCCGTCACCCAGCTCGCGTCCGCCGAGCGCTCCTTGAGCTGCCCGCGGATCTTCCCGCGCACGCAGCCGACGCCGAAGAGCTTGAGCAGCGGCGCCAGTTTCATCGCGCGGCGGAAGCTGGCGGTGGCCGCGCTCTCCGCGATGCCGCCCTCGATCGAAACGATCGCCTCCACGCGCTCGGGATGGCGAAACGCGAGCCGGTAGGCGATGGAGGCGCCCACCGAATGCGCGGCGATGATGACGTGCTCCAGCCCCATCACCTCGATCGCGGCGGCGATGCGGTCGGCCTGCGCGGTGAGCGAGTAGTCGGCGTTTCCCGGACGGCTCGACTCCCCGATGCCGAGGGGCTCGATGACGATCGCGCGCCAGCCGGCGGTGGCGAGGCACGGCATGAGCTTGCGGAAACCGTAGGCGGCGCCGAAGAGGCCGGGCACGAGCACCACCGGCTGGCCGCTGCCGAGTGTCGTGACCCGCAGCGATTCGCCGGAGGGCAGCGTCAACATCCGGGACTCGGGTTGCGCGGCGTGCGCGGGAAGCGGCAGCAGCACCGCCGCCAGCGCGGCGAGGCCCGCGACCCTTCGAACGGTGATGCGTCTGCGCATGAGGTCATCTCCTCCACGCTCATCCTGAGCGAGTGGGTCCGTTCGAGTCCCCAGGCCGAACCAAGGATTTCCTAAAGATACCCCGTTTCCCGGGCCCCGTTTGGATTTCCTTTGGCAATCCTTAATGGCCGCTTAGGGACGCCGCCCGGCCGCACCGCCTACCTTGCGGCCATGGAGCTCATGGATGTCGGTTTTGCCCACCTCGCCCTGGCCGCGGTCACCGGCCTTTTCGCCGGGGCCCACGCCTCGACGTGGGGCATGTACAAGGACAGCCCGTACGAGGGATTCCGGCTCCGCAAGTACGTGCGCAGCCTCGTCCTCGGCGCCGGTTTCGGTGTCTTGTGGGAGCTCGTCCTTCGCGTCGATCTGGGCGCGGCCTCCGCGCGCTTGCTGCTCTTCGGCCTCGTCTACGTGGCCGAGCGCGCCGCCGTCGAGGTCTACAAGGCCTGCTTCCGCGAGGAGGATCAGTCCAAGTACACGATCCCGATGCAGCTCGCCGTCGGCGGGCGTGTCGTGCAGAGCAAAGCCGTGCGTTGGATGGCGGCGGCGGGCTGGGCGGCCACGCTGCTGCTCGTGGCCGGGGGCGTGCAGGCGTTGCAGGATCGTCCGGACCTGTTGGCGCCCGGGATCGCCGTCGTGCTGGCCGGGAGCCTCGGCGGCTGGGTCTCCGCCGTCGGCGGTGCCTGCAAGGACGCACCGATCGAAGGCTTCGACCTGCTGAAGTTCTTCCGCAGCCCGGCGCTCGCGCTCGCCTGGTCGTTCGTGGTGTCGGCCTTCACCTCGAGCTACGTGCTCATCGGGCTGTGCAGCCTCGGCTTCACCATCGCGACGATCGAGACGTACAAGACGTTTGGCGGCCGTCCCCCCGGCAAGTGGGCGGGCAAGCCACTGCTTCACGCGGGCGTGCTCGCGTGGCGCGGGCGTTTCGCACCGGTCCTCTTCGGGATCTGGGCGGCGCTCGTCGGACACATCGCCTGGGCCTGGGTGCAGGGCGCCACGCTCGTGGCGGGGATGTAGGTGAGTCATGAGCGCGATCCTGCCTCTCACTGCCGTGCGCACCGCGGCCGCGGAGCGCGAGTATCAGCCGTTCCCGAACATCGCCCGGCGCAACTCCACGCAGGAGCGGATCGAGGTGCCGGCGCTCGTGCACCTGATGAGCCTGCCGTCCGGCGTTCGCATGCTCGAGGTGGGATGCGGCCGGGGTATCGCGTTGCCCGTCTTCGCCCGGCTCTGCCGGCCGTCGCGGCTGGCCGGCCTCGACGTCGAGCACGCGGTAGTCGCGGAGGCGCGGGATCGGATGCGGGCGCACGGCGCGGCCGGCGAGATCTTCGAGGGCGACGTGCGCGACCTGCCGTTTCCCGACGCCTCCTTCGACGTCGTGGTCGACTTCGGCACCTGCTATCACATCGCGCGGCCCGACGCCGCCCTGCGTGAGATCGCCCGCGTGCTGGCCCCGGGCGGCCGGTTCGTGAGCGAGACGCCGCTCAGCCAGCTCCTCTCGCATCCGATTCGTTCCTTCGGCCGGCGTCTGCCGTGGGCAGTGGTGCCCGAGCTGGTGCCGGCCCGCCACCGCGGGTTGTGGTCGAGCCGGATCAAGACGTCGCAGGCCCGCGTGGCCTGCGTCGGCTAGTCCGCGCCGTCGCGCCGCGCGAACTCGACGGTGTAGCCGCCGATGCGCCGGCCGTGGTCCTTGCCCGCGTTGATGTCGGACATGTAGTGGATGCCGCCGTAGAGACGTGAGAGGCCCGCTTCGTCCTTCATGGCGTCGAGCTCCGCCGTGCGCGAGGGAAACGCGTACGAGAGCACGCTGGCCGCCGCCGCCGAGAACGTCGAGTGCCCCGACGTGTAGGACGGGAAGTTGGGCAGGCCGATCGGGGTCTTGATGCCGGCGTCCATCTGCGACGGGCGCGGGTTGAAGTAGGTGTACTTCGCCTCCCAGCATCCCACCGCGGCGTCGTGCATCGCCATGTTCACGAGGGCGAACAGGCGCGCCGTGCGCACGTCGCTGTAGCCGGCGCCCACGACGTAGTCGGCGGCGATCTGGTTCCAGTGGCCGGGCGGCGTATACGTACCGGCGCCGTCCGACCACTTGTAGGCGATGGCGAGCTGCTCGCGCGTGAGGTTCTCGACTGTGTTCTTGACCTCGGCCACTTCCTGCCGCATCTGCTCCGAAGACGTGGACGGCGGGGCGGGCGGGCGCTCGCGAACGAAGTCTTCCGGCGTCAGGTTCCAACCGCGGACGTTGCCGAAGAAAGGCAGCATCGGCGGCCGCGGCGGAGTCTCCAGGCTCTTCCACGGCGTCTGTCCTTTGGCGGCGGTGCTGTCGGCGAGGCCCTGCCACAACGCGGCGTTGCCGATGGCGTTGCGCATCCCGTCGGCGCCGGCGCGTGCCATGACGAGGGGAGCCACGGCGCGGCCCAGCGCATGGCCGGCGGCGATGTCGCTGGGGGCGGCTCGTCCGGACCAGAGCGCGGCATCGCGCTGCTCGGCGGCTCGGGCGTCGATTTCGTCGACGGCGGCAGGGAACAGCGCCCGCAGCACGATCTCGGCCACACCCGACAGCACGGCGTCCTCCGACGGATACGCGGGTACGTCGCCGGCCGGCGCCAGAGCCTTTACCGACGCATCGACAGCGGACGGCGCGGCCCGGCGGTACTGGTACTTGTAGAGCCAGGCGGCCTTCAGCGCCTCGTACTGCGCCACGCTTACGTAGCTGTACGCGCGCGCGGCGTACGGCGGGTTCGAGAAGGGAAACTGCGGGTCTGCGAACGGATTGGCGGCGTCGGGGAACACGTAGCTCCCGTCTTCGCGCGGGGCGGGCGGCAGGTTATAGCGGGCGACCAGCTCGCGCAGGATCTCGTTCCAGCGCAGCACTCCACCCGTGCTCCAGTAGTCGATCTTCGCCTGCTGCTCCTTGGTGAGGCCGGCCTGGGCGGCGGTGATGGCGGCGATCTCCGCGCGGTATTCCGCGGACGTCACTGCCGACGGAGCTGGCACCGGCACCTGGTTGGCGCTCGTGAGCACGATCATCCGCCACGTGCCGGCGTTGGTGTCGGGACGTCCGAGCCGCGCGCCGACGGGGCCGCCAGCCGCGCTCCCGCTGCCGCCGCTCGGCAGCGAGCTCGTGGGGATGTCGTTGCTGCAGCGGATGGCGGCGAGGGAGAGGACCCAGATCAGCGATGCGACGAGCCAGGAGCGCTTCATGAGCGGGGGCCTCCGAAATGGAACGTGTACATGAGACCCGCCTGAAGGGTCGTGGCCTGTCCCACGTTGCGGCCCGTGAGAGTGCGCGTGGCGCCGAGCTTCAACGCCAGGTTCCGTACCTTCGGCACGTAGTAGAGAACGCCGGCGTCGACGCGGGAGGCGTTCATGCGATTGGAGACGAACGGCATGTCCTGCCGCCGGATGTCGCCGCCGCCCAGCGTGTGCTGTTGGGTGAACGAGAACGGCGCCACCAGCCCCGACCGGCGATAGCCGACGCTGAACGTGTAGTCGATCACGTTGGGCATCGCGACCTCGTCGCTGTAGTAGAGGTGCCCGTCCGTGTAGTACGAGGAACGATCGAGCGTCACGTTGGCGCGGCCCGTGTAGGCGCCGGAGCCGTTGGCGAAGAAGCCGGGCCGCGTCGTGTAGTTCAGCGTGAGGCGCGCGGAGGCACGGCGGCTCGAGGAGCCGATCGACATCGGGTAGAAGTCGGGTGTGTAGTTGCTGAGGGGCAGTGCCACCGACCCCACCGCGAACAGCTTCAGCGAGGCGCTTCCCAGCGGCTTCGCCAGGGCCTCGTACTTCACCCCCAGCGTGAGGTCCTGCACGCCCTTCATGCCGTGGAGGACGCCCTGGCTCGCGCTCGTGGAGACATACGGCAGCATCGCGATGACGTTGATCTTGTCCGTCACCCCGTAAGTGCCCATCCACACCACGCTGCGTGTGGTGAGGCTGCCGATGTTCTGGTTGTCGCGCTTGAGCGTGCCCTCCCAGTACTCCGACCAGCGGTCGTGCTCGTACACGAAGCCGGTGCAGAGGTCCCTTCTCGGCATCATGACGCCGTCGGTCAGCGTCTGGGCACAGAGCGCGCCCGACACGCCGAGCATGGCGAGTGTCGACAACAGCACTTTCACTTGAACCTCCAGGGCAGCCCAGCGATGCGGATCCCGCGCTTCCTGCAAGGCGGGGGCCAGCCGACACGAGCCCAGCCCGCGCGACCCTCAGGCGGCGTTCAAGCTCTTCAACGTCCGACGCTTGAGAGTGCGGCGGGTGCTCGTCCTCGCTCGACCGTCGAGGGCGGGAGCTTCGTACGATTCATGCGATCGCGTATGAATTAAGCCGTGGTTAGTGCCGCAGGCCGAACACGTAGTACAGCAGGCACATCGCGCCGAGGGCGATCGCGCCCGCGCTGAGCTCTCGCCCGCGGCCGGCCAGGACCTTGACGATCGGGTACAACACGAGCCCGGCGGTGAGGCCGTT
>Ga0075429_100001909_pt1 | contig 17285 bp, 14 predicted proteins | sample RhiMetdeltSRZDD3_FD_75295 | JGI IMG/M metagenome (GOLD analysis project Ga0075429, IMG submission 75295) | Populus rhizosphere microbial communities from Tennessee, USA - Rhizosphere MetaG P. deltoides SRZDD3 | ecosystem: Host-associated > Plants > Roots > Rhizosphere > Soil | place: USA... | reverse complement strand
ATGCCGGCCGAGCCGGGCGCGCGCGTGGGCTTCATGGCCGACATCGAGAACCTGGACGTCGCGCTCGCCGCGCCGGCGGCCAAGGTGGTGATCAACGCGCGCACCGGCTCGGTGGTGATGAACCAGGCGGTGACGCTGGCCGCGTGCGCGGTGGCGCACGGCAGCCTGTCGGTCACCATCAGCTCGACGCCGCAGGTGAGCCAGCCGAACGCGCTCTCGACCGGCGGGCAGTCGGTGGTCACGGAGAAGTCCGACATCACCATCGCGCAGCAGGCCGGCTCGCTGGTGCAGCTGCCCGCAGGCGCCAGGCTGTCGGACGTGGTGAAGGCGCTGAACGCGCTCGGCGCCACCCCGCAGGACCTGCTGGCGATCCTGCAGGCGATGAAGAGCGCCGGCGCGCTGAACGCCGAGCTCGAGGTGATCTGACGATGAACGTCTCTTCCGTCGACACCCTGCGCGCGCGCGCCGCCGCGGACCCGAAGGCCGCGATCAGGGAAGCGGCGAAGCAGTTCGAGGCGCTGTTCATGCAGGAGCTCATGAAGAGCATGCGGCAGGCGCAGCAGACGATGGCGTCGGGGCTGATGGACAACGCCGGCTCGCAGATGGGCACCGAGATGCTCGACACCCAGTTCGCCGCGAAGATGACGGGCTTGCCGGGCGGGCTCGGCGACGTGATCGCGCGGCAGCTCGAGCGGCAGATGGGCGGTGCGGGCGAAGCGCGGGTCGCGCCCGCGCGCGCGCAGCCGGTGCCGCTGCCGCCGCGCCGGGCCGACGCATCGAGCCTGCAGTCGCAGTTCGTCGCCGACCATTCCGGCGCCGCCCGCGCCGCCGAGGCGGCCACGGGCATTCCCGCCGCCTTCATGGTGTCGCAGGCCGCGCACGAGTCGGGCTGGGGCCAGCGCGAGATCCGCGCGGCCGACGGCACGCCCTCGTTCAACCTGTTCGGCATCAAGGCCGGCGCCCACTGGAAGGGCAAGGTGGCCGAGGTCGCCACCACCGAATATGTCGACGGCGCGCCGCGCAGGACCGTGGCGCGCTTTCGCGCCTACGACTCGTACGCCGAATCGTTCGCCGACTACGCGAAGCTGATGCGCACGAGCCCGCGCTACCGCGACGTGGCGGCCTCCGCCGGGTCGGCGCAGGGCTTCGCGCAGGGCCTGCAGCGCGCCGGCTACGCCACCGACCCGGCCTACGCCGAGAAGCTCACGCGCGTCATCAACACCACGCTGCGCCTTGCGCGCGGCCTGGCCTGACCCGAAGGAGAAGGACCATGGCCGGCTCCGCCCTGATGAACCTCGGCACGCGCGCGCTGTTCGCCAACTACGCGGCGCTGCAGACCACCGGCAACAACATCTCGAATGCCAACACCGCCGGCTATTCGCGCCAGCTCGTCGAGCTCGAGAGCGCGGGCGGCCAGTTCACCGGCGCGGGCTTCTTCGGCAAGGGCGTGAACGTCACCACCGTCTCGCGCGCGCACGACGTCCTGCTCACGCGCGAGGCGGCGTCGGCCGCGTCCGTCGCGGCGGCGGACCAGACCCGCGCGGCGCAGCTCGCGCGCCTCGAATCGGTGTTCGCCACGGGCGAGTCCGGCATCGGACACGCCGCCGGCGAGCTGCTCAACGCCTTCGTCGACGTCGCCAACCGCCCGCAGGACGTGGCGGCGCGGCAGGTGGTGCTCTCGCGCGCCGACGACGTGGCCACGCGCTTTCGCAGCGCGGGCGCGGAGCTCGAGATGCTGCAGGCCAACGTCACCGCGGAGATGAAGACGACGGTGGCGCAGGTGAACGGGCTCGCCGCGCGCGTGGCGGCGCTGAACGGCCGCATCTCGCTCGCGCTCGGCTCCGGCCACACGCCCAACGACCTGCTGGACCAGCGTGACCAGCTCATCGCGCAGATCAGCGGCTTCGTCCAGGTGAGCACGGTGGCCGGCAGCGACGGCTCGCTGAACCTGTTCGTCGGCGGCGGCGAGCGACTGGTGCTGGGCGGCAACGCGACGAAGCTCGCGGCGGTGCCCGACGTGTTCGACCCGGCGCAGATCCACGTCGGCATCGAGGACGCGAGCGGCACCCACGCGATCCCCGACGCGATGCTCACCGGCGGCTCGATGGCCGGCCTGCTGCGCTTCCAGTCCGAGGACCTGGTCGACGCGCGCAACCTCCTGGGCCAGCTCGCGCAGGCGCTCGCCGGCGCGGTGAACCGCCAGCAGGCGCTCGGCCTGGACCTCAAGCAGCCCGCCGGCGCGGGCGCGCCGATCTTCAGCACCGGCGCGCGGGTCGTGCTGCCGTCGTCCGACAACGCACAGGCGGCCGGCGTGCCGGTGGCCTCCTACGTCAACGGCAGCGGCGTGCGCGTGCCGAGCGTGAGCTTCTCCATCGTGGACGCGAGCCGCCTCACGGCCAGCGCCTACGAGGTGACCCGGGACCCGGCGACGCCCGGCAACTACCTCGTGACACGGCGCAGCGACGGCACGCAGACCTCGGTGCCGTCGGGCGCCGTGGTGGACGGGTGGCAGCTCGACGTCGTCGCGCCGCTGCCCGCGGCGCGCGACCGCTTCGTGCTGCAGCCGGTCGGCACCGCGCCGCTCAACATGACGCGGGTGCTCGACGACCCGCGCGCCATCGCCGCCGCCTCTCCCGTGACCGCCAGCGTGGGCGCGTCGAACACCGGAACGGCGACGGTGGCGAGCCTGCAGGCGGTGAGCACCACGCTCGACCCGACGCTCACCGCGAACATCGCCTTCACCAGCGACACCGGCGACTATGCGTGGCAGCTCGTCGACGCGGGCGGCACGGTGGTGGGCAGCGGCGCGGCGACGTGGCAGGCGGGACAGCCGATCGCGCTCAACGGCTGGCAGCTCCAGCTCAACGGCGTGCCGCGCAACGGCGACGCCGTGGCGGTACGCCCCACCGCGTTCCCGGCGGCGAGCAACGGCAACGCGCTCGCGTTCACCGACCTGCGCGAGGCGCGGCTGGTGGGCGTGTCGGCCTCGTCGGGCGGCGTCGTCGTGACCGACGCGTACGCCGACGCGATGACCGACATCGGCGTGCGCGTGCAAAGCGCCGCGTTCACCGCCGACGTGTCGAGCGCCGTGGCCGAGGACACGCAGGCCGCCCTCGGCGAGAAGACGGGCGTCAACCTGGACGAGGAGGCGGCCCGCCTCATCCAGTTCCAGCAGAGCTACCAGGCGGCGGCCAAGATGCTCCAGGTGGCGCAGTCCGTGATGGACACGCTGCTGCAGATCGCGGGCCGATGACGGCCGCGCACGCGAGGACGTGACATGAACCGGATCAGCACCGCCCAGGCCTTCGAGGCGCCCCTGCTGGAACTGCAGCGGCGGCAGAAGGAGCTGAGCGAATCGCAGGAGCAGCTCACCACGGGCAAGCGCGTGAACCGCGCGAGCGACGACCCCACCGCGGCCGCGCGCGCCGAGCGCGCGCTCGCCGCCGTGTCCAAGGTGCAGGCCACGCAGCGCGCGGTGGAGGCGAGCCTGCACATCATGTCGCAGACCGAGGCCACGCTCGCCGACGCCGGCGACCTGCTGCAGCGCGCGCGCGAGCTGCTCATCGCGGCCGGCGACGGCGCCTACGGCGACACCGAGCGCCACAGCATCGCCGGCGAGCTGCGCGGCATCCGCGAGCAGCTCCTCGTGGTGGCCAATCGCGACGACGGCGCGGGCAGCTACCTGTTCGGCGGCCAGGGCTCCGCGCTGCCGCCCTTCGTGGACGAGCCGGGCGGCGTGGCGTTCCGCGGCATGCCGGGCGTGAGCCAGGTGGCCGGGCACGAGCAGCTGCCGAGCGCGACCGACGGCGGCGCCACGTGGCTCGCGGCACGCACCGGCAACGGCGTGTTCGAGACCCGCGTGGCCGCCGCCAACGGCAACGCGTGGATCGACGCGGGCCGGGTGGTCGATCCGTCGGCCATGACGGGGTCCACGTACCGCATCGAGTTCACCGTCGCCGCCGGCGTCACGACGTATTCGGTGCTGCGCGACGGCGCGGCGACGGCGCAGACCAACCTGCCGTACACGCCGAACGAGGCGATCCAGGTGGACGGCATGTCGGTGACCGTGCAGGGCGACCCGGCGAACGCCGACGCCTTCGAGATGGTGCCGTCCACGCCGGGCCTGAGCGTGTTCGACACGCTCGACCGCGCGGTCGCCGACCTGTCCGGCGCCAACCGCCGCCCATCGCAGATCACGCAGAGCAACCTGCTGAACCTGCGCGACCTCGACCAGTCGATGGTGCGGCTCACGTCGGCGCGCGCCGACGTGGGCGGAACGCTCAACCGCATCGACAACGTCACCGAGCGGCTCGACGGCCTCGTCGTGTCCGGCCAGGGCGAGCGATCGAATGCCGAAGACCTGGACATGGTTCACGCGATCTCCGACTTCCAGGCGAGGCAAAGCGGCTACGATGCCGCACTCAAGTCGTATGCGATGGTGCAGCGCTTGTCGCTGTTCCAGTATCTGAACAACTGAGCCGGCCGATGCACGCGTCAGCGCGGGAGGAATTCAATTGAGCGATGCGATCCTCGGCCACGTCGCCCTGGGCTATTCACCGTTCATCGACCGGCAGCGCGCGGTGACCGCGACGCGGCTCACGGTGTTCCCGCTCAAGCCCGACGTGCAGCTCGACGCCGCGCAGCTGCTGCTCGCGCTGGCCGCGGTGTGGCCCGCGGACGGCGGCCGCGTGTCGCTCAACGTGGCGAGCGAGAGCCTCCTGCAGGACCTGCTGCGCGCCGACGTCGCGCCCAACGTGATGATCGAGGTGCCGGCCTTCATGGCCAGCGAGCCGGCCAACACGGAGTCGCTGGACCAGTTGCACCGCAACGGCAACGTCCTGCTGCTGAAGGGCCGCCCGCTGAAGGAGCTGCCCCGCCAGGTGCTGCCCTGCTTCAAGTATTCGATCATCGAGATCGCCGACGACCGCCGCGTCGGCGAGACGTCGGCCGCCACGAGCGGCATCGCGCGCACCATCCCGCACGTGCAGGCCGGGGTGTCCACCGTGGCCGAGATGGAGTCGAGCTTCGCGCGCGGCGCGGCCGCGGTGCTGGGCTGGCCCATCGACGACGTGGTCGCGAACCAGGTGGCGCGCGGCAAGCCGGCGGGCCAGACCGACCTGCAGGTGATCGTCGAGCTCATCAACCGCGTCGACAAGGCCGAGCCGATCGAGAAGCTCGAGGCCACGCTGAAGCGCGACCCGTCGCTCGCCTTCAAGCTGATGCGCTACATCAACTCGCCGGCCTTCGGGCTGTCGGTGGAGATCAGCTCCTTCCGCCACGCCATCATGATGCTCGGCTACGGGCGCCTGAAGCGCTGGCTCGCGCTGTTGCTGGCCACCGGGGGCAAGGAGACCAACCTCAGGCCGGTGATGTTCGCTGCCGTGCGGCGCGGCCTCTTCATGGAAGAGCTGGTGCGCGCGAGCAACGACGAAGAGATGCGCAACGAGATGTTCATCTGCGGCGTGTTCTCGCTGCTGGACCGCATGTTCAAGCAGCCTTTCGCGGAACTGCTGCGCACGATTCCCGTGCCGCAGCGCGTGGTGCAGGCGCTGGTGGACGGCAGCGGCCCGTACCAGCCGTATCTCGAGCTGGTCAAGTCGGTCGAGTCCGCGTCGCTCTACGATTTCCGCAACGCGGCGGAGACGCTGATGATGAGTGTCGCGGAGATCAACCGCGCCGCGCTGCGCGCGCTGACCTCCGCGGCCCAATTGGATTGACGCGCGCCGCGCGGGGAGCCGAATTGCGCCCCTAGACGCGGAACGAATCGAGCGTCTTTCCGGACGCGATCGCCTCGCGTACCCAGACCGGCTGCATTCCGCGGCCGGTCCACGTGTTGCCGTCGGCGTCGCGGTATTTCACCGGCACGCGGCCGCCGCGACGCGATTTGCCCGCGGCGCGGCCGCGCGGCGCCCCCGACGATTCGGGCGCAGCGGATTTCTTCGCGCCGCCGCGCGGCGAGCCGCCCTTGCGCCCCGCGCCCACGGCGAACGATTCGAGCGTGCGGCCGGCGGCCAGGGCCTCGCGCAGCCAGCGCGGGCGCGGCCCGCGGCCGCCCCACGTGTTGCCCTGGCCGTCCGCATAACGCGCCTCGCGCTCGCCCGCGGCACGCTTGCCGGCGCGCCGCTGCCGGGCGCCGAACAGGTCGTCCGCGGTGATGCCGTAAACCTGGATCGCTTCCTTGATGCGGGCAATGACGCCCGCCATTTCGGCCTCGCGCGCCCTTTCGGCCTCGGCTTGCAGGTGGGCAATCTTGGCCTTGATGTCGGAGTAGGTTCGTGCCATTCGCGTCCGTTGGTGATTCGAATGCCGCGCAGTATAGACGTCGATGTTTCGGATTGCGACGGAATTCCCCGGCCGCCGAAAAGGCAGCGCTCCCCTTGCGGTAACGACATGCAATTGGATTGGCGCGGAATCGATGCGCCGCAAATCATCGGACCCATGCGCTGCCTCGCCGCCTTCGTCGCGCTGCTCGCCGTGAATACGGCGGTCGCGCAAAGCGCATTGCAGTCCGAATCGGCGCAATGCCGCGACGCGCTCGATGCATTGGAATCCGCGGAGCGCGAGGCGATCGCGCGCGCGAGGCGCGTCGACGCCGCGCCGGCGCCGGCGTCGACCCCGGCACTCGACGCCGCCCGACCCCGCGCGGCCCGGGCCTGCCTCGGAGGTCCGCACGATCCGCCGCCGGCGGCGTCGGTGCGCGTCCCTGCGCCCGCCCCTGCCCCGCGCGTGCCGGCGCCTCCCGCCGCCGCGCCCCGAGCGCCGGTTGCCGCGCCCCCGGCGCCGGCGCGCGCGCCCGCGGCGGCGCCTGCCGTGGTGACCAATTGCGATGCGGCCGGCTGCTGGACGAGCGAGCGCCGGTGGCTGCCGCGCGCCGGACCGAACCTCGTCGGCCCGCGCGGCGTGTGCACCGTGCAGGGCCGGATCGTGAAGTGCCCGTGAGGCGGGCGTCGCTCAGCGCGCGGCGAACCGGCGCGTCATCCAGGCGACCAGGCGGCGCAGGACCGCCCGGCCGACCCCTGCGGCCAGCAGCGTGAGGCAGAACGCTGCGGCGGTGCGCCAGGCGAGCGGCTGCCCGGACTGCCAGAGGAAGGCCGCCACGGGGGTGCAGAGCAGCAGCGCGATGAACACGAGCGCCGCGCCGTTTTCGATCACCCGCCGGCGCCGCGCGGCCGGGTGGCCGTGCGGCATGTCGCTGTCGGTGGGTACGGCTGTCATCGGTGCTCCTCCGCGTGTCGGTGGGGGCGCCCCCGGACAGAGCCGGCACGAGAACGATAGATACACCGTTTGCGGCGCGTCGCGAACCCGGGCGAGCGCGCTGCGCTGATCCAGCGCAAGCGGCGGGCTCGTGGCGCCCGGTCAGGTCGGCAGGCGGCAACGCGCTCAGGCCGCCAGCGCCTCGTCGTTCGCCGCCGGCCGCGACGTTTGCGCCGGGGCCGCCGGCATCTCCGGCTCGCCGCCGAGCGCTTCGACCAGCGCCGCGATCATCGGCCCGAGCAGGCCGGTCGTGATCGCCACGTCGGCGTCGAAGCCGCCGTCCTTCTCTTCGGCCGAGGATCCGCTGTCCACGTCGAGCAGCTTCAGCTTCTTCAGCGCCATCGATTCGGTCAGCACGAACGACACGCGGTCGCTCCACGTCATCGCGAGCTGGGTCGGCACCTTGCCCTGCGCGATGTGGGCGCCGATCTCGTCGATCTCGAGCGTGTGCCGCGCGTAGCGCACGGCGGCCTTCTCGCTGTCGGGCTGCTTCAGCTCGCAGTCGCGGTCGAGCGTGAAGCCGGCCGGGGCGGCCCGCTCCGCGAGCCAGGCGGACATCGCGGCCGACGGCGAGAGCGCGGTCTGCAGCGGCCGCAGCACGATGCCGCCGCCGAGCGCCTCCACCAGCCGCGTCGCCGCCGCATCGGCCCTCGTGGCGCTCGCCGCGCCGATCACGACGAGGCGCGTTCGCGGGTCGACCCACACCGGCGTGACGGCGCGCTTGGGGAATGCCCGCGGAAGCAGGCGGTGGACGATGTCCTCCTTGATCTCCCTGGCGTGCCTGCCGCGCGGCTTGCGTCCCGTCTCGGCCTCGATCTTCGCGAGCTCGGCCTCGAGCTGCGCGCGCACGGCGGACGCGGGCACGGCCTTCGTCTCCGTGCACAGCCGCAGCATCCAGTGCCCGCCGATGCTCTCCACCAGCGCGCCGTGCCGCTCGCCGCGCGGCTCGACCCATCCGGCCGATTGCGGCTGCGACGCGGCGCATTCGACGAACCGGCTCGCGCCGAGGCGCTCCTCCAGCGCGGCAAGGGCCGGCGCGTCCCAGTGGGCGATGCGATAGACGAGGGCGTTGCTGATCATGCGGCGGTCGGGGGCAAAGGCGCGGATTCTACGAAGGCCTTCGTCGCACAATCCATCCGTCGATGCGAGGAACCGACATGACCAGCTTCGAGGACTTCACGGCCGGCGCGCGCGCCGAGGGCTTCGACGAGGTGCTGGAGCGCGACTGGCCGCCCGGCACGGTGCTCGAGCCGCACGCTCATCCGTTCGCGGTGAAGGCCGTCGTGGTGCGCGGCGAGATGTGGCTCACGGTGGGCGACGCCACGCGCCACCTGCGGCCCGGCGACACCTTCGAGCTCGAGCGCGACGTGCCGCACGCCGAGCGCTACGGCGGCGACGGCGCGACGTACTGGGTGGCGCGGCGGGAGCACTGAAAAATTGCTGCGCAATTTTTCAGTGATGTTTTGAACGGTGCGAGGAGGCCCGGCGAAGCCGGTTCCTCCTCGCAGGGGAGTCGCGCTGCGTGTTACTGCGCGCGCGACCTGGAACGACGCGCGACCTGAATGCCACGACGCGCGACCTGAATGCCGCTGGCGCCGTGCGATCCCTGCCTACGTGGTAACCCTCATGACACTTCGCATGCGCGCGGCCCGCGCGCGCGGCGATGCCAACGGATCTTGTGACACCGCAAAACCTCGGCGGCGGCGACTCGCTAGTCTGCATGTTCAACGCGTCTACTCCCGCCCACTGCCATGAACGCTCTCGCCTGGACCGAAGAACTGCGGCTGAACCAGCCGCAGATGGACAAGACCCATGAGGAGTTCGTCAAGCTGCTCGCCATGACGCGCGCGGCCATCGACGGCGGCGACCGCGCCGGCGCGCTCGCCACCTTCCAGCACCTGATCGAGCACACCGTCCAGCACTTCGGGACCGAGGAGCGCTGGATGCGCGCCATCGGGTTCGAGCCGGACAACCTGCACGCGCAGCAGCACAACGACGTGCTGCGCGCCATGCGCGCGGCGATGCGCATGGCGAGCGAGGAAGAGCGCTGGGAGCCCATCGGCGTGGCGATCACGGAGCTCACGCAGTGGTTCCCGCTGCACGCCCGCATGATGGACGCCGACCTGGTGCTGTGCATGGCGAAGGTCGGCTTCGACCCGGTGAGGGGCGAGTTCATGCAGCGCCGCGCCGGCACCGCGGTCGCCCCCTGACGGTCGCCGGCGCGGCCGCCCGCGCCGCCGCGCATGGATCCCGACACCGCCGCCTCGCTGCGCCGCCTGCTTGCCGCGCGATCCGTCGCGGCGCTGGCGACGCTGCACCACGGCGAGCCGGCCGTCTCCATGACGCCCTTCGTGCTGCCGCCCGGTGCGGCCCATCTCGTGATCCACGTGAGCGCGCTCGCCACCCACACGCGCGACATGCTCGCCCATCCGCGCGTCGGCGTGCTGGTGACGGCGGACGAGGGCGCGTGCGCCCCGCAGGCGCTGCCGCGCGTGAGCCTGCAGGCCGACGCCGAGCCGCTTGCGCGCGGCACGGCCGCCGCCGACGAGGCGCGCGCGCAGTACCTCGCCCGCTTCCCCGACGCCGAGATCACCTTCAGCCTGGCCGACTTCTCGCTGTTCGTGCTGCGGCCGGTGTCGGCCCGGCTCGTCGCCGGTTTCGCCCGGGCGCACAGAGCCTGGCGGGCGAGCGGCTGGGCGAGTGGCTGCGCGCAGGGGGGCACTGAAAAATTGCTGACGCAATTTTTCAGTGGGTTTTCGAACGGTGCGAGGAGGGCCGGCAAAGCCGGCCCTCCTCGCAATGGAGGTCGCGCTGCGTGTTACTACGCGCGACCTGAATGGCGCCAGCGCCGCTGGCGCCATAGATCATCGTTTCCTAGCGCGTGCGCGCAGCCCATCGCATCCCCATCGAGGACATTCCATGCCCATCTACGAATACACCTGCACCGGCTGCGGCCACGCGTTCGAGGCGCTCGTGCGCGCGGACACGGTGCCGCAATGCCCCGGCTGCCAGTCCACCGGCCTGGAGAAGAAGCTCTCGGTGTTTGCCACGGCGCCCGCGGGGGCCGACGTGCCGTCGGCGCCGGTGGGCGGGTGCGGCCGGTGCGGCCATCCGGACGGACCCGGGGGTTGCGCGGAGGCAATGAAAAATTGCTGACGCAATTTTTCAGTGGGTTCTTGAACGGTGCGAGGAGGCCCGGCAAAGCCGGCTCCTCCTCGCAAGGGCCTGTCCTGAGCTTGTCGAAGGGCCTGTCCTGAGCTTGTCGAAGGGAGGTCGCGCCGCGTGTGACTGCGCGCGACCCGAATGTCGCCGGCTCCCCTGGCGACAATGGATCCGCGTTCACGATGCGGCGGGAATGCGGGGCAAGTGCGACGCCATGACGCGCGGCAGATCGCCGCGGGCGTGGTGAGGCGGACGGGGCGCAATCACTCGGGGACGGGGTCGCGGCCGGCAGTGCACGTGTGCGTGGATCGGGCCGCGCATCCCTCCGATTGATGCACACTGCTCCCGACATTCCACAGGACACCGTCCCATCATGCTCGACTGGATTTTCCGTCGGAACACGCCGCCCCCCGCCGACACCCGGCCCGCCCGCGCCAGCGAGGTCGCCGACGCGCCCCCGCCGCGCGCGGAGGCCGCCGCGCGGCCGGCGGTCGACTGGCAGCTCAAGCTGCAGCACGCGCTCGGCAACGACGAGGCGCTGCTGGCGCTGGCGCGCGAGCCCGCGCCCGTGGGCATCAAGCTCGCCGCCATCGGCGCGCTGGCCGGCGAGGCGGCCCTCAAGCAGGCCGAGCGCGACACGCGCCACCAGGACCGGCGCGTGCACCGGCTCGCCAAGCAACGCCACCATGCGCTCGTCGCACGCCGCGAGACCGCGGCGCAGGCGGCGATGCTGATCGACACCGCGCGCACCCTGGCGGATGCGCCGCTCATCGCGGCCAACCGGCTGGTCGAGCTGGACCGGGCGTGGCAGGCACTGGATGCGTCGGTGGTCGACCCGGCGCAGCGCGACGCCTTCGTCGCCCTGCAGGCGAAGCTGGCGAGCCTCGCGCGCGAGCGCGGCGACGAGCTGCTGCGCGTGGAGCGCTGGTCCGCCGAGGGGCGCGATGCGCTGGCCCGGCTGCAGCAGGCGTGCGAGGCGGCCGCCGCGGGAACCGAGGACCGCGCCCGGCTTGCCGCCGCCTGCACCGCCGCCCTGACGGTGCTGGAGGCGGCGCCGGTCCACGGCGCGTGCGCCGCGGCGCGCGACGCGCTGCGCAGGGCGCTGGATGTCGGCGCGCAGCTGGACGAGCGGCTGCGGGTGCTCGAGGCGCTGATGGAGGCGCCCCCCGCCGCCGTCGCCACCACGACGAAATCGCCGGCCAGTGACGTCGTGGCGCGCGAGCCGGAGATGCCGGCAACGGACGCGCCTGCGACGGACGCGCCTGCCGAGGTGCCTGCGGCGCAGGGGCCCGTGGCGGACGTGCCCGCGGCCGCGGCGCCCGTGGCGCAAGCGCCCGTGGCAGAGGAGCCCACGGCAGAGGAGGGTGCGGCATGGATGTCTGCGGCGCAGGCCCCTGCGACGGAAACGCCGGCGGCAGCGGTGCCTGCGACGGAGGCGTCTGCGGCAGCCATGCCTGCGGCAGAGGCGCCTGCGACGCAGTCGCCTGCGGCAGCAATGCCTGCGGCGGAGGCGTCTGCGGCAGTGGTGCGCGCGGCAGAGGTGCCGGCGGCAGAGGTCCCCGCGTCGCATGCCGCGGCGGCGGAAGAGCCTGCGCCCGAGCGCTCCGCGACGCCGCCCGCTGCGCCCGCCGCGATCTCGCCCGAGCTGTCGGCGCCCGAGCCGTCCGCGCCCGCAGTGTCCGCACCTGACGCGACGACGGTCCCGGAGACGGGCGCGACGGCCCTGGTCGAGCCGGCGGTGGCCGAACCGGCCGACCTGGCGCACCCCGTGGACCCGATCCCCCCGCCCGCGGCCGAACTCGCCGAGCCGGCGATCGCGCCGCCGACGCAGGCGCACGCGGCGATCGACGAGGCCGCCCCGAGCGAAGCCGCCCCGAGCGAGGCCGCCCCGCCGGCCGATCCCGCTGCCCGCTGGAAGGCCCTCCCGGCGCTGGACGACGCCCGGCTCGCGGCGACGCTGGAGCGCCGTTTCCAGCAGTGGCTGCGCGCGCGCGACGCCGCCGCCACGCCGCGCCGCGAGCGCCCCGCCGACGCCGAGCCGCGCGCGCGCAAGGAGAAGCCCGGTACCCAGAAGCCCGCTGCCGAGAGGCCCGGCGCCGAGAGGCCCGGCGCCGAGAGGCCCGGCGCCGACAAGCCCGGCGCCGACAAGCCCGCCGACCAGGCCGCCGAGAAGTTCGCCGCCCTGGGCCGCACGCTGGCGCAGGCCGAGTCCACGCTGGCCGCCGGCCATCTCGCCGACACGCACAAGCGCCTCACCGAGATCGACGCGCTGCTCGACCACGGCGTGCCGGCCGGCGCGCTGCGCGGGCGCATCGACGCGATCCAGGCCGAATATGTCCGGCTCAAGGGCTGGCAACGCTGGAGCGGCGGCCTGGCGCGCGACGAGCTGATGGCCGAGGCCGAGGCGCTGGCCGCCAGCGCGCGCGGCGGCGAAGGCGGCGCGCCGGCGAAGGTCGCCGTCAAGCCCCACGCCGAGCGCATCGACCAGCTGCGCGCGCGCTGGAAGGAGCTGGACCGCGCCGGCGGCCCGTCGAACCGGGCGCTGTGGGAGCGCTTCGACGCCGCGCTCAAGGCCGCCTACGAGCCGGTCGCCGTGCACCTCGACGCGCAGCGGGCCCAGCGCCTGAAGAACCTGGAGGCGCGCCTGACGCTGCTCGAGAAGCTCGAAGGCGTCGCGCTGCCCGCGCCGGAGTCGGGCGTCGAGCCGGACTGGAAGGCGCTCGCGGCCGCGCTGCACCACTTCCACACCGAGTGGCGCAAGCTGGGGCCGATCGAGCACACCGTGCCGCACAAGGAACGCGAGGGCGTGCTCGAGCGCATGAAGGCGGCCGTCGCGCGCATCGAGGGGCCGCTGGACGCGGCGCGCGCGCAGGCGCAGCGCGAGCGCGAGGCGCTCGTCGAGCGCGCGCAGGCGCTGGCTGCCGAGGCGGTCGTGCTGGGCCGCGAGGCCATGCCGCGCGTGCGCGAGCTGCAGCTGCAGTGGCAGCAGCACGCCAAGTCGCTGCCGCTCGCGCGCCCGGTGGAGAACGCGTTGTGGACGCGCTTCAAGGGCCAGGTCGACGCCGTGTTCCAGGCGCGCGAGGCCGCCTTCCACGCGCGCGACGCCGAGTTCAAGGCGCACGGCGCCGAGCGCGCCGGCCTGATCGAACGTCTGCAGGCGCTGACGCCCGACACGCCGCCGGCCGAGCTGAAGCGCACGCTGGCCGAGGTGGAGTCCCAATGGCAGCGGGTCGGGCCGGCGCCGCGCGCCGAGGCGGCGGCGCTGGAGGCGCGCTATCGCGACGCGCGCGATGCGGCGGCCCATTCGCTGTCCCATGCCGCGGAGCGCCGCTGGCACGCGACGGTCGATGCGCTGGAGGCGCACCTCGCGCGCTGCGAGGCCGCCGAGGCGGACCCGGCTCGGCTGGAGGAAGCCAAGGCCGCGCTGGCCGCGCCCGCGCAGGGCCAGCCCGCGCTGCCCGGCACGTGGGAGAAGGCGATCGCGCGGCGCCTGGCCGGTGCCGCGCCCGCTGCCCCGGCCGAGCCCCCCATCGACGTCCTGCTGCTGCAGCTGGAAGCGGCGTTCCAGGTGGAATCGCCGCCTGCGCTCCAGGCGGCGCGCCGCGACATGAAGCTGCAGGCCATGAAGGCCGCCCTCGAAGGGCGCGGCTCGCATGCCGCCGTGCCCGCCGCACCGGCGCGCCTGCTCGCCGACACCCTCGAGCGCCGCGGCCTCGACGATGCGCAGCGCGAGCGGCTGCGCCGCGTGCTGGCGGAGGTGCGCCGGCGCGGCCCCGTCCCGCCGGCGTAGGAGGCCGCGCGGCAGGAGGGTCCTCCCGCTCCCCGCTGGCGGGAAGCCGGCGGTCAGCCGGCCCCGCGCGGCTTTCCACGGCGCGCGCCGCTCGCCATCTCGGCGAGCTGCCGGCCGAAGGCCTCGACCGCCGTCCAGTCCGTGAACTCGAACGTGCCGCGCGGATCGGTCGGTCCGCCGGTCAGCCACATGATGAAGCGGATGACCTGCCGGTCGCGCCAGCGGCAGCGCGGGTAGTCGATGCGGCCCGCGAACGCGGCGAGCGCCTGCGGCCGCCACGGGCTGCGCGCGAGGAACCGGCGCAGGTACGGGTTGGTGTCCGGGCCCGCCTTCTGCGGCTTGCGCGCCACCGCGTTGACGGTGAAGAACGCGCTGGGCCGCGCGTCGAGCGCCGTGCGCCGGCGCGCGGCGAAGCGCTCAACGAGCGGGTGGTGCCTGCCGTAGCGGATGCGCGCGCCCAGCACGACGACGTCGAAGGGCGCCAGGTCGATGTCCGCGTCGTCGTGCAGCGAGCGCAGGGTGACGCGATGCCCGCCGTTCTCGACCACCGCCTGCAGGCGCCGGCCGATGGCGAGCGTGTGGCCGTCGGTGGTCGAGCAGAGGATCAGCACGTGGGCCATGAGGGCGATTCTGCCGGCGCCTTCTGCCCGCGCACCCATAGACTCGCCCGCCATGGATCACTCGCTGCCGCTCGTCACGACGCTCGCCGCGGCCTTCGGGCTCGCGCTCGTGCTCGGCTTCGTCGCCGTGCGCATGAAGCTGCCCGCGCTGGTGGGCTACCTCGTCGCCGGCATCCTCATCGGCCCGGGCACGCCGGGGTTCGTCGCCGACGTCGCCCTCGCCGGCGAGCTCGCCGAGGTCGGCGTCATGCTGCTGATGTTCGGCGTGGGGCTGCACTTCACCCTGCAGGACCTGCTGGCGGTGCGCCGCATCGCGCTGCCCGGCGCGGTGGTGCAGATGGCCGTCGCCACGGCGATGGGCGCGGCGCTCGCGCTGGCGTGGGGCTGGACCGTGCCGGCGGCGCTGGTGTTCGGCCTGGCGCTGTCGGTGGCCAGCACCGTGGTGCTGCTGAAGGCGCTGGAGCAGCGCAACGCGGTGGAGTCCGGCAACGGCCGCATCGCGGTCGGCTGGCTGGTGGTCGAGGACCTCGCGATGGTGCTCGTGCTGGTGCTGCTGCCGCCGCTGGCCGGCATGCTGTCCGGCGCGCACGGGAGCATGCCGGCGGGCGAGCTGTGGCTCGCGCTCGGCCGCACGATGCTGCAGGTCGCGCTCTTCATCGCGCTCATGCTGCTGGCCGGCCGCCGCGCCCTTCCGTGGCTGCTGTGGCAGGTGACGCGCACCGGCTCGCGCGAGCTGTTCACGCTCTGCGTGGTGGCCGCGGCGGTGAGCATCGCGTTCGCCTCGTCGAAGCTGTTCGGCGTGTCGTTCGCGCTGGGCGCCTTCTTCGCCGGCATGGTGCTGCGCGAATCGCAGTTCAGCCACCGGGCGGCCGAGGAGACGCTGCCGCTGCGCGACGCGTTCGCCGTGCTGTTCTTCGTCTCGGTGGGCATGCTGTTCGAGCCGCGCGTGCTGCTCGACGAGCCGCTGCGCGTGCTGGCGGTGGTGGCCATCATCGTGCTGGGCAAGTCGGTGGCGGCGGGGCTGCTCGTGCTGGCGCTGCGCTATCCGCTGAACACCGCGCTCGCCGTGTCGGCCAGCCTGGCGCAGATCGGCGAGTTCTCGTTCATCCTGGCGGGGCTCGGCGTGTCGCTCGGCGTGCTGCCGCCGCAGGGGCAGAGCCTCGTGCTTGCCGGCGCGCTGATCTCGATCGCGCTCAATCCGCTGCTGTTCGCGGCGATCGACCCGCTGGCGCGCTGGCTGCGCGAGCGCTCGGCGGTGGCGCGCTCGCTGGAGCGCCGCGCCGACCCGCTCGCGGAGCTGCCGATGTCCACCGAGCGCCGCTACCTGTCGAACCAGGTGGTGATCGTGGGCTGGGGGCGCGTCGGACAGCGCATCGGCGCCGCGCTGCAGGCGGACGGCGTGCCCTTCGTGGTGGCCGACGCCAACCGCGAGCGCGTCGAGCGCCTGCGGCGCGACGGGCAGGCCGCGGTGTTCGGCGACGCCGCGCAGCCCGAGACGCTGGTGCAGGCGCACATCGCCGACGCGCGCATGCTGGTGATCGCCACGCCGCACGCGGTGGCCGCGCGCGCGATGGCGGCCACCGCGCGCGCGCTGAACCCGGACATCGAGCTCGTGCTGCGCAGCCACAACGACGAGGAGGCGGCCCTGCTCGAGCGCGACGTCGCGGGCACGGCGTTCGTGGGCGAGCGCGAGCTGGCGCGCTCGATGACCGACCACGTCCTCGCGCGGGTCGCGCCCGCGGCGCGCCGTACGATCGCGTGATGGACAGCCTTCCCGCCACGAGCCCGCCGGAGGCGCAGGAATACGGCAAGCCGCCCGAGGGCTGGCGGCGCGCCCTGTACCGCATCGTGTTCGAGTCCGACACGCGCGCGGGGCAGCTCTTCGACGTGGTGGTGATCGCCGCGATTCTCGCCAGCGTGGCGGTGGTCATCGCCGACAGCATGGCGCCCGTGGTGGCGCGCCACGGCCGCGCGCTGTCCGTCGCCGAGTGGACCTTCACCGCGCTGTTCACCATCGAGTACGTCGCGCGGCTCGCGAGCGTGCGCTACCAGCTGCGCTACGCGTTCAGCTTCTACGGGATCATCGACCTGCTGTCGGTGCTGCCCACGTACCTCGCCATGTTCTGGCCCGATGCGCAGCTGCTGATCGACGTGCGCATCCTGCGCCTGCTGCGCGTGTTCCGGATCTTCCGGCTCACCGAGTACATGAGCGAATACACGGCGCTCGGACGCGCGCTGCACGCGAGCCGCCGCAAGATCCTCGTGTTCCTGTCCTTCGTGCTGATGATGGTGCTGGTGATGGGCACGCTGATGTACGTCGTCGAGGGCCCGGAGAACGGCTTCAAGAACATCCCGGTGTCGATGTACTGGGCCGTGACCACGATGACGACGGTGGGCTTCGGCGACATCACGCCGAAGACCGACGTGGGCCGCCTCATCGCCTCGGCCATGATGTTGCT
>Ga0075429_100001907_pt1 | contig 17302 bp, 13 predicted proteins | sample RhiMetdeltSRZDD3_FD_75295 | JGI IMG/M metagenome (GOLD analysis project Ga0075429, IMG submission 75295) | Populus rhizosphere microbial communities from Tennessee, USA - Rhizosphere MetaG P. deltoides SRZDD3 | ecosystem: Host-associated > Plants > Roots > Rhizosphere > Soil | place: USA... | reverse complement strand
ACTTAGTCCGGCAGACTTTCGTCTACCACCCTCCGCTATTGCACAACTAGTCCGATATCGGTATAGTTCTGCAACATGGAGCAACGTCGGGACTACGTCTCTGTTGCCGAAGCGGCGCGTGGGCTCCGGCTCGGCGACCGGCGAATCCGCGCCCTTATCCGTGCGGGTGCGCTCGCCGCTCAGAACGTCGGAGGTCGGTGGCTTGTCAGCCGGGCCGACGTCGAACAGCGGGCACGGCGTCGTGGTCGCCCTGGTCGACCATTGGGCCAGCGAAACGCATGGGCACTAGTCGCGCGGTTGTCGGGAGCAGAGTGGCCGGAACTCTCGCCTTGGGACCGCTCGCGCCTGAAGCAGCGCGTCGCGAACCGATCCCTCTTGTCACTCGCGGATGAACTTCATGATCGAGCGGAACTGCACTTGTTCCGGAGCGATGAGCGTGTGCTCGAACGGCTGCGCGATGATTCGGCAGTGGTTCTTTCCGGGGTGAACGCGGCTGCTGAGTACGGGCTTGATATACGGGCGCCAGGAGTTGTTGAGGCTTATGTAGATCGAGATCGACTTGATGACCTCGTCTATCGATACGCTCTCAGGCCAGCTGCGGTCGCAGATGCCAACGTGTTGTTGCGCGTCGTTGATGAAGCAGTTCCGCGAGCACGACAGGGCGTGGCTCCCGTCGCCGCCGTAGCGCTTGATCTTCTGGAGTCGTCCGATGATCGCTCTCGCCGGGCCGGACGCGAGCTCGCGCGGCGCCTTCGATGATCCAGATCCGTCCGGTTGATGCACAGGACGAGGAAGTCTGGCGATCGCTGCTGGAATTGCGCGAACGTTATCCCGAAGGCTGGACGCTGATCGGCGCTCGCATGGTGACGCTCTATGCCCTTGAGTACGGCAGAACACCGCCGCGCTTTAGCCTTGACGCCGACGCCTTAGTCGACGTGCGAGTCATTCCGCGTGGGACGCAGCGGTTCTCAAAGCTCCTTCTTGACCTCAACTACGAAATGGTGGATGTGTCTGGATTCGGGCATGGTCACCGCTTCAAGAGAGGCGGCGTACTTATCGATGTCCTCGCGCCCGACGGCCTCAACGCTGTGAAACGGCGGGTCACCGTACCGCCGCTCTACACCGTCGAAGTACCAGGCGGCAGTCAGGCGCTGCAGCGGACCGAGGCCGTCGAAATCGGCGTCGGCAATGCTCGCGGAGCGCTGCCGCGACCGAATCTTCTTGGGGCGATCCTCGTCAAGACGCGGGCCATAGCCGTCGATGATGCGAAGGAGGGCCAACGTCTGGACACGGCATTCTTGCTCACGCTCGTCTCCGATCCTCAGCAGTTGGCTTCGGCGATCACGGCCTCGGAGAAGGGGTGGCTGCGAGGACAGCCGGAACTCAACGAGCCGGATCGCATGTGGTGGCGCGCCCAGCGCCAGCATCGAGAGTGGGGCATCTACGTGCTGCGCACGCTCATGGGCTGAGGACGCCGCGCGTGACACGCTCCCACCAGCCGCCGTAGATGCGCTCGGACGGATAGGGCCGGTCACACTCACTGGCCCCGGCGAAGCTCCTCCTCGAGCAGCCGCACGCGCTCCTCGCGCTCGGCGAGCTTCGCCTTCTCGTTCGCGACGACGTTCGCAGGCGCCTTCTCGGCGAACCCGGGCCGCGCGAGCAGCTCGCGTGAGCGGCGCAGCTGCTCCTTCGCCTCAGCGAGCTCCTTCTCGAGCCGCGCGCGGTGCTCGGCCGGATCGCGCTCGACGGCGACACGCACCTCGATCGCACGCACCACCGCCGCCTGACCGGTACCCGAGCCAAACGCGACCTCGGTCTGCGCGAGGTGCGAGATGAGATCGGCGAGGTCGTGCATCGCCGTCGTCTCGCCACCGAGCGTGGTCTTCACGCGCTCGCCCGGCTTCGTGCCGGCCGCCTGCCGGAGGTTCCGGATAGCGCGCACGAGCTCGAGCGCGATCTCCATCCGCTCCTCGAGAGCCACCGACCTGGTCCCGGGCTTCGGCCACTTGGCGATCACCAGCGATGGCGAGCGGTCCGTGTTCGGCAGCCGCTGCCAGAGCTGCAGCGCGATGGCGTCGCTGATGAATGGGACGATCGGGTGCGCGAGCCGCAGGACGCGATCGAGCACGTACGCGAGCGTCCGCACCGTTCCGACCGCTCGTCTCTCGTCGCGCAGTCCGGCCTTCGCCAGCTCGACGTACACGTCCGCGAATTCGCTCCACACGAACTGCTGCAGCGCCGAGGCGTACTCGCCGAAGAGGTAGTGCTCGATGAGCCGCGTGAGCTCGGCGACCGTCGCCTCGGTCCGCGACAGGATCCAGCGCTCCGCGTGTCCAAGCGACGGATCGTCCGAGCCGGCGCCTGCCTTCGGCGCGGGCGTCCGATCCGCGCGCCAATCCCGGAGGGCGTCGGCGTTCGCGTCGATGTGGTGCAGCACGAAGCGGCTGATGTTCCAGAGCTTGTTCGCGAACTCCTTCGCGTTCTGGAGCTTCGCCTCGGAGAGCGTCTGGTCGGCGCCTGCCGCCACTCCATTCACTAGTGCGAAGCGCAGCGCGTCCGCTCCGTACTGCTCGATGAAGCCGATCGGGCTGATCACGTTGCCCGTCGACTTGCTCATCTTCTCGCCATCGACCAGAACGAGACCATGGAGGTACACCGTGTGGAACGGGATGTCCCCCATCTCCTCGATCCCCATCATGATCATGCGGGCCACCCAGAAGAACAGGATGTCGTAACCCGTTTCCAGCACGCTGCCCGGGTAGTAGCGCGCGAGATCGGATGTCTGGTCGGGCCAGCCGAGCGTCGTGAACGGCCAGAGCGCGCTCGAGAACCATGTATCGAGCACGTCGGGGTCCTGCTGGATGTCGTCGCTGCGGCAGCGCGTGCAGCGCGTCGGGTCCGGTGAGTCCTCATCGGGGACGACGATCTCGTCGCAATCGCGGCAGTACCACACCGGGATGGAGTGGCCCCACCAGATCTGGCGCGACACCGGCCAGTCACGGATGTTCTCCATCCAGTTGAAGTAGACCTTCTCCTGGTAGCGCGGGTAGATCGTCACCCGACCGTCGCGGACCGCTGAGATCGCGGGCGCCGCGAGCGGAGGCATCTTCACCCACCACTGCTTCATCACCAGCGGCTCGTCGACCGTCTTGCAGCGGTCGTGCACGCCCACGGCGTGCGTGAGCGGCTGCTCCTTCTTGAGCAGACCGCGGTCCTTCAGCATCTCGACCGCCATGCGCCGGCCGGTATCGCGGTCGGGGCCGGCGAGCGGACCGGCGGCGGGTGTCATCGCGCCACGCGTGTCAATGACGCTGATGACCGGCAGGTTGTGCCGCTGACCGATCTCGAAGTCGGTCGCGTCGTGGCCCGGCGTGATCTTCAGCGCGCCCGTGCCGAAGCTCGGATCGACCGCTTCGTCCGCGATCACCTTCACGCGGCGCTCGATGATCGGAACGAGCACGTCGCGCCCGACGTACTTCTTCCAGCGCTCGTCGTCCGGATGAACGGCCACCGCGACGTCGGCCACGATCGTCTCGGGCCGCGTGGTCGCGATGACCAGCTCCGGATCCCCTCGCTTCGCGTCGGCCCACGGATAGCGGACGTAATAGAGCGGATCGGTGCGCTCGATGTGCTCCGACTCGAGATCGGAATACGTGGTCTGGCAACGCAGGCACCAGTGCACGATGCGGTCGGCGCGGTACAGGTGACCGCGCTTGTGCAGGCGGATGAAGTGCGTGCGCACGGCACGCTGCTTCGACGGCTCCATCGTGAAGTTCCGGCGCGACCAGTCCAGCGAGCAGCCGAGAAGACGCAGCTGCTTCTCGATGCGCGGCCGGTAGTGGTCCATCCACTTCCACATCTCGGCGAGGAACTTCTCGCGGCCGAGGTCGGCGCGGCCGATCTCCTTCTTCGCGAGCTCGTCCTCCACCACCTTCTGGGCGATGATCCCGGCGTGGTCGGTGCCCGCCATGTACAGGGTCGGCTCGCCGAGCATGCGGTGCCAGCGCGCCATGAGGTCTTCATAGCCGCCGAAGCCGAGCGCGTGGCCGAGGTGAAGATCACCGGTCACGTTCGGCAGCGGGAGCATCATCACGAACGGCTTGTTCGGATTGCTTTCGTCGGGAGTGAAGAAGCCGGAGCGCTCCCACCAGTCGTAGAGGTCCTGCTCGACGGCGGACGGGCGGTAATTCTTCTCGCCGAACGACAGAACGGACTGCGGTGGATCCAGTCTTTCCTTCGTCATCGCCACGTCAGACCTCCTTCACATCCCGCGGGCAAACAAAAAGCGCTGCTCGTCCCGGGACGAACAGCGCCGCGGTACCACCCGACTTCACCGCCACGCATCAGCGCAGCGGTCTCATTTGGCCGATAACGGGCGCCTCCGATCCGGCTCGCGGGCGACTTCCCGCCCCTGTTCACCGCGGCGCGCTTCCAGCCGGTGGCGCGCCTTCTCTATCGGTACCTGGGTCGGTCTTCTTCCCGGTCGTTGCCGGTATGACGAGATGGTACCGGGTCAGGCGGTCGACGCGCGCGAGCCTCGCGTCAGCTGCTTGTGCCGGTACATCGCGCGGTCCGCGGCATCCACCAGGGCGTCGACGGTGACCGGGCGGTCCGATGCGTCGGCGACACCCCAGGCGATGGTCGGGAGGCGCTTGCCGTCGGCAAGCGTGCCTTCGGCGATGTTGCCGGCGACGCGACGCATGACCCGCTCGGCCGCGAAGAGCGGCGCGCCGGGAAAGAGGATCGCGAACTCGTCTCCACCGATGCGCGCGACGGTGTCTCCGTCGCGGACGCCGGCGCTGAGCATTTCGCCGATCCGGACGAGCGCCTCGTCACCTGCGCCGTGCCCGAATTGGTCGTTGAGCTGCTTCAGGCCGTTCACGTCGAGGACCGCGACGGTGACCGGCACGAGCGGATCGCCCTCGAGCGCCGCACCCAAACGCGTAAAGAAGGTGCGGCGGTTCGGGAGACCGGTGAGCGCATCGGTGGCGGCTGCGGTCTTCGCGGCCTGGTGCAGCTTCGCGACGCGCAGCGCGGCCGCGACCTGGTGCGAGACGGCGGTGAGCAGCTCTTCGTCCTCGCGGCCGAACGCTTCCGTCCGCGGGCTCTCGATGCCGAGAGCCCCGACGCGCTCCTCGCCGAGCTGCAACGGAACGACGAGGACGGACTGGATGTTCGGCGGGCCGTAAAAGCGCGGATCGGACTGGGCGTCGGTGACGTTCTGCAGCTGGCCGCGATCGATGACCCACCAGCTGATCCCGACGCCCTTGGTGAGGAGCTGGCCGACGTAGGGCTCCGAGGGACCGACCGCGGCGCGAACGACGAGGCTCTGGTGCTTGTCGTCGAGCGTCAGGAGGAAGCCGTTCTCGTAGCCCATCGACTCGCACACGATCCGGAGGAGCCGCTGGGCCAGCGTGTCGATGTCGAGCACCGCGCTGATCTCCGATGCGAGCCGCTGCAGGATCGCAAGCTGCCGTCCGTGCGCATGCGCGGACGCCGCGAACTGCTCCAACACGCCCGGGGTGGCGGGGCGGAGCCCCCCGTGGTCGTCCTCCTCTTCGATCGCCCCGACGCGGCGGAGGTCCGCCGCGCCCTGCAGGCGGTCGCGATCGATGACGCGGAGGAACGCGTCCACCACGTCCGGGTGGAACTGCGTGCCGCGGCAGCGCACGAGCTCGGCGCACGCGAACTCGACACTCTGCGCCTGCTTGTACGCGCGCCGGCTCACGATGACCTCGAACGCATCCGCGGCCGCGATGACATAGGCCTCGAGCGGCACGGAGTCGCCCGCGAGCTTGTCCGGGTAGCCGGCGCCGTCGAAGCGCTCGTGGTGCGCCTTGACGATCGGCACGAGATCGCGCAGTGGCTCGACCGCCGCGAGGATCGATCCTCCGACCGCGGGATGCGTTCGCATGAGCACCCACTCGTCGGCGGTGAGCGGACCTGGCTTGTTCAGGATCGCGTCGGGCACGCCGATCTTCCCGATGTCGTGCAGCAGCGCGCCAAGCTGCACGCGGCGCAGCTGATCCGCACTCATGCGCATCTCGTCGGCGATCGTTCGCGCCAGGGCCGCGACGCGGGCCGAGTGGCTGCGCGTGTACGGGTCGCGCGCGTCGACCGCGGCCGCGAGCGCCTTCACCGACGCGAGATAGAGCTCGCGCATCTGCGCGAGGTGCTCGGCGTTCTCGAAGGCCGTGGCCACGAGGTTCGCGAGCGACTGCAGCACGGCGATGTCCTCGGCGTCGTAGGCGCCCGGCCGGTACGCCTGGCTCGAAAGCACACCCACCAATCGCCCGCGGCTCTTGAGGGGCACGTGCACCGCGGACCCCGATGGATGATCGGTCTCACCGAACGGCATGCCGCGGCGCTGCACCGGATCATCGGCACCCTTCACCAGATAGGTCTCGCCGGTGAGGACGACCTGGCTCGTGGGCCCGGTGCCGAGCGGATAGCGCTCGCCGACCCAGCTGTCGGTCCCGTCGGCCTGGAGGACGAAGTCGAACTCCTTCTTGCCGGCGTCGTACCGGGCGACATAGAAGGAGTCGCGTGCCACGAGCGCGCCGGCTGCTTCGTAGGCGAGGCGAGCGATCCCGAACGGCTCGTGCACGCCGGCGAGCTGCCAGGCGAGCTCGTTGAGCGCCGAGAGCCTGTGGATGCGCTGCTCCCGTTCCTCCCGGACGCGCGCCGATCGCATGGCGGCGGCGGCGAGCTGCGCGAAGGCGAATAGGCCCTGGCGGTCGATCGCGTCGAAGGTGCGGTCGGGGTCGGTGGTCGCGATGCCGACACTGCCGACGACCTCGCCGCCGAGCATCACCGGCGCGGCCATCGCGGCGTGTATCCCGGCCTCGCGCAGGAATTCGGCGCGCCCGCTCGACTCGCCGTACGTGTCGATGGAGTAGTCGCGCAGGCTCACGACCTCGCGGCGTCGGATGACCCGCTGCACGAGAGGTCCGACCTCCTGCGGCGCGCTGAGCGGAGCGGCGAACCCGACGCCGGCGAGGTCGACCGCGATCTCACCTCGCAGCTCCGTCACCAGGACGTACTCGGTGTCGTACGCCCCGTGCATCTCCTGCGCGATGCGGCGGATCACGTCGGATGTCGCACCGGTCTCGGCCGCCAGCTCGCGCGACACGGTCTCGACGCGCCGCGCTTGCTCGAGGATGCGGGCGTTCCGCAGCGCGATGGCCGCGTGCGCGGCGAGGCCCTCAAGCGCGTGGATGTCATTGCCGTCGAACGGCCGCACCGCCAGGCGGCCCACGGTCAGCGTTGCCGCGATCTCACCCTGCACCACGATCGGCACGCCGACGATCGACCGCACGCCAATGGACTTGATCTCCGGGACCGCCGTCGGGTCCGCCGCGTAATCGGCCCACGCGACGGCTTGTCGGGAGCGCATGACCGCGCCGACGATGCCCCGGCGCGCCGAGGCGCGGATGCCGACGGCGCGCTCACCGGTGCCGGCGCCGGCCACGATGGCGAACTCGTCACCGCGGCGGCGGTTGATCGTGGCGTGGTGCGCGTCGACGAGCAGCAGTGCGTTGCGTGCGATGGACTTGAACAGTGCCTCGGATGCGGTCTCCTGCCCGATCTCCGTCGCTACGCGCTGAAGGCTCCGCGCGAGCCGCAGGGCGCGGGCGCCGGACAGCTGCTCCCCGCGGTAATGAGCGACGGTCGCGCTGAGGATGATGAGCACGAGGATCACGACCATGGCCTCGCCGAAGATGCTCGGGATCGGCGTCGGGATACCGAGGACCACGCGCACGATCTCCTGACCGATGCGACCGACGAGGTACGCCGCCGCTGTCACCGTCACGCCGTTCTTGCCGAGGCGGTACATCGCGAGCGCGCCGATGGCAACGACCACGACGAACGCGACGCTGCGCTCGTTCGGTGCGCTCGCGACCATCCACACCGACGCCGCGCAGAGATCACCGATCACGACGAAAGCGGGCGTCTCCGAAAGGGGCACGGGCACGCCACCGCGGCGGACGTCGTCACGCCAGACGAGAGCGGAGGTCGCGATCAGGAAAGCGAGAGCGATGTAGGCGAGCGCCAGCGTCGCCTGCCCACCGATGAGCAGCCACACCAGAGCGCCGACGACCGCGACCAGCCGGGCCACGAGCAGGACATCGCGCGGGAAGAAACGACGCATCCACGACCACTGTTGGCTCTCTGGCAGTGATGGGGGTATCGGTACGGTGGCGGGACGCCGCTCAGGCGGGGGGTATGGGTCGTGGTACTTCCGGCGACAGCTCTTCATCCGCGACGAACACGAACAGCGGGGCTAACACGAAGTAGTTCTGCAGCGATCGCCATGCGAAGTACAGGGGTAAGAACGGCCACACCAGCGGTGCGCTCGTGACCGTTCGCCGCCAGCGCACGACGGCCGCGAGCAGCGCGACGAAGAGAGCGAGCGCGAGCGCGCCGTACGCGACGCGCGGGAGGAGCGGGCCGATCCCGGCCAGCCCGAGGCGCACGAAGCCGATGCCGTCCGGCTCGAGCGCAGCAAGGATCGGCGCGCTCACACCGTCGATGAATCGTTCGGGTGCGCGAGCGAAGAACGGCAGATTGACCGCGGCCGCGACGGCCATCGCGATCAGCCCGCGCCGTATCGCTTCGCGCCGGCCCGAACGCTGCCAGACGAGCGCGAGGTAGAACGGTGCCAGGAACCACGCCGTCTGCCGTGCCGCGAACGCGAGCCCGAGCAGCACGGGCGAGAGCCAGGCGCGGCCGAGCGCGAGCCATGCTCCGATCGCGAGCAGCGCCCAGGTCGGGTCGATGCCCGCAAGGATCGGCTGACGCAGCACGATCGCGTTGCCCACGATCGTCGCCAGGGCCATCGGTCTCCACGGCAGGCGCAGCCGCGAGATCGCGACGACCGCGATGATCAGGACCACTCCGAGGTAGACCCAGCGGATGTCCCCCAGCCCGAGCGCGATGAACGGCGCGACGACGAGGAACGAGAGAGCTGGGTAGTTGTAGCTGTGCAGGACCGCGCGGCCCTCGAGATGCGTGGCGAGCTCGGGGTCCATGTATGGGAAGCGGGCGAGCGCCTCAGGCAGGTCGAAGACGGCGTACGGGTTCTGGCCTGAGAGGAAGATCTCGGCCATGCGATGGACCGCGGCGACCGCGTCGGCGTGATAGGGCACGGCGAGGATGCATGCGACCCCGACCAGCGCGAAAGTCATGAGCACGAGGCTCGTCGCGACGATATCGCGCGTCGCCGGCCGCACGCGCAGATGTGCGAGCAATGGAAGCGCGAACGCGACCACGATCGCGAGCAGATCGTCCGGCGCGAGACCCGACGAGCCGACGGCGAGATGGCGATCGAAGAGCCCGGCCATCACCGAGATGGCAACGATCCCGAAACCGGCGCGTCGCAGACGGTCCGACGGATGGACGCCCGACGGATCGACGAGTACGGCGACGGTGTACGCGAGGGAGAACATCGCGGCGAACAGGACCGGTCCGGGCAGGACCGTGTCGCCGCGAGTCGCGAAGAGACCCAGCACCGGCGTGAAGAGCGCGAAGGCAGCGACCGTGAATGCCCGCAGGTGGGGCGCGGTGCGCCAGGTCGCGAACGCAGCGGCGCCGAAGTACGCGAGCATTCCGAGGGCCGACTCCGCAAGCGCGACGGCGGTCGCGATGTAGATCCCGGCCGCGAGCGCGAGACCGATCCACGCCGAAACGCGCGGCGGCCGTTGCAGGCTCGCGAGGAACAGCAGGACGGCAAAACAGCCGAACGCGGCGGCGAGCGGCACGTCCGCGCCCGTCTCGGCCAGCGCGCGGCGACCGAGGCCCGCGGAGGCGATCCCCGTCGCCGTGAGCGCGAGGCCGACGCGCATCGCGACGCCAAGGCGCGGCTCGGAGCGGCGCTCGACCGTCACTTCGGGACTCCGGCGCAGCGCCCCGGCCGGCTCTGGCTCGCGCATTCGGTGCGGAGGCTATATCTCGCGCCCATAGACTCGCAGGGCGTGAGTTCTGAGGTCGCCCGTCGCCCGCGTTTGGTGTGGGCTGCCGGCGTCGTGGTGATGGTGCTGGCCGGGCTCGCCGGTCTCGGGATCTTCCTCGCAAAGCAGCCGTTCGGCTTCGACCTGTGGGCCTACGTGCTCGCCGCCCGGCATCTTCTCGCGGGCGAGCCGCTCTACTCGGTGGTGCCGCAGATGCCCGCGGGACCGTTCGGCGAGTACCACTACGCGCCCATCGTCGCGGTGCCCTTCGCGCTGCTCGCGCCACTCCCGTTCTGGCTAGCGATAGCGCTGTGGATCGGCCTCAACACGGGCGTCGCCGCGGCCGTCGGCTTCCACCTCATCCGCCCGCTGCCGCGCGATGCGCGGCCGTGGGCGGCCGCGGCCTTCGTCCTGTTCCTGCCGACGATCCTCGAGATATCACTGGGCAACATCAATCTCATCACCCTCGCGCTCTGCCTGGTCGCGTGGTCGCAGCGGCGACGGGCCGCGGTCGGTGGCGCGCTCCTCGCGGTCGCGATCGGGGCGAAGCTGCTTCCCCTCTCGCTCCTGCTCTTCTATCCCGCCGCTCGGTACGGCCGCGTGGCCGCCTGGGCCATCGCCGTCCTGGCGGCGGGGCTGCTCATTACGACGGTCGTGTTCTGGCGCGAGATGCCGGGATACGTCGCGCTGTTCGTTGCGCTGAGCGACAGCGACCAGACGGCGGAGCTCATCGCGGACACGAGACCGCCGGAGCTCGCCGCGTTCCTCGGTTCGGCGATCGGTGCCTGGGTCCTGCCGACCGCCACCCTGGCGACCGCCCTGGTGGGAGGCATCGCAGCTCGGCTTCGTCCGAACGACGAGACACACCTTCACCACCTGGCGCTCGCATTCGCGCCCTACCTCAGCTTGTTCGGCCTCCTGTGGTTCCCCTACCTCGTGTTCGTGCTGCCGCTCCTCGCGAGCTCGTTTCATCGGGCGCTGCTCTTCCCGCATCCGCTCATGCGCGGCGTGCTCGTCGCCGCGCTCGCGGTCAGCTGGCTGCTGCTGCAGATCGTGGGCGAGGCGTATGACGCAACGCCCTTCGTCGCACATCTCTTCGGTCTGCTGATCCTGCTGGCGGTAGCGGTCGCCGTGCTCGCGCAGCCCGAACGGGTCGACACCACGCAGAGCGTCAAGACGCGCGCGATCGCATGAGCGACCGCGCGGTCGCTCTCGTGCTGGCGGGGGTGGTGCTCGTCAGCCGCCTGCTCTTCGCATCCCACATCCTCTGGGCCTGGGACTCGGTGCTCTACGCGCGTGCGCTTGAGAACGGCTTCCACGTCGGCACGGACCTTCCGGAACAACGTCCACATCCTCCGGGCTACGTCTTCTACGTCGCCGTCGCCTCGGCGCTGCGGCTGCTCACGCGTGACAGCAATGCGGCGCTCGTGACCATCAGCATCCTCGCGTCCGCGCTGACGGCGGCGGCCGTCTACTTGTTGTGCCGCAGGTGGACGGACCGCCTGCTCGCGATCGTGGTCGCGCTCGGCGCGGCATCGGCCCCGCTCGTATGGACTTATGGGGAAGTCGCGATGCCGTACGCGCTGCTCGGATTGCTCAGCGTCGTCCTCGCCGCGGCGCTGCGCGACGCGCGCTCGCGACCGTGGCCGGCGGCGCTCATCGTTTCTGCCGGTCTGGGTCTCGCGGCCGGATTCCGTCAAGACGTGCTGCTGCTGCTCGGGCCGCTCTGGCTGTGGACGCTCCTAGGCCGACCATGGCGCGAACGCGCGCTCTGCGTCGCAGCGGTCGGGATCGCGTGTCTTTTGTGGTTCATACCGAGCGCGGTGTATTCGGGGGGACCGGCTGCGTATCTCGCGAGCCTCGGCGGACAAGTCACGCGCGTGAGCGAGCTCTCCCCTGCGGCCGGCGGCGATGCGCTGCTGCGCAACACGCTGCTGACGGTCTACGCGCTCTGGTGGGGACTCCTCGGCTTCGCGCTTCTGTTACTCGCCGCGATCGTCGCCGCGTTCACCGCGCGGCGGCGTCCCACCGAAGACGCGCTGTTCTTCGCGCTATGGCTCATCCCCGCGGCGCTCGTGTACGTGGCGATCCACATCGGCGACCCCGGCTACCTGATGTCGATGCTGCCCGGTCTGTATGTGGCCACCGCCGCTCTGCTCGCACCGCTCGCGCGAACGGCACCTCGCGCGCTTGTTGCGTCCGCTGCACTGCTCGTCGCGCTGAACCTCGGCGTCTTCGTTCTCGCAGAAACGCCCTTCTCGGCCAGCGCGATCGCGCGACATGACCTTTCGGTCGAGACGCGTGTCGCCTTCGTGCGCGCGCGAATCCCATCCGCTTCCACCGTGATCCTGGCGCAGTCCCAGTACCTCACCGCGCGCTACTACCTGCCGGACCACCTCGTCCTCTTCTACGGCGCCCAGCCCGAGGTGCTGTCGCGTGCGGCGCGGGAGGTGCGCAGCACAGCGCCCAAAACGGTGGTTCTCTTCGGCACTGTCTCTGGGCTGCTTCCCCCAAACGCGCCACCGGCCGGGGACCTTGAGATGCAGACCTTCACCATTGAGCAGGGCGGGTCCGTAGTCGCGTACGACCTCGAGCCACGTTGAAGCGCGCGCTCAGCGCGCGGCGGGCAGCTCGAACACGAAGAGGTGATTCAGGCCGAGCTCAAATCGCTCGTGCGTGACGAGCCGCATGCCGGCTGACGCGAAATACCCGGGAGTCTTCGCCGGGTCGTACCCGTGATGTGCCTCGATGTCCATGCCGTGAACCAGCCGGAAGCGCCGGAGCGTGTCGATGATGCGGTCGACGAGCGGTGCGGGGACGGTCATCACCACCCGACCGCCCGCGCGCAGCAGATCGCGGCAGGCGGCCACGAACGCGGCGCGCTCTTCGTCGGGCACGTGCTCGAAGACGGCGAGGAGCGCGATGACGTCGTAGGGGCCGCGGTCGCGCAGGTCCCCCGGAAAGCTGCCGCGGATCATGCCCGACCCCGCGGGCGCATCGGGATCGATGCCGACCGCATCGCGCACGCGACCGCCGGCCGCGCGTATGAGCGATCCATCCGCGCAGCCGACATCGAGCAGCCGTCCGCCCTTTGGGATGTGCGGTAGCGCCTTGCGGATCCGGATCCACTGGATGAGCCGGTCGAGTGGCGTCACGCCGCCTGCCGCGCGGGTACGGCGGCCGTGGCGCGAGAGCCCTCTCGCCACAGCAGCGCGACGATGGCGACGAAGAAGCCGATCGGAACGAGAACGCTGAAGGTCTCGTCGTGCCGTAGGACCGCGATCGCGTAGAGCACTGGCGACACGAAGAGCAGCGTGCCGGCGGCCGCGAGCGCGAAGCGCTTGGCCGCCTTATCCGAGCGCCGCGCGAGGATACCGGTCGTGATCACCGCTGGGACGAACAGGAGCACCTGGTCATAGGACCAGCTGTAGATCGCGCCGGCGTTCGACAGCGCCAACCATGTCGCGAGCGACGCGTCGCTACCCGGCCGGAAGCGGACGGCGACCACGACCGCGGCCGCCGCGGTGAGCGCATAGGCGATGAGGCGTCCGGCCGGCCCGATGAGCTGGTTCAGAGCCGAGGCCAGGACGGCCGAGCGCACGGTGCGCCGCGGCGGGATGTCCGTCAGCCAGTTCGCGAACCACGTGTCCGGTGCCGCTAGCCACGCGATGGTCACGACAATGCCGGCGAGCAGAAGCGCGAAGCCGACATATCGCCGGAACACCGGCTCGCGCAGGGCGCCGTAGGCCAGACCGATCGCGGTGATGATCATGACCTGCGGCTTCGCCAGGAAGATGAGCGACGGGAACGCCGCGAGCAGCGGGCGCGCGGCGCGGAGCGCGAGGACCGTCGCCGCCACGCCGGACATGAGCAGCAGGCTCCACTGGCCAAGGACGATCGCGTGGAACGACGGCTGACCGATGAAGAGCGCCGCGCCGAAGGCGCCGTGGACGACGGGTCGCGCGGGCACGAACGCGCGCAGGAGACCGCGGAGCGCCAGGGCCGCGCAGGTCATGCCGAGGATCATCCAGACCCAGCCCGCGACCTCGATCGGGACCATCGCGAGCGGTGCGACGGCGTAGCTCACCCACGGCCAGTAGTCGTTCACCAGCGCGTCCGGCGTCTTGGTACCAACGCTGATCGCGAAGTCGTAGTACTTCGTCGGATCCCAGGGATCGACACCGAGGACTATTGCGCGACCGCCGGCCCAAACCCCGGAGAAGTCGTTGAAGTGGACCATCTCGAGCCGGCGCGCGAGCGGTCCGCCGAAGGCGACGAACACAACGCCAAGGGCGACCGCACCCCAGTACGCGAGATCGGCGCGGCGCTCACTCGTCATCCGGCGCAAGGTTACCGGCTCTATCGTCGCGTTCATGCTTTTGGCGTCGCAAACCGGACGCGACTTGTCGTGACGGTGCCGCCGTGGGTCCGATGGTGGCTGTTCGGAGGTTTCGCCGGGAGCGGCTTGCTGTTCGCTACGACACGCTTCTCCCTCGTGTTCCCGCTGGTCATTGCCGTCCTGGTCGTACTCGTGATCCGGTCGCCCGAGCGCGCCGCGTTCGGCGGTGGCGCGATCATCCCGACGGGGGCGTGGTTCCTTTATCAGCTGCGCGCCGCGGTCGAGCGGTGCGCAGAGATGGACCGCAGTCCGTCTGGGTCATGCGAGATATACGGGGCTGAGGAGCAGGCGCTCGCGATGGGCCTGTACGTAGCGGTCGGCCTCGGGCTCACTGCGTACGCGGTGCTGCGCCCACGCTTCTTCTCGCGCGCCTAGGTCGAGGTCTTCGCCGCTGCCGCGGGTTTGAGGATGTCGGTGCGCTGCGGCGCCCAGACGTCGACGACCTGCGTCGGCTCCTCGAAAACGCGCGCGCCGTGCGCGGCTCCGGGCGGGATTCGGTAGGTGTCGCCGGGTGTGAGGATGCGCTGCTCGCCGGAGATGATCATCGCGAGGCTGCCCTTCACCACGACGCCGAACTGCTCCATTTCGTGCTTGTGCGTCTCGACGATGGTCTTCGGAGCGAGGTCGTAGATGACCATCGTGGCGTGATCGGCCTGCACCACACGGCCCTTCAGCCCAGGCGCGGGCTCGATCAGCGGAAGGTCACGAGGACTGGCATAGAAGAGCTTGGGCATGGCAGCGCGGCTAAGCCGTCGCCTCGTCCCCTTCGAGCACGAGCTGCTCGTTCTTCGAGAGGAGCAGCGGTCGTGCGGTGCCGGCGATCGCCTCGGGCGTGACGACGACACGGCGGACGTCGGTGCGCGAGGGGATCTCGTACATGACCTCGAGCAGGACCTCTTCGATGATCGTCCGAAGCCCGCGCGCGCCGGTCTTGCGCTTCGCGGCACCCGCCGCGGCGGCCTGCAGGGCCTCCTGCGTGAGCTGCAGCTCGACCTTATCCAGCGCCAGGAACTTCTGGTACTGCTTGATGATCGCGTTCTTCGGCTCGGTGAGGATCCGCATGAGGTCCATCTCGTCGAGCGCCATGAGCGGCACGATGACCGGAAGGCGGCCGACGAATTCGGGGATGAGCCCGTACTTCAGCAGATCGTCGGGCATGACCTGCTGGAGGATCGCGCTCGTCTCCTTGGTGTTGTCGCGGAGCGTGGCGCCGAAGCCCATGGTCTTCTTGCCGACGCGCGCCTCGACGATCTTCTCGAGGCCTTCGAAAGCGCCGCCGACGATGAACAGGATGTTCGTCGTGTCGATCTGGATGAAGTCCTGGTGGGGATGCTTGCGGCCGCCCTGCGGCGGGACGTTGGCGACCGTCCCCTCGAGGATCTTCAGCAGCGCTTGCTGGACGCCCTCGCCGGACACGTCGCGCGTGATCGACGGGTTATCGCCCTTGCGCGCGATCTTGTCGATCTCGTCGATGTAGATGATGCCGCGCTGCGCGCGATTGAGGTCGAAGTCCGCGGCCTGGATGAGGCGCAGCAGGATGTTCTCGACATCCTCGCCGACGTAACCGGCTTCGGTGAGGCTGGTGGCGTCGGCGATGGAGAAGGGCACATCGAGGATGCGGGCGAGGGTCTGAGCCAGCAGCGTCTTGCCGCAACCGGTCGGGCCGATGAGCAGCACGTTCGACTTGCCGAGCTCGACATCGTCGACACGGTGGCCGGCCGAGACGCGCTTGTAGTGGTTGTAGACGGCGACCGAGAGCACCTTCTTCGCGCGATCCTGCCCGATCACATATTGGTCGAGGATCTCGTTGATGCGCCGCGGGCTCGGTATCTTCTGCCCGAGGGTCCGCGCTTTCGGCGCCTCCATGAATTCCTCGTCCACGATCTCGCGGCAGAGCGTGATGCACTCATCGCAGATGTAGACGCCCTGCCCGGCGATGAGCTTGCGCACCTGATCCTGACTCTTCCCGCAGAAAGAACAGCGATAGGGCTTGCCGCCCTTGGCGGTGGTCGTCATCGCCTAGCGAGCCGCCACCGGGACGCGTTCCTTGGTCTCCTTTGGCTCCTTCTCCTCCGCCGCCTTGGCGATGGAGATGAGCGAATCCTTGCCGACGAAGATCTCGTCGATGATCCCGTAGGCCTTCGCCTCCTCGGCGCTCATGAAGCGGTCGCGCTCCGAGTCGCGGCGGACCTTCTCGACATCCTGTCCGGTGTGATGCGCGAGGATCCGCGTGAGCTTGTCGACGAGCGTCTCAAGCTCCTTCACCTGGATGAGGACGTCGGGGGTGTTGCCACGGAAGCCGCCCGAACCCTGGTGGATCATGATCCGCGAGTTCGGCAAGGCATAGCGCTTTCCCTTCGCGCCGGCCGACACGAGCACCGCCGCCATCGACGCCGCCTGCCCGACGCAGATCGTGCTCACCGGCGCCTTGAGGTATTGCATCGTGTCGTAGATGGCGAGACCGGCGGTCACGACGCCGCCGGGCGAGTTGACGTAGAGGTAGATGTCGCGCTCGGGGTCCTCCGACTCGAGGAACAGCAGCTGGGCGATGATCAGGTTGGCCATCGTGTCCTCGACGGCGTCCCCGATGAAGATGATCCGCTCCTTGAGCAGGCGCGAGAAGATGTCGTAGGCGCGCTCGCCTCGCCCTGATTGCTCGATGACCATCGGCACGAAGTTCATCGCCGTCACCGAATGCCACCTCCGCTCATCGACATCCCTCCTCGCGCGGTCTTGTTCTCCAGTGTACCCATCACACGCGGTGTCAAGGGGGTCCCGACGGTGTCGGGACCGTTAAAGTCCTCCCAAGGATGAGGCGGATGCGTAGGTTCCCGAGGTCGCTGCTCGTGTATATCGCGGCTTCCACGATCTACGCCGCGGTCATCTTCCTTGCCGTCTATGCCGTCTACGGGATCGAGCTGGGCAGGGCGGGGCTGAGCATGCCTGACCCGGG
>Ga0075429_100001903_pt1 | contig 17306 bp, 10 predicted proteins | sample RhiMetdeltSRZDD3_FD_75295 | JGI IMG/M metagenome (GOLD analysis project Ga0075429, IMG submission 75295) | Populus rhizosphere microbial communities from Tennessee, USA - Rhizosphere MetaG P. deltoides SRZDD3 | ecosystem: Host-associated > Plants > Roots > Rhizosphere > Soil | place: USA... | reverse complement strand
CTTCGACGAGCTCCAGTCGGCCGCCCGTCCCGGCATGCCGCGCGAGGACTACGCCGACAAGCTCGCCGAGCTGACGGCCCGCGTCCAGGCGTTCATCGACACCGACACCCCGCGGAGCGACGCGCGCGCGGAGATCCACAGCCGCTTCAACCAGGCGATGGAGCTCTACGACAAGCCGCTTCGGGCCGAAGGCATCGGCATCACCGACTCGGAGCGCATGGCCAACGCCTGGCGAAAGGCCTCGCAGTACTGGGCCATGGCGGAAGCCCACGTCCGCCGCGCCCGCGACCTGCACAGCGGAAAGCGCTGATCGAGGAACGTCACCGAAGGCCCGTTTCAGTCATCGGTGGACCTCCATCGGCTGAGGGTCGTGGAGATTTGACCCGCCTCGTCGGGAGGGATCGCATGATTCAGTCGAGTCTGTACACGGAAGGTCGGGCGGAAGGCCGGGCCGAGGGCGAAGCTCGTGGCCGGCTCGAAGCCGAACGTGAGTTGTGCACGGCGTTCGCGGCCAAGCATCATCCCGCCGTCTTCGAGCGCGTTCGGCTACAGATCGAAACATGTGAGGACCTGACTCGGCTCAAGGAGTGGGCGCTCGCTGCGTCCGATCTGGACGATAGCGAGTTCCTCAAGCTGCTCGGAGCCTAGCCCTCGCCTCGGTCGCCGGCCTACTGCAGCGACGCCTGCTGTGCGGCCGCGCTCGTGGCGAGCTGCTTTCGCGCCGCCGCCAACCGTTCACCCGCATGGTGTTTCCACGCCGCCAGCCTTTGGCGCAGACGCCGGCAGATCTCGGCGTGCAGGGCGGCGACGTTCTGCTGCTCGTCGGGGTCCTTCCCCAGGTCGTACAGCTCCTCGCGGCCGCGCGTGACGTTGTAGATGTACTTCCACTGCTCCTCGCGTACGCCGAGCAGGTACTGGTCGTTGGCCGCGTAGAAATACGTCCGCGGCGGGCGATCGGGGGCGAAGAGGCTGCGGCCCTCCCAGGAGGCCGCGGGGGCGACCCCCAGCAGATCGGCCACCGTCGCGTTCAGGTCGGCGTGTCCGCCCACCGTCGATACGCGCCGGCCTTCGGGGAACAGCGCGGGGCTCCACACCAGCAGGGGTACGCGAGTGCCCTCGTCGTACACGCGGAACCCGTGTCCCCACGTGGCGTGCGGGTCACCGAACGCCTCGCCGTGGTCGCCGGTGATGAGGACGACGGTGTCGCGATCGAGGCCGCGCGCGACGAGCCCATCGAGCAGACGGCCGATCTCGCGATCGACGATCTTCACGTTGTTGAGATAGCGGCCGAGATCGTAGTCGTCCTCGGGGAGGGGACCGTTCGCGAAGAAGTCGACCAGCGGTTCTTGCGGCGGCACGTCGTACGGGTGGTGCGTCTGCTGCGTCCACAACATCGCGTAGAACGGCTTGCTGCGGTCCTGGTCGAGCCACTTCAGCGTCCCGTCGACCATGCCGGCATCATCACCGCCCCACGAGGTGTAGGCCTCTTTCGTGCCGATGGCCTTCCAGTCGAGCACGTCGTCGAAGCCGCGGCCGGCGAGGAACTCGTCCATCTTCATGTAGTCGAGGAACTGCGCGGTCACGAACGCGGTCCGGTAGCCGTGCGGCTTCAAGACCTGGGCGACGGTGTCGCCGGGGAGCCGCGGCAGCTCCTTCGTGTACTCGCGCCACGTCATGTACGGGTGCAGCGACAGGGTCATCGACACCAGCGAGTTCGCGGTGAAGCCGGCGTGGGCGTAGAAGCTGTCGTAGACGGCGGCCTGGTGCGCCACACGGTCGAGGGTGGGCGTCACCGGGTAACGGCCGCCGTACACGCTGAGGTAACGCGTCGACGTCGACTCGAGCACGACCACGATGACGTTGCGCGGGCGGGTGGCCCCCGCGGTCAACGTCAAGGCCGCCGGCTGCGGCCGGGGCGCGGCGGACGCGGGACGGAAGTCGTCGAGATACTCCGGCGGGAAGGTGGCATCGAGGGCGGGCATCTCGAGGCTGCCCGTCGCGTTGCGCACGATCGACGACACGAACTCCCAATGCGGGTTCTTGGCGATGAGCAGGTCCGATCGGTCGGACCAGCGGCCGGCTTCCATGTGCCGTCCCCAGGCCGTCCACACCACCGCCAGCGCGAGCGCGCCCGCGGCCAGGCGCGGCCCGGCCAGGGCGCGCGACGACAGGTGCACGGCCAGCGGATAGGCGGTGACGGCGGCGAGCAGAACGACGAGCGCGGGCAAGGTGATGAAGGTGCCGATGGACGAGCCCATCGTGCTCATGTCGCCGGCGAGGTACAGCAGCGGATACGTCAGGGGCGAACGCAGGTAGTCGAAGATGTGCACGCCCACGACGGAGTAGCCGACGCAGAAGGCACCGAAGGCGGCCAGCGCGATCCCGGCGGCCCGCTCGCCGCGCCCGCGGCCGCGCATCACCCCGAGCAGGGCCAGCGCGGCCAGGCCGAAGCCGGCGGCAAACGCGACGTCGGCATGGGACGACACGAGCACGTCGCGCACCCACACGCGGAAGCCGCTGACCGCCTGCCAGGGCCAGCCCCAGTGCGCGGTCTTGGCCACCACCAGCGCCACCGCGAGCCAGAGCGACAGCGCGAGGGCGGTGGGTGCGAAGCGGCGGCGCCCTTCAGTGGCCACGGGCCGGCTCCGTGATCGCCGCCAGGTCGCGATACGAGATGATGCGAATCCCGAGGGCTTCGATCAAGCCGCGCAGGCGCGGATCGGTGAGTGTCGCCAGCTCGTGCTCACGGTCGCGGTGATACACGGCCTCGAGGGCGGGATCGTAGTAGCCCGGATGGCACGACATCTCGTAGACGCCTTCGTCGATCTCCCGCGACAGGATGCGCATCAGGGCGTCGACGCTCACCTTCTCCGGCGCCGATACGCCGTACTCCCACTGCGCGTAGAAGCCGCCCTTGAACGTCACCGGCGGCAGGTCGCGCATGGGAAGACCCACCTCCCGCGCCAGCTCTTCGAACAGCGGGCGCCGCATCCAGTGTCGATGCACGTGCTGGTGCGAATCCAGGTGCGTGGGCTTCGTCCCCATGAGCGCGAGGAAGCGCGCGTACTGGTGGCGCAGCTCCTGGCGGCACTCGTCCCTCGACTCGAGATCGATGAGCCGCTGCGCCTCGTTCGTGAAGTTGATATGGAGACCCACCGACAACGCCGGGTGAGCCTTGGCCAGCGCCACCGCCTCCTCCGTGGACGCGCCGTTCACGAGCAGCGTCGCCGACGTCACCACCCCGCGTTCGTGGGCCTCGACGATGCCGCGGTTGATGCCGCCGCTGTAGCCGAAATCGTCGGCGTTGAAGATCACGTATTTGGTCACAGCCCGATGTCCTTCACGAACTTCGCGCACACCTTCCGCGAGTCGAGGTAGTCCTCCGCCACCGCCCGCGCCGCGCGCGCCGCCTTCGGGTAGTCGCTCTCGATGGTGTCGATGGCGCCGAGCACGTCGTCCATGGTGCGGAACGCGAAAAGCCCCGCCCCCGTCGGGAGCTTGTTCTCGAAGCCGGTGCTCTGGGCGATCACCGGCTTGCCGCTGGCGAGATAGCAGGCGTCGCGCTCGCTGAACCAGCCGCTGCGCAGGCGCACGTTCTGGTCCTTGGCCACCGTCCATTCCGCCCGCGACTGCCGGAAGAGCTCCTGATAGCCGAAGACCTCGAGCGACTGCTGGAGCGGGCTGCGGAACGACCAGCCGTTCTCGGTGAGCCGCCGCCGGTCTTCCTCTTCGTCGACGTTGAGCCACAGATCGAAGCGCACGTTCGGCCGGCGCCGCGGCAGGTCGATGAACTTCAGGAACTCGTGGTGCTTGCTCCAGTAGTACGTCTCGCCGTTCCAGACGACGTCGTGGCCCTTCTGCTTCCAGTTGCCGATCGTGGTGTAGCTGGACGCATTCGGATCGAAGGCGTTCGGCCACAACGCGAGGTCGATGGGCTGCCGCATCTTGAGATAGCGCAGGCCGTCCATCGGCACGCGGCAGTCCGCGGCGCCGTAGTTCTCGCCGTAGGTCACGATCACGTCGTGGGCGGCCAGCATCTGCCGCGTCTTTTCCTTGCCTTCGGCCAGCTCGAGCTGGTTCGTGACAGGGTCGGTCTCGACGTAGACCTTGTACCGCGCGCGCGCATGGTCGTCGTTGAGGACGGTGGCGCCGCAGACGTTGAGCAGCGCGTCACAGTCGCGGTACAGGTCGAGCAGGCGCTCTTTGCTCATGCCGAGCACGTCGCCGCCGTTGCGATAGAGGGCGCGATAGGCCCAGCGTCCTTCGAGGCCGACGCGCTTCAGCACGCCGTCGATGTGGGCGGCGGCGTACGTCGGATCGTCGGTGATCGAGTCGGCGCGCGGATCGTACGGCCAGGCGGCATCGTCCTCGACGTAGTAGACGTCGCAGCCCGCCTGCTGCAGGCCGCGCAGCCAGTTGAGATACAGCCACGTCTGGCCGCCGAAGGGGCAGCGGCCCATCATGCCGAGGACGACGACCCGCCGGCGGCTCATCTCAAGCCGGGGAATGCTACGACACGCTCGTCGGCTTCCCCGCTCTGGCGCCACATCTCGGCATACGCCCCGTTGCGCTCCAGCAGCTCGCGGTGGGTGCCGTGCTCCACGATCTGGCCGCCGTCCAGGACGACGATGCTGTCCGCGCGCCGCGCCGTGCTGAGGCGGTGCGCGATGATGATCGACGTCCTCCCGTGCAGCAGCGACTCCACGTTGCGCCAGACCTGGCTCTCCGTCTTCACGTCGAGAGAGCTCGTCGGCTCGTCCAGGATCACGACCTTGGCCTCGCGCAGCAGCGCACGGGCCAGGGCCAGGCGCTGCCGCTGACCGCCGGACAGGGTCACCCCGTCCTCCCCGATCACGGTGTCGTACCCCTGCGGGAGGCGCAGGATGAAGTCCTCGGCCTCGGCCCGGCGCGCCGCGTCCCTCACCGTCTCGAACGGCACCGGCGCGCCGAAGGTGATGTTCTCCGTCACCGTCATGTGGAAGAGGATCGGCTCCTGCAGCATGAGGGTGAGTTGCCGGCGGAGCGAGCGCAGGGTGACCTCGCGCAGGTCGTGGCCGTCGATGGTGACGCGTCCCTTCTGCGGATCGAAGAAGCGCAGCAGCAGGCTCGCCAGCGTGCTCTTCCCGGCGCCGGTGCGGCCGACCAGGGCCACGCACTCCCCGGGCTGGATGGTGAGGTCCACGCGCTTCAAGACAGGATGTCCCGCCTCGTACTCGAAGCTGACGTCCTCGAACCGCACCTGCCCGCTCACGATGGGCAGATCCTTCGCCCCCGGCGCGTCCTCGATGTCGGGACGGATGTCGAGCACCGCGAAAACGCGATCGAGGCCCGCCCGTGAGAGCGCGATCTCCGCGAGGTTCGCGCTGATGTTCTGGATGGGCGCGTACAGGTCCTTGAGGTACGACAAGAAGATCATCAGCGCGCCGACCTGCAGCTCGCCGTGGAGCACGTGCATGGCCCCGATCCAGACGAGGGCGGCGGTGCCTGCGGCCAGCACGCCGTCGACGACGAGGCCGAAGGCGGTCTGCGCGCTGTAGAGTCGCAGCGACAGGGCCAGGCTGCGCTCGGAGCCCTCGCGGAACTCCGCCACCGCACGCTCCTCGCGGCCGTAGGCCTGCATCAGCTTCACGGCGCCGATGGCGTTCTCGGCGCGGGCGTAGAGCGCGCTCTCCGCCTCTCGCGAGGCGCTCGCGTGTTGGTGGATGCGCCCGCCCAGGCGGTTCACCGCGATGTACAGCGGCGGGCACACGAGCAGCGCCACCAGCGACAGCTCCCAGTCGTAGCGCCACATCACGGTGAACATGCCCACGAGCATCACCGCCGCGCTGGCCAGGGGCAGGAAGCCGTTCATCACCAGGCCCTGCGCGGAGAAGGTGTCGGCCATGACCCGGAAGAGCAGGTCGCCCGTCTGCTGCTGGTGGTGGAACTTCAGGGAGAGCTTCTGCAGGTGGGCGTAGAGGGCGGTGCGCACGTCGTTGACCATGCGCTGGCCGGTGTCGATCGTCAGGTAGTTCGCGGCCAGCGTGGCCGCGCCGCGGGCGACGGTGAGCACGACGATGGCGAGGGCGGCCAACGAAAGGTGGGCCACCGTGCTCATGTCCGCGACCATGGGCGCGATCCAGCGCGGCATGGCGCCGTCGCCCAGCACGACGTCGAGGATGATCGCGAGGGGAACGGGCTTGAGCAGGTCGAGGGCGATGCCGACGAGCGTCAGGGACACGCCGCCCGCAAACCGCCCCCGATAGGGGCGTAGATAGCTGAGAGTCCGCCGCAGCAGGGCGAACGCGCTGCGAGTCATCGTGTCGCGCCTGCCGCTACTGCGCCGCCGCCCGCTTGGGCGTGGACAATCCGGCGGCGCGGGCCAGGATGGGCGACAACGTCTTGACCGCGACGCGCGCCGCGCCCGGTGCGGGCAGCGCGAAGTCGCGAGTGGCCGCCGCGGAGAGCGGCCGCTTGAACGCGTCCGGCTCCCCCACCACCGTCATGCCGACCTGTTCGGCCACGGTGAGCACGCTGGCCACGACCACGGCGTTCAGCCGGCGCTCGGAGTGGCGCGCGTGCAGCAGTAGGCCGATCACGATCGGCGTGGCGGCCAGCGTCCACGGACCGCCGACGCACCAGGCCACGAACCACCCATAGGCCAGAGCCCCCCACAGGACCTTCTGGAACAGGGTGGCCGCCGGCTCGAGGCGCACGCGCGTCAAGCGCTTGCCGCTCCCGTGGTTCTCGGTGACGGTGACGAGATCCGTCTTGCCCCAACGATCGCCGTAGAAGCGGATGTCGTGGGAGTCCCAGCCCGGATCGACACGCACGAACCACTGGTTCTCCGCGGCCAGCGCGAGGAGCGACTGAAGCAGCTTTTCGCGGCCGGCGTCGTTCTCCGCCCAGAGGTCGAGAGAACGGCGCGAGAGGAGGCTGCCCGCGCGCCGCTTCCACGCACGACGCAGCTCGTGGAACGCGGACGGGATGAGGATCGTCTCGAAACGCGTCTTGTAGCGGGCCCAGCCGCGCTCCACCGGCTGCGCCACGTGCATGGCCGCGATCAGCAGGCGCGACCACCAGCGGCGCTGGTGTACGGGCGGGCTGGCCTGCCCCGCCACCGTCCACGCCACCACCAGCGTCACCAGGAGCATCGCCACCGGCACCAGGAGGAGCGGGTTCGCGAACGGCGAGTAGGCAAAGGCGCCGAGGAAGCCGGCGTCGGCCAGCGAGGCCGCGGGGTTCCAGGCCGGCGCGAGCCAGAGCATCGCCGCCGCCAGGAACCACCACTCCGGCGACAGCAGCATCAGCGGCCACCAGACTTGCGGCGGGCTGTAGATCGTCTGGAAGAAGCCCATGCCGAAGATGCCGTGATGGATGACCGGCTTTCCGACCTCGAGCCCGAGGCCGGCGCGGGTGTAGATACGGCCCATCCAGGACAGGTCGGCGCGGAAGCCCTGGAACTTCTCGGGATGCTTCCTCTTCAGCAGGCCCTCGGCGTCGCCGTAGCCGCGCTGCTGCTTGAGGTACGCACCCACCGTGGCACGGCGGTGGTGCCACACCATCGCCGCCGGCGCGTAGACGAGGACGTTGCCCTCGGCCTGCAGGCGCCAGCACGCGTCGACGTCGTCGCCCGCCTTCGTGTAGACGGGGTCGAACCCGCCCGCCGCGCGCAGGCGATCCGCCCAGAACGCCATGTTGCAGCCGGGGATGTGCTCGGCGACGTTGTCGTCGATGAGGATGTGCGCGGGCGTGCCCGGGCTCGCGGAAACGCAGGCGGCGATTGGGCCGTCTTTCTCCGGCAGCAGGTTCGGGCCGCCGACACCGGACGCGCCCGTCTCCAGCAGCTTCGACACGAGGAAGTACAGCCAGTCCTCGTCCGCGAAGCAGTCGTCGTCGGTGTAGGCGATGATCTCGCCCGTCGCGAGGTTCATCCCGGTGTTGCGCGCGGCGGAGAGGCCCTGGTTCGCCTGCGCGTGGTAGCGGATGTAGGGATACCGCGCCGCGATCTCGGGTACGGAATCCTTCGAGCCGTCGTTGACGAGCACCACCTCGTAGTCGGGATAGTTCAGCTTCTCGAGGGAGGCGAGGCACCCGTCGAGGGTCTTGCTGCCGTTGTAGGTGCAGACCACGACCGACACCTTCGGGTAACGCGGCAGCGTCGGCAACGGGCTCGCCCCGTGGAACGTCTGCGCCACGCGGAAGAACGACGGCTTGGGCGTGCGGTCGCGCCGCACGAGGCCGAAGGCCCAGTCGTTGACCGGATGCCCGCCCGTGAACCACTCGTCGGTGTACGAGAAGCAACAGGTCCCGGCGAGGCCCTGGCCGTAGACTTCCTCGACGTGCATGGCCAGCAGCTCGGCCTGCTCGTCCTCGCCGTTGCGCAGCGAGTCGATGCCGTACTCGCCGAGCAGCAGCGGCTTCTCGTCGGCCAGGTTCTGCAAGCGCTGGAGGTACGAGCGGAGCTCCTGCCGCTTGTGGAGATAGACGTTCATCGTGTAGAAGTCGACGCCCTTCGGCCGCAAGTATTCGACGGGCGGGAAGCCGGCGAACGTCACCAGCGATTCCGGGTCTTCCTGGTGCGCGACGTCGATGAGCTCGTCGATGAAGCGCTCGACGCGCTCCTGCCCCGTCCAGCGCGCGACATCGGCGGGAATCTCGTTCACGACGGACAGCGCGAAGAGCGCGGGATGATTGCGGCACGCGCGCGCGGCCTCCCGCACGGCCCGGAGGCCGCTCTGCTTTTCCTCGCGGCCGTCCAGGAAGCAGCGGTGCTTCGACCAGGGGATGTCGACGAAGACCTTGAGCCGGAACTGCTGGGCGGTATCGAGGAACTCTCGCGGCGGGATGTGGTACACGCGCACGACGTTCGCGCCGAGACCGATGATCTGGCGCATGTCGGCCTCGATCTGGTGCTGATCGGGCAGGGCCACGCCGTCCTCACGCGGGCGGAAGGGGCCGTACGTCACGCCCTTCACCCAGAACTTCTCGCCGCCCGCGCGGAAGAACTTCCCGTCGATGCGAACGCGTTTGGACGCGGCAGCGGCTGCCCCATTTGGGGCACCCCGCTGCACGGAAACGTTCAGGCGCGCCTGTGAATCCCCTTCGCCCTGTGCCAAAGTCAGCGTGCTCATGCTCACGTGGTAGTCCCGTTAGTCCTTGTGTATCGGCAGTTAAACGTCTCCCACCGTCTCGAGCCCATTGGCCCCTGTCGCTGGTTTTTCATGCGAATGCCACCCCTTGAGCAAGAACATTGCCAGCCGCCAAGTACGTGGATTCACTGACACGGAGCCGCAGCAACCACAAAGACACAAAGGGAACAAAGGACACAAAGCGAGGAGATGCACCCTCCACTTCACCCCTTTGTGATCTTTGTGATCTTTGTTGTCTTTGTGTCTTTGTGGTTATTGCGGCGCTGTTGCTGTGGCCGTTGACTGCCTAAGGGCGCGGGCGGCTTCGATCATCAGCACGACGGCGAGGAGGATGAGGGTGAGGGAGACGAACGCGTTCAGCGACGTGGCGTCGAAATGGAGCCCGGCGGCGCGGATCGCATTCGCACCCGCCAGCGCCTGCAGGGCGAGCGACCAGACCGTGATCGTCATGACGAAGACCATGGGGATCCACGTGTACCAGGAGCGTTGGCCGGAGCGGCGAAGCCAGACGCTGATGCCGAGGAGCGACAGCGCGGCCAGGAGTTGATTGGAAGTGCCGAACAAGACCCAGAACGCCTTGTAGGCGCCTTCACCCGCCTGCCTCAGCCACACGAAGGGGACGACCACCATGATCGCCGTCGCCACCGCCGCCGAGGTCTTCCCGAACTTCCCGGCCAGCTCCTGCAGGATGTAGCGGCCGAGGCGCGTGGAGACGTCGAGGGTGTCGAACACGAACGTCGAGAACGCCATCGCGCCGAACGTGGTGGCGAAGAGCAGATTCTCTTTACCGATGATCACGGTGAGATAACGTCCGAGGCCCTGCGCGTAGATGAGCCCGGGCCCGGGCTTGGCGGTCAGATCCGCCGCCCCCATGATCATCACCGTCGAGAGCGCGATGAGGGCCACGAAGCCTTCGAGCAGCATGCCGCCGAATCCCACCGTGCGGCAGTGGCTCTCGCGCGCGATCTGCTTCGACGTCGTGCCGGAGCAGACGAGGCCATGGAATCCCGAGCAGGCGCCGCAGGCGATCGTCACGAACAGGAACGGCATGAGCGCGCCCGTCGCACCGGGGGCCTGCCAGGTCTTGAACGCCTCTTGCTGCACCGGGAAGCCGCCGAAGAAGATCCCGACGAGGCCGACGGCCAGGGCCATATACAGGATGAAGCCGCCGAGATAGCCGCGCGGCTGGAGCAGCATCCACACCGGCAGAAGCGAGGCCACGAAGCAGTAGACGAGGATGAGGACCGCCCAGGTCGCCGCCGGATACACGAGCAGCGTCGAGTACTGCATGCCGAGCCAGACGCAGCCGAGGGTAGCGGGCACGAAGATGACGGTGTTCACCCAGAGGGGCGGCTTCAAGTAGCGCTCGACGAAACCCATCACCACCGCGATCAACAGATAGAGGACCGAAGCCAGCGCCACCGCGCCACCCTGGTTGAACTGGGTGCGGAGCCCTTCGAGCTCCTCCGTCTTGCCCGAGAAGGTGCCGGCGGTGACGTCGGTGAAGGCGAGGATGACGTAGATGAGCGCCAGCCAGATGAAGACCATCATCGCCGCCCAGGCCCGCGCCCCGAGATGCTGGCGCACGACCTCGGCGATCGAGCGGCCGCCGTGGCGCACGGAGGCGACGAGGCTCGAGAAATCGTGCACGGCGCCGATGAAGACCACGCCGAGCCCGATCCACAGCAGGCAGGGCACCCAGCCGAATTGGAGGCAGGCGACGATCGGCCCGACGATGGGGCCCGCGGCGGCGATCGCGCTGAAGTGCTGCCCGAGAAGGTAGAAGGGGCCGGTGGGGACGAACTCGACGCCATCCTCCTGCGTGACCGCCGGCGTGGGCCGCGCGTCGTCCAAGGCGTACTGGGAAGCGATGAAGCGACCGTAGAACCGATACGCCGCCGCCAGCACGATCATCATCAATAACGCAAGGACGGGCAGGCTCATCGGCGGGCAACGTTAGCGCAGCCCCGCGGGCGGGGCAAGGCTCGCCCCTTGCCACTCGGCTCCCAAGCGAACATAGTTGGCCCCGATGGACCCCATCGTTGGGATGGGCGGGCTCCTCCTCGGGCTGACGTGCGCATGGGCCCTGCGGGCTCAGCTCCGCGCACGGCGCCTGGCGGCGGCCCTGGAGGGCTCGAAGCGGGCGGCGGCCGGGCTGCGCCGCGACGAGGCGCGCCTGCGCCGCCTGGTCGAAGGACTCGGCGTCGGGGTGACGCTCCATGGGCCGGACGGCACCATCGTGCACGCGAATCCGGCCGCGGTCGCCCTGCTCGACACCACGCTCGACCGACTGCTCGGCCGCCCGTCGATCGACCTCGAGGGCGACGCCTTGAGTGAGATGGGCCTGCCCCTGAATGGCGCGGGCGGCGATCCGGTGGCGGTGGCGATCGCCACGCGGCAGCCCGTGCGCGACGTGATGATGGGCCTGCGGCGGGCGGGATCGGGGGAGCGCACGTGGCTGCTGGTGAGTGCCGACCCCCAGCCGGATCCGGAGGGCGGCGGCGTGCTGGAGGTCATCTGCACGTTCGGTGACGTCACCGAGCGGCGCCGCGCCCACGAGCAGGTCCGATATCTCGCGTACCACGACACCCTCACGGAGCTGCCGAATCGCGACCTCTTCCTCGATCGCCTGGGGGTGGCCCTGGTCCAGGGACAGCGGCGGCAGCAGGGCGGGGCCCTCCTCTTCCTGGACCTCGACGACTTCAAGGTGATCAACGACTCGTTGGGCCACGCCGTGGGTGATGCCGGTCTCCGGACGGTCGCCCTTCGGCTCAAGGGCGCGCTGCGCGAGGCCGACACGGTGGCCCGCTTCGGAGGGGACGAGTTCACCGTCCTGCTCCCGGGCGCCGAGGATCCCGAGGTGGTGGGGCGGCTCGCCACCAAGCTCCACGAGGCGGTCCGCCGCCCCATCGTGCTGGACGGCCGCGAGCTGAGTTTTGCCGTCAGCATCGGCGTCGCGATCTTCCCGCAGGACGGCAGGGACGTCGAGACCCTCCTCAAGAACGCGGACGCGGCGATGTACCACGCCAAGTCGCGCGGCCGCGGGCGGACGGAGTTCTACACGTCCGCGCTGGGCGCACGTGCCTCCATCCAGCTCGAGGCGGACGCGCGGCTGCGGCAGGCGGTGGTGCTGGGCGAGCTCGAGCTGCACTACCAGCCCGTCGTCCGATTGACGGACGGGGCGGTCGACGGCTACGAAGCGCTGATCCGATGGCGCCATCCGCAGCGCGGCCTCCTCCCGCCGGCGGACTTCATCCCGGCGGCGGAGGCGGCCATGGGGGCGATTCACGACATCGGATCGTGGGTGCTGAAGACCGCCTGCCGCGACCTGCGGCGGCTGCCGGAGGCGCCCGGCCCCCCGTCGCGCGTGGCCGTCAACCTCTCCGCGCGACAATTCCACACCGGCGATATCGTGGAGCAGGTCCAGGGCGCGGTAGCGGCGGGAGGGATCGTTCCGTCGAGGCTCGAGCTCGAGATCACGGAGTCGGTGGCGCTCCACGGCCAGGAGTCCACGGTGGAGGCGCTGCGCGCCTTGAAGGCCCTCGGCGTACGGATCGCCATCGACGACTTCGGCACCGGCTACTCGTCGCTCTCGTACTTGCGACGCTTCCCGATCGATACCCTCAAGGTGGACCGCTCCTTCGTGCGCGACGCGGCCGACAGCGCGGACGCCTCCGCCATCGTGCGCGCCATCATCGCCGTCGGCCATCAGCTCGGCCTGCGGGTGGTGGCGGAGGGCATCGAGACCCGCGAGCAGCTCCGCCTGCTGCGGCTCCTGGGCTGCGACGCCGCCCAGGGCTACTTCTTCTGCGTCCCCGTGCCGGTGGAGGAGCTGGAAGACCGCCGCCACGCGATCACTGAGCAGTGGAGAAGCGAGTTCTCGGCATGAGAGGCGCGCCGGGCGGCCGCCGCCGGCGTTGTTGCCGCCACTACCCGCGTGCCATACTGCGGGCGCCGACTCCCGTACGGTCGCGCCCATGACGAGCAAGGACCTTCTCGCTCAGTATCGCGTGGCGCCGTGGCGGACGAGGGACGAGGTCGAGCAGTTCGCCGCCGCCGCCGGCGAGCTGACCCCCGACGACATCACGAAGCTGCTCGAGCTCACCACCCCTCGCGCCGGCGCTCACGAGCAGCACGCCCTCCGCTGCCTCGCGCTGCAGCGGCTCGCCGAACGCGTTCCCGACCGCTCTCTCTTCGCGGTCTACGTGAAGGCGCTGCGAAGCGCCGATCCCACCCTGCGCGCGGCGCTCGTTCCGCTCGTGCCCAAGGTCAACAACGTCTCCGACCACGCGTCCCTCGTCGCCTTGCTGCGATCGCCCGACGCCGCGCTCCGGCGCGACGCCGCCCAGATCCTTCCTTCCATCGGGGGACGCACCGTCTTCGAGCTGCTGGGCGAGATGGTGGGCGAGCCGGGTTTTCCGGGGCGCCTCGAAGCCATGGAGGTGACAGTCGCCATCGTTCCCCAGCACGCCTTGGCGCTGCTCGGGACCGTCCTCGCCGTGGGCAGCGAGGCGGAAAAGGTGAAGGCCATCGCGTACCTCACCGAGCCCCGGTGCCTCGCCCGCGATCCGGGCGCCGCCCTCCAGGCCATCGCCGGCGCGCTGGGCGACAGCCATGAGCGCGTGGTGGCGAGCGCCATCGCCGCCGTTTCCGCCCTCGCCGTCGAGGACGACTACTTCACCCACGTCGGGCCCTACCTGGAGTCGAAGAGCCTGGACCTCGCCCGAGCCGCCATCGACGGCCTGCGGATGTTCACGTCCACGCGCAGCGTGGAGGCGCTGCAGCGCCGCGTCCGCATCGGGCCGAACGTGCTGCGCCTGGCCGCCCTCGACGCCCTGGAGGCCATCGGCACCCCCGCCGTGCTCGATCCGCTGGTGGAGGCCCTCGGGCACGCCCACCTCAAGGTGCGCACGCGCGCCGCCGAGATCGTCACTCGCCTCGGCCGGGCGGGCAAGATCGACCTCGCGCGAACGGTGATCTGGCTGCTGAGAAGCCGCGATGTGAACGTGCGGCGCATGGCCGTGGAGCTGGTGCAGACGGTGCGGGACCCGGACGGCACCTTGTGGCCGAAGCTGATGGCGTTCCTGAGAGACGAGGACTGGTGGGTGCGCGAGCGGGTGATGGACGCCCTCGCCGAGCTGGCGGGGGACAAGCTCGTGCGGCACCTGGCGGGTTTCCTGCAGGATCCGTCCGACACCGTCCGGCGTTTCGGAGTCGACGCGCTCCTGCGCCTGCGCTCGCCCGAGTCGCTGGGGATACTGCTGCGAACGGCCGGAAGCGACCCCGATTGGTGGGTACGCGAGCGCGCGATCGAAGCGGTGGCGGCGATCCGCGACGCACGCGCCGTTCCCCACATCGCCGACATCATGCAGAAGAACCCCCAGCTGCAGGTGGCCTGCCTCGGCGCGCTGCAGGCCATCGGCATCGGCGACGCCGGAGCGCAGGTCGCCGCCCTCCTCCAATCCGACGACGGCGACGTGCAGCTCGCCGCTTTGCGGTGCCTGAAGTCGCTCGGCGATTCCTCCTTGACGCCCGCCGTGCTGCCGCTGATGCGCGACGCCCGGCCCGAGGTCCGATCGATCGCGCGCGAGCTGATCGTGCGCTGGGACGCCGCCGGCAGCGAGAGCGCCCCCGTCCACCAGCCGGTGTCGCTCCTCGATCAGCTCCTGCTGGCGGCGGCACAACGAAATGGGGACGACCTCATCCTCGCCCCCGGCCGCCGCCCGTTCGTCAAGCGGATGGGGAACACCGAGACCCTGGCCTCGAACGTCTTCACCGCCGACAAGGTGCGGGCCCTGCTCGCGCCACACCTCTCGTTCCGGCAGCTCGAGGACCTGGAGGCCGGGCACGAGGTGGATTTCTCCTACCGCGTCGAATCGGAAGACCTGCGCTTCCGGGTCAACGTCTTCAAGCAGCTCGGCGGCATCGGCACCGTCTTCCGCGTCATCAAGGCGGTTCTGCCCGACCTCGAGCAGCTGGGGCTGCCCCCCGTGGTCAAGAAGCTCACCGAGCTGCAGCACGGCCTGGTGCTCGTCGGGGGCGCCACCGGCGCCGGCAAGTCCACCACGCTGGCCGCGCTCGTCGATCACATCAACCGCACGTCGTCCCGGCACATCGTCACCCTGGAGGATCCCATCGAGGTGGTGCACGCCTGGGTGGGCGGGATCGTCAACCAGCGCGAGGTCGGGGCCCACACGGGGTCGTTCGCCGCCACCCTGCGCGCCACCCTGCGCCAGGACCCCAACGTCATCCTCGTCGGCGAGCTGCGCGACCTGGCGACGATCAGCTTCGCGGTGAGCGCGGCGGAGACCGGCCACCTCGTCTTCGGCACGATCCACACCGTCTCCGCCGCCGGCACCGTCGACCGGCTCATCAATGCGTTCGCGGCCGGCCAGCAGGACCATGTCCGGTCGATGCTGGCCGGCAGCCTCCGCGCCGTCGTGTGCCAGCATCTCGTGCCCCGCGCGGACGGCAGTGGCCGCTGCCTGGCCGTCGAGGTCATGCTGAACAACGACGCCGTCGCGAACCTCATCCGCAAGGGCAAGACCTTCCAGATTCCTTCCGTGATCGCCACCTCGCGCGAGCAGGGAATGCTGCTCATGGACACGGACTTGCTGCGCCTCGCGCGCGAAGGCGCCATCTCCGTGGACGAGGCCTACGCCCGGGCCATCAACAAGAAGGACTTCGAGGCGCTGGTGACCGACCGCGGGCCGGCTCCACCTGCGGCGGCTCCATAGCGATGGCGCGCCTCGACTCGTTCCTCAAGCTGGTGGCGGAGCAGCAGGCGAGTGACCTGCATTTCCACGCCGGCGGCGTACCGATGATCCGGCACGACGGGGACCTGATGGCCCTGCCCTTCCGCGTCCTCAGCGAGCTGGAGTCGCGGCGCCTCATCCTCGAGATCGTGTCCGCCGATCAGAAGGCGACCCTGGAGCGCGAGCAGCAGGTCGATTTCGTCTATGCCCTGCCCGAGGTCGGGCGGTTTCGCGCGAGCGTGTTCGTGCAGAGCCGGGGGCTGGGCGCCGTGTTCCGCGTGATCCGCAATCACGTGCCGAGCCTGGAGGAGCTGGGGCTGCCGCCGGTGCTCTCTCAGCTCGTCCGCCTCAAGAACGGCCTCGTTCTCGTGACGGGGCCCACGGGCGCCGGCAAGAGCACGACCCTGGCCGCCATGGTGCGAGAGATCAGCGCGACGCAGAGCCGGCACATCATCACGCTCGAAGACCCCATCGAATACGTGCACGAGCCCCAACACGGAACGATCACGCACCGCGAGATCGGAACGCACACCGAGAGCTTCGCCTCGGGTCTCCGGGCCGCCCTGCGCGAGTCGTCTGACGTGCTGGTGCTCGGGGAGATGCGCGACCTCGAGACCGTGCTGCTCGCGCTGCAGGCCGCGGAGACCGGCGTCCTCGTGTTGGGAACGCTCCACACCAGCTCGTCGGCCAAAGCGGTCGAGCGGATCCTGGATGTGATCCCCGAGGAGTCCCGGGAACAGGCGCGGGGGACGTTGTCGCTGGTGTTGCGCGCGGTCATCGCCCAGCGGCTGGCCAAGCTGGCCAGCGGCGACTCCCGCATCGCGGTGCCGGAGGTTCTCGTCAACAACTGGGCGATCGGCAACCTGATCCGCGAAAACAAGGTCCATCAGATCGAGGGCCAACTCCAATCGAGCGGGGCCGGTGCCGGCAGCCAGGGATTCGACACCGCGCTTCTGCGGTACGTCCAGCAGGGGTTGATCGCCCCCGAGGAGGCCGTACGCCTGGCCAGCCAGCCGGAGGCAATGAGGCGCCTCATCGGGGAGGGGGCGCTCGAAGAATGACGCCGGGAGACTCCCACCTCGAGGCGGCGCGAGCCCACCTGGCCGCGGGCGACGCGGCGGCGGCACTGGCGGCGGCGACGCAGGTGCCGCCCGGCGCCCCCGACTATCGCGCCGCGTGCCTCTTTGCCGTGGCGTTGGCTCAAGCGCAGGACCACCTCACGCTCGCCCTCGACAGCTTCATCGCCGCCTTCCTCCGCAGCGCACCGGCCGATGAAGGCGAGGTGGAAACCCTCGAGGTCCTGGCCCGCCTCTACGAGCGGCACGGCTTTCCCGAGAACGCCGCCGAGATCGCGCGCAAGCTGACGCCGTACCGACCGGAGTATCGCGAGACGGCGGACCGTCTGGAGGCGTCGTTCCCG
>Ga0075429_100001899_pt1 | contig 17309 bp, 15 predicted proteins | sample RhiMetdeltSRZDD3_FD_75295 | JGI IMG/M metagenome (GOLD analysis project Ga0075429, IMG submission 75295) | Populus rhizosphere microbial communities from Tennessee, USA - Rhizosphere MetaG P. deltoides SRZDD3 | ecosystem: Host-associated > Plants > Roots > Rhizosphere > Soil | place: USA... | reverse complement strand
ACCAGCACGACGTCTCCGGGAGCCAATCCCTTGAGCAGGTGGGCTACGGTGTCCTCGAACGTGGTGGAATGGTGGGACGCCGTCATGCCCGCGGCGCGGGCGGCGTCGACCGCCAGCCGGGCCAGCCGCCCCACGCCGACGAACTCGTCGGCGCCGGCCGCCACCACCGCCCGGCCCATCTCCTGGTGCGCCCCCTCGGCGATCCCGCCGAGCTCCAACATATCTCCCAGGACTACCACGAGACGGCCCGACCGTGCTGCGGCCCGCCTGGCCGCCGCCGTCTCGAGCGCGGACCGGACCGACACGGGGTTGGCGTTGTACGTGTCGTCGAGAACCCGCACGCCGCCGGCGTCCCGCCAGATGCAGCGCCCCGCGACCGGCCGCGCCTCGGCGAGACCGCGGGCGATCTCGTCGAGCGACCACCCCAGGACCACGCCCACGCTCGCGGCAGCGAGGCCGTTCGTCACATTGTGACGCCCGGCGAAGGCCAGCTTCACCGGTACGCGCGTGCCGCCGCTCTCGATCGTGAAGGCGAGCGAGTCGCCGTCCTCCACGATGTCGCCGATCGCGCGCACGTCGGCGCCGGCCGCGCGGCCGTACGTGATGACGGGCGCCCGGCTGTCGCGCGCCATGCCCGCCACGCGCGGATCGTCGGCGTTGAGCACCGCGCGGCCGTCCGGCGCGAGGGCGCGCACCAGCGACGCCTTCTCGGCGCGCACGCCGTCGAGCGAGCCGAGGAACTCGGTGTGCGCGTGCGCGACCGTCGTGACGACCGCGATGGTGGGCCGCGCGAGCGCGGCCAGCGAGGCGATCTCGCCCGGATGCGAGCTGCCGAGCTCGAGAACGATCGCCTGGTGTTCGGGCGTGAGACGCAGGAGCGTCAGCGGAAGCCCCCACTGGTTGTTGAAGCTGCCGCCGGGCTTCAGCACGTTCCAGCGAGCGCCCAGCACGCCCGCGATGAGCTCCTTGGTCGTCGTCTTGCCGTTCGACCCGGTCACCGCGACGACCGGAATGGAGAACCGCGCGCGGTGGAACGCCGCCAGCATGCCGAGGGCGCGCGTGGTGTCCTCGACGAGGACGAGCGGTACGTTGGCCGGCACGTCGTCGTGGAGCGTGTCCACCACCAGGCACGCGGCGCCGCGCGACGCGGCCTCGGCGAGGAACGCGTGGCCGTCGAGCCGGTTACCGCGGATAGCGAAGAAGGCCTCGCCGACGCCGAGCGAGCGGGAGTCGACCGACACCCCGCTGATGGGAACGCCGAGGTCGCCGGCGACCAGGGCGCCCTGGCTCGCGCGAACGATGTCCTGCACGGTGAATGGCGGCACGTGCGCTCCTAGCTCCTGGCCCTCGACAAGATCTCTCGCGCGACCTCGCGGTCGTCGAACGGCAGCACCTCGGCGCCGACGATCTGATAGGTCTCGTGACCCTTCCCGGCGATGACGACCGTGTCGCCGGCCTCGGCCCACCCGAGCGCCCCGCGGATCGCCGCGCCCCGGTCGGCCTCGGCCACGTAGCGGCTCGCCGCCGCGCCGGTCCGGCGGATGCCGGCCACCACCTCGTCGATGATCGCCTCCGGGCGCTCGGAGCGCGGATTGTCGGAGGTCACCCACACGCGGTCGCCGAGCCGCGCGGCGATCTCGCCCATGATCGGCCGCTTGGTCCGGTCGCGATCGCCGCCGCAGCCGAAGACGACGCCGAGCCGGCCGCACGTGAGCTTGCGCGCGGTCGTCAGGACTCGCTCGAGGGCATCGGGCGTGTGCGCGTAGTCGACGACCACCAGGAACGGCTGGCCGGTCCGCACCTGCTCGAAGCGGCCCGGCACCGTGCCGACCGCCGCGAGAGCCTCGGCGATGGCGGGCGGCTCGAGTCCCAGCGCGAGCCCGGTCGCCACGGCCCCGAGCAGGTTCATCACGTTGTGCTCACCGATGAGCGGCGACGTGAGCCCCACGCGCCCGCGCGGCGTCTCGACCGTCATCCGGATCCCGTCGATCGACGAGACGTGCTCGACGGCCCGCACCCGCGCCGCCGGCCCGAGGCCGAAGGGCAGGACGGCCACGTCGAGCCCTTGCGCCATGGTCGCGCCGGCTGGATCGTCGGCGTTCACGACCGCTGTGCGAACGGGCTTGGGCGATTCGGCCAGGAGCTCGAACAGCCGGCGCTTGGCGAGCCGGTAGTTCTCGAGCGTGCGGTGAAAGTCGAGGTGATCCTGCGTGAGGTTCGTGAACACCGCCACGTCGAACGCGAGGCCGTCGGCGCGGGCCAGCGAGAGCGCGTGCGACGAGACTTCCATGGCGACCCCGCGCACGCCGCCGTCGCGCATCTGCGCGAGCATCGACTGGAGATCCAGGGCCTCGGGCGTCGTCTGGCTGGCCGGCCGCGTCTCGTTGCCGAGCACGTACTGGATGGTGCCGATCACGCCGGTGGCGAGGCCTCGCGCGCGCAGCAGGGCCTCGACCAGATAGGACGTCGTCGTCTTGCCGTTGGTGCCGGTGATGCCGACGAGCGTGAGCTGGCGTGAGGGGTGGGCGTAGAACGCGCCCGCGAGCCGCGCGAGCGACACGCGGACCGACGGCACCAGCACCTGGGCCACCGACAGCCCGGCGACCGGCTCGCCCTCTGTCACGACGACCGTCGCGCCCCGCCGCACCGCTTCAGGGATGAAGCGCCGCCCATCCTGCTTGAATCCGGGGACCGCGACGAAGCAGCCGCCCGGCTCGACACGGCGCGAGTCGCCGGAGATGGACGAGACGGATCGCGGCAGGTCGCCGAGAACTCGCTTCTCGGGAAGCGCCGCGAGCAATTCGCTCATGGCCGTGCCCTGCCCTGCCATCTCACCGCTCACCTCGATTACACGATGCCTCGGCGCGGGCGCTCTCGCCATGCCGATCGGCGCGTCGGGCCTCGCACGGCGAGCCGGCCCCGGCCGGCGCCAAAGTCAGGTGGGCGACGGCGCCCGGCTCGACGGGCTCCCCGGCCGCCGGACTCTGCCGGACGATGCGTCCCTGCCCCGCCAGCCGGACCTCGACCCCGAGAGGCTCGAGGGCTCCGAGCGCCTGGCGCAACGTCTTGCCGTTGAGGTCCGGCATGCGCTTCGTGCCGTCGGCATCCGCCGGCTCCGCCGCCGTGCTCACCAGCCTCACGCGGGCGGCGACCATCTCGGGACCGGTCACGATCTGCAAGGGCTGGGCGTCGCGCGGCGCCACCTCGAGATAGCGCAGGATCTCGCGCCCGATCGCATTGAAGACGGGCGCGGCCGCCTCGCTGCCCCATTTTTCGTTCTTGGGCTCGTCGAGCATGACGAGCATGGTGAAGCGGGGATCATCGGCCGGCGCGAAGCCCACGAATGACAGCACGCCCGGCGCGCGCGAGTAGCGTCCGGTCGCCGGATCGAGCTTCTGCGCCGTGCCGGTCTTGCCTCCCACCGCGTATCCAGGGATCGCCGCGAAGTGCCCGGTGCCCGACTCCACGACCCGCACCAACAGGCCCGTGAGAGTCCGCGCGGTCTCCGGCGAGATGACCTGGCGCACGGCCCGGGGCTCGAACCGGCGCGCCTCGCGCCCATCCGGGTCGATCGTGGAGCGCACCAGACGGGGCTGCATCAGCGTGCCGTCGTTGGCGATGGCGCCGAAGGCCGCGACGAGCTGGAGCGCCGTGACCGAGATCTCCTGGCCGATCGACATCGTCGGCAGCGACAGGAGCGACCAGCGCTGCGGATCGCGCAGCAACCCGCGGCTCTCGCCGGCCAGCCCCACGCCGGTCGTCGTCCCGAAGCCGAAGGCCTTCATGTAGCGGTGATAGCGCTCGCGGCCGAGCGAGAGCCCCACCTTGATCGAGCCGACGTTCGACGAGTTCTGGAGCACCTCGGCGAACGTGAGCCAGCCGTACTTTTTCCAGTCGTGGATCGTCGCGCCGGCGAGGGTGATCGCGCCGTTCTCGCCGTAGATACGGTCGTCGGGCTTGACGACGCCTTCCTCGAGCGCCGCGGCCGCCATGATCGCCTTGAAGGTCGAGCCGGGCTCGAAGGGATCGGTCACGGCGCGGTTACGCCAGTAGTCGGAGGACGGCACGTCGAGGAACGTGTTCGGGTTGAACGTCGGGCGGATCGCCATCGCGAGGATGTCGCCCGTGCGCGGCTCGAGCACGACTGCCATCGCGGCCTTCGCGTGGGTCCGCCGGTAGGCGGCGTCGATCTCGCGCTCGGCGATGTACTGGATCGCGCTGTCGATCGTCAGCGCCACGCCGTGCCCGGGCTTGGGCACCTGGAGCAAGTGCGGGGCGGCCACCTCGCGGCCGAGCGCGTCCCGTCCGGCGATCGCCTTGCCGGGCACCCCGGCCAGCTCCGTGTTGAACGCCCGCTCGACGCCTTCGAGACCACCCTCGGCGCCCTCGAAGCCGACGACGTGCGCGGCCAGCTCGCGGTTCGGATAGAGCCGGAGGGACTCCGGCAGGAAGCCGAGCCCGGGCTCGCGAAGGGCCCTCACCTGGTCCGCCATCGTGGGCGGGAGCTTGCGGCGCAGCCACACGAAGGGCCGGGCGCTCGTCAAGGCGGCGTGCACCTCCCGCTCGGGCTGGCCGAGGATGGGCGCCAGGCGGGCGGCGACGCGCACCGGATCGCCGACGCTCCTGGGCTGGACGAACAGCGACTCGGTCGCGGTCGAGGTGGCGAGCGGGGCGCCGCGGCGATCGAGGATGGGTCCGCGCAGGGCCGGAAGCACGACCGTGCGGGAGTACTGGCGCTCGGCGAGCGCCGTCAGCTCTCCGTGCTTCACGATCATCAGCCAGCCAAGCCGAGCCGTGAGGCCGCCGAACGCGAGGGCGAGGACCGCCGCCAGCAGCAGCACCCGCGTGCGGACGGCCGCGTCCCTCACTGGGCGGGCGGCCTCGTCACCGGCAGCGAGGCAGCGCGACGGCCGGCCGCGGCCAGGCCCGTCCCGCCGGCCACGTACTCCTTCGCCAGGCGGATCTGATCGCGCGCGGCCACCACCAGGCCGATCTGACGCGCCTTGGCCTCGATGCGACTGGGCGACCGGAGCGTGGCCACTTCGATCTCGAGCTGGCGGATCCGGTCCTGCGCGCGCGCGCGCTCGCTCCGGAGCGCGTCGAGCCGATACGCCAGATGAACCTGCTCGAGGCGCACGCCGACGACGGTGAGGGCGGCGGCCGCCAGCAGCGCCGCGGTGGCCAGGGCCACCACCAGAGAGCGGCGCACACGCCGGTCGGGTTCGCGATGAAGCCGCTGGTCCTTCTTCATGAGAGGCGCTCCAGCACGCGCAGCTTCGCGCTCCTGGCGCGAGGGTTGTCTCGCACCTCGTCGTCCGCGGGCTGTCGGGGCGACGGCTCAAGCTCGGCGAATCCCGCCGGCTCAAGAGCTCGGAACGTTTGCTTCACGATGCGATCTTCGCCCGAATGAAACGCGATGACTCCCAACCGACCACCGGCCGCCAGGAGCTGGGGCGCCTGAGCCAGGGCCTGGCGGAGAGCCCCGGGCTCGTCGTTGACCGCCATCCGGATGGCCTGGAACGTCTTCGTGGCGACGTGCAGGCGCCGCGGCCAGGCCGCGCGGGGCACCGCGGCGCGCACCGCCGCGACGAGGTCGCCCGTCCGCTGGAGCGGACGCCGGCGAACGATCACCCGCGCGATCCGGCGCGCGTGGGGCTCCTCGCCGTATTCGAAGATGAGCCGCGCCAGCTCGGTCTCGGGGAGCCGGTTCAGCAGGACGGCAGCCGGCTCGCCGACCGAGGGGTCCAGGCGCATGTCGAGGGGCTCATCACCCTGGAACGAGAAGCCCCGGCCGGACTCCTCGAGCTGCCAGGACGACACGCCGAGGTCCAGGAGAATCGAGCGGGCGCTGTCGATGCCCTCGGCCGCGGCGGCCTCTCGAAGGTCGCGGAAGCTCGAGTGCCCCAGGCGCACCCGATCGCCGAACGGCGCCAAGCGGGCGCGGGCCCGCGCGAGGGCCTCGCGGTCGACGTCCAGGCCGAGCAGGCGTACCGAGGGCGCGCTGAGGCTCAGGATCGCCTCCGCATGACCGCCCATTCCCACTGTCCCATCGATCACCCATCCCTCGCCGCGCGGCCGCAGAAGAAACGCGACCTCGTCGACGAGCACCGGAACGTGAACCGTTACACTCCCAGGCTCGACAGCCCCTCGAACAGCGACGGGAGCTTCTCCTGCCCCGTCCGCTCGTACTCCTCGAACCGGGCGCGGTCCCACACCTCGAATCGCGCCAGCCCGCCGCCCACGAGCGTGACTTCCTTCCTGGCAAGCCCGGCCTGCTCTCGCGTATCCGGAGGGATCAGGATCCGCCCCGCGGCATCCAGCGCGACGTCCTTCGCCCGCGAGATGTAGAGCCGGCTCAGCGCCTGCACGTCGGCGCGGAAGACCGACTGCTCGCGCACCCTCGCCTCGATGCGCTGCCACTCCTCGAGCGGGTGGACCTCGAGGCAGTGCTCGTTGGGGACGACGACCAGGGCGCCGTCGAACTGGGCGAGGGCGTCCCGGAACTTGGCCGGCACGCTCAGGCGCCCCTTCGGGTCGATCGTGTGCTGATAGCGCCCCCTAAACATGGGCTCGCTCGACGAGAGCCATCCTCCACTTCATCCCACTTTGCCCCACCTGAGAGACGACATTAGCGTTATCCGGAATAGCGTGTCAAGGGTAAAACTGACGATTTTTCAGGGAGATTAGCCCCAGGGGCCAGCGGGCGACGGGTGGTGGGATCTATCCCACTTTGCCCCCCCGGATGGTGGATTCCGGGGGTAGCAGAGGGCGACGACGGGGTTGTCTAGCGGATCCCGCCCGGGCGGGCGGGACTCCCCGCCGCTGGCCGTCGAGCCTCGCGAGTCGGCGCCGAGCTGATACCACTCATAGGTATCAAAATGACGATCGACGAGCGCTCGCGATCAGCGATTGCGCAGACGCACACGCGTCGAGAAGACCGTCACCGGCGCCCGCGGCACGTCGAAGACACTCTCGGTCACGAGCGTGATGACGACACTGCGAACCTCGTGCGGTGTCGTGACGGGCCGGTCGAGCGCGTCGAGATACTCGAGCGCGAAGCTTCGCACGCCGTCGATGATCGGCTGGGCGCCGCCGCCCGCGTCGCGGCGCAGCGTCTTGCCGGCGAGATGCCACGTGATGGTCTCGCCGGCGCCGGTGACGACACCGTCTCCGTCGAGATCCGAGTGCAGAACGACGCGCGTCGGCTCGGCGAGGGAGATCGCCGCGAACGTCGCGGGGTGCCGGCCGAGCCCGGCGGCTCTGATCTCGCCGGCGAGACGCTCGAGCGCGACGCGCCCACTCTGCTGCGACTCGGCGCGCGAGGCGCCGATCGTGTAGCCCTGGAGCCCTTCCTGGAGCACGGTGAGCACGGCGGCCGAGACGACACCGAAGACCGCCGCGGCGACGAGCAGATCGGCGAGATGCATGCGAGCAGCGTCGCGGGCGATCGCACGCGCGTCAATGTCCAGCGTGCGATACGCCGCCGCGCGCGGCTCGCCCGGCTACGGCAGGCGCACCACCGTCCAGCCGCGAACCTCGATCTCGCTGTCTTCCGCCGGACGGCCGCGACGACCGAAGCGCCGGCGCTCCATCGCCGGCGGCGCCTCGTGCCGGCGGCGGCGCTTCACGACGCGCCGGTCGAGGATCACCTCGACGTTGCGCTCTTGTCCCAGCAGCACGCGCAGCGAGTCGTAGAGCTCTCGACGCCCTTGCGACACGATGAACAGGAGCCGCTCCACGGTTCCTCCCGTCAGTCCAGCGTCGGACGATGTTGGGCCCACGGCCGGGCGCGCTCGAAGGCCGCGGAGGCCCTGAGCACTGTGACGTCATCGAAGCGACGGCCGACGATCTGCAAACCGATCGGCAGTCCGTCCTTCGTGAAGCCGCACGGCACCGACGCGGCCGGCTGGCCCGTCATGTTGAACGGGTATGTGAACGGAATCCAGGCGTATGGCTCGACCAGTTTGCCGGCGATCTCCGTCGGGTTATCGAGCCCCACCGGAAACGGCGGGCACGCGATCGTCGGCGTCAGCAGCAGATCGTACGTCTCGAAGAGTGTCTTTGGGTGCGACCACCACGCGAGCCGATCGAACCACGCCTGCACGTACTTCGTCGGCGGGTTCTTGAGCGTCTGCTCGATCAGCCGGTAGAGCCCGGGCTCGATGTCGCCGCGGCGGTCGAGGTACGGCGCCATGCGCGTCGCGATGCCGCCGCAGAAGAGCTCGCCCCACGCCTCGCGCGGCGAGGGCCAGCGGGGCGACACCTCCTCGAGGCGGCAGCCGAGCTCACGGAAGGCGCGCGACGCCTTCGCGCACGCCGCGCGCACCTCCGGGTCCACTGCGTCGGCGAACCCGAGATCGTCGGCGTACGCGACGCGCAGCCCTTTGAGGCTCCCGCGCAGCGCCTTCACGTAATCCACGGGCGGGCCGGGCAGCGAGTACTGATCGCGCTCGTCGGGGCCGGCGCACACCGTCATCATCAGCGCGGCATCCGCCACCGTTCGGGTGAGCGGGCCAATGTGCGAGAGGCTCCACGCGCCGCTCGTCGGGTACGTCGGGATGCGCCCGTAGGACGGCTTGTGGCCGAAGATCCCGGTGCACGAGGCCGGGATGCGGATCGAGCCGCCGCCGTCGGTGCCGATGTGGAGCGGCCCCAGGCCCGCCGCCGCGGCCGCCGACGCGCCGCCGCTGGAGCCGCCCGGCGTGCGCTCGAGGTTCCAGGGATTGCGCGTGATCCCGAAGACCAGGTTGTGAGTCGCGCCGATCCAGCCGAAGGTCGGTGTGTTGGTCTTGCCGAGCATGATGGCGCCGGCCGCCTTCATGCGCTCGACCATCGGCGCGTCCTCGGTGGGAACGTTGTCGCGGTAGAACGGCGTGCCGAAGGTCGTCCGCACGCCGCGGGTGATGACGAGGTCCTTCACCGAGAACGGAACACCGTGGAGCGGCCCGAGCCGCGCGCTGCGCCGCGTGAGCGCGCGCTCGGCGGCCTTCGCCTCGCGCCGCGCTTGCTCGCCGGTCAGCGTCACGAAGGCGTTCAGCTTTGGATTGACGTCCTCGATGCGCGCCAGCACCGCGCCGATCACGTCCACCGGCGAGACCTTCTTCTTCCGGATCAGCCCGGCCAGCTCGGTCGCGGACAGCCAGGCGAGTCTCGTGTCAGGCATCGGCCATCCTCCGGGGTCTACGGATTCTCATCGGCGGCGGCGCTCGGCGTGGCTCAGGTTCCCCGAAGCCGCGGATCGAGCGTGTCGCGCAGCGCGTCGCCCAGGAGGTTCGAGGCGAAGACCGCGAGGCTGATGGCGACGCCGGGGAAGAGCACGAGGTGCGGCGCCTTCTGGGCGTACTCGGCGGCCGAGACCGACAGCATGCGGCCCCACGACGGGTACGGCTCGGGCACGCCGAGCCCGAGGTACGACAGGGTCGCCTCGACCAGGATCGCACTGCCGAGCTGGGCTGTGCACAGCACGATGAACGGCCCGATCGTGTTCGGCAGGATGTGGCGGAACGCGATGCGCAGGTGGCTGATGCCGAGCGAGCGCGCCGCCTCCACGTACTGCATCTCGCGGATCGACAGGACGCTGGAGCGGATCACCCGGGCCGCCCGCGGAATGATCGGGATCGAGATGGCGATGACGACGTTGTGGAGCGCCGGGCCCAGCGCGGCCGACATGACGAGCGCCAGCACCAGGAGCGGCAGCCCCTGCAGAATGTCCAGGATCCGCTGGGTCACCAGATCGGTCTTGCCGCCGACGTAGCCGGACAGCAGGCCGATGATGCCGCCGAGCACGGAGCCCAGGAGCGTCGAGGCGACGCCGACCACCAGCGACACACGCGCGCCGTGAACGATCCGCGAGTAGATGTCGCGCCCGAGATGATCGGTGCCGAGCCAGTGCTCGACGCTCGGCGCGCCGAGCGTGTAGGCCGCGTCGGTCGCGATCGGATCGTGGGTCTGCAAGACGTCCGCGAAGACCGCCGTCAGCAGCATCACGAGCATCAGGGCGCCGCCGGCGGCGCCGAGCGGCTTCTTCCTGACGAAGCGCCAGATCGCCGTGCCGGCGCCGCCGCGCGCGCGGGGGCGCGCCGGGATGGCGATCTCGGCCGGCCTAACGGCCATAGCGCACCCGGGGATCGAGAACCCCGTACAGCATGTCCACCGCCAGGTTGGACAGGATCACGACGATGGCGATGAACATGACGAGGTTCTGGACGACCGGATAGTCGCGCCAGAGGATCGCCTGGACCAGGAAGCGGGCGACGCCGGGCAGGTTGAAGACGGTCTCGGTGACGACCAGCCCCCCGATCAGGAACGCGAACTCGATGCCGATGACGGTGACCACCGGGAGCATCGCGTTCTTGAGCGCGTGACGCCAGATGACGATGCGGCCGCGCTGGCCCTTGGCCCACGCGGTGCGGATGTAGTCCTCGCGCATCACCTCCAGGAGCGACGAGCGCGTGATGCGCATGATCAAGGCCGACGAGCGGTAGCCGACGGCGAGCGCCGGCAGCAAGAACTGCACGGCGTGGAGCTTGAAGTTCTCGCCCACCGGCACGTACGTGAGCGGCGGGATCCACGCGAACCACGTGACCAGCCCGAGGATGATCACCATGCCGAGCCAGAACGACGGCATCGCAAGTCCGGCGAGGCTGAACACGCGCAGGAGGTAGTCGAGCGCCGTGTCCTGGCGGACCGCGCTGACCACGCCGGTCGGCACGCCGATGACCACCGCGAACAGGATCGAGAGCGCCGCCAGCTCCAGCGTCACCGGCACCAGCGGCCGGATGATCTCCCAGGCCGGCTGGTCGTACCGGTAGGACTTGCCGAGATCGCCGGTGACGATCTGATGGAGCCAGTCCAGGTACTGCACCCAGTAGGGCCGGTCGATGCCGAGCTCCTTCATGATCGCCTGCTTCTCGGACGGGCTCACGTACCCCGCAGTCGAGAACAGGATGTCGACGATGTCGCCCGGCGCCAGGCGCAGGAGCGTGAAGATCACCACCGACATGCCGAGGAGCGTGAGGAGGGCGATGACGAGGCGCTGGACGACGTAGGTCTTCACGCGCTCGTCACCGGGCCCGAAGCTACTTGTCCGTCCACACTTCCTGCATCCGGCCGAAGTTGTAGATGGACTGGTGCGGAATCATGTTCTTCACGTGCGGCCACACGGTGAAGTAGTCGATCTTCCAGTCCAGGATCGGCCGCGCCGCGTCCGCCTCGAGCTTCCGCTGGATCGCGACGTTGAGGGCCAGCCGCTTCTTGGGATCGAGCTCCTGCGACTGGGCGTCGAACATCTTCATGATTTCTTCGTTGCAGTACTGGCTGTAGTTGCGCGGCGAGCCGCAGGCGTAGTTCTCGTAGTAGTTCGCATCGGGGTCGTCCGGGCCGATCCCGGTCAGGTTGGCCCCGATCTGGTAGTCGCCGCGGGTGGCCATGGCGTGCCACTGCGCGGTCTCGATCTGCTTGAGGGTGGTGTCGATGCCGATCTGCTTGAGCTCGTTGATGACGAACGAGGCCATGTCGACGTAGACCGGGATGGCGCGGGTCACGATCTCGACCTTCAGGGGCTTCTCGACGGCGAAGCCTGCCTCGGCCATGAGCTTGCGCGCGAGGGCTTTCTCGTCGGCCGGCTTGGCGCCATAGCCCGGCAGCCCGGCCAGGTCCTTCTCGGCAACGCCCCAGAAGCCCCACGGCTTGGGCGGCAGCGCCGCGCCGACCACCGCACCGCCCTGGTGAACGGCCGCGATCAGTGCCCGCCGGTCGATCGCGTGGCTCACCGCGAGCCGCACCTTGAGGTTGTCGAAGGGCGGCTTCTTGACGTTCATGATGATGTTGTCGCTCACGTTCTGGCTGTAGGGCGTGATCACGAGCTGCGGCACCGCCTTCTTGAGCTGCTCGGCGGCCGTCTTGGTGGTCTCGCCCGGGAACGACACGTCGAGCTTGCCGGCCTGAAGGGCCGCCTGGCGCGTGCCGCGCTCGACGATGACGAAGTACTTGAGCCCGTCGAGGTACGGGCGGCCTTTGACGAAGTAGTCCGGGTTCTTCACGTACTCCACGAACTCGCCCTTGCGCCACTCCTTCACCTTGAAGGGTCCGGTGCCGACGCACGTCGTCCGGTAGTTGGCCGGCGGGACGTGGGCCGCGTAGACCGGCGTGTAGCCGGAAGCCAGCATGAGCAGCAGCGAGGGCTGCGGCTTCTTAAGCCGGAAGACCGCGGTGAAGGCGTCGGGCGTCTCCACCGCTTCGATGTTCGCGTACCAGTCCTTGCGCGGGTTGATGCGGAGCTTCGCCGGGGCGTCCGGCGCCTCGCGCAGCATGTCGAACGTGAACTTCACGTCCTTGGATGTGAACGGCTGGCCGTCGTGCCACTTGACGTTCTTGCGCAGGAAGAAGACGAGATTCCGGTAATTGTCCTGCCACGACCACTTCTCGGCCAGCTCGCCGATGACTGTGTCAACGCTCTCGGTTTTCTTCAGCGGGTCGAACAGCACGAGGTTGTTCAGGCACGGCATGGCCGGCCACACGGTCGAGATCGTGGACGTTTCGTGGATGGAGAAGCCCTGCGAGAGGTCTTCTCGCAGCATCATGTTGAGGACGCCACCCGATTTCGGCGCCGGAGTAGTCTGACTCGAGACCGGCGCGATCAGCGCGACGGTGACGACAGCGGAAACGAGTGCCAGGCACAGCAAGAAGCGAGAACGCGACATGGACACCTCCCGAACGATATGTGCGAAAGAAAGTTTACGTGAAAACGCGAGAAGGGACAAACACGCCCGGTTCCGCCGTCAGACGAGTCCCACCGCGAGTCGGATCGCGTGGAGAAGTCCGCCGGCCAGCCCGCCTACGACCGTGCCGTTCACCCGGATGTACTGCAGATCGTCGCCGGCGTGCTCCTCGATGAGCCGCACCGCGCCGTCGGGCCCGAGCGCCCGCACGCCGTTCTCGATGAACCCGGCGATCCGCTCGTGGTAGCGCTCGACCGCTTCCAGCACGCGTGCCTTCGCCCAGCGGTCGAGATCGCCCCGGAGCTGATCGTCGGCAGCCAGGGCGCGCCGGGCGCGGTCAAGACGCTCCACAATCCAGTCGCGCACCTCCGAGCGCGGCCGCTCGATGTCCGTGAGCACCGTCCGGTGGAGCGCAGCCGCCGCGTCCTCCAGCACGCCAGTCGCCATCGGCGTGGCCAGGAGATCGCGTTTGGCCGCCTCGACACGCTCGGCCAGTCGCTTGTCGCCGCGAAGCCGCGCCGGCAGCTCGCTGATCGCGTCGGTGAGCCGCTGGCGCACCGGATGATCGGGCTCCCCGACGATCTGCCGAAGCCCGGCCTGGAGCGCGGTCAGGAAGCGCTCGCGGTCGATCAATCCGAGCAGGCGCGCCACGCCGATCCAGAGGCGCGGGGCGAGACTCATCCCCTCGCGATAGCGCGCGAGGAGCTCGTCGACGACGTCCCCGGCGGTCGCACGAAACGCGGGCCGGTCGAGCGCCTCCGCGAGCGAGCCCGCCGCGGCCGTCACGAGCCGCCGATCCCACTCGTTGCGGTGCACGAGCTCCAGCATTCCGGCCAGGAGCGGCGCGAGCGGGCGGTCGATCAGGAGATCGCGCAGTCGCGTGATCAGATCGCCCGCGACCTTGGGTGACAGCTCGCTCGCCAGCCAGCGGGCCAGCTCCCGGGTGGCCATCTCGAGGTCGCGCGACGAGATCGACGTGGCCGCGCGCGCGATCAGCGCCGCGATGTCGATCCGCGCGATCTCCTGCGCGACGTACTCCTTGGTGAGCACGCGGCTGCCGACCATCGTGCCGACCCGCGCCGCCATCAGCTCCCAGTTGGCGGGGATGAGCGCGGTGTGCGGGATCGGCAGGCCGAGCGGGCGCCGGAAGATCGCGGTCACCGCGAACCAGTCGGCGAGCCCGCCGACCACCCCGGCCTCGGCGATCGCCAGGATCCATCCGCCCCACCAGGTGGCGCGAAATGGAATCATCGCGACGGTCAGCGCGGCGGCCGCGAGCAGCACGCCCAGCGCGAGTCGTCGCGGCTGTCGGCGGCCGGCGTGCGTCATCCGGCGGCCCTATCGCGCACCGGCCCGCCGGCGCGCCGGCAGGAGGATCTGGCTGCGCTTGACGTCCCAGACACCGCGCGGCGAGAGACGTGCGACCGGGAGGAAATCGGCCGCCAGGAAGAAGAGCGTGTAGAGCGGCTCGTGGTGCGGATAGCCGCGCTCGACCAGCAGGCGGCGCAGCTCGTCCTCGCGGGCGGCGACGTCCTCGAGAGAGCCGGCGGTCATGATGCCGCCGATCGGCAGCGGCAATTCCCACACGACGCGCGCGCCGTCGATCAGGACGATTCCGCCGTGCAGGTCGAGAAGGCGGTTGACCGCCCGCGCCATCGCCTCGGGACGGCGACCGAGCGCCAGGATGTTGAAGTCGGTGCTGATGGTGGACGCGAAGCCGTCGAGCCGCTCGGCGAAGCGCGCGACGACGCCGGGCGCGACCCACCGTCCGCGCCGGTCGATCAGGGCGGCGTGGAGATCGCCGGGCGTCAGCGCGCGCTCCTCGAGCCGGGTGATCACCGCGCTCGACAGGCTGATGACGGGATAGCGCGGGCGCGCGGGAAGCTCGAAGTCGACGGGACGCACCCGCCAGCCCGCGGTCAGCCGCGCGGCGGGCGACGTGAAGATGCGCCGCCAGGGCGGCTCGGGCACGCGCCCCGAGAGCCGGCCGCCGGCCGCGATCACCTTGCCGCGCGCGATCACGCTGAGCGGCCGCGGCGCGGAGAGATCTTCGAGCAGGCAGATGTCGGCGTAGCGGCCGGGCGCCACGCCGCCGAGGTCGGCGTCGAGCCCGTAGTAGGTCGCCGGGTTCAGCGTGGCCATGCGATAGGCGTCGACCGGCGGCACGCCACGCTCGAGCGCCACGCGAATCAGATGGTCGACGAACCCGTGGGTCCGGACGAAGGCGGGCATCGAGCCGTCGCAGGTCAGCATCAAGCGCGAGGCCAGCGCGGGCGCCGTCTTGAGCGCGTCGAGCAGCCCCGAGAGATCCGGACGCAGGGACGACTCGCGCAGCATCACCGCGATGCCCTGGCGCGCGCGGTCCAGCACCTCCGGCGCGGTGATCGGCTCGTGATCCGAGGTGAAGCCGGCGGCGGCGATCGCGGCGATCTTGTCGGCCGAGGCGCCGGCCGTGTGGCCTTCGACCCGCTTGCCGCGCGCGAGGGCGAGGCGTCGCAGGAGCTCGGGATCGCCGCGCCAGGCGTCGGGCCAGCGCGTCACCTCACCGATCGCGAGCGCCCGCGGATGCGCCAGCGCGCGCGCGAGGGTCCGCGGCTCGAAGCGCCGCCACTCTCCGGGCGCGCGGCTCTGGGCGTGCGGGCGCAGCATCCAGTAGAACCGGAGCGGCGACGCGAGCAGCGCGTCGGCCGTCGCCCGGAACGCGGCGAGGCCGCCGAGCTCCCAGAACTGCAGCGTGTCGGCGACGACCGTCGTGGTGCCGAGCGGCAGGATGAACCGCGCCAGCGCCGCCGGTGTGCAGAGCGTCGCCGGATGCACGTGCGGGTCGATGTAGCCGGGCACCAGCACCTGCCCCGCCGCGTCGATGACGCGCGTGCGCGGCCCCACCATGTCGTCGCGCGGGCCCACGTAGGCGATCCGCTCGCCCTTGATGGCGACGGCGGCCGGGTAGATCTCCCCGGTGTAGACGTTGAGCAGCGATGCGCCGCGCACGTAGAGGTCGGCCGGGGAGGCGCCGCGAGCGACGTCGGTGAGGCGCCGGCGCTCAGCGATGGTCACAACTGAAGATTACCCCACGCGTGTGAAAATGGCTCGATGAGCCGCGCCATCAGCGTCACCAGCACCGTGCGTGTGCCCGATTCGGCGATCCAGGTTCGGGCCGTGCGCGCCTCCGGCCCGGGCGGGCAGAACGTGAACAAGGTCGCGACCAAGGTCGACCTGCGCGTCGATCTCGACGCCGTCGAGGGTCTGTCGGCGGCCGCGCGGGCGCGGCTCCTGGCGCTCTGTCGTCACCGGCTCGACGCCGACGGCCGCCTGATGGTCTCCAGCCAGGTGACGCGCAATCAGGCGCGCAATCTCGAGGACGCGCGCGAGCGCGTGCGGGCGCTCGTCACGGCGGCCTTGCGCGAGCCCAGGACGCGCACGCCGTCCGCGCCTTCAGCGGGCGCGCGGGAACGGAGAATCGAGGCGAAGAAGCGCCGCGCCGCGCTCAAGCGCGACCGCCGGACGCTCGACTAGCGCGTTGGCGCGGCCTAGCGCTTCGGAGCGCGGCTGGCGCGGTAGGCGGCGGCGCCGGCGCGGACGCCGACCCTGAAGCTGCGGCTCAGGAGCGTCGCCTGGGCCACCGCCTCGCGCACCCGCGGCTCGGCGCGACGCATCGCGCGCTCGAGCTGGACGCGCGTGCGCCGCTCGAGCCGCTTCATGCGACGGCGCGCTTGCCCCTGAGCCCGGTTGGCCTGGGCCTTCAAGGTCTTCAGATGCTTCTGGATCGCGGCCAGCTGCTGCTCGATCGTCATCGCGGCCCCCTTCCCGTCACGCGATTGCGGGCTCAGAAGCCGAGCGCGCGCACCTCGTCGCGGAAGCGCTGCACGTTCTCGAGCTTGATGTCCTCGTAGCCGCGGATGACGTCCGGCAAGCTCGCCAGCTTCACGGCGCGCTCGTAACTTTCGGGCGACAGACCGACGAGCGCCTTGTCCACGAGGCCGCGATACTCACCGGGAAGCTGCCGCTCCACGCGCCGGACCGCGGCGAATCCGAACGGGTCGATCCAGGTCCCGCGCAGCGTCTTCATGGCCGCGAGCGTGCGGAAGCACCGCTCGAACCACGTGCCGAGCTTGATCTTCCGCTTGAGGCCGAGGGCTCGGAAGATGGGCGGGTGCAGGTTGTACTGGAGGGTGACGCCGCCGGGGAACTCGGCCTCGAGCGCCCGCGCGATGTCCGTCTTGAGATGCAGGCGGGCCACCTCGTACTCGTCCTTGTACGCCATCAGCTTGAAGAGATAGCGCGCGACCGCCTCCGACAGGCGCGTTTCGCCGGGCACCGCCGCCGCCTCCGCCTCGCGCACGCGCCGGACGAAGCCGACGTACTCACTGGCGTACGCGGCGCTCTGGTAGCCGATCAGCTCGGGCACGCGAATCGCTAGGAGCCGCCTGAGCTCTTCCGCAGCGTCCACGCGGTCGACCAGCGCGCGCGCCTCCTTCGACAGCTCCGGCGCGCTCGCCACGGCGCCGAGACGCTGCCGGGTGACCGTCTGGACCCAGGCTGGGTCGGCGACGAGGAGCCGGCCCGCGCGGAACGCGTGCGTGTTCATTT
>Ga0075429_100001896_pt1 | contig 17332 bp, 19 predicted proteins | sample RhiMetdeltSRZDD3_FD_75295 | JGI IMG/M metagenome (GOLD analysis project Ga0075429, IMG submission 75295) | Populus rhizosphere microbial communities from Tennessee, USA - Rhizosphere MetaG P. deltoides SRZDD3 | ecosystem: Host-associated > Plants > Roots > Rhizosphere > Soil | place: USA... | reverse complement strand
GTACTCTGGACGTGCCTTCCCTTGGGTCTTGCTGGTCTGGCGCGACAGGCGTCCACCCCGATGGCATCTGGCTTGGCCTCCCTTTCGGGGTTGTCGTGTGTGCCTGAGGAGAGAGCCATGCGATTCCTCTACCTGATCATCACAGCAGTGCTGCTGACCGCGCTCGGGCTGCTTGGCTTCGCCTCGACACACGCGGACACGCGTTCCGTGTATTCGATGATGCGATGATCGCGATGTCCTCCGTGCGCCGCCGGAAGACGCGGGCGTAGCCTCACCGCCGCACCACGAGCCCCGCCTCGACCATCAGCGAGACGAGCCTACTCGACGCTGATGTCGACCATGTCCGCCCCCTTGCGCCTGTCCGGCGCCGCATCCCGGTTCATCGCCGGCGCCACCGTCATCGAGCCGAAGGCCGCGTGGTTGGCGGCGGGGTCGACGGACCCTGCGCACAGGTCAACGCCTCCGCTGATCGGCGTTTCGCATCTCCTTCTGAAGTACGGGCACGAGCTTGTCTTAGAGGCGGCGAAAGGCCGCAAGATCGTCCGTAGAACTGAACTTCTGAACCGGGCCCGGGCTCTTGTCCACCGGGTATCGACCAGACCAGACGACGCTGGCGTGGAGCCGGCGAAGAAACGTCCGATCGGTGTCCACAAGCTCCACCTCTGCGCGCTTGAGGAGCCCTTCCAGATCATGAGTCGTGAGCCAGTCCGGTAGCTTCCTTCGCCCCTTTCGGACCACGACAATGGCCTTGGGCTTTCGGGCAACGCAGATACCCTTGATGAGAGCCTCGATCGAATACCCGGCGAGCATCAGGAAGATAGGTCCGAATGATACGGCCGGTACGCCTTCGGTGGTCTCGCCGGTCCCTGGAGGTAGCCGCTTCGCGAAGTAGTCGACGAAGCGCTGTCCGACAAGCTCCGAGCACGCCCTCAGATCATCGGCACTGATGAGCCAATGAACCGGCGAGCGTGCAATCTGCTCCCATCGCTGCGTCAGCGCCTCCGTGCTCATCTCGCCCGCTCTTCAGCCCGCGCGGGTCGATGGTGCCGGGGAAGCACTGATGCGTGACGAGCCTGATGCCTGAGCGGCCGCACGCTCGGACGACCTCTGTCGCATCGTCTGCTGGTCCTCCTGGCAGCCAGCCTGGGTCGCGTAGCTGCTGAGTGGTCGCCACCGCTCCTCACTCGTCTTGTCGGATGACGACGAAGAGATGTAGGACCACAACACCCACGCGCACTCGGCGGACACCGTGCCGACCGAGACGAGGAAGAGCAGCACGACGACCAGCGAAGCTCTTCGAACAATCATCGCCTGTCCTCCTCGAAGCTCCGTCGTCGCCAGCGGTCCTCCTCGACCGTCCACCCCTTCTGCTTCACCTTGAGCCACCGCCTGGTCGACCCGCCCTCGTACCCGCTGGCCTCGTCCTTGGCGACCAGGCCCTCGTACCCGCGCGCGACCACCTGCGCCCACGCCTTCAGGCCGTCTGGCGGGGGGCACGTTGGGTCGCCTGAGCCCGGCTGCAGATGTAGTCTAGGTGAGAGTCGATCCGACGTGGGGGGGACGCATGTCCCGCAAGATCATCACCTTCGTACTCACTGGGTTGCTATTGCTGACGGTCGCTGCCCCGGCCGTCGCCGAGGGGCAGCGCGCCCGCGTCTACCTCCGGGAGTGTTGCTTGGGTCGTTTCTTCTCCTACTTCTTCCCAGGCGTCGTACTCGCGGCTCCAGATGACGCGCCCATCTACATGCCAACTCCCGCCGATCAGACCCATGCAGACGTGGCCGCGCACGCCGGTCCGAAGGTCTGCTCCGTGGGAGGCTGCTACCATCTGCAGGGCGGCGGCGTGACGGTCGCCCAGCAGTGGGTCTGGGCTTCCAACCCGCCGCCTCTGCCCCCTGGTCTGTCGGGTGACTGAGACAGGCCGTCCGGCACCAGCCGCCGCACCGGGAACATCAGTTCGCTGCCGGCCACGATGACCTCCAGGCGGGCGCGGCGGTCACGGAGCGTCATGCCGGCGACGATGAGGCCGAGGCCTGACCAAAAGTCGAGCCACTCGTGCATCCGCCGCAGCTCGGCGCGTTGCCCCGCACGGGCACCGGTGGCGGTCCATAGTCGGCACTGTAGCCAAAGGCAGACGTTGACGACCTTGTTGCCGCGCCTCATGCTGCTGGTCTCCGACGCCTGACGCAGGCGAGGGGGAGGGCCGAGATGATGCTCGCGGGGCTCGTGATCGTTGTATGTGGACTCGCTGCGCTCCAGTATCTCATCAGCAAGCGGCGGTCCATGCCGCCGTTGGAGCCCGAACAGGAACGAGAGAAGTATCGCCACCTGCGAGACAATCCCAACCCTTGACTCCGTCCTACCCAGGCTCCGGGCGGCACTCTCGACCGCATGCTTGGAGGTTCCGGCATCGGGAGGCACCGGATTCCACAAGAAGGCCACACGAGAGACTCGTGGAGCAGCCTCCTTCAAAAGCTCAAGATTCTTCCCGATGATTTCGGGATCGGCATCATTGGCCAGCCCCGTGATGTTTCCGCCAGGCCGTGCAAGGCTCGCGATGAAATTCGCGCTCCACGGGATTCCTCGAGACCGCCATGACGACCGGGATGGTCGCGGTCGCTTGCTTGACAGCAGCGATCACTGGGTTCGACCCTGTCACGAGGACGTCGACCTTCAGTTGAACAAGCTCCGCCGCAAGAGCGGAGCTTGTCTTGCCTCCCCTCCCCAAACCGCCGCTCAAACACGACATTCCGTCCCTCGACATACCCAAGCTCTCGCAGGCCCTCGTTCGGCGCCTGGATGAGGTGCCCGGTCTCATTGGGGGTGCCGGTCACGATGAAACCGATCCGGCTCACCTTCCCAGTCGGCTGCGCCCGGGCGACGAGCGGTATGGCGAAGGCACAAGCCAGCGAGGTCAGCAGGAAGCGTGCTGGCGCGGGCGGATCAGGCCATCGAGTAGTGGGCCGTCGCCGCGGCGTGGCGAAGGCACCGGCCAGCGAGGTCAGCAGGAAGCGGCGGCGGTCCACTATTCAATCACCTGGTCCGCCCGCGCCAGCAGCGACGGCGGGATCGTGAAGCCGAGGGCCTTGGCGGTCTTGAGGTTGATGATTAGCTCGAATTTCGTGGGCTGCTCGATGGGCAAGTCGGCGGGCCTGGCACCCTTCAGGATCTTGTCGACGAAGATCGCGGCCCGACGGTAGTTGTCGGCGGAGCTCGGCGCATACTCCATCAGCCCGCCGGCCTTTGCCATCTCGCTTGAACCGAACATTGACGGCCATCGGCCACGAAGCGCGAGGTCGGCGATCCGGGCTCGGTTGATGTAGAACATCCCATCTGGAAGGACGAGGAGAGCCGCCACCCCGTCCTTCGCCATCATCGCGAAGGCGCGCTCCAGATCGTCTGGCGTTCTCGCTTCGACGATCTTGAGCTGCACTCCCAGTGTGCGAGCGGCCTGCTTCGTGTTCGTCAGCAAGTCCGGGTGCACGGGATCAAGAGGGTTCGAGAGTACAGCAATGTTCGCTGCCTTCGGCACCGCTTCCTTCAGGAGCGCCAGAGTCTTCCCCGCCAAGTCGGGGCCAAGACGGGACAGTCCCGTCAGATTGCCGCCGGGGCGGGCGAGGCTCGCGACGAGGCCATTTCCAACCGGATCGGCGACGTTTGCCATGACGATCGGAATCGTCCTCGTCGCGTTCCGGGCGGCGAGAGCGGCTTCTGTAATTGAGACGACCAGAACATCCGGTCTGAACCGAACGAGCTCTTCGGCCTGGATCGCGAGCCGTTTATGGTCGATGTTCCCGTCGGCATCCGTATAGCGGCGTTCAATGATGCAATTTGTTCCATCGACATAGCCCAGCTCGCGGAGTCCCTGATCGAAGGCTTGCATGAGACGACCACTGGATTGCGAAGGCCCGAGATAGGCAATCCGATGCACCTTTGCCGTGGTCTGAGCTTGGATGTCGAGCGGCCTGGCGAGGGCGCCGGCCACCAAAGTCGCCAGGAAGCAGCGGCGCTTCATGCCGTGAACGGTAGAGCCACCAGGACATAGACGTCAATCCCGGCGCTGTCGGCAACCTCACAGGTCATGAGGTCGCCCTCCTTGTAGGCGATCGGTGCGAGAGCTCTGGAGGAACGGCCCGGACAGGCAGAACGCCACAAGCGAAAACCCCTCCGAGGTGCAGGGGGTGCCACACCGTACTGCTTGCCGACCGTGGGCCTGATCGTCCCCGTCTGCGGGCTGGCGTTGGCACCTTGCTGGCGTTCCGCAGGTTGCCGGGCGCGTCATCGGGCCAGTGCCCTCGGCGCCGCTCTTGATCGCTATCTGCGAACTACGCTATCCGAGTGGCGAACCAGAAGTTAACGGGTTGGCGCTTTGTGCCGCTCGATCTATGCCGTCCTCGGGCTCCGCGGCCGCGCTTAACTTAATAAGATGTGTCAGGACGGTGCCGGAGAATCGCGTGCACATCAGGAGGGAGCCTTCCGGTCGGGGCACCGAGATGGCCCCCAAACCCCCCGGCGGCTCGGAACGCCCCGGCGGAGCCGTGGCGCTCCTCGATAGTGAATTCGGTTCCGCACGAACTCGGTCGGCGAACAGTCGATTCCGGCGGCTCGCGAGCCGAGTCCTGCGCTCGAACGGCGACGACGGCTCGCCGCGACGGCGCGCCCAGCGAGCCCGTGTGCACCCCGCCCCCAGGCCCACCCACTCGCGGGCCGCCGCTGCCCACCCTTGAGACGTCACGGCTGGCGTTGTATAGCATAAGGCGCCGTGGGCGCCGATCCGGGAGATTGGCGGCTGCGGGGAGTCAGACATGACCGCTCAGCTCGTGACGTATGCGGTGGATGGGAAGGTCGGGATCGTCACGCTCAATCGGCCGGACAAGCTCAACGCCATCACGCCGGAGCTGAAGGCGTTGCTCATCGAGCGGTTCCTCGAGGCGGATCGGGATCCGGCGACCAGCGTGGTGGTGGTGCGGGCGGAGGGGCGGAGCTTCTCGGCGGGGTACGACATCGGGCCGAACCCGGCCCGGGCGGCGCGGCGGGGGAACGCGCTGGCCTGGCACGAGTCGCTCACGGACGACGTCCGGCTCGAGATGACGCCGTGGGACATGCGCAAGCCGGTGATCGCGTCGGTCCAGGGGCACTGCCTGGGCGGAGGGTGCGAGATGGTGATGATGTGCGACGTCACGATCGCCGCCGACGACGCGCTGTTCGGCGAGCCGGAGATCCGCTTCTCCAACGTCGGCCCCGCCCTCGTCATGCCGTTCATCGTCGGGCTCAAGCGGGCGCGCGAGCTGCTGTACCTCGGCGATCCGATCGACGCGCAGACGGCGCTGGCCTGGGGCATGGTCAACCGCGTGGTGCCGCGGGCGGACCTGGCGGCGGCGACCATGAAGTTCGCCCGGCGGATGGCCCTGATCTCGCCGGAGTCGCTGATGGCTACCAAGCTGGCCATCAACCGCGGCGCCGACGCCGCCGGCTTCCGCAACGCCATCCGGGCCGGGCTCGACGTGCTGGCGCCGCTCTACGCGGCGCGGACCGAGGTGGGCATGAAGTTCGACGAGATCCGCGAGAAGGAGGGCCTCGGCGCCGCGCTCAGGTGGCGCGCCGCGCAGTTCAGCGAATGACGACGTCCTTCCTGGCGTCGCGCACCTCGACGGGTCCGGAGGGAATCGGGCGGCCGCTCCGCCGGAAGGAGGACGGGCGCCTCGTCACCGGTCGCGGCCGCTACACCGACGACGTCACGCGCCCCGGCCAGCTCCACGCCGGCATGGTGCGCTCGCCCCACGCCCACGCGGCGATCCTCGAGATCGACCCCGGCGACGCGCTGAAGACACCCGGCGTGATCGCCGTCCTCACCGGCGTGGACGCCGCCAGCGACGGTGTGGGCCCGATCCCGCATCCCGCGATTCCGAGCAATCCGCACGAGGTCCCGCTCAGCAGCCGTGACGGGTCGCCGTTCTTCGTCGCTCCACACGCGCCGCTCCCGATCGACCGGGCACGCTTCGTGGGGGAGCCGGTGGCGATGGTGGTCGCCGAGACGCCGGCGGCCGCCCGCGACGGTGCCGAGCGCGTCCGGGTCGAGTGGCGGGCCCTGCCGGCCGTCGTCGCGACCGCCGATGCCGTCGGCGGGCCCGCCGTCTGGGACGAACGCACGTCGAATCTCTGCGTGGACTCCGAGGCCGGCGACGCCGCCGCCACCGAGGGCGCCTTCGCGCGCGCGGCCCACGTCGTGCGGCTGCGGACGCGCGTGAACCGCGTGACCGGCGTGCCGATGGAGCCGCGGGCGGTCGTCGGCGAGTACGACCCCGCCAGCGCCCGCTACACCGTCCACACCGGCTCCGGCGGGTCCTGGCGCATCCAGCACGACGTCGCCCGCACGCTCGGCGTGCCGACGACCGCGGTCCGCGTGATCGCCGGCGACATCGGCGGCAACTACGGCACCCGCAACAGCTGCTACCCGGAGCAGGCGCTGGTGGCGTGGGCCGCCCGGCGGCTGGGCCGGCCCGTGAAGTGGACGGGCGACCGGCGCGAGAGCATGCTCACCGACTACCAGGCGCGCGACCTCGTCTGTCACGCGGAGCTGGCGCTCGACGCCGATGGCCGCTTCCTGGCGCTGCGCGCCGTCAACACCAGCAACGTCGGCGCCCACGCGGTGTCCTTCATCCCGCTCGCCAAGGGCGTGGCGGTGCTGCCGAGCGTGTACGACATCCCCGTCGCGTTAATCCAGGGGCGCGCGGTGCTCACCAACACCGCGCCCACCACGCCCTATCGCGCCGCCGGCCGGCCCGAGGTCATGTTCGTGATCGAGCGCCTGATCGACCTGGCCGCCCGCCGGCACGGCTTCGATCGGGTCGCGCTGCGCCGCCGTAACCTGGTGCCGGCGTCCGCCATGCCGTACCGCAACCCGGTCGGCCTGCTCTACGACAGCGGCGACTACGCGGCCGCTCAGGACCGCGTCGTCGCGCTCGCCGACTGGGCCGGCTTCGAGACGCGCCGGGCGGACGCGCGCCGGCGCGGGCGCTACCGGGGCATCGGTATCGCGAACTACATCGAGCTGAACACCGGCGCCCCGCGCGAGCGGGCGGAGATCACCGTGCGGCCGGAGGGCCGGATCGACGTCGTGCTCGGCACGCTGTCCTCCGGCCAGGGGCACGAGACGAGCCTCGCGCAGCTCGTGGCCGAGTGGTTCGGCGTCCGGCTCGACCAGGTCCGGCTGGCCACCGGCGACACCGATCTCATGCCGTGGGGCGGCGGCTCGCATTCCGGCCGGTCCATGCGCCTGGGCGCGGTGGTGATGGCGCGGGCGTCCGACCAGATCGTCGCGAAGGGCGTGGAGATCGCCGCCTGGCTGCTCGAGGCCGCCGCCGCCGACGTCGAGTTCGCCGACCAACGGTTCGCGGTGAAGGGCACCGACCGCTCGGTGGGGCTGTTCGAGGTCGCCGCGGCCGCCGTGCGACCGGACGCGCCCGAGGCGCTCCGCGGCCCGCTGGCCGGCGTCAGCGACGAGACGATGCCCGTGCCCTCGTACCCGTACGGTTGCGCGGTGTGCGAGGTCGAGGTCGATCCGGAGACCGGCGCGGTGGAGGTCGTCCGCCACACCACGGTCGACGACGTCGGCCGGGCGGTGAACCCGCTGATCCTGCACGGGCAGACCCACGGCGGTATCGCGGCCGGCGTGGGCCAAGCGCTGTGCGAGCTGTGCCACTACGACGCCGACGGTCAGCTCACCGCGGCCACGTTCATGGACTACGCCCTGCCGCGCGCCGACAGCCTGCCGTCGTTCACGACCGAGCTGAGCGAGGTTCCGTCGACCTCGAACCCGCTCGGCCTGCGCGGCGGCGGCGAGGGCGGTACCACGCCGGCGCTGGGCGCCGTGGTCAACGCCGTCGTCGACGCCCTGGCCGAGCTGGGCGTGGAGCACGTCGAGATGCCGGCCACGCCCGAGCGCGTGTGGCTCGCGATCCAGGCGGCCCGCGCCACGCGCGACTAGCGCGCGTGGCCGACGACGACGTCGAGGCCTGGTTCGACCGCGGCGTCACCGACGGCCTGCCCGTGGTGCCGCCGTCGCGTGAGCGGGTGGAGGCGATGCTCGCGGCGACGCGGCGCGACCGCGCCACGCTCATCGCCGAGGTGCCGCCGAACCTCGGCCGCGCCACCGTCGAGAAGCTCGCCGTCAACGCCGTCATGGCCGGGTGCCGGCCCGACTACTTCCTCGTCGTGCTGGCCGCCGTCGAGGCCGCCTGCGACCCCGTGTTCAATCTGCACGGGCAGTCCGGGACGACCAACGCGGCCTCACCGCTGATCATCGTCAACGGGCCCGTGCGGCGCCGCCTCGACGTCAACTGCGCGGCCGGCCTGTTCGGCCCCGGGTATCGCGCCAACGCGACCATCGGGCGGGCGCTGCGGCTGGTCATGATCAATCTCGGCGGCAGTCGGGCCGGGGACATCTCCATGTCCACGATGGGTCACCCCGGGCGCTACACGTACTGCATCGGCGAGCACGAGGAGGTCTCGCCGTGGGAGCCGCTGCACGTCGAGCACGGCTTCGCGCCGGCGGACAGCACGGTCACGCTCTTCTCCGGCGAGAGCCCGTTCATGGTCAACGACCACCTCAGCCGCTCGGCGGGACAGCTCGTCGCCTCGCTGGGCTGGTCGGCGGCCGGGGTCTGGAACCACAAGAGCTTTCCCCTCTACGGGCACACGCTGTTCGTCATCGGCCCCGAGCACGCGCGCACGCTGGGCGCCGAGGGCTGGTCGAAGCAGGCCGTGCGACAGCACCTCTACGAGACGGTGCGCCGCCCGGTGCGCGACCTCGCGCCCGGTCCCGACGGGGCCGAGGCCGGGCGGCTCAAGAACCTGCTCGACGGGCGGCCGCCCGACGAGCGCGTCCCCAAGTTTCCCTCGCCCGAGGAGATCGTGATCGTGGTCGCCGGCGGCACCGCCGGCCGCTTTTCCGCGGTGGTGCCCGGCTGGATGGGCGGTGAGCTGGGCTCCCGCCCGGTGCCGCGCCGGATCGAGGACGTCTGACCTCGGCGGTTGAGGCGGCCACCACGCTGAGCTAAGCTTGCCCCGCCCCCGCGGTCAGCGCTCGAGGTGCTGGGAGCGTCACCGACAAGGAGAAGAGTCATGCCAAGCATCCCGTCCATCGACACGATGTTCCGCCAGGCCTGCGACTCCGGGAAGATGCCCGGCATCGTCGCGGTGGCCGCCACCGATCGCGGTCGCGTCTACGAGGGCGCCTTCGGCACGCGCGAGGTCGGCGCCAATGCGCCGATGACGCTCGACACGATCGTCTGGATCGCGTCGATGACGAAGGCCATCACCGCCACCGCCGCCATGCAGCTGGTCGAGCGCGGCAAGCTGAGCCTGGACCGGCCGGCCCAGGACGTGGTGCCGGACGTGGGAAAGGCGCGCGTGCTGGAGGGCTTCGACGCCGCCGGCCAGCCGCGGCTGCGGGCGCCGAAGCGGCCGATCACGCTCAAGCACCTGCTCACCCACACGTCCGGCTACAGCTACGAGATCTGGCGGCCCGAGATCGCGCGCTACCAGGAGGTGACGCAGACGCCCGGCATCACCACTTGCACCAACGCCGCCCTGACGACGCCCCTGCTGTTCGATCCGGGCGACGCCTGGGACTACGGCATCGGCATCGACTGGGCGGGCAAGATGGTCGAGGCCGCCTCCGGCCAGCGGCTCGATCGCTACTTCAAGGAGAACATTCTCGGCCCGCTCGGCATGACTGACACGGGTTTCAGTCTCTCGCAGGCCCAGCAGGCCCGCCAGTCGCGCGTGCACGCGCGCAACGAGCAGGGAGCGCTGGCGCCCATCGAGTTCGGGCTGCCCGAGGAGCCGGAGTTCCTCATGGGCGGCGGCGGTCTCAACGGCACCGCCGGCGACTACCTGGCCTTCACCCAGATGCTCGTGCAGGGCGGCACGCTGAACGGAACCCAGGTCCTGCGGCGCGAGACCGTCGACCTGATGAGCCAGAACCACATCGGGAACCTCGAGATCCCGGCCATGAAGACGGCCGCCCCGCCGCTGTCCAACGACGTCGAGCTGATGCCCGGCGTGTCCAAGAAGTGGGGCCTGAGCTTCCTGATCAACATGCAGCCGCTGCCCACCGGCCGCTCGGCCGGCAGCCTCGCCTGGGCCGGCCTGGCCAACTCCTACTTCTGGATCGACCGCACCAAGCGCGTCTCCGGCGTGTTCCTCTCGCAGGTGCTGCCGTTCTACGACGCGACGACGATCGACCTGCTGACCAGGTTCGAGACCGAGGTGTACCGCGCCGTGTGAGGCTGATCGGGCCGAGCCTCGGGCGCGGACGCCGCGTCTCGGCGCCGCGCCCGGGGCGGTTTCGGCCGCCGCCGGTGCCGTGCCCGCGCTTGTAAGCTCGCCGCGTCAGGACCTATGAAGCTGCCGCCGTGAGCCGGTCGCCCGTTCTCGATGCCCCGCCCCTGACACCAACTCCTGCCCGGTGGTCCGTGCGTGAGCGAAGCGCCCTGCCGTGTCGCCTCGGTCCCCGACCGCGCCGCCGACCTCGGTCCGGTCCGTCGATCGAATGTCCCCCTCGTTCTGAGCCGCGTGACCGCGAGACCCCCACAGACCCGCGACCGCTAGCCGGCGAGGCCTCGCAAGATATCTGGCGCCCGACCTCGCTATCCGTATCGCAAAGCCCCGATCCATCGCGGCCTTGCTGGCACTCGGCGGGTCAGTTAGTCCGGATATACAGAACCGTACGAAAGCATCTCCGAGTTCAAGAGAGATAGCGTTAGCGAGAAGAACTGGCGATCCAACCGGAGGAGGCACAACGTTCCGTGAAGGAGATGGCGTGTGAGTCGCCGCGGGTGGCCAGAATGGTGGGACTGGGAGTTGGAACTCAGTCCACACTTGTTCAAGCGGATGGACGACCGGCGGTTCACCGAGATCGACCTTCGGCGAATGCTCGAGCGAGCCTCCGGCTACCGCGAGGATGTCGTGGAGGGCCGGTGGGTGATCGAGACACACCGCCGGAAGCCGTGAGAGGGTATCGTAGAGCCAGACGCCGAGCGCCAGCTTCTGGTCGTCGTCACGGCGTACCCGGTCTGGGAGTGAGGGTATCAAGAACTCGTACCCGGAGGTCACGCTTCGCCATGGTCGTCCGCTGGCAGCTTATCTCTATCTGCCTCGCCAGCCAGCCGGCCGACAAGAGCTATCGGACAAAGAGGGCCGCACCCGGCTTGGTGATTGATCTCAACCGACGCGGTAAGCCCAAATGCATCGAAATCACGGCACCGGCAAAGCTATCGGCGGCAGCACTCAATCGAGTGTTGCGTCGCTTCGGCCTTCCTGGCGTGACCCGTGCTGACCTCGCGCCCCTTCGAGCGGCGTGACATCAGACGGTCTCGCTAACAAGCCGCTCGACCCGACGGCCGAGGCGGCCGCGGGTCAGCGCCGCGTTCGCCGACTCCGACGAAGCGATGAGGCGTCATGTACTTCGAGATCGTTGGGCCGATCACCAGCATCGAGAGAATTGCTGTCGGCACATCCATCCGCCAGCTCTCCCGGCTGAGGCGCCGCCATGGCCGCGGCCGATGGCGTAAGCTCAAGGCGTCGCCATGGTCCGCTTGGCGGGCGGCGAGCTGCGGCGTGCCGAAATCCACTGGTACGAGGCGCATGGAGTCGGACGCGTTCGCCACAAGATCAAGAGGTTTATAGACTAAGCCATGCCAACACGTGAGATGGAGTTCGTCCTCTGTATCGAGAATCGCGGAGCGGAGGATCTAGACGTTCGAAAGGTCTATCGCGTCTTGCCCGATCGTACCGCGGCGACAGGCTACGTGCGGGTCATCGACGAGTCCGGCGAGGACTACCTATATCCAACAAGCTTCTTCGTGCCCGTCGACGTGCCACCCAAGGCTAGGCGCGCGTGGGCTCGGCCACCACGACCGGCCAAGCGGCGGAGCTCGTCGAACAGGCCGCTCCAGCGGTCCGGAGCTCGCGTTGCTCGCTCCGGCCGCTGAGCGCCGGCATTGGGCCTCAGTCGAGTGACGTGAGGCGCAGAGGCTAAGCTGGCATGGGAAGGTCGCGCACCGACGCAGCGCACATCACGGACGAGATCGCGGGGAAGTCGGTGACGCACGTCACCCGGCCCGACGCTGGCCGACTCGACATCCACTTCACGGACGACTCCGTGCTCGCCATCGAGGTGCTTCACAGTCGCCTTGCCGTAGCAGTGAGGTCCGGCATCGACGACGCGGCTGGCGGAGGTCTTCATGCCGGTCCTGAGCCCACCCTCCGTCAACGGGAGTACCTTGAGTTCATTGCCAAATACATCCTCCGGTATGGTGTCTCCCCAGCCGAGTCCGACATCGGGCGGCACTTCCTCTTGTCCGCTCCGTCGGTGAACCGAATGGTCCAGACCTTGGAGCGGCGGGGCTTCATCACCAGGAAGCGAGGCGTCCCTCGCTCAATCGCCATCGTCAACCGTCTGCACCGGCTTGTTCCTTCGGACCACCCGCCGGCCGCTGGCGATCTGAGGCCCAACAAGCCGTTTCACCTGACGCCGGGCCTCGCTCCCTTCGGTCGCTCGGGCCGCCGCAGGTGAACGGCGGCGTTAGCCGCATGAGGCTACAGTGAAGCACCAAGTGTTCATCAGCTACCCGAGCCCAAACGAAGACATCGTCGAGAATCTAGCCAGCCGCCTCCAGGAACTCGGGATCGCTGCGTGGGTGTACTCCGTCGATAAGACCTTGGCAGAGGAGATCGAGGCCGCGATCGCGGGTGGGGCAGGTGGCCTGCTCGTCAGCGGGACCCCTTGATATACCGTCTTCGCCGATAGATCTCCGATCTCGCAGCAAAGGTCCGGCTCCCGACCATGTACCCGGGCAGAGACTATGTCGAGGACGGCGGATTGGTGTCCTACGGCGTCAATCGACGGCAAATCTATCGTCGAGCTGCCGAGTACGTGGACAGGATCTTGAAGGGCGCCAAGCCGGGTGATCTTCCCGTCGAGCAGCCCACGAAGCTCGAGCTGATCATCAACCTGAGAGCCGCCAAGGCGCTTGGCCTCACGATCCCTCGATCACTGCTGGGCGGGGCAGATGAAGTCATCGAGTAGCTCGTGAGCATCGCGCCGGTTGCCCGCTCTGGCCGTCGATCGCGCGCGTTCCGCATATGAGCGCGAGGATCGACACCGTCGGCGGCGGCGGCGGGCGGGCGGGGCTCGCCATGCTCCCGCGTGGCGTCTCCCTCCAAGGCCTGGCCGGCCTCCTTTGACCGACGACCTTGATGTCACCGCAGATGAGCAGGTCAGCCCGTGTCCTCTTCGCGATGTTTCAGGGTGGCGGCAACATTCCTCTCATCCTGCCCGTCGCGGCGCGCCTGGTTGCGCGTGGCCACCAGGTCCGGATCGTGGCGGGGCCGGGTGTCCGCGCGAGCCGACTCCCTGTGAGCTCGGCATTCCTTGGACGGATTCGTGCCACCGGCGCCACGGCCGTCCCGTTCCCGGATCTCGACACGCACCCTCTCGACCATGGGACGCCGGTCCGCGGCTTGATCGGCTCGTGGGTGCCGCAGGCGTTCCGCGTCGTTCAGCGCGAGGCGCAGACCGTCTTGTGGGCGCCGGCCTGGGCCCAGCACTTCTCGGCGGAGCTGCGGAAAGCGCCACCGGACGTGGTCGTCATCGACTTCGTTCTCCTCGGCGCCATCGCGGCAGCGGAAGCGGCCGACATCCCTGCGGCCGTGCTCATGCACACCGTGCCTTCGCGGCCCCTGCCGGGCGTTCCACCATATGGCCCCGGGTTGCTCCCGGCTCGCGGTCCCCTTGGCCTTCTCCGAGATGTCCTCGGACGGGCCATCGTCGAGCGAGTCCTGGTTCGCAACGGCCGGCCGCCGCTCAATCGCGCGAGGGGGTTGCTTGGTCTGCCGCCTCTGCGGTCACCGGTGGAGCAGTACGACAGGGCAGCTCGAGTGCTGGTCTTGACCAGTCGGGCCTTCGACTACCAGGCCCATCGCCTGCCGCCCAATGTTCGCCACGTGGGTACGCCGTTCGACGACGCGGGTGTGCCGCCGTGGACTCTGCCCTGGCCCACGGAAGATCCACGCCCGCTCGTGCTCGTCAGCCTCAGCACGCTCGAGCAGGGGCAAGCCGCTGTCATGCAGCGGGTGATGCACGCCCTCGCGCCGTTGCCCGTCCGCGGTCTCGTCACGCTCGGCCCGGCGCTCGATCCGGCGCAGTTCGAGACTCCGCCGAACGTCCGGCTGGAGGTGTTCGTGCCCCACTCGGCTGTGCTTCCCCACGCAACCGCCATGGTGACCCAGTGCGGCCTCGGCACGGTGATGAAGGCCCTGGCGCATGGCGTACCGCTGGTCTGCATTCCCCTGGTCGGCGATCAACCCGACAATGCGGCTCGTGTCGTCGCGCGCGGTGCCGGCGTGCGCCTGGAACGTGACGGCACACCGGAGGAGATCCGGGCCGCCATCGAGTGCGTGCTCGCGCGACCCGGGTTCGCAGACAGCGCGCGGCGAATGGCACAGATCCTGGCGAAAGAGGACGGTGCACAGACCGCGGCGGACGAGATCGAGTCCGTCCTTCGCCCGGCTTGAGCTGACAACAGGATGCCCCGGCAACGCCTTGCGGAGACGCCCAGGGTCCCATGAAGGCGGCCAGGTAAATCGCCGCGGCTTCATCTCCTTTGCGTTGCTCGTGCCTTCGGGCTGTGTCTCGGCGGCGCCCGACACGCGCGGCCCGCGTATGAGACAGGCCGAGCTGATCCGGCCCCGACGGTCGCTCCGAGATATGCGCCCCACCTGACCCTCGTTCGTGACAAGATCACGTCGAACTGGCGGTACCCGTGCATCAAGGCTGCCTCAACCGGCGATTGCGAAAACAAGAGCGCACGCCTTGTCGTAGAACTCGGCTGTCGTCGCCGTTTCCCGAAAATCCCAGCCGCCGCCAGCACGATGACTCCCCAACGAGGCGCTCGAGCAGCCCCGCTTCGCCGGCCGACTCTCGGCCCCGGAGCGGCGGGAGCCGATGAATGACGACACCGTCCGTGGTGTGGCAAAGGGGGCGCAGGCTCCATGCTTCCTGCGATCCGGCCTGAGGCTCGAGGCGAGCAGGGTGTCTGTCAGTCGATGTGGACGCCGCCCCGCCACCTACGTAGACAAGATCCTGAAGGGCGCCAGGCCGGGCAATTCACCGGTGGAGTGACCGGTGACGTTCGAGCTGGTCGTCAACATGAGCACCGCGAGGACGCTCCGCGGGGGGGAACGCCAAGTGAACGCAGAGGCGCGCGCGCAGGACACCTGGGAGCGCGGGAACCCTTATGAACAGTATGTCGGCCGCTGGAGCCGGCGGGTCGCGCCGCTGTTCCTCGCCTGGCTGAGAATCCCTGCCGGTCGGAGGTGGCTCGACGTCGGATGCGGGACGGGAGCGCTCTGCGCGGCGATCGTGGACCATTGCGCGCCCTCCGCGGTCGCCGCCGTCGAGCCCTCGGAGGGGTTTCTCGAGACCGCGAAACAGAACCTCGCGGGCCGGGCGGCGTTTCACCACGGTAGTGCGACGGCGATTCCCCTGGGTGACGCGTCGGTCGACGTGGTGGTGTCCGGACTGGTCCTGAACTTCGTCCCCGATCAGCGCGCCGCACTCGCCGAGATGGCGCGCGTGACCGGCAAAGGCGGCACCATCGCGGCCTACGTGTGGGACTACGCCGGCAAGATGGAGCTCATGCGGTTCTTCTGGGACGCGGCGGTCGAGATCGACCGGGACGCCTCGAAGCTGGACGAAGGCATCCGGTTCCCGCTCTGCCGCCCCGCGGCTCTGGACAAGCTCTTCGTCGACGCCGGCCTCGGAGGTGTCGAGGTGCAGCCCATCGACATCCCGACACGGTTCACGACGTTCGATGACTACTGGCAGCCCTTCCTCGGCGGCCAGGGGCCAGCGCCCGCCTATGTCATGTCGCTCGACGAGGCAGCGCGGGCGCGCCTGCGGGACCGCATCCGCGCACGCCTGCCGATTCAGGCCGACGGGTCGATCTCGTTGACCGCCCGGGCGTGGGCGGCTCGCGCGACCGTCGCCGCGTAGGATGAGCCTGAGCCAGATCCGTCATTCCACTGTATCTTCTCGCCGCCGGGCTGTTATCGCGTCGACATTGGGTGCGCAGTGTCCTGGCGTTCGTTGCCGGAGGTGGCGTCATCGACGTGATGATCTCGTTCACTTCGGCCCATACGCCCGAGGGGAGGCCCGGCCATGGCGCGCCAATGTCCGCGCCGTCGAGCAGGAGGAACGCTTACCATGGCAGCGTGGGCGACGCGCTCGTTGCCGTCGACGAGGGGACAGTCACCTTCGAGTTCGTGATCAATCAGAAGACCGCCAGAGCGCTTGGTCTCCAGATCCAGCAGTCGCTCCTGCTGAGAGCCGATCGAGTGGTCGAATGACCGGCGGCCGATCAGACGACAGACAACGGGTGTCCGAGACGTCGGCGTGCCGGTATGGCGCACGGCGCACGGCCACCGATCGCTTGCGTGGAGGATGACATGCAGTCATCGGACATTCGCACACAGTGGGAGGGTGCGGCTCCCGGTTGGGCACGCTGGGAGGCGACCATCGCCACCTGGATGGAGCCGGCCACGGAGGCCATGCTCGCCATGGCGGGGGTGGACGCCGGGGCCCGCGTGCTGGACCTTGCCAGTGGCGCCGGGAGCCAGACGTTACGTGCTGCCGAGGCGGTCGGCGCTCAGGGCCAGGTCGTCGCGAGCGACATTGCCGATACGATGTTGCGTCATGTGCAGGAGAACGCTCGCGCCGCCGGTCGTCGCAATGTCACGACACTCGCCGGCGCTGCCGAAGACCTCGACGTGGAGCCGGAGAGCTTCGACGCCGTCATCTGTCGTCTCGGCCTGATGCTCTTCCGTGACCCCCCGAAGGCGCTTCGGGCCGTGCGGCGCGCGCTGCGGCCTCGCGGCAGGCTCGCGGTCGTCGTGTTCACCACGCCTGCCGCGAATCCGTTCATGGCCAGGCCCATGCAGACCCTGCTGCGTCACGCTGGGAAGACCCCTCCGGCGCCCGGACAGCCGGGCATCTTCGCGCTCGGAGCCCCCGGCGTGCTCGAACGCCTGTTCGCCGACAGCGGCTTCGCCACCGTCGAGCAGCGGACCATGGGTTTGGCGCTGCGAATGCCTTCTGCCGCTCACGCTCTGGCGATGATGCAGGAGGCCTTCGGCGCCTACCGGGCCGTCGTCAGTGACCGCCCCGAGGCCGTGCAAGTGGCCGCGTGGGCAGAGGTCGCCGAGACGCTCGAGACCTTCGAGACCGCCACCGGATTCGTCGCGCCGGCCGAGGTGCTGGTGGCGGCAG
>Ga0075429_100001892_pt1 | contig 17341 bp, 14 predicted proteins | sample RhiMetdeltSRZDD3_FD_75295 | JGI IMG/M metagenome (GOLD analysis project Ga0075429, IMG submission 75295) | Populus rhizosphere microbial communities from Tennessee, USA - Rhizosphere MetaG P. deltoides SRZDD3 | ecosystem: Host-associated > Plants > Roots > Rhizosphere > Soil | place: USA... | reverse complement strand
CCGGTGATGAGCGCGACGCCGAGCGCCAGCAGCGCCAGCGTCGTCGGTGTCATCGGCCGGTAGAACATCCGGCCGACGGCGACCAGGAGCGCCGACACCACCAGCATCGCCGCGCCGAGCCAGGCCGCCCCCGTCGTGATCCAGCCGAACCAGTACAGGGAGCGGAACGCTCCCTCGGCGTCGGGCTGGGCCGCGAGCTCGGCGTACGAGGTGGTCTCGCAGGCGCCACCGACGCAGGCGGTCTGCCCGCGCAGGCCAAGGCCGATGCCGGCCGACGGCAGCTCGATCGCCCAGTAGGAGCTGAAGGTGGCGACCATCAGCGCGGCCGCGGCGACCGCCGCCAGCGCGATGGCGGTCACCTTCGCCGCGGTGCCCGGCGGCTTGTCGCGGGGTTCGTCGGCGTCGTTCTGGTCGCTCATGTCACCTCGCTCCCTTCCCCGTCACGGTGTGTCCGGCTCACCGGACAGCGTGCTCGGCCGCTCGACGCGCTCGACCGCCGGCTCGTCGGGGCGGCCGGACAGCGTGCTCGGCCGCTCGAGCTCCACCTCGGCCTCCGCCTCCGGCTCGGCCGCCTTCTTCTCCTCCTCCGTCGGGGGTGGCGGCGGCGCCGCCTCGACGTGCGGCCGGTCCTGCTCGAACATCTCTTCCTGGGCGTCCTCGAGGCTCGACAGCGAGTGGCGCAGCTCGTCGAGCTGGTCGGCCAGGTGGTGGAACAGATCCTGGGCGGCCGGGATGCTGGTGTCGAGGCCGACCGCGAGCGCCGGCTGCAGCACCGCCAGCGCCTGCCCGAGCATCTGCAGGCGATCCTCGGCGAGGACCAGCCGGCCGCTGTCGGCGCGGTGGCCGCGGATGGCGTCGCGCAGGAACAGCAGCGCGCGGACCTCGGCGTCGTCGAGGCCGGCCGGGCGCTCGATGTCGTCGAGGTCGTCGCCGCGGAACAGCGCCTCGATGACGCCGACCACGTCGAAGTAGCGCTCGACGCGCGGCACCAGCGCCTCGCGCGGGTCCGGCTCGACCTCGCGCTCGCCGTCTTCCTCGAGCCGCTCGGCGGGCTCCTCGGCGAGCTCGCGCTCGTCCTCGACGTCGGCGATCTTTTCTTCAGCGCGCACGGTCGCTGCTCAGTCGTTCGGGACGGCTTCCCACCACTGACACCACCAGATGTCGCCGACCAGGATGCGCACCTTGGGGTGCCAGCAGTACGAGATCTTATCGTCGGCGTTCAGGTAGAAGAGGCAGTTCGAGCACTTCTCCTCGCCGTACGGTTGGCCCTTGAGGACGTTGTCCTCGATCAGATGCTTGAGCTGCAGGGCCAGCTTCTCGTCGATCTCTTTCGGCTCCGGGCGGGGCAGGTCGTCGGCCATAGGCGGGCAGCTTACTACTCGACCTCGATCCGGTACACCGCCCCCGGCCCGCTGTTGCCGAGGCGGGTGACGTACAGCTCGCCGTAGCCGTCGACGCCGAAGCTCGACAGGTTCCCGTACAAGGACTGCGGCGCCTGCAGGTCGTCGCTGCGATCGGTCTGATCGGTGGCCTCGCCGTTCTGGTAGAGGAAGCTCTTGATGACGCCGGTGCAGTAGTCGCCCCAGAAGTAGGTGCCAACCAGGTCCGGCATGCAGCTGCCGCGGTAGACGTAGCCACCGACGACCGAGCAGCCGGTATCGGGCGTGGTGCGATCGTACGAGACCACCGGCATGACGTAGCTCTGCGGCGCGTCGCAGCCGTCGCCGCCGTGCTCGTCCTCGGTGAAGCAGACGGTCCCTTCGAACACCGGCCAGCCGAAATTCTGGCCGCTGGTGCCCGCCGGCACGACGTCGATCTCCTCCTGCGTGCCCTGACCGACGTCGCCGATGAACAGGTTGCCGCTGACCGGGTCGATGCTGAACCGCCACGGGTTGCGGAGGCCCCAGACGAACGTCTCGGGGCGGCCGCCGCCCGACGCCCACGGGTTCGACGCCGGCACGTCGTACGGGTCGCCGTGGTCGATGTCGATGCGGAGGATCTTGGCGAACGCCGAGTCCTTGTTCTGCCCGTTGCCGGCGTAGTCGTTGGCGGCGCCGCCATCGCCGATGCTGATGTAGAGCAGCCCGTCGCCGCCGAACTCGAGGGTGCCGCCGTTGTGGTTGTCGAAGCGATCCGGCTCGCTGAAGATCCGCTTCTCCTCGGTCCGTGCCGTGTCGGAGGTCGGGTCGGCGGTGTACTCGGCGACCGCGTGCCCGGCGTCGGCGTTGCCGTCGGTGTAGTCGACGAAGAAGCGGCCGTTCTCGGCGAACCTCGGATGGAACGCCAGGCCGAGCAGCCCCTGCTCGTCGCCGCCCGAGAAGACCCGGTCGGTGAGGTCGAGGAACGGCGCGTCGAGGAGGCGGCCGTCCTTGATGATCCGGATCCGCCCGGGTTGCTCGATCACGAAGATGCGAGCGTCGCCGCGCGGCGCGGTCACGAACACGGGGCGCTCGAGGCCAGTCGCGACCTCGACCAGCTTCAAGTTGGTGCCGGACTTCGCGGTGCAGTACGGCGCGGGAGGCGGCGGCGGCCCGCCGGGGGGCGACCCACCGTCGCTGCAGGACAGCGTGACCGCTGCCATCAGGCACGTAACCTCGCACACAAGTTTCCGAGCAACCATCCCGCAAGCGAAGCGCAACACCGGGCCTCGACGCAAGCCCTGTCGCGTGTGCCACATCTCGTGACCTCTACGGCACGTCGTCAGCTACTTCAGCGGAAACGTGGTTGCCGGGCGCGCTCGGCTCGCCCAGGCGGCAACGGCGCGGGTCGTGCGCCCGGCTCCCGACCGAGGGCGGCGTCACGCCGGCCGGCCGACGCCCGCTTCGCGACCGCCGGCCGGTCTCTCTTCGCGTTGGGCGAGCTGGCCGGCGCCGGCTCGTCCCGATGCCGATGTTGACCACCGATCGAGGATCCCTTGGACGATCTCGAGCGCTATCTCGCGGAGCCCGTCCTCGAGGCCCGCATGCCCGACTACTTCGAGTGGGTGCACCGCTCCAAGGACGGCCGCGCGATGGCCGCCGACGACAGCCGGCTCACCGGCGCCGTGTCGGCCGAATAGGCTTCGCGTTCAGAGCCTCCCTGCAAGCAAGGCACAGACACTCGATCAGAAGCCGCACCACTCGATGCTGCCTCTCGAGCCATTGCTGTTCAGCCTCAGCAGGTCATCGCGCACCCAGCCACGGACACCCGTGCGCACGCTCTGCAGATACGTCCACGTGAAGTCGCCGGCGAGCGTATAGCAGTAATAGATCGCATCGTCGGACGGCTGCAGGACGCCGTGCGCCGTGCAACCCGTCGAGGAGCCACTTCGCTGATTCGCCGCATTGGGAGACGCAGCGTCATTGACACGGCGGTTCTCGCGGTTCGGGCCGGACCTGCCGCACGCTGCGGACGCCGGCTCGATGGCCATGCCCTTCGAGACCTCGATCTCCAGAGCGAGCTCTTTCGCCGTCTCGTCGTCCATGACCGCCTGATCGACCTCGACGGTGTCGTCCTCTGCCATGCACGCAGCCAACCCGCATGCAAACATCACCACCAGTAGCTTCTTCATCGGGGGATACCTTTCCAGTGAAGGGACGCGTCCGCGTACCGCCGCAACGTCGCGACCAACGCGGACCGGCGGCCGAGGGGGCAAACCGCTGCCATCGCCGGCGACCGATGCGTGGTTCTACGCAACGAGATCAGCGCGTCATTCGATCGACGCGGAAGGCGACGCGAAGGCGACGCGAAGGCGACGCGGAGGATTCGCAGGGATCGAATCGGTTGCGGCGATTGGCGCGCTGCGAGTCGCGGCACGAGCGAATGCCGGTCTTTGCCCGTCGGAAAAGGCTCGGCATCAGATCATCGCCGCCGGGTCCGTCGGCGGCGCGCCCGGGCTGGCCCATCGGGGAACGCACGTCGGAGCAGCGCTTCGACCATCTCGAGCTCCGCTTCCGGCGTGCCCTTCGCGCCGTCGTCGATCCAGCTCGACATCGCGACGTCGAGTGCCCCCAGGTAGACCGCGGCGAGCATCCGGCCGCGGAGCACCTCGTGCTTGGTGCCGTGCGCCGGCACGAGGGCGCTCGCGACCAGCTCCTCGATCTTTCGCAACAGCTTGCCCTTGTACGCCCGCAGGGACGGCGTTCGTTGCACGAGCCGCTGGCTGCGCACGAGCTGCTCCGGCGTCGCCTGTGGCGCCAGCAACACCGCGCGCGTCGCCTGCATGACGGCGTCGATCGGGTTCAGGTTGCGCGGCGCGCTCTTCACGAGCGACGCGACCTGGCGGTTCTCCTCGTCCTGCCCGAGGAAGACGAGGTCCTCCTTCGAGGTGAAGTACCGGAAGACGGTGCGCGGCGAGACCTCGGCGGCCGCCGCCACGTCGTCGATGGTCGTGGCGTCGAAGCCCTTCTGCTCGAATAGCGCGAGCGCCGCCTCGACGATCTCCTCGCGCGTCCGCGCCTTCTTCCGTGCTCGCAACCCGGTCATTCCCTTCGAGATTCGCCGGCCAGGCGTGACCTGTCAAATGACACCTTGCGCCTTCTGGCAGTCACTGCCATATTGACAGTAACTGCCACAAGTGAGGTCCTCATGGACGAGGTGCTGATCGTCGGAGCCGGCCCCGTGGGCCTGTTCCTCGCCGCGGAGCTGAAGCGTCAGGGCCACACGCCGATCGTCGTCGATCGGCTGCCGAAGGCGACCGGCCTGAGCAAGGCGCTGGGCGTCCAGGGCAGCGGCGTGGCCCTGCTCGAGGCGCGCGGCCTGTTGCCGCTGTTCGAGGCCGACGCCGCGCCGCCGGTCGCCGGCGGGCTCCACTTCGCCGGGCTGCCGCTCGCGGAACCGACGCAGTTCCTCTTCGTGCTGCAGGCGCGGCTGGAGGCCGTGCTCGAGGCTCACCTGGCGTCGCTCGGCGTGACGGTCCGGCGCGGCGTCGAGCTCGAGGGGTTCGAGCAGGATGGCGAGACGGTCCGGGTCACGCTCCGTTCCGACGGCGAGAGTCGAAGCGTCGACGTCCGTTACCTCGTGGGCTGCGACGGTGGTTCGAGCACGGTGCGAGCGCTCGCGGGCATCGAGTTCCCGGGCACCGAGCCGACGATGCTGCTGCGCCTCGGCGACGTGCGCATGCCGGGGGCGGTGATGACGCCGCAGGGCCTGCGGCTCCCCGGTGGCGTGCGCGCGCCGTTCGGCGTCGGAGTACCGCTCGACGATGGCTACTTCCGCGTCGTCGCGCGCGAGCCGTATCCACCGGGGTTCGATCGCAAGGCACCGTTCGAGCTCGACGAGCTCCAGGCGGCGGTGCGTCGATCGTTCGGCATCGACATTCCGATGGCCGAGCCGCGCTGGCTGTCGCGCTTCACCGACGCGAGCCGGCAGGCGGCGACGTATCGTGCGGGGCGCGTGCTCTTGGCCGGAGACGCCGCGCACGTTCATCTTCCTGCCGGCGGGCCCGGCATCAGCACCGGCCTGCACGACGCGGCGAACCTCGCGTGGCGGTTGAACGCCGTGCTGGGGGGCCACCAGCCCGACGCGTGGCTCGATGGCTACGGCGAGGAGCGGCATCCCGCCGGCGCGCGCGTGTTGGCGCAGACGCAGGCGCAGGCGGCGCTGATGACGAGGGCCGCGAACGTGCAGGCGCTGCGAGGGCTGCTCGGGGAGCTCTTCGAGGTCCCCGAGGCCCGCCGCTTCATCGCGCGTCGGGTCCAGGGCGCCGACACGCGATACGGCGCGGATCCCGATCCGCGCGTCGGCCGATGGATGCCGACGCCGCTCGATCTCCGGCGCGGTCGCTTCGTCCTCCTGGCGACCGACTTCCGGAACGACTGGGGCGACCGGCTCGAGGTGCGACGCGCCGAGCAGCCGATGCTCGTCCGTCCCGACGGCTACGTCGCCTGGGCGGGTGACGGCGACGTTCGCGCTGCGGTGGCGCGCTGGCTTGGCACGCCGTGACCGCCCCGCGTGCGGTGTACGGAGGCGGAGCTACTCGGTCTCGATGCGGTAGACCCGGCCCGGGCCGCGGTTGCCGAGGTCCGTCAGGTAGAGCTCGCCGTAGCCGTCGACGCCGAAGCCCGACAGGTCGCCGTACAGATCGTTGTTGGGATCGATCTCGTTGGTGCGGTCGGTGACCTGCGCCGGTCCGCCGCTGTAGACGAAGCTGTAGATGTCGCCGGTGCAGTAGTCGCCGAAGAAGTAGGTGCCGACGAAGTCGGGCATGCAGGTGCCGCGGTAGACATAGCCGCCGATGACCGAGCAGCCGGTGTCGGGGCGGCGGCGGTCGTAGGCGTAGGTGGGCGCCTGGTAGCGTTCGGGCGGTGGGCAGCTCGACGGCGGATCGCCGTCCTCCGGATCGAGGCAGGTTGGGCCCTCGTAGATCGGCCAGCCGAAATTCTGGCCGTTGGTCTGGTATGGAACGACGTTGATCTCCTCGTAGCCGCCCTGGCCGACGTCGCCGATGAACAGGTTGCCGCTGGTGTGGTCGATGCTGAAGCGGTAGGGGTTGCGCAGGCCCCACACGAACGCCTCGCGAGCGCCCCCGCCGGAGGCGAACGGGTTGTCGCTCGGGATGCCGTAGGGCGAGCCCTTGTCGATGTCGATGCGCAGGATCTTGGCGAGCTGCGAATTCTTGTTCTGGCCGTTGTGGTAGGTGTCCTCGGCGCCGCCGCCGTCGCCGGCCGAGATGTAGAGATAGCCATCGGTGCCGAACTGCAGGCTGCCGCCGTTGTGGTTGTCGGCGGTGGCGCGATCGATCGTCATGATGCGCTCTTCGGCGGTCCGCGCGGTGTCGGCGGCCGGGTCCGCGCCGTACTCGGCGATCGCGAGATCGCCGCCCGGCTGGGTGTAGAAGACGAAGAAGCGGCCGTTCTGCGCGAACCGCGGATGGAAGGCGAGCCCGAGCAGGCCTTGCTCGTCACCGGTCGACAGGACGCGGCTCTCGATGTCGAGATACGGCGCCGCCAGCAGGCGGCCGTCCTTCACGATCCGGATCCGGCCCGGCTGCTCGAGGATGAACAGGCGACCGTCGCCGGTGGGCGCGGTCACGTAGACCGGATGCTCGAGGTTGTCGGCGATCAGAACGAGGCGCAGCCGCGTGCCCGGATGCGCGGTGCAGTACGGAGCCGGCGGCGCGTCCGGAGGCGGCGGCGGGATCGGCGCGTCGCCGGTGGGGCCGGCATCGCGGTCGGGATTGCTCCCATCCTCGGGGCTCGCTCCGTCACGAGGTGTGCCGCCGGGAGGGCCGTCGATCCGGCCCTCGCAACCGCCAACCGCCACCATCAGAAGAATCAGGAATCGTAGGTTCGGGGACACCACAGCCCGACATTGTACGAGCAGAGGTCTCCTCAGTTGCCGATGAAGCACCGCCGGGAAGCACTCCCGCGGCAGGCGTCACAGGACCTGGCGCGCGCGGCGCCTCTTCACGGCGTTGCCAGCCGCACGTGGCGCACGCGGTGGTACGGCGTGCCCTCGCCGCGGTCGCCGTCGGCGACGTAGAGGATCTTGCCGTCGGCGGAGATGTCGATGCCCTCGAGGCCGTAGAACTGAGCCTGGAGCGGGTCGTCGTGGTCGAGGTAGCCGCTGACCTGGTTGCCGGCGACGGTGACGACGGCGGTGTCGGTGATCCGGCGGACGACGAAGTTGTGGCTGTCGGCGACGTAGATATTGCCGGCGGCGTCGGCGGCGACGTCCTGCGGGTTGGCGAAGCGGGCGATCTCGAGGGCGCCGTCGATCATGCCGCCCTCGGGGCTGCCGACCAGGGTGTGGACCTCGCCGCTGAGCTCGACCAGGCGCACGACGTTGTTGCCGTAGTCGGCGACGGCGACCTTGCCGCTGGGCAGGACGGCGACGCCGTAGGGGCGGTTGAAGCGGGCGGCGATGCCGCTCGAGTCGTCGTAGCCGGGGGTGTCGCGCTGGCCGGCGATGATCGAGACGGCGCCGGTGCGGGGCTCGAGCACGCTGACCACGTGGTGCTCGTTGTCGGAGAGGAAGAAGCGGCCGTCGGGGAGGACGGCCAGCCCGCGCGGCCGGCCGAGGTCGCGCGCGATGACGGTGACGTGACCGGTGGTGACGTCGACGCGCCAGATCGTGCCGGTCTCAGTGGAATGCTGACCGGTGTCGCTGTCGTCGGTCGTGACGTAGAGGAAGCCGTCGGGGCCGAAGGCGAGGCCGAACGGATGCTGGAAGCCGGTGCGGCTCACCAGCGTGGTCACGGCGCCGGAGTCGTCGATGACGCGGATCAGGCCGTTGTTGAAGTCGGCGACGTAGGTCCGGCCGTCCGGACCGCGGACGACGTTGACCGGGTCGTCGAAGCGGCCGATGCCGCGGTCGCCGTCGTTGCTGCCGGCCTCGGAGGTGCCGGCGAGGGTGCTGGCGCCGTTGGTGAACGGCGGCGGCGGGGGCGGCGCGGGCGCGTCGGGAGGCGGCGGCGCAGGTGTGGCGTCAGGGCAGTCCGGCTCACACCCGGTGCCGGCGTCGGTGCCCGGCTGCGCGGTCACCTCGCTGAAGCAACCGGCGAGGCCGAGCCCCAGGACGAGGGCCGCGGTCCACGGTCGACGGACACCAGCCGCCGGTCGCCCGGGCACATCGTAAGAGCTCGATCCGGCCTCGACTTCGCCCACTCCGGTGCCCGACACGTCGAGGTCGCTGCGCAACGCCATGGTGTTCGGCATTGCGAGACGCATGCCGGCAGTACGGCGGCCGCCGAGCGGGACCTCGGAGCAATTCCCCGCTGCAAATCGCCACAGCGTTGCATTCCGCGCGCGCACCCGCCCAGATCGCACACCGGGTGGCAGGCGATCGGGTAGCGGTGCGGCTGCGGCGCTACGACCGCTGCTGCGCCTTGCGGTGCTGGGCCACGAACCACGCCACCGTCTCCGCCATGCCGTCGGCGATGTGGTGGGTCGGCTCGTAGCCGAAGGCCGCGCGGATCTTGTCGATCGCGGCCTGCGAGTGGGCGATGTCGCCGGCGCGCGGCGGCTCGTGGACCGGCTCCAGCCCGGCCACGTGGGGGTACTCGCGCGCGAGGTTGTCGCGGATCAGGCGGTGGAGCTCGACCAGGTCGGTCCGCCCGTTACAGCCGACGTTGTAGACGGTGCCGGTCACCGCCGGGTCCGGCGTCGTCGCGGCCAGGATATTGGCCTGGACGACGTTGTCGATGTAGCAGAAGTCGCGGCTGTTACTGCCGTCTCCGAAAATCACGCAGTGACGGCCGGCGATGAGCGCCTCGATCCAGCGCGGGATGACGGCGGCGTAGGGACCGTTTGGATCCTGGCGCCTTCCGAACACATTGAAGTAGCGCAGGCCGACGATCTCCATGCCGTAGCAGTCCTGGAAGACGCGGCCGTAGATCTCGTCGGTGCGCTTGGTCACCGCGTACGGAGACAGCGGCTTGCCGATCTGGTCCTCGACCTTGGGCAGGCCGGGGTGGTCGCCGTACACCGAGCTCGAGCTGGCGTAGACCGTGCGCTTGACCTGGGCGTCGCGGGCCGCGATCAGGACGTTCAGGAAGGCGTCGACGTTGTGCTGGTGCGACGCGATCGGGTCCTTGATCGAGCGGGGCACCGAGCCGAGCGCCGCCTGGTGGATGACGTAGTCGACGTCGCGGCAGGCGTCGTGCGCGACCGCAGGATCGCGCAGGTCGCCGTCGACCAGCCGGAACTGCAGGCGCTGGTCGGCGTTGATCGCCAGCACGTCCTCGAGGTTGGAGCGACGGCCGGTGATGAAGCTATCGACCCCGACCACGGTCTGGCCGAGATCGAGCAGCCGCTCGAGCAGGGCCGACCCGATGAACCCCGCCACTCCGGTGACCAGCCATCGCCGCGGCTGGTTGACTAGCTGATCGCAAACGTCGTCGTATCGTGTCACTTCTCAGAGGCTCCAGTAACGCAAGCCGCGCTGCAGGCTCTTGCCGTCGAGCACGCTCTTGACGTCGATGACGACGCCGCCGTCGCGCACGCGCGCGAGCAGGTTGCTCATGTCGTCGAGGTACTGCTTGTGGCTGACCGCCACGATGAGGGCGTCGAGATCGCGGAACTGATCCATCGCGGTCAGGTGGATGCCGTACTCCTCGAGCGCCTCGTGCGGGTCGCCCATCGGGTCGTGCACCATCGGCTCGACGCCGTACTGGCGGAGCTCGGCGACGATGTCCGGGATCTTCGAGTTGCGCAGGTCGGGGACGTTCTCCTTGAAGGTGAGGCCGAGGATCGCCACCCGCGCCTTGCGCAGCGCCTTGTCGTCCTCGGACAGCATCTTCACGCAGCGCTGGGCGATGAAGGGGCCGACGTTGTTGTTGATGCGGCGGCCGGCCAGGATGACCTCGGGCAGGTAGCCCAGCTCCTGTGCCTTGGTGGTCAGGTAGTACGGGTCGACGCCGATGCAGTGGCCGCCGACCAGGCCCGGGCTGAAGCGCAGGAAGTTCCACTTGGTGCCGGCGGCCTCGAGGACGTCGGCGGTGCGGATGCCCATGCGGTCGAAGATGAGCGCCAGCTCGTTCATGAGCGCGATGTTGAGGTCGCGCTGGGTGTTCTCGATGACCTTGGCGGCCTCGGCGACCTTGATCGACGGCGCCCGGTGGACGCCGGCCTCGACGACCAGGCTGTAAACCTTGGCGACCCGGTCGAGGCACGCCTCGTCCTGGCCCGACACCACCTTGGTGATGCGCTCGAACGTGTGCTCCTTGTCGCCCGGGTTGATGCGCTCGGGCGAGTAGCCGAGGAAGAAGTCGACGCCGCTCTTCAGACCCGACTTCTCGGCCAGGATCGGCCCGCACACGTCCTCGGTGACGCCCGGGTAGACCGTCGACTCGTACACGACGATGTCGCCCTTCTTGAGGTGCGGCCCGATCGTGCGCGACGCGCTGATCATCGGGCCGAGGTCGGGGCGGTTGTTGTTGTCGATCGGCGTTGGCACCGCGACGATGTAGAAGGTGCAGTCGGCGAGGCGCGCCGGATCGGCGGTCAGCTCGAGCTTGGTCGCGCTCTTGAGCTGATCGGTGGTGACCTCGCGGGTCTCGTCGTGGCCCTTGAGCAGCTCATCGACGCGCTTCTGTCGGATGTCGAAGCCGACCGTGGCCAGCTTGCGACCGAACGAGAGGGCCACCGGCAGACCGACGTAGCCGAGGCCGATGACGGCGATCTTCTCCTGCTGCGGGCTCATCGCGGGAAGGAAACCACGACGTTGCCTCGATCGGCAAGCGTCGCGCGCGGGAGCGAGTGAGGACGGACCTCCAAAGCCAGCCGATGCCGATGGCTGCCTCCGCCGGGACGCGGCTAGAACGATCGCCGCACCGCGAGCGCGCCGAGATGCGACACGCCGGCCTCGCGGAAGGTGGCGCCGTAGCCGGCGAGCAGCGACGAACGCGGGTCGAGCTTGAAGGTCACGGTGCCGCCGAGCGCGTGGCTGGTGAGCGCGTAGAGGTTGCTGAGGTCCCTGCAGTCGTCGCTGGCGTCGCCGTTGTCGGGCCGCTCGAACTCGTTGCCGTAGCCGTAGGCGGCGCCGACCACCCAGCGGCCGCGCTCCCAGCCGACGCCGGCGCGCACCGCCTGGACCAGGCGCCGCGGGTCGCTGCAGCGGAGGAGCACGCCGACGGTGTAGGCGCCTTCGGCGCGGAAGCCGGCAGCGATCGGGTGGCCGACCTCGAGCTGGCCCCGGTGCAGCTGCCCGCGCCAGCGGAAGCGGTCGTAGAGGTAGCGCGCGGTGGCGACCTTGCCGGGGCGCGGCTGCCACTCGATCGCGGCCCAGGTGGTCAGGAACGGCAGGATCTCGACGGGGCCGCCGCGCAGGTAGGCCGACAGGGTCACGGCCCGGTGCGGGCGCCAGTCGGCGCGCACCGCGACGCGATGGTTGTGGCGGTCGAACCGCCAGCGATACTCGTACTGGCCGGTGACGCTGGTGCGCGCGCGCAGGAACGCCACCGCGGTCGCGGTGGTCGCCAGCGCGGGGTCGGCGAACGGGAACGTCTCGACCTCGCCGGCGAGATCGACGAGGAAGCGCCGGGTCGCGTCGTAGATGGCCCGCGCCTGCGGGTGGGCCGGATCGGCGGTGAGGACGTCGGCGGCGCGGCGGTGCGCGCGCCAGGTGTCGCCGTCGAGGAGATCGGCCTGGGCGAGGCGGTAGACGACCTCGGGCGACGGCGGCCCGGCGGCGCTGGCGCTCGCCTCGGCGAGGGCGCGGCGGGCGTCGTCGGGGCGATTCTCCCAGAGGTAGGTGTCGGCCTCGAGCAGGTGCCCGGGCAGGTAGTCGGGGGCGAGCCGGAACAGCACGGTGAGCTGGCCGCGGGCGCGGGCGTAGTTGCCATCCCAGGCGTCGATGCGGGCGATCAGGAGGTAGGCGTCCCAGTAGCGCGGCGCCCGGCGGATGACGTCGAGGGCGAGCCGGCGGGCCTCGTCGCGCTGGCCGGTCCAGGACAGGCGGGTCGCCAGCTCGAGCTTGGCGTCGGTGTCGTCCGGGTGCGCGCTCACCTGGGCGCGCAGGGCGGCGATCTCGGCGGTGAGATCGCGCGGCTCGGCGGCGGCGGCGGACGCGACGGCGACGACCAGGGCGACGGCGAGCGCCGCCCTCACATCGCCCTCATCAGGCGCCGCCGCGCCGCCGTGCGCACCGCCGGCACCGGATCGTCGATCACGCGGCGCAGCCAGTCGGCGACCCGGTCGAGATCGAGGGTGGCCAGCGCCTCGACCGCGGCCAGCCGGACCGCCGGGTGCGGATCCTCGAGGGCGCGCGCGATCCGCTCGGCGTTGGGGCCGGCGCCGACGGCGCCGAGGCCGCGCACCGCCGCCTCGCGCCGCGCCGGCTCGAGGGCGTCGGCGGCGATCGCGGCCAGGCGCGCGCTCGCGGCGTCGCCGCCGTCGCGGAGCAGCCAGCGCGCCGGATCGGCGGCGCGCGGCCAGGCGTCGAGGAAGCGAGCGACGCCGTCGGCGTCGACGCTGGTGGCGAGGCCGCGCAGCGCGGCGGCGGCCACCGCCGGGGCGGCGTCGGTGGCCAGCTCGGCGAGCAGATCGAGGGCGCCGCCGGCGGCGACGGTGGCGAGGCAGTCGGCGAGCGCGGCGCGCACCTCGGCCGACGGATCGAGGCGGGCCTCGCCGAGGCGCGCCACCAGCTCGGCGCGGCTGGTGCCGCGCAGGGCGCGCACCACCGCGACCCGGACCTCGGCGACCGGATCGCCGAGCCCCTCGAGCAGCGCGTCGAGGGCGCGCGGCGTGGCCAGGGCGCCGAGCGCGCGCACGGCGGCGATCCGGACCGCCGGCGCCGGCGATCGCGCCAGCACCGCGACCAGCCCGACCGAGCGGGCGTCGGCGATGCGGGCGACCACCCGGAGGCCGGCGGCGAGGAGGGCGACGTCCTCCTGCGCCATCATCCAGTCGTGGAGGTCGAGGAGGTGATCGGTGAAGACCCGCGCCAGCGCCGCCTCGGCGGCGGTGACGACCTCGGCGTCGACGGCGCGCAGCGCGCCGAACAGCGGCGCGGCGTCGGCCGGGGTCAAGACCGGCACCAGCGCGTCGATGGCGGCGACCCGCACCGGCGGGTGCGGATCGAGGATGGCGCCGAGGAGCGTCTGCCGCGCGAGCAGGCGCGCGACCCGGCCGGCGAGGCCGGCGACGGCGCGGGTGCGGACGTCGCGGTCCGGATCGTGGCGGACGGCGTCGGCGAGCGCCTCGGTGGCGCGGTCGTCCGAGATGCCGGCCAGGACGGTGGCGGCGATGCGGCGGGCCTGGACGTCGGGGCTGTTGCGCAGCGTCGCGGCGTAGGTCGGCGCCAGCCGGGCGACGTCGACGTCGACCGACAGCTCGGCGCCGTCGCGGTCGTCGATGCGCAGGTGCTCGAAGAAGCGGGCGCGCAGCGGGCGCGCCTCCTTGCGCAGGAGCTCGTTGGCGGCGGCGCGGACGGCGCCGTCGTCGAGGAGGCGGACCGCCTCGGCGACGCCGGCCGGGGTGCCGGTCAGGCCGAGGGCGACCGCGTGCAGCGCCGGTTCGGTCGCCACCGGCCGCGAGCCGAGCAGCGCGGCGCAGGCGGCGTCGCCGCCGAGGCGGCCGATGGCGAGCGCGGCGCGGCCGCGGACGAAGTCGTTGGGATCGTCGAGCATCGGGACCAGCACCGGCACCTCGTCGGCGGAGGCGATGGCGCCGAGCGCGTTGACGGTCGCCGAGCGGACGAACGGGTTGGGATCGTGGAGGGCGGTGACCAGCGCGGCCAGCGCCGACGAGTCCTCGATCTTGCCGAGGGCGCCGGCGGCGCTCGAGCGGACCTCGCGATCCGGCTCCTGCAGGAGCAGCGCGAGCAGCGGCACCGCGCGCGGGTCACGGGTCTTGCCGAGGGTCCAGACCGCGCCGAGGCGAGCCTTGACGTCGTCGGTGGCGAGCAGGACGTCGAGGGCGGGGCGGATAGCGCCGAAGCCGAAGCGGGCGAGGGTGTCGCAGATCGAGTCGCGCTGCTCCGGGTTGGCGCCGGGCAGGGCCGTCAGCAAGAGCGCGATGGCGCGGTCGCCGCCGATCTGGCCGAGGGCGTCGGCGGCGGCGACCCGCAGCGGCTCGTAGGCGTCGCTGAGGCTGGGGCCGATGGCGTCGACCGCGGCGGCGTCGTTGCGGGTGCCGAGCGCGCGCACCGCCTCGAGGCGGACGCCGACGTAGCGATCGGTCAGGGCCAGGCGCAGCGCCTCGCCGCTGGCGTCGCCGGGGACCGCGGCCAGGACCCGGGCGGCGGCGGCGCGGACGTCGTCGCTCTCCTCGCCGAGCAGCGCCGACAGCTTGCCGCCGACGGCGGCGAGGGCGCCGGCCGGATACCGGACGAGGGCGCCGACCTGGGCCTCGCGCTCGGCGGCGCGCGCCGTCGGCAGGCGATCGACCAGCACCGCCGCGGTGTCGGGGCGGCCGAGGTCGCCGAGCGCCTCGATCACCGCCAGCCGGACCGCCTCGTCGGCGTCGTCGAGGGCCCCCAGCAGCGCGTCGGCGTGGGCCGGGCTGCCGACGGCGCCGAGCAGGGTGGCGATGCGCGCCCGCATGACCGGGATCGGATCCGACAGGTGGCGGGCCAGGCGCTCCGACAGGCCGGCGCGGCCGACCAGGACCAGCCGCTCGCGCGCCGCCTGCGCCCGCAGCGGCTCGTCGGAGACCAGGTCGTCGAAGACCGCGTCGAGGCGGCCCAGCCGCTCGATCGCCAGCGCGGCGCGGTGGCGGACCTCGCGGTTGGCGTCGCGCAGCGCGGCCTCGATCGGCGCCGCGTCCTCGGGCGCCAGCTCCTCGATCGCCTCGAGGGCGCGGAAGCGGACCCAGTACTCGGGATCGCCGAGGGCCGAGACCAGGAGCGGCAGGCTGGCCGGATCGCCGATGTGGCCGAGCGCGATGGCCGCCTGCGCGCGCACCGCCGGCACCGGATCGCGCAGCACGATCTCGATCAGCGGGCGGGCGGCGCGGCCGTCGGCGAGGTCGCCGAGGGCGCTGGCCACCGACAGCCGGAGCTGGGCGTCGCGATCGTGGAGGCGGGCGAGCAGGGCCGGCACCGCGCGGCGGTCGCCGAGCTTGCCGAGCACCTGCGCCGCCCACATCCGGGCGTTGAGCGTGCGGGCCTGATCGAGCGCGGTCAGGAGCGGCTCGACCGCGAGCGCGCCGAAGCCGACCAGGACCTGGGCGATCCGCGGCGACGACCACTCGTCGACGTGCTCGAGCTCCTCGCACAGCGGCGCGACGATGGCCGGATCGCGGATCAGCGCCAGCGCCTCGGCGCACGCCAGCTTGACGTCGTCGTCCTCGCGGGCGTCGCGCATGGCGTCGAGCATCGGCCGCACCGACGCCGGCTCGCCGAGGCCGCCCAGGGTGTGCGCGGCGCGGGCGCGCTCCTGCCACGACGGCGCGCCGCGGACCCGGGCCAGGTAGCGCTCGGTCAGGCCGAGGGCGCGGAAGGCGGCGACCAGCCGCGGCGGCGGCGCGCCGCCGGCCTCATCGAGGGCGACCCGCAGCTCCTCCTCGATCACGCGCGGGTCGTACTGATCGCGCATGTCGAACAGCATCTTGTCGAGGCCGTCGTAGCCGCGCTCGCGCACCTCGCGCAGCGCGGCCTGGACCGCCTGCGACTGGCGCACGAAGCGCTGCGCCGACCAGCGCTGCCACAGCTGCCGCGCCACCACCCCGAGGCCGGCCAGGACGGCCAGACCGACCAGCACCCCGGTGGCGGCGAGGATGAGCGACATGCGTGTCCATCACGTGGCGGCCTGGGCCTGGGCGAGGATGGACGCGATCCGCTCCAGCAGCTGCGGTGGATCGACCGGCTTCTTGAGCAGCGCCAGGGCGCCGACCTCCGACGCCCAGAAGTGATCGGCGGCGTCGGTCTTGGCGCTCATCATGAGGACCGGCACGTCGCGGATCGCCGGCGTCTCCTTGAGCTTGCGCACCGTCTGGAAGCCGTTGAGGCCGGGCATGAGGACGTCGCACAGCACCAGCGCCGGGCGGGTCTTGCCGGCCTCCTCGAGGCCGGACTCGCCGTCGCGGGCGGTGGTGACGGTGTAGCCGGCGGCGCGCAGGAGCCGGGCCAGCGCCGCGAGCAGATCCTGGTCGTCGTCGACGATGAGTATGAGCTCGCGTGCCATGCGGTGGGCCTCAGCGGCCGGTGGCCTGGAACCCCTTCCTGGCGAACTTGTCCCAGTCCTTCCGTCCCTTCAGGAAGTCTCGCAGCCCCTTGAGCTGCCACCACAGAAGATACTGCCTGTAGCCGAAGTTGGACAAAAACCCGGCGATCAGGAGGACGGCGGTGTCCCGGCCGCGCCGGTACGCGAACAGCGGCAGCGGCTGGTCCCGCGGCGACACCCGGGTCGGGATCACCGAGATCAGGACCGCGCTCGTCGACAGCGCCAGGTTGAGCGCGGTGGCGAACCCCATGAACGCCAGCGCGAAGGTGGGCGCGATCAGCCCGCAGGCGATCGTCACCGGCACCACCAGGTAGCCGACGCACTCGATCACCGGCGCCATCGCCTCGAAGGCGAGCTGGTAGGGCAGCGCGAACAGGCCGATCTGCTTGTACTGGCGGCGGAACATCATCGCGCGGTGGTACCAGAGGACCTCGAGGAGGCCGCGGTACCAGCGGCCGCGCTGCTTGCCGAGGTCCCGGTAGTTCTCGGGCGCCTCGGTCCAGGCCGCGGGGTGGGGCAGGAAGACGACCCGGCCGTCGCGGTGGCGATCGAGCAGGTAGCGGTGGAGGCGGACGACGATCTCCATGTCCTCGCACACCGTGTGCGCCCCGGCGCCGCAGTACTCCTGGACCACACGCCGGGTCACCCGCTTGGTGAGGAAGCCGCCGCAGGCGATCACCAGGTCGCGGCGGAGGAGCGCGAACACCCCGGACAGGATCAGCAGCGAGTTGGTGCGGCCGAGCGCGGTCCGGCCCTGGG
>Ga0075429_100001890_pt1 | contig 17344 bp, 10 predicted proteins | sample RhiMetdeltSRZDD3_FD_75295 | JGI IMG/M metagenome (GOLD analysis project Ga0075429, IMG submission 75295) | Populus rhizosphere microbial communities from Tennessee, USA - Rhizosphere MetaG P. deltoides SRZDD3 | ecosystem: Host-associated > Plants > Roots > Rhizosphere > Soil | place: USA... | reverse complement strand
GCCACTGCCAAGACCTGTTCACAATGCGGCGGAGATTTGCTGGAAGGCAAGGCACGTGAGTCGGGACGCTTGATGGAAGCGCCTCCGCCCGGAGGACCGCCAAAAAGCATCAAGTGCGATAACTGTGGGACCGAGAATCCCTCCAGCAACGCGGTCTGCTCGAACTGCGGCTCGCCCCTGCCCAAAATGGCTCCTGTCCCGCTGGCTCCTCAAGCGGCTTCCGGATTTGGCGCCGGAAAATTAACGGCTCCGAAACCTACAAACTGGCTGATGATCGGCGGCATCCTGGCGGCGGTGGCCGTTTGCTGTATAGCGATTGTCGCCTTATTCTTCTTCCCGTCCAAATCCATCCAGGCAACAGTCGTAGATGTACACTGGGAGACCTTTGTCCCACTGCAGGAAATTCGTGCCGTGGACTATAACAACGAGCCGGGCAGTCCGCCTTCGGATGCCTATGATGTCTCCTGTCGCGACGAAAGCCGCGATGTCTGTGAACAAAAAACAGTAGACCGGGGCAACGGCTATTCAGAGGTCGTAGAGGAGTGTCATACCGAAACCCAGCAGTATTGCTCTTATACCGTGGATGAATGGACCACCATCCAGACCTACACACTGGATGGAAACAACCTGCAGCCTATTTATGAGGATCCGAGTGTGTCCGGCGACCAGCGCCTTGGGCAGGAATCGGAGGAACTGACCGTTACCTTCTCGACCGAAAACGGGGGGCAGGAAACGTACTCGCCCGGTAACGTGTCTGAATTCCAGCAGTTCGCTGTGGGAAGCACCTGGACGTTGAAAATGAACGCCGTGGGCAGCGTGATCAGCGTCGAACCATAGGGCGATGAGCGGACAGTTGGACTGTCCGCTCGCTATTTAAAGACTCACTATGGATCCAACCACATCTGTCGTCATCGGCGGCGGGCCGGCGGGGTTGATGGCTGCCGAAGTGATGAGTGCCCGCGGCGTGAGGGTGAATGTTTATGATTCCATGCCGTCCCTGGGACGCAAATTTCTGATGGCAGGCAAGAGCGGGTTGAACCTCACACACTCGGAGCCGTTTGAGAAATTCGTTTCGCGCTATGGAAAGCGCCGGGGGCAAATTGAACCAATGCTCAGGAGATTCGGTCCGGATGAGCTACGTCAATGGGTGCATGGACTGGGGATCGAGACGTTTGTGGGCACGTCCGGGCGGGTCTTCCCGGTGGGGATGAAAGCCAGTCCGTTGCTGCGGGCCTGGCTAAAGCGACTCGCTGATTCAGGCGTAACCTTTCACCTGCGCCACAAGTGGACGGGGGAAATCGCCGCCACTGGGACCGGCGGCGGGATTGAAACCAAATTTGAGTCGCCCGATGGAGAAAAATCTGTCCAGGCCAAGGCGGTGGTGCTTGCGCTCGGAGGTGGGAGCTGGTCCAGGCTCGGCTCGGACGGCGCCTGGGCCCCGTGGCTGGAGAAGGCCGGGGCACGGGTCGAGCCGCTGAAACCCTCCAACTGCGGCTTCGACGTGGATTGGACTTCGCATTTTCGCCAGCGCTTTGACGGGCATCCCATTAAGTCGGTGGTGTTATCATTTGGGTCGTTTCGCCAGCAGGGAGAATTTATCGTGACAAAGGAAGGCGTGGAAGGCAGCCTGGTCTATGCCGCGTCCGCTTTGCTGAGAGATGAGATTGAAGCAAGAGGAAGTGCGATCATGATGCTTGACCTGGCGCCGGATCGATCCCACGAGTGGCTCACGGAAAGATTATCAAAGCCGCGCGGCCCACGTACAATGGCAAGCCATCTCGAAAAGACTGTGGGGATTAAAGGAGTGAAGGCAGGTTTGCTGCGCGAGTTTGTCTCAAAAGAGGATTTTATGAGGACGGCACGGCTTACTCACCTGATCAAGAATTTGCCCGTCCCTTTGCTCGCGACGCGTCCCCTGGATGAAGCCATCAGCAGCGCGGGCGGCGTAAGGTTTGAGTCGCTGGATGAGCATCTGATGCTGAGTGCGATGCCGGGAGTCTTTTGTGCCGGCGAGATGCTGGACTGGGAGGCACCAACCGGTGGGTATTTACTCACGGCTTGTTTCTCCAGTGGTTACCTTGCCGGTCATGGCAGCCTGAGGTGGATGGGTATTGCGTAAATTTTCAGAAAAACAGGCGCTTAAGATATCACACCGGGATGGACTTGTTTGTCCATCCCGGCTGCTTATCCCCAGAAAATGTGATGAACAGGTCTATCGTGTTACAAAGGTTTCTTCGGTCCCATCAAAGACAACCAGTCCATCCTTGACGACTGTCAAGCCGTTTGTGCCCTTGTCCAGCACGTTGCCGGATTGCAGCACCTGGTAATCGTAGACAATGGTCCCATCCGTGTTGCGGAAGTTGCTGAGGTCGAAGGTAATGCCGTCTGTGTTCAAACCTGCCAGGGATTCACGGATCGCATCGGCACCTTCGTACGTTCCAGTGGGGTTGATGAAGAGAGCATCGGGAGCGATGAAGCTCATAGCCAGATCAAGCTTTTTCGTATTGAGCGCCTCATAGTATTTCTGCACAACCCAGATCTGTTCGGCAGCTTCCAGCCCATCGTAGATGATCTTGCCGTCACGGACGTGGGTCACGTTGCCGCAGCCCTTATCTATGGACTTGCCGTTTTCGAAGACTTCGTAGCAGGAGGTTACGCGTCCATCGCCGGTATTCTTGAATTCAGTCTGCTTGAAGCTCAGTCCTGCATCCAGAACGACAGCCTTCCATTGCGCGGCAGCCGCAGCCCGGTCATAGGTGCCGAAGGGGTCATTCATCACGTAATCTTCGGCCGTCAGGGCCATGGCCTTTTCGATATCTTTCGTGTTGAGGATCTCGTAGAATTTCTGTACGACCCAGATCTGCTCGGCGGCTTCCAATCCGTCGTAGATGATCTTGCCGTCCCGAACGTGGGTCACGTTGCCGCAGCCCTTGTCGATGGATTTGCCATTCTCGAACACTTCGTAGCAGGAGGTCACGCGCCCGTCGCCGGTGTGTACGAAGTCCGTCTGGTTGAAGGTGAGACCCGCGTCCATGACGGCCTGCCATTGGACTGCCGCGCCGGCCCGGTCATAGGTGCCAAAGGGATCGTTCATCACGTAGTCTTGCGCGGTCAGGGCCATGGCTTTGTCCAGCTCCCTGGCATTGAACAGTTCATAGAAGCTTTGCACAACTGTCACCGGATCGGACAGATCTCCCGCCGCGGCCGGAGCAGCTGGTGTAGCCGGGGCACAGGCCGCGAACAGCAGGGAAGCAGTAACGAGGAAGAACATAACTCTGGGTAAAAAGCGTTTTGCGTTCATGGTTTTGATTTCCTTTCTATTTTTATTAGATAAATAAGATTCAAGTTTGGTCAGGTGCATTCTCTTCTTCAGGCGGGTGGACCTCCTTTATTTCACTGACGATGGGCCGGGTCTCCTGTAGCAGAACCTCCGGGCCCGGCAGAGCAAGGGAAACAGGCTCAGCATGAGGCGGATCCGCCTCCCATGAAATCTTCCAGGTTGTGGTCGTGACAACCGTGACAACTCGTTCGATAATGCGGCGCATGGCTCTCCTTGTTCGATGCTCACAGTGTAGCCGGACAGGGAGGCCCATATATGACATTTCTTACCAAGAAACTTACCAACGGGAGTAAACTAAGCGTGAGAGTGATGTCAAAACAGGCCTCCCCCATCCCGCCTGACTCCTTTTCCACGTTCGGCCACCTGCTCAAATTCCTGCGCCGCCGTGCGGGCCTGACCCAGCGTGAGGTCGCGATTGCTGTGGGCTATAGCGAGGCCCAGATCAGCCGCCTCGAGCAGAACCAGCGCCTACCTGACCTGGCTGCGTTGACCGCCCTGTTCCTCCCAGCCCTGTATGTGGAGGATGAACCAGAAATTGTGTCGCGCCTGTTGGAGCTTGCCGCCCAGGCGCGCGGGGAGGACCTGCCTCCTGACGGCGCGGTCACCTTCTCCCGTTCTGTCCGGAAGCAGATTCTGGAAGAGGTCCGGAGCGTGGAAGAGAACGTGCCGAACAACCTTCCACTTTCCCTGACAAGTTTCGTTGGACGACAGCGTCAGATTGCTGAATTGAAAGATCTGCTGGGAAAGGCAAAGCTGATCACATTGATCGGCAGCGGTGGTTGTGGAAAAACGCGACTGGCACTTGAAGCGGCCAGACAATTTGGCAGATCGTATCGAGACGGGATCTGGCTGGTGGACCTTTCTTCCATCTCTGACCCCAATCTTGTTTTGCCGGCGGTGATGTCCACACTGGGGATCCCCGAACCACGCGAGACCTATCCGATCAAAACATTGATCAACCATCTACAGGCCAAGCAAACCCTGCTGGTATTGGATAATTGCGAGCAAATTGTGGGGGCTGCAGCCCAACTGGCGGAAGAAACCCTGCGGGCCTGTGCCCACGTGCAAATCCTTGCCACGAGTCGCGAGATTCTTGGCATTGTAGGGGAAGTGCAATTTCGTGTGCCTTCGCTTTCGCTCTTGAGCGATAAATCGTACAGCGGCAACCCACCGGAAGCAGTGCAGCTATTTGCCGAGCGCGCCCAGTCTGTATCCCCCTCGTTCGTTCTAACCGATCACGCATTGCCGGCCGTCTCAGAAATCTGTCGTCTTGTGGATGGACTTCCTCTCGGGATTGAGCTTGCTGCAGCCAAGATCAGTATCTTAACTGTAACGCAAATCGCGGCGCGATTGCACGATAGTTTTCAACTTCTGGGAAGAGGCCGAGATGCTCTGGCGCACCATCAAACCCTGGAGGCCACCATCCAGTGGAGTTACGGCCTGCTCTCAGAGGCGGAACGTCTCCTCATGCAGCGGCTCTCCGTTTTCCTCGGTGGGTGGACTCTGACAGCCGCTGAGGCGGTAACCTTTGATGAAAGGCTTATTCCCAGGGAAAGGGTCCTGGCCCTCCTGTCTCAACTCGTAGATAAGTCGCTGGTCACTGTGGAATGGCAGATGGACGGCGAAGCACGCTATGGCATGCTTCAGACCCTCCTTGCATTTGCCCGCCGGAAACTGCATGAAGCGGGTGGAGCAAAATCCATGCGGGCACGGCATTTCAATTACTTTTTTTCACTGACTCAGGAGGCCAGCCTGTTTGGGGAGGAAAAGGGCAGCTGGCTGGACCGCCTGGAAGCGGAACACGATAATATCCGTTCCGCCTTGGCCTGGTCGCTGGAGGCAGGCGTCCCTGAACAGGGCGCTGCCCTGATTCTACCCATCCTGGATTTTTACTGGTATCGCGGCTTTTCTGGTGAGGCGCGTGATTGGATGGATAAGTTTCTTGAGAGCCAGGCGCCGGCTTCTCGTGCAAGGGCACTCCTGCTTCAAAAAGCCGGCTGGCTCACCCGCGCCGGCGGCGATTTCGAGAGAGCGGACGTGTTGCTGAATCGCGCCCTTGAAATGGCCCGCGAGACTGGAGATCAGAATCGAGCCGCCTGGGCCTTGATGGATCTGGGATTATCTGCTCGCGATCAGGGCGACCCGCAACGGGCGATTTCCTTTTTTCTACAGGCACTTACCTTTGCAAAGGAAAGTGGAGAGAATCGAGCGGTCGGTGTTTGCCTGTATGACCTGGCCGAGAGCTATACCCTGGCTGCCAATCTAAACACCGCAAGAAACTTGTGGGAACAGGGATTGGCACTTTTCCGCGCGGCAGGCGACAAAGCGCATATCGCCTGGGGACTTGAGGGGCTCGCAGGAACGGCCTATCTGGCGCAGAACTATGCCGAGGCTCTCGACTTTCATCTGGAAAGCCTGAAGTGCAAGGCGGATGTGATGGATAAGCTGGGACTTGCCTATTCTTTGGAGGGGTTGGCACAGGTGACCGCAGCCATGAAGCCTTCAAAGCGTGCAGCCGTCTTGTGGGGAGCAGCGAATGATTTGCGCGAAAGTATGAATGTGCCTCTCGAACCATCACGGGAGCACATGTACACTTCCCTCATTCCAATGACACGCTCACATATTGGAGAAGAGGCCTTCGATCAAGCATGGAAAAAAGGCAAGGACATGACGGTGCAAGAGGCCATCGAGTTCGCCCTGGACTTGCCAGACAGGGGTTCATGAGCTCTTCGGATCCTGCCCTGCCCCTTGAGTCGTTTCAGACGTTCGGCGGTCTGCTCAAATTTTTGCGCCGCCGTGCGCGACTGACCCAGCGTGAGCTGTCCATCGCGGTGAAATACAGCGAAGCGCAAATCAGCCGTCTCGAGCAGAACCAGCGTCCGCCCGAGCTTTCCGCGGTGGCCGCGCTCTTTATTCCCGCCCTGTACATCGAGGCTGAACCCGAGACGATTGCGCGCCTGATGGAGTTGGCAACTCGAGCGCGGGGAGAACCACTGCCTGAAGCCGGCTCCATTACCTTTTCGCGTTCGACACGAGAGCAAACCGTCGAAACGCTCGAAACCCAATTTCCATCCAGCAATCTCCCCCTGCCCATGAACAGCTTTATCGGGCGCGAAGGCGAAGTCAGCGAAATCAGGGGTTGGCTGAGGAGCGGGCGAGCGCGGCTGGTTACCGTGACAGGTACGGGCGGCTGCGGCAAAACACGGCTGGCCGTGGAGACGGCGAGGGAACTAGTGCCGGGCTATCGAGATGGCGCATGGATGATCGAACTGGCTTCGATCACCAATCCCCTCTTCATCGCTCAGGCGGTAAACGCTGCACTGGGCGCTCCGGAACCCCGTGATGGAATCCCTGCTGCCTCGCTGATCAAATATCTTCATAAAAGACATCTGCTTCTGATCCTTGATAATTGCGAGCAGGTGATCGCCGGAACGGCGCAGCTTGTCGAGGAAATCCTGCGGGCATGTCGGAGCGTGCAGATCCTGGCAACAAGCCGGGAAGCGCTCAACATCCCGGGCGAGTCCGTCTTGCCGTTGCAGCCGCTCTCCCTGCCCGATGAAAATCCCGCGGGGGATTCTGAGGCTACACGGCTCTTCTTCGACCGTGCCCATTCCATCCTCCCAGGCTTTGCGCTCGAGGTGGGCAACGCTTCATACGTAGCCCAAATCTGCCGCCAGTTAGACGGCATTCCTCTGGCAATCGAGCTGGCAGTCTCCCGCCTGAGAGTCTTGAGCTTACAGCAGATCGCGGCGCGGCTCGATGACCGCTTCGGCCTCCTCACAACAGGCGGCCGCACAGCCCTACCGCGCCAGCAGACCCTGCGCGCAGCTATCGACTGGAGTTACGACCTGCTCTCGGAGGAGGATCAAAGACAGTTCCGCAGACTCTGCGTGTTTTCGGGCGGGTTTGACCTGAAAGCAGCCCAGGCAGTGATCGACTCAACCTCAGGGTCGAACCAAGCCCTGGATGTGATAACACGATTTGTTGAAAAATCCCTCATCACGGTGGACCGGCTCCCGAACGAAGAAACTCGTTATCGGCTGCTCGAAACCGTGCGCGAATACTGCCGTGAGAAATTAGAGGAGAAGAATGAAGCTTTGGAAGTGCGCACGCGACATTTCCACTTCTTCCTTGCCTTCGCCGAACAAGCCAATCAGGGACTACAAGGCAAAGACCATGTTCACTGGATGAAACGATTGGAGCACGAGCATGATAACCTGCGTGCGGCGCTGGAATTCGCATTAGCGGAAGCCTCTGCGGCGCTGGCGCAATTGGGGCTGCGGCTGGCGAGCACCCTCAGCTATTTCTGGTTTCTGCGCGGCTATCACGATGAAAGCCATGACTGGCTCGAAAAGCTCTGGCAAAACCCTCAATTGCCGCGCTCCTCGGCTGAATACACCTACCTGTTATGCGTACGCGCTCATGGGATGGCAGATGTGGAAGAAGCCCGTCACTTATTCGAGGAAGGACTTTCGCTTAGTTATGCACTGAACGATGCTAGGATCATCGCCGAGACCCATCAATCCCGCGCCACATTTGGCTGGCTGGAGGCGGATCCATCCACTGCGCTGGGACATTTTCAACAAAGCCTGGTCTATTCCCGCCGGGCGGGGGATCGCTGGCTGACCGCTCGCACCCTTGCAGAGCTGGGCGAATTCGCGCAGGTACGTTTGGACGATCGCATCACCGCCCGCAAGTCGTTTGACGAAAGTCTGCAGATCGCACGAGAGCTCGAGGATATTCGGGGGATCGCCTTTGCGCTGGTGCATCTGGGAGACCTGACGATCGAACAAAACAAGCTGGATGAAACCCGAGCCTACTCGTCGGAAGGATTGGTCGTGGCAGGTGAACTCAACGACATGGAAAGCATGTCCTGGGGGCTGGACAATCTGGGCATTGTAGCCATGAGCGAAGGCCGGTTTGCCGAAGCGGAACGTCTTTGCACGGAGAGTCTAATGCTCAGTCGGGAATTGGGTAACGACTGGCACACCATCATACGACGTCACTGGCTGGGGCGGGTGTTCTATTTCAAGGGTGATGAAGAAAGGGCAATCGAGTTATATAAAGAGAACCAGATCGAATCGCAGAAAGTGAATTTCGACTGGGGCTGCGGTGCTTCTCTGCATGAAATCGGCTGTGCTGCCCTGCGCTCCGGGAATTTGGAGAAAGCAAAATCGTTCCTGACGGAGTCCCTCCAGGTTCTGCACAACGGACATTATGGCTATAGCCTGACCTACTCCCTCGATGCCGTTGCAGCGCTGGCGCTCGCCCAGGGCCAGCCCGAACGCGCCCAGGTCCTGCTCTCCGCGGCGGAGGCATACCGTCTATCCATTCACACGGACCTCCTGCCTCCCGAACAAGTGGAACATGAAGCATTGCTAAATCGAGTAAGGTCCATCCTGACCCCGGAAAAAATTTCATCCCTCAACGGGCGTGGGCGAGGGATGTCACACGACGAAGCGGTTGAATTTGCACAGAGGTGATTCCCAGTTTCGACAGAGGTCGATCTTATTTCCAAAGCATTAGCACAGCGGTCATAACAATCTGCATAACGAGAAACTGGTTGCCTGGGCCTTGATGGAAATCGGATTGGTCGAGCGGGATCTCCGCTGGTATCCCAAAGCCATCCCACTATTATCCGAAAGCATGTACCTGCTGTGGCATCCTTCCCGCGAGAAGATCTACACATCCTTGTTGCACAACATACGAACCCAGTTGAGTGAGGCGGCGTTCGAGCCCGCCTGGGCAAAGGGGCAGGCTATGGACATGCAAAAGGCGATTGAGTATGCATTGGAGCTATGATGGGAAGAATCAATCTGCCCCTCTCATCGGGTTTTCATTGGGATAACAGCATAGCAGCGTATCGATGTATTCCACCGCACAGAAAAAAGGACAGATCGAAACATTCTTTACCGCACACTTATGGATGTCCGTCCCCTCGGCTTCATTCCAGGGGCAGCCATCCTGTTCCCACGCGATCTTCCCCTGCGGGGTCGCCAGGTCAATATCCATGTTCGCACCTTTGAGTTTTCGAATCTTCTCGTTCATCGCATAACTCTTTCGAAGTGTCCAGCCATAGAGCGGACTGATTTCTTTGAGCTTTTCTCTGAGCCTACGTTTTAGGGGATCAACGCCTTCAGCAATTCTTCTCTCAAAACCCTGGCGTCAGGATTAAAAATTCCAAAGCCCGCCGCAAATTCCCAGTATGCCCAGGCAAAGCCGTGACGTTCCGCTTCGCGAGAGACGAACTCCGTCCAACGTGCACGGGAGGGCATATCCGCCTTTGAATACGCACCGAATTCTCCAAGCAGGAAACGGACATTGTTGTGTCGCTGCGCCCATGCTGCCACCGAATCGAAGTGCGCACGGATCTCGGCTTTTTCAGCAGCGGTCGCATCCCAGGTGGTGCCGAGCCATGCCTGCGCTTCCTGCCCTGCCCACTCCGCTCCCTGGTGCGTGAACTGGAACGGCAGATAGTAATGGAACGTGACGATGAGATGCTCGTCATTTGACAGGTCGAGGGTGGATACCCAATCATAGGCATTCCAACTGGCTGGACCGATCACCACATCACGCAACGGATTGGACTCGCGGACCACTGCCAGCGCCTCGAGGAGATACTGATTCCACAGAGAGGCATTGAGTTGGTCGTTTGGCTCATTGAGGAGCTCGAACAAAACGCTGGATGGATAGTCTTTGTAATGCCCGGCTATCTGTTTCCAGATGCCGAGAAAGCGATCCTTATTGCTCCACGGGTCGGTCATCATCTCTTCATAGTGGTGGAAGTCAAGGATGATCGTCAGGTCGCGTTCCAGTGCCCATTTGACTACCTCATCCACGCGGGCGACGAAAGCAGGATCAACCGTATACGGCCATTCCTGCTCGGCGTGCGTATTCCACCGCACCGGCAAACGGACGAAGTCAAAGCCCGCCTCTTTGATCAAATCAAAATACTCCTCCCTCACAAATAACCCCCATTCCCCTTCCTCAGGAGCTTCGAGCATATTGCCCAGATTGACGCCGCGCCGGAGAGCTACTGAGGTGACGGGCGTCGAGGTTGGCTCGGGGGTAGATGTGGGCTCTGGTTGAGTCGCAGTCCACATGGCGGTCTCCGTTGGTTGAGGAGGGACAGATGTAGGTGTCGGCGAGGCGACTGTAGAAAGACATGCGGATAAGAGAATGATAAGCCCCATGGACACGAATTGCAGTGAGCGCCGCATCGACTCAGATTATAAATCGAATTTGAAGACGCAGGGAGGAATGATGATTGAGAAGTACAAACGATGGGGAGGACTGCTCCTCCCCACCAGCGTTTCATCGAGAGCAAACCAAGGCTATGGTGTAAACCTCCACAGCTCGCCACCTTCCGCGTCATTCCAGGTACCTATAAGAAGCCGTCCCTGGTAATTGATGGTAGCAGAATTCCACAACGTGGAGAAATTGTTACTGTCGCCAAAGCCATTGGCAGTGACCTGTTCCCAGTGTATTCCATCTGCGGAATGCCATAACTGCAGGCCCATAGGCGGGTTATACGTCGCAGCATGAAGCAGGTTATCGTAGATGAACAGCGACTCTATCTTGATATTGTTCAGGTCCCCAAAGCCGTCGCCAACCACCATTTCCCAATGGATCCCATCCCCCGTCCGCCACAGCTGGGCGCCGGTTTCTTCATTGCGAGTTCCCAGGTACAGGTAACCACCGAACTGGGCAAACCCGCCCGTGGATTCATTGCGTGCATCGCCAAAGCCGTCGGCGGTAACGGTCACCCAATTGCTGCCATTTGTACTGCGCCAAACCTGTATGGGGGCACCGAATCCGTCGGCTGGCTCTATGGCCGCGTAGAGCGCGCCTTTATAGACGGCAAAGCCAGTCACGTTACCGGCCAAACCAGACTCATCCGGCGCGACTTGTCTCCAGGTGCCGCTTCCGCCGGTAGTACTGCGCCAGATCTGCGCGCTGTCATTGACGCTGCCGGTCCCGGCGTACAACATGCCTTTGAAAGCAATGAAGTTTGTAACGGCAATGTTATTCGCGTCCCCGAAGCCGTCGATTGTCACTGGCTGCCAGTTCATCCCATCGGAGGAACGCCAGACCTGCCCGGGAGCTTCGGTGTTCCAGCCGCTACCGCTATAGAGTTGCCCCTTGAAGACAGCCAGGTCAATGACCGCCGGGTTTGCAGCGCCACTGCCGAAGCCAGCGTCAACTACCTTTAGCCACTGACCGTCTGCTCCCAGAACCCAGACCTGCCCGCCGGTCTCCCAGTTACTTGCACCCGCATACAGTTGACCGCCGAAGACTTCCAGTGAAGAAACGCCTCTGGTCAGTGGATCGCCAAAACCGTTGGCGTTTACCTGCTCCCAACCCGGCATTGGCACACCCCAATCGATGGCGGTACTGTTGCCGGCCTCATCTCCCACCTCGGAGCGTCCCCCGATTCCTGGCACCAGGTTAAACCCAACCGCAGCAAACTCCGCTGCCCAAGTGCCATCAGCAGCTGTTGTGATTTGCAGTGTAGCAGTCTGATCGTGTCCATGCGGCCAGACCCGCACGACCGCGCCTGCATCGGCCGTGCCGCTCACCGTATCGGCATCTGCACTGACATCGTTGACCGATAGATTCTGCACCCTATGCGTTCTCACCGTCGTCCCATCGGTCAAAGTAACCAGATCACCTGCCTGAAGATCGTACTCCTCCCATATATCGAAGCGCACATAGGTACGCGGATCTCCCCAGGTTGTGACAGCCGAGATACCTTCCCACACCAGACCGGGTGCATTATCGATCGTCAGGGTAATCATCGCTCCAACCGGCCATTCCCAGCCCTCGACCGCCTCATACTCGGGGAAGACGATGAGCCAGGGCTTGGGCGCGCACCAATCGACCGCCGTTGCGTTGTCACCGACCAGAATTTGCGAACGGCCGCAGGTCCCTTCTACCAGGTCAAATAAGCCTGTGAAATCGACCTGCCAGAGTCCATCGTCACCTGCTGTCGCCTGTAATTGTTCCCCGGTCTCGTGGGGCCAGACCTGCACCACGGCTCCAGCATCCGCCTTTCCGCTCACTGTGTTCGCCACGATGTCCACATTCGTGACTGCCAGGATTTGAACGGTGTGTGTAAGAAGTGTTTCTCCATCCGTGAAGGTGACTTCATCGCCGAACACAACATCACAGCCCTCGCCAAAACTTCCGTTGAAGAAGAAGCCCGACGATTCCTGCGCGGTGGTGCATTCCGGTTTGCCGTCGACGGTGATGGTCACGGTCGCCCCGTCCGGCCAATCCAATCCATCGAACCATTCCCATTCCGGGAAGACGACAAAGCGCGGATCTGGAATATACCAGTCCACCGCAGTGGCATTGCCTGCCTCATCGCGAACCTCAGAACGGCCACCTTCGCCTTCTACCAGGTCGAACACACCGCTGAAATCAGCCAGCCACATACCTGTGGGATCGGCCATGACTTGCAATTGTTGCCCGGTGGCATGTGGCCAGACATAGACAGTCTCACCTGCATCGGCGGTGCCAGCTATTGTATCGGCTGCCTCTTCTACGGCAGTGATTGCCAGATTCCGTACGGTGTGTGTCCGCGTTGTTACACCATCATTTAGGGTAACTATATCGCCTGGCTTCATATCATAGGCATTCGCGAAATTGAACTGTACCCAGAGCTGATTCGGATCCCACGGCAACGGCCCGACCGTCTCATCCCCTGAATAGTCAGGCGACTGCGATGTCGCAGGATCTTCAATCGTCAAGTGCACGACTGCCCCTTCCGGCCATTCCCAGCCTTCAATAGACTCCCATTCCGGGAAAGCGGAGAAGTGCGGATTCGGGATGCGCCAATCGACGGCAGTTGAGTTGCCTGCTTCATCGCGAACCTCAGAACGGCCACCCTCACCTTCTACCAGATCAAACAGGCCAGTGAAATCGACCTGCCAGGTACCCGCATCCTCTGCTGTTGCCTGCAATTGTTGGCCGGTGGCATGGGGCCAGACATAAACCACTTCTCCTGCATCGGCTGTGCCGGCCACCGTGTTGGCTTCTTTATCCACATCGCTAACCGTCAGGTTCCGGACGGTGTGCGTGCGGATCGTCACACCATCTGTAAAAGTGACTGTGTCGCCTGTGACGATGTCACAACCCTCGCCAAAACTTCCATTGAAGAAGCTCTCCGAGGATACCGTCTCGGTCTCGCACTCGGGCTTGCCTTCGACGGTGATGGTCACTGTCGCCCCATCTGGCCAATCCAGGCCATCGAACCATTCCCATTCAGGGAAGACGACGAAACGGGGATTAGGCGGAGGCGGGGGCGGATTGGCTTCAGAAGCGTCTCCATCTGTATCGAACACCTGGGCGGCGGCCCACATATCCTCTGTCACATCGCATGGCTGGGTGCTGAAATCAGCTTCCCATGCGCCACTTACCGCATCTGCCATGAGATCCATGCCACAACCGGAGCTTGCGTTGCCAGTTCCGACCCACACCAATCTCCCACCTGTGGCTGGCGGTGCGGTACCCGCCAGGTAGTCAGAAGATGGATCAAAGACATCTAGCGTAACGGCCTCAAGTTCCAGCTCTTTCGTGGCAACGCCATCTGAAACAACGATTGCATTCCCCGCGATGAGATCCACAGAGTGTTCCCACTCCTCAACAGATACAAAGCCCAAAGCATCTGTAGTTCTGTTATCACCCCATAACAACGTTCCACCGGGTGCATCAAAGACCTCCAGAGTTAGTGACGCGCCCGGCAGGAAGTATTCAGCCTGAAACCAGTTGTAGGTAATCGAGGCGACGATGCGCGGATCGGGCCCTTGCGCAACCGCGCTCCCTGTCACGGGAAACGCTATTGCAAGAATTGCCAGGATACTTAGGACCTTTGCAAATGTCCTCCTGAATTTACGGTTTGTGGAAAGTTTTGCTTCCATTTTGATCCCTCCATGATCAATGCCTTAAATATCGAACATGGCTGTGATGGCAGACCCACCAAGCCGCTTACATTGGTATGGGTAGTTCTTGTCTGTTTTCTTTCACCATTGGACCTCCTATGACAGTCGGAGTTGGCTTCCATCGGTTCAGTCACGAACTCTGGCTCCGCTGCCCTCAGTATTCCACCTTGAAACTGCCAAAACCAGGTTAAGAAACGCCAAAAACTGTTAATTTCACCAAACTAAGCTGACTCAAGCAAAATACCCCAAGCGTATTTCATAACTGCCCTTTCATCCGATGCAAAAAACCGCTAAAACCACCGCGGCAATGCTTCTCTAAATCAGTTGTAGCATAAAGAACATTGCAATTCAAGTATCAATTTCCGCCAACGAATTACTTCCGGCTGACAGATTCCATACACCTGGCACTGGACTTTCCGGCGACCTGGAATACACTGTCAATCATTCGTGAAACGGCCAGGAAAACTCCGAAATCTTCGCGAGGCATTGAGTACAAGCATCAAAACCGGAGGGCTGATGAGGACTATACTGATCCTGGGTGGCTACGGCGCGACGGGAAGACCGCTTACAAAGCATTTACTTGCTCAGACAGACTACAACCTCATTATTGCGGGACGAAATCTGAAGAAGGCGCGGGCGTTTGTGGATTCGCTACACGATCCGCGTGTGACCGCTACACGGGCTGACGCAGCAGACCCCGCCTCCCTGAAGGAGGCGCTGCAGGGTATGGACTTTCTCCTGGTCGCCGCGCCGACAACCCACCACGCCGGGACGGTCGTCTGCGCCGCGCTCGAGGCAGGCGTGGACTATCTCGATGTGCAATACTCGGACCTCAAGCTGGAAGCCCTGCGCGCTCACGAAAGGGAGATCCACCAGAAGAAACTGTGCTTCGTAACCGAAGCCGGCTACCACCCCGGCCTGCCCTCTGCCATGATCCGCTACGCTGCCTCGAAGCTGGATTGCATCGAGTCTGCCAGAACGGCATGTTACCTCAACATGGGAAACCTCCAGTACACGGAAGCCGTGGATGAGCTGATGGAAGGCTTCATCCATTACCAGGCGCAGATCTATAAAGACGGCGCATGGACAAAGCCAAGCAGCTGGGACATGCGCAAATTTGAGTTCGGGGAGGAGATTGGCACGAAGTCCTGCTATTCCATGTTCTTCGAAGAATTGCGCTGCATCCCTGAGATGTACCCGACTCTCAAAGACACCGGCTTTTACATCGCAGGATCGAACCTGCTGGCCGACCTGATCCTGACCCCGATCATCTTCGTAGGGCTGAAACTCGCCCCAAAGCGCGGCATTCGTCCGCTGGGGAGGCTGATGTGGTGGGCCATGGGGAAATCGAAACCGCCCTATAAGGTAGTGCTCAAGGTGGAGGCGGCGGGTCAGTTAAACGGGAAGCCGGTCCGGGTGGAGGCGAGCATCGAGCACGAAGATGGTTACGAGCTGACCGCCATTCCTGTGGTCGCTCTCCTGATGCAATATGACCGGGTTCGCAAGCCCGGCCTGCACATGATGGGACATCTCGCCGAACCGGAGCTTTTTTTCAGGGATATGGAAGAGATGGGTGTCAGGGTAAAGACAGCGATTCTGGAGTAAGACGAGGGACCATGGTCTATCATCTATCGTCTAGGGAAACATCCACTCCAGCACATTCTGGATCATCATGTCCCAGTATGCCCAGTTGTGCTCGCCGGGTCCTTCTTCATAGGTCAGGTCAAGAGGCAGTTTGCTGACCGCCTCGCGAAAACGGACGTTGTCCGGGTAAATGAAATCTTCGGTCCCGCAGCACTGATAGAGCCGCGGCTTGACCGGTCCTCTCGAGACTTTTTTGGCAAGTGCGATCAGATCATTCCTGCTGCCCGGGACCTTGCTCAGATCGCCGAAGATCGTACGGAACTCCGCCAGCCGGCCTTCATCGTTGCGCGGGTTGTCTGCCCAGACGCTGTAAGTGAGGTCGAGTCCGCCCGAGAGGCTTGCCGCGGCGGCAAAGCGTTCCGGATGCGTCAACGCCAGCTTGTACGCGCCATAGCCGCCCATGGAAAGACCGGCGACAAAATTATCGTTGCGAGCAGCAGACAGGGGGAACAGACTCTGTACCACCGCCGGCACTTCTTCGCTGATGAATTGCCAGTACTTGCCGCCGTGCACCATATCTGTATAGAAGCTGCGATGGACAGCCGGCATGACCACTGCCAGGTTCAATCCTTCCACATAGCGTTCAATGGAGGTCTTGCGCTGCCAGGAGGCATGATCGTCCGAGCGACCGTGCAGGAGATAGAGAGTGCGAAATTTTTTTCGCCGTTTCTTCTGTGCCTCTGCCAGCGGACGCTGGGGCAGGAGCACCAGCATCGTACAGCCCAATACCAGAGCCTCGGAGAAGAAGTTGACTTCGGTCAGGATCATGATATTGCGGACGGTGGTCTAACCAAACATCCATGCCAGCACGTTCTGGATCATCCTGTCCCAGTATGCCCAGTTGTGCTCGCCCGGACCTTCTTCGTACGTCAGATCGAGAGGCAGTTTGCTTACAAAATCACGGAAGCGAATATTATCGGCGTACAGAAAATCCTCCGTGCCGCAGCATTGATACAGCCGCGGTTTGACGGATCCACGGGAAACCCTTTTGGCAAGCCTGAACAGATCATGTTTGCTGCCGGGAACTTTGCTCAAGTCCCCGAAGACGGTGCGCATCTCTGCCTGCCAGGCTTTGTTCGCCGGATCATTTTTTACCGGCTTGACCACCTCGTTGATATCCGTGGCTCCCGAGAGACTGGCAGCAGCGGCGTACCGGTCCGGGTGAGTCAATGCCATCTTGAGTGCGCCGTATCCCCCCATCGACAAACCCGCCACAAAATTATCTTCACGCCTGGGCGAAAGTGAGAAGACATCTCGCACCAGTGTAGGAACTTCTTCGCTGATGAATTGCCAGTACTTGCCGCCGTGCACCATATCGTTGTAAAAACTCAAATGGACAGCAGGCATCACCACCGCGATGTTAAAGACTTCCGCATAGCGTTCAATGGACGTCCAGCGCTGCCAGGCGGTGTGGTCG